>Ga0194130_10002203_pt1 | contig 28765 bp, 22 predicted proteins | sample TA2KigsurfametaG_FD_160084 | JGI IMG/M metagenome (GOLD analysis project Ga0194130, IMG submission 160084) | Freshwater microbial communities from Lake Tanganyika, Tanzania - TA2015050 Kigoma 12 surface | ecosystem: Environmental > Aquatic > Freshwater > Lake | place: Tanzania: Lake Tanganyika...
GACTAACTTTATTTCCATGGATACAAACTGCAAGATCCTTAGTCATTTTTCCACTTTCTACAGTTTCGATACAAACTTGTTCAAGTGCGTGGCAGAAATCAACCAAGGCTTGGTTTTTATCTAATTTACCCCTAAACTCCAGCCCTCTGGTCCAGGCAAAGATGGATGCAATTGGATTGGTTGAAGTTGGTTTTCCGGCCTGATGATCACGGTAATGACGGGTAACTGTTCCGTGAGCTGCTTCGGCCTCCATGGTAGAGCCATCTGGGGTGATTAATACCGAAGTCATCAATCCTAAAGAGCCGAAACCCTGTGCGACGGTATCCGACTGAACATCACCGTCGTAGTTTTTACATGCCCAAACAAAATTGCCATTCCATTTTAAGGCAGATGCGACCATATCGTCAATTAGGCGATGCTCATACACAATTCCTGCCTGATCAAAAGTCGGTTTAAATTCATTCTGATAAACTTCTTCAAAGATATCTTTGAAGCGACCATCATATTTCTTTAATATCGTATTCTTTGTAGAAAGGTATAAAGGCCATCCTTTAGATAAAGCCTGATTAAAGCAGGCACGTGCGAAACCGTAGATACTTTCATCGGTGTTATACATCGCCAATGCTACACCATCACCTTTGAAATTATAAACTTCAAAGGATTGTGCTGCACCACCATCTTCCGGACTGAAAGTAATGGTTAACTTTCCTTTACATTTAGTAACAAAATCAGTAGCACGGTACTGATCTCCAAATGCATGACGACCAATACAAATTGGAGCGGTCCAGTTCGGTACCAGACGAGGCACATTGCTCATGACAATTGGTTCACGAAAAACAGTTCCATCCAGAATATTTCTGATGGTACCATTTGGCGACTTCCACATTTGCTTAAGCTTAAATTCAGTTACGCGTGCTTCATCCGGAGTAATGGTGGCGCACTTGATACCTACACCATATTTTTTTATCGCATTTGCTGCGTCTATAGTAACCTGATCGTTGGTTTCATCGCGGAATTCCATTCCCAGATCATAATATTTAATGTCAAGCTCTAAGTAGGGAGTGATCAGTTTGTCTTTAATAAACTTCCAAATAATTCTGGTCATTTCATCACCATCTAATTCGACCACTGGATTTGCAACTTTAATTTTTTGTATTGACATAGACTTAATAATTATGATTTTTGGAATTTCGACAAAGATAGAAATTTTGAATACACCTGAAAATTTGATCATGTGTAAAATTCGGGTTCCCGGTTTTAATATCCCATCTGCCGCTATTTTGGCCTTTAAACTAGCTAAAACTGGAATAATTGACAGTTGAAGAGCAAAGTAAAAAAATAGATATAATCGAATTCAGATCGATTAAGTTTAAAGCGCAGTTAGGTTGGACGTGCTAAAAACTAGAAATCTAAATCCAGATTAAATCGCTTTTTGAAATCATCCAGCTTAGGATTTTTTTCCAGCATGTATTGGTATTTCTCCTGAGAGGTATAAAGGCGTTTTTTCTGAATTTGTTCTAAGAGTTTTGTTTGAAGGTCTACACTGTAGTTGTTAAGTTCGGTTCGCAGGTAGTTGAGCAATCCGACTTTTTCGACATTCAAGAGATCTTCCTGAAGTTTATTTTCAATATCAAGTTCAATCAGGTAGTTGGATAAGAGTCGGGGAGGGTTAGAAGTCATGATGGTGAAAATATTGATTTTCCCTTCAGCCTTCATTTTTGCCGCATAGCTAGTCCAGAATGTCAAAAGGGTATCCGTACTAAAATCCGTTTTACCTTCGCCACTCAAATACCCTGGCTTAGCATCTTCAATTTTGGAATAATTGGCCTCCAGATCGTTTAAATTTGGTATCAAAGTGGTGCCTCCAATCAAAGATGGCTTTGCTGAACTAATCAGTGGTTTCTTTACCTCCGATTCAGCTTTTGAATTTTCCGTGTGTTTTTCTAAATCCAAATTCGCAGGATCTTCCTCGATTTTTACAACTTTTTCAGGAATTTGTGGGGGGGATATGACTTTTTTTTTCGGGATATCTGTGACCGAATTCACTGAATGATCAGGTTTTATTTCCGTATTCAGTTTTTTTTTTAGTTCGGTGTCAGGAGAATACGGCATTCCGCCCTCTGAAAGGTTTATTACAGATGGGATATGGCAAAGTTTAATTAATGCCAGTTCTACCTGTAATCGTTGATTTTTACTATTTCTGTAATTAAGATCACATTGGTTACTGATATTCAAAGCAGAAATTAAAAAAGAAAGTGGAGCTTTTTGCGACTGCGCCTGATATTTCTGCCTGATTCCCTCGCTAACTTCCAGTAATTTTAAAGTGGAATGATCTCTGGTAACGAGTAAATTTCTGAAATGAGAGGCAAGCCCGGTGATAAAATGATTTCCATCAAATCCATGACTTAAGATTTCATCGAAAATAACGAGTGAATTCGCCACATCTTCAGCGAGAATGGAGTCTGTTAATTTGAAATAATAGTCGTAATCTAAAATGTTCAAATTATCGATAACTGCTTTATAGTTGACGTTTTTGTTCGAAAAGCTGACAATCTGATCAAACATCGATAAGGCATCCCGTAAGCCACCATCAGCTTTTTGAGCAATCAAATGAAGGCCGTCCGGGTCATAGGAAACGCCTTCTTTCTCTGCGATTTCTGCCAGGTGATGGGCCATATCCTCTACCCGTATACGATTGAAATCAAATATTTGACAACGTGATAATATGGTTGGAAGGATTTTGTGCTTCTCTGTTGTTGCCAAAATAAAAATTGCATAAGGAGGTGGTTCTTCCAATGTTTTCAGAAAGGCATTAAATGCCTGTTGGGATAGCATATGCACCTCATCAATGATGTAGGTTTTATATTTTCCGGCTTGAGGTGGAATTCGGACCTGCTCGATCAGATTACGAATATCCTCAACAGAATTATTAGATGCAGCGTCAAGCTCATGAAAATTGAAAGAATTTCCGTTCTGGAAAGAAATACAGGAATTGCACTCACCACAGGCTTCTCCTTCATCACTTAAGTTTTGGCAATTGATAGTTTTGGCAAGTATCCGGGCGCATGTTGTTTTACCCACACCCCTTGGACCGCAAAAAAGAAAGGCCTGAGCCAATTGCTTATTTTTTATGGCATTTTTTAAAGTACCCGTTATATGTTGCTGGCCTACAACGGTTTGGAAGGTTGCAGGTCTGTACTTTCTTGCTGATACTATGAAATTATCCATCGGGGCTAAATTAGAAAGAGGAATGGGTTAAAGCAAACTTAGAGCAAGTTTTTTCTTCACAGTTTCAGCTTTCGTTTGAATCCTCCCGGCGAGCCGCAAAAAAATGGAATCTCGAAATCACGACCATGTGTTGTCTTCATTCGATCAAATGTGATTTTTCAGTTTAGTTTCGCACGTACTCAAAAAAGAGTTTCTTAAAGGTATTTTACCTTAATTAAAGCTTATTGATCCTGGGGTGCGATTGGAAAAACGAGGTTAGTTGCGAATAGAATCAAGTTTTCATTCGAATTAATCTCATGCCCTATCCGAATTATTCAAGATCAGGCTCTTGTTCAGTGATTCTCATAAGTCTAAAAACTCAGGTGATTTTAAATAGAGATTATACCCATTCTTTGTTGATAACGAGCCCAATCTTTTCTTTCTCATCAGATTCTCTCAAAACCATTTGATAAATAGAAAATTATATCTATTTTTGCTTCCCGCTTCAAATCTTGATATATAGGATTTGAAGTTTAGTAAATAAAAAATAAACAGCAACAATGCAACAGTACGAAACAGTGATCATTCTGACCCCGTTGTTATCTGAAGAGGCTATGAAAGAGGTATTAACCAAGTTCAACAAGCTAATGACTGATAACGGAGCCGAAATTGTCCATGAAGACAATTGGGGTTTGAAAAAACTAGCGTATCCGATTCAAAAGAAGACAACAGGATACTATCACCTAACTACATTCAAAGCTCCGGGTGAGTTTATTAACAAACTTGAAGTTGAATACAAGCGAGATGAACGTATCATGCGTTTTCTGACTGTATCTCTCGATAAGCATGCACTTGCCTTCAGTGAGAAAAAGCGTAGCGGAGCTTTTAACAAGAACAAGGAAACTAGAACAGAGGAGGTAGCGAAATAATGACAAAAGATACCATACAGTATGTTACCGCTCCCAAGGTAGACGAGAGCCGTAAAAAATATTGCCGTTTCAAAAAGAACGGTATCAAGTACATCGATTACAAAGACGCAAACTTTTTGTTAAAGTTCATCAATGATCAGGGTAAGGTTTTACCACGTCGTTTGACTGGAACTTCCCTAAAATTTCAGCGTAAAGTTGCGCAGGCCGTTAAGCGTGCACGTCATATCGGTTTATTACCTTATGTTACTGATTCATTAAAATAAGAGGGAGATCAGCGAAATGGAACTCATTTTAAAACAAGACATCAAGAATCTCGGAGAGAAGGATGATGTGGTGAAGGTAAAGCCTGGCTTTGGGCGTAATTACCTCATTCCTAAGGGTTATGCAACACTTGCAACTGAATCAGCCAAAAAAGTGCTGGCTGAAAACCTCAAGCAAGCTGCTTTTAAACAGGATAAAATTAAAAAGGACGCAGAAGCAATTGCTAGCCGACTTGAAGGTGTCAGACTTTCAATTGGTGTAAAAGCCGGAGAAAGTGGAAAGATCTTTGGATCTGTTAATACCATTCAGATTACAGATGCCTTAAAGAAAGAGGGCTTTGACGTTGACCGTCGACGCATTACTTTCGACACGGAGCCTAAATTTGTAGGAGATTATACCGCAAACCTTAATCTTCATAAAGAAGTAAAGGTGAAAGTTTCTTTCGACGTTATCGCAGAATAACTTCGTTTCTTTCCTTTCAATGGGGTAAAGAGATCAGGAAAAATTATATGTTTAAGTGCCTTCCGATTTTTCAGAAGGCACTTTTTATTTTTCAATTAATGTAACTTGGGTTTGATATTTAACTAGCTAAAAAATTAAGATTTAACCACATAGAATAGATTTTCTGATGCTTTATAGAGAACATAGATTGTAAATCATATCAGTTGAATGGGGGCTTCAAGGCTATCTGTATCTAATCTGTAGCTTGGAAACTATAAAATGATACGTTTCTATGCGGTTTATTTAAAATTTTAAAGAGTTCACGTTAATTTACCAAGAAGATCACTTAGTTTTTTTGTGAGTAGTTTCAAATTAATAGTTCGGCTTATTCAAAAGGCAATATTTTGGTTCCTCGCCATTTCATTGGTTTGGGTGCTGATTTATAGGTTTGTTAACCCCCCAATAACTTTTCTCATGGTACAACGAGCGATAGAACGGAAGCTTGATGGTAAAGACCTGAAAATTGATCAATCATGGATAGCTATTGAAGATTTATCAGGTAATTTAAAGAAAGCTGCCATCGCCGGAGAGGATATTAACTTTCTTAATCATTATGGTTTTGATTTCAAAGCCATGGAAACCGCATTCGAGAAAAACAAAAAAGGGAAAAAAATACGAGGGGGAAGCACGATTAGCCAGCAAACTGCAAAAAATGTATTTCTTTGGCCCGGTAGGTCATACATCCGAAAAGCATTTGAGGCCTATTTTACCGTGCTAATTGAATTATTATGGGGTAAAGAGCGAATTCTTGAGGTTTATTTGAATGTTATTGAAATGGGCGATGGTGTTTATGGTGCTGAAGCTGCAGTACAACATTACTGGGGAAAATCGGCAAGTAGTATGAGTAAATCACAAGCTGCCCTTCTCGTTGCCGTTTTACCCAATCCACTTCGCTGGAATCCGACCAGACCCACACGATTCATTTATTATAAGCAAGGATTGATCTTAAGGAATATGAGGAGTTTGAAAAAATTGCCTTTTTGAAATTAGGGCGAAAAGGATTAAGCTCGGATAAGTGTAAATGGCTAAGTCATTCCGATTTCTTATGTTTGGAATCTGAATTTAAGTAATCAGGCATTGATTTCAATAGTTTCGCCGGCATCCTAACTCTTTAACTTATTTTTTTTTGGTTTTGAAAAGGTGAAACCACTACTTGTGGCAGATTCAGTCCGGCTTTATGCTATAGCTTTGCCCATGGATATTTCTATTAGAAAAACAATTTTGCCGGCAAAGGCTGCCGCTTCAATCCGGTTTAGTGTACTCCGGGCAGAGGTATAAAACCCAGAAAATGAATTCTGTTTTGTTGTCTGATGTAGCAAAATCTAGCAATAAGCAGCAAATGCCAGATTCAATTACCCGTTAATCTCTTTTCCATCTTTGAAATGCAATTCCATATTACAAGGAAAAGACCTTAGCATGCCAGCTATCTGAAAGCGGAATATTCCAAGAAGTTTCGAGCTCCTTCCTGGTACTGATCAGATTGTTGAAAACTATAGTATTTTCATCCACAATACCCTTTTTGATCCGATCTTCAAATTCTTCCCGGCTACAATTAATTATCTCTTCACCTGATTCATAAGCCATTCTGAATCGGTCAAAGAGATTGATGCTGAATTTGGATTCGAGTTCTTTCATCAAGTGAACCGATTTATCGATGCTACACCCTGTAGCACCTGCAATTTGCTCATCGACAGAAAGTACAATAAACTGATGATAGTAAATTTCAGCCATTGCGGCCAAAGCCTGCCCATGCGCTTGCCATTCCCCAACAAAGTCATTCAATATCTTTTGTATCTCCTGCTCTTCCACCACCGTGAAGGGACGGTCGGATTGATAGATCCACACCCTTGAATTATCTGACATTTTCATATAGTAAATTTACAAATTCAAGCATGAAAACCATTTTTTATCTATCAGCTTTAAAAAATCATGATTAAAACAAACAAATATTCATGTTCTCGCGGGTATCATCATTTGGATAACAAACTGAATTCAGATTATCTTATTATTTTTATCAATATAAATCTTCTTTCTTACTTGGAAAACAGGTCATGAAGGAATTATCTTTAGGTATTTGTTTCTGCTTAACCAACGCTCTGAGGTTCGCCGGATTTTATTTAAATACTGCAATTTTTTTGGGCTTATTTAATATTTTTTTTGCTGACAAGTCAAGATGAGATATATGCCTAGGTTAAAGCAATTTTTTATTTCTTTTCTTGTGGGGACCTCAATCATTTTTTTTGGCAGTGCAAGTACAGGAATTGATGATGAATTAAAACAAATTGCCGAGCGTACCCAAATAAAACTTAATAAACTCCATGATGCAAACTCAAACTCGAACAAGATCAAGCAATTTGACTTGATTTTAAATAGCGAAGGGTTTTTAAGGTATCGCAGAACCTTTGTTGGCGGGAAGGAGGAATATTATTCCTTTAACCTTATGAGGCTTAAGTCAATTCATTACCTGGGGAATACTTCAGCGGGAGATTTGACCATCCAAACTATGGAGGATGATGTGATTGTCCAGACATTTAATGACCGTGCCGGCAACGTCGATTCCATGTCTACACATTTCCGATTGCCTTTAATCTTTGTTGAGGCTGAAGATCTGGTCGCTTTGCAACATAATATGCTGAAAATGAAGCGAATTTTAGACCAAGAGCAGAAATAAGTTTCTATATAAACAGCATACTAATTTTCAGAATTAATAGTTTTCAGGTTAATCTGTTATTCTGAACGGCCCTCACATTTTCATCATGGCCGGTTTTCAAAGTTGATTGAATCTGTAAGCGCAGGCCAATAGAAAATAATCTCCAATACTTAAAACTTAGAGGCCATTTGCCCTAGCTGTGATTTCAGCAATATCAAGTACCTTAATTTCTTGTTCTTTGTTGTAGTTCTTGACACCATCGTTTAGCATCGTCATACAAAAAGGACAGGCCGAGGCCACAATATTTGGTGAAAGATCGAGGGCTTCATCAATTCGTTCAATATTAATGTCCTTTATCCCTTTCTCGGGTTCTTTGAACATTTGGGCACCACCGGCTCCGCAGCATAGCCCGTTTGATTTGCAACGTTTCATTTCATGCAGCTGCGCATCAAGAATTTCAAGCGCCTTTCTTGGAGCCTCATAAACAGCATTAGCTCTTCCTAAATAGCAAGGATCGTGAAAGGTTATCTTTTTTCCTTTGAATGACTCTCCACCTTCGGCTTTTAATTTGCCCTCATCAATGAGTTGCTGGATAAGTTGGGTATGGTGGATTACTTCATAATTGCCACCCAATCCCGGGTATTCGTTTTTTATCGTATTAAAACAATGCGGACAACCCGTAACGATTTTTTTGATTTCATATCCGTTTAAAACCTGAATATTACTCATGGCCTGCATTTGGAAAAGAAATTCATTCCCTGCACGTTTTGCAGGATCCCCTGTACAGGCTTCTTCGGTTCCAAGAACTGCAAATTTAATTCCTACATGATTTAAAATTTTGCAGATATCCCGGGTTATCTTTTGTGCCCGTTCATCAAAACTACCTGCACAACCTACCCAAAATAAAATTTCAGGACTTTCACCCTTTGCAGCCATTTCGGCCATTGTTGAAACTGTTAGTTCGTCCATATGTGCTGATTTGCCAGTTATTCGATTATTTGATTTGTCAATTATTCGATTTGTCTATTTGTCAATGCAGTCGGGAATAGGAGGAAATTATTATTAAAATCATAATTCGGTCGTTTAATATAATATCAACTTATTTTGATTCCATTTTAATCAATCGATAAATTGACAAATCAACAAATTGCCTAATCGTTTTCCGCCCATTTCATCCTGTCTGCCGCCGCATATTTCCAAGGGGCACCATTATTCTCTACATTTCCAAACATGGAATTGATGCTGGATGGTGCCTGAGATTCCTCCATTACGGCATACCGTCGTAATTCTATAATAATGGAAAGTGGATCAATATTAACCGGACAAGCCTCGGTACATGCATTGCAGGTAGTACAAGCCCAGATTTCTTCCCTGCTGATGTAATGATCCAACAAAGATTTTCCATCCTGGTAATCTTTCCCGTGTTGATCAATATTTTTCCCAACTTCCTCCAGGCGGTCGCGGGTATCCATCATAATCTTACGGGGTGAAAGTAATTTGCCGGTAATATTTGCCGGACAGACAGAGGTACACCTGCCACATTCCGTACAGGTATAGGCGTCCAGTAAATTTTTCCAGGTTAGATCATTAATATCCCTGGCGCCAAAGCGTCCTAATTCAGCAACCGGCTCGGGGGTATAGCTCGGATCAAGCATGGCCTTAACCTCATTACTGACCGATAGCATATTGCTGAATTCGCCTTTAGGCTCCAAATTTGAATAATAGGTATTGGGGAAGGCCAGAGCAATGTGAAAATGCTTCGAGTATGGCAAATAATTTAAAAAAGCAAAAATTCCAACGATGTGGAACCACCAGCTGAAGCGTTCAATCATCATTAATGCTGATTCGGAATCGGGCAATTGTGGCACAAGGTAATTACTGATTGGAAAGGAACCAGCACTGATGTAATGAGAAGCACCAAGTTGTTGCAGTTTGTAGTCTGCAGCGTTCATCGTCAGAAAAGCAGACATTAAGAAAACCTCTACAATTAAAATTATATTGGCATCCGAACGAGGCCAATTGCCCATTTCTGTACCACTGAATCGTTTTAGCTTAAGCAAATTTCTTCGTGCGTAAAAGACGATGACCCCAATTAAGACCAGTGCAGCTAAAATTTCGAAAGATGCAATCAAGACATTGTAAAATCTTCCAAGAGGCTCGGCAAACATGCGGTGAGTACCCAATAGCCCATCCATGATAATCTCAAGCACTTCGAGATTGATAATCACGAAACCGATGTAAACAAAAAGATGCAGGATAAAAGCTACCGGGCGATTGGCCATTTTAGATTGACCAAAGGCTACTTTAAGCATAATACCTAAGCGCTTCATTGGACGGTCTGAACGATTGGGGTTCTGACCCAGCTTAATATTACGGATGACCTTCCGCACATTCCTGCTGAAAAATGCAATAGCTGCTATGGCAATAATCAAAAAAAGGATTTGTGAAACCATGTGCATTAAGCTTTATTCCACTAAAATAAACATTATCCTTGAAATCAATTACTATGCAAGCATAATATTTTTGTTTTTTTAAAGTCAATTTTCTGCTTTTAGCTTTTGGAGTATTTAGGAGGTTCCCGCTTTCGCGGGAATGACAAAGATTAGGTGGGACAGGAGATTGCAGCCTCCGCTGGAATCGAAATGCGAAAGCTTATCATTTTACTGAGCAATTCGTTCCTATGAAAAACAGCACCGGGTTAAATAAACCTTGCCGAAGGAAGTAGCTTTAAATTGAAGTAAAACGAAATTTCATGTCGGAACTACCCCGGAGGAAAGGACTGAACTATGCTATATTACGCAGGTATTGCTTTCCAAAATCAAATTATTTAGCGACATAGCCAGAACTGCATAATTTTTAGCCTAGCCAATTAGCTTCCTAATCTCGAACTCGGTTAAGATTAAGCAGATAAAATCAATTCCACCAATACGTGAACTTCAGCACCAGGGCGCGGTTCCGGATAGCAAATGGAGATGGGTAATAGTTATCCGTAAATACAAGAAAAAGGTCGCTAGCCGGTTTATACCGCCACTGAAACCGGGTATTGATATTCAGGTTTTTTTGCTGATTGTTATATTGAATAAATGTGGTTAAAAACAGCTTATTAGTGAAGGTGAAATCGGATCTGGGTCCAACAAGCCATAAATTGGTTCTTCCCCAGGGTTGAGGCAGGAGGATATGATTGTAGCTGGTGCTCATGGCTATGTTAACATAGGGCTGAAAACGATAGCCAAGATCAGCTGATAAATTCAGGCGCGTTCCATCTGCGAAATAACCACCATATTGTCCGGAAAAGGAATAGGTATAAAGTTTTTGCGGTTTTGAGAAGTAATTGGCCCCCAAGGTAGTCCATAAATGTTCTGTACCGGTATTTAAAATACCTTTTCCTGTATTCAGAGGGTCAAATGGTCTGAGCAGACGAATATAATTGTCGGATGTCCACACTTCGAAAGTGCTCTGATTTCGATAGGTAAATTTATAGTTGAATGAAGTTTCATTGTCTGTCTGACTAAATGCTTTGTTGAAATACCGTGTTGAACTCAAAATTGGGCCGTGATTCAATATTTTACCGGCTTTTGGGAACATTAAATAGCTTAGTTTGGGATTCAGTTTGATGTAATCAATACGGGGAACATATCCAACTTCTGCCGTGTAATTTTTGCCCACATATTCATGCTGCCAGCTTAGAAGCCACTTTCTACTGCTGTATTGTAATTTGGCGGCATGGACCATGTCGTCATTCTTTTTAACCGGACCAAAAGACTTGAGGAACATGGATTTTCCTGTCCACAGATTATTACTGGAAACGAGGTTATATTCCAAACCAATATTTCGGTTGAAAGCACTAAATGCGGGTTTCCCGGGATGCTGTGCCGGGTCATAATCGAGTGATTGTTTATTGACAAACATGAAGCGGATGTTTGAGCGTGAGAACAATCGCCGCTGCAAAGCCAAAACAGCGAAATTTTGTGCGGGAAGTCCTGTTTCATCCATGCTTTTAGTCTGCATATCCATAGCCCCGATACGCCATTTCTTGTTCAGGCTTCCGCTCAGCCTGGCACCAAATTCAATTGGAACCCCCAAACCAATTCTCCTTGAAAAGAAGGGCCTTAGGGTGGAATAACCGAAATTGGCGAATAGATCTGCATTTTCAAGAAAGAATTGCCTACGTTCCGGAAAGAAAAGCTCGAAACGATCCAGGTTAGTTACCTGTTTATCCACTTCAATTTGTGAAAAGTCAGGATTTACCGTTAAATCAAGGTTTAATGAGGAGGTTATTCCAAATTTTGCATCTGCACCAATATCTCGCTTAAAGTTTGTCCCTGAATTGTTTTCATAATCTTTGGTAAATCCTCCTAAAATATAAGGAATGACGGATATATTAGTTCCTGCGTCAGGAGGTGGATTATCCCAAATCAGATTTCCGGTATAAGCCAATGAGGCTACATTGAATTGCCTTGGTATTTTAGCCCATGCCGATTTTTCGGGTACTTTGATATCCAGTCTACTAAAGTTAATACCCCAGGTTTGAATACCTTTTTTATAACGGATTGATTTAAATGGAATGGCTGCCTCAAAAACCCAGCGGTCAGGATAATGCCTCACTTCGGAGTACCATTTATTATCCCAGCTTAAGTCGTAACCATTGCTATTAAAAATAAGTCCGTCCCATTGAGCACCCGCGGCATTCACCCCAAAGGTAAATCCATTGGTCTGATCATCGAAGGGGTCAACAATAAGCAAAAAATTATCGTTTTTGGTGTAAGCAAAATCTCTTCGGAGCGATTCTACCGCATAATTCGTATTCGGTTTGGGTTTATAACAAATAGCGGAGATATACAAATTTTTCTGATCATAAGTCATGCGGACAGTAGTTTTAACTTGTGCATAACTGGTATCCATTGGATTGACCATGTAAAAATTGACGGCCGAATCCCTAACATTCCAGGCTTCTTCAATGATCAGTCCGTCGATTACAATTGGAAGTTTGGTCTCAGAAATATTAAGCTTATAGGCATTGTTTATTTTCTGGGAATAAAGTTGAGAGCCAGAAATTATGAACAGAAAAAACAGGAATAAATATCTCAAAATAATAACGAGTAAGACTTTAAAATCCTTGCGGGATTGAATTTAAAATTAACAAAAAGAGCAGAATCCCGATGATATTTAATTACATAAAATCAATTAATTCGGCTATTTAATGTATTATTTCTGTCACATGTTTTCTGATATTTTGGCCTGTTTTATCAATTGGCAGATCGTCAGGGTCTGTGCCGAAAGGATTTGTTTAGGAGAGAATTAGCAATAGGGAATTTGTCAATGAGACGATTTGTCTATTTGTCGATGCGGGGTAGACTTTCGAAATCACCTGTGCGAGTGGAAAGAAAATTCCCTCTTCGCGGTGTGAGGAAGGAATTAGCAGATTAGCAAATGTGTTTGATTTTATAACCACCTAACCATCCAACCATCCAACCAACCACTCAACTATAAACCGTCATCTAGACGAGCGCAAGTGATTTTTAATTTAAGAAGAATTTTGCGCGAGGAGAGATCTCGTTCAAATGATAAATGAAGTTGACATCAAAAAGGGATTTTCTAACCAACCAACTAACAAACTAAGCATCCAGCAACCATCCACTCATTTATTTACAAAAAACCTGCAAATTTGCCTTACAAGAGTTTCAATAAATAAATTATGCTTGTTTCATTTGCAGATCTTAAAAAGGAGTTTAAACGTGTCTTGCTTAACTTGTCATTCGCCGAGGAGAAAGCCGAATTATGTGCAGCTATATTTGCAGGGAATAGCAGGGACGGAGTTTATTCGCATGGCTTAAATCGTTTTTCTGCATTCATTGATGCAGTCAAAGACAAGGAAGTTGACGTTGATGCGGAGCCCGGTTTTATCGAATCTCATGGTTTAATAGAAATATGGGACGGACATTCCGGCGCCGGGATGTACAATGCTACCAAGGCCATGGATAGGGCAATTGAACTGGCTAAATCAAATGGAATTGGCTGTCTGGCTATGCGCAACACCAACCATTGGATGCGTGGAGGAACCTACGGCTGGCAGGCTGCAGATGCGGGTTGCATCGGCATTTGTTTTACCAATACAATGGCCAATATGCCACCCTGGGGAGGCAAAGAACCCCGTTTGGGAAATAATCCATTGATCATTGCTGTTCCCAATAGCGATGGACATCTTGTTTTGGATATGGCAATGACCCAATACTCTTATGGTAAACTTCAGCAAAGCAGAATGAATAATGAGGAAATGGAGGTTTACGCTGGTTATGATGGGGAAGGAAATTTAACTCATAATCCTTCAGCCATCATCAAATCAAGAAGGGCTCTGCCCATAGGTTATTGGAAGGGGTCAGGCTTGGCATTTATTCTGGATGTTTTGCTCACCGCAGTTACCGGGGGGAAATCAACAGCAGCGATTAATTCTACAGTAAAGGAATCAGGAGTTTCCCAGTTTTTTCTTTGTCTGTACAAGAGCGATTATAATCAAATACTTATTGATGAGATCATTCGGTATACAAAATCAAGTGCTGCGGTAGAAGCTGGTGGGCCCGTACGTTATCCCGGAGAAAATACCCTTTTAACACGTCAATTTAATGAACAGCATGGTATTCCTGTCGATGAAGTGAAATGGGAAGAGCTTGTGAAAATGTAAAAAAGAGCACGCAAAAATGCGGTTATAGATTAGGAAATTAGCGAATTAGTTAGCTGGCCCTAGAGTTAAGCGAAGCGTTCAATGGATTATTCAATGAGCAGAGTCTTCGGACTCCTCACGCTGGTTCGTCCCGATTGCTATCGAGACCAGCTGGTACAGCAAAAGGATTAACCCAATAAAATCTGATGTTCAGTCCTTTTCGCCTGTAGATCTCAAATCACAAAAACAAGTCCTTAATTCCATAGCTTAATTCCATATAAATTTGAAATATTATTTTCTTAAACCAAAAAAGACACTACATTTGCAGTCCCGAACAAAACGGGTATGGTTCGGTACCATAGCTCAGTTGGTAGAGCAAAGGACTGAAAATCCTTGTGTCGCTGGTTCGATTCCAGCTGGTACCACAAAGTTGCATAAAACAACAACAGTAAAAACAAAGAAAAACCCTTTAGATCATACGTCTAAGGGATTTTTTGATTTTAGACTATTCAGGCAAACAAAGGGAAACTAAAGAAAAGTGACAACAAATCTGACAACAGATTATTTTTGTTATCTTGTATTCGTTCAATAATTAGCACTGTAATTTTAATAGTTGCGTCATTAAATTATTTAAAGATTTTGAAAACACTCCCTTAGTTTTGACCTACATCAGTCCACTTTTTGCTGACGATTTACACCTCAAAAGTATTTTGTCATTTGTTTCTGAAAATTGCACTTATGAGTTGAAATCAGCAAATCAATCTAGTATGTCTTATCCTATTACTCAATATCTCTGTTATTTTAATTGAAGATGAATTTTAATTCGATTTTACTCTCTTGAATATGGTAGATTTCTAGCTATCTTTTTCATCATTCGAACCATCAATTCATTCCCTGATTGGAATACTCCTTCATTCATTTGTTTATAAAAACGCCAAACTAAATCCCCATCTGCGCCATTGTAAATTTGCAATACTAAATCACCACTAGCTGTAGATCCTCCATAACCAAAAACTAAGGCTTTTGCAATTGCTCCAGCTTCGCTACCAGTTTTTTCATAAGCATAGGAAGATTTTATTACTGCATCTACTTCCAATATTTTACATAAATCATCTGGTAATTGTTCATCTAGTTTATCAAGTACACCTGCTTTTTTTAATAATGCATTTGTACGTTCAACATCTTGAAAATCCACTGTAAAATCAGAGCTAACTCTCAATAAATAAGTGTACATACCTTGCTGCATACTTAAACCAAGCTTTTCTTCTTCTAACTTATTACCTTCTGGATCGAAACCTTTAGGTAATCTCTTATAACCTATAGTTGCTTTTAAAGGTAGAATAGCAACTTTCTTATGGCTGGAAATGATTTCTTTTAAATTAGGTGAACTGAATAGCTGCTTGTTTCTTTCAAATTGTGCTTTCAACGAAAAGGATATCATTAAAAGTAAGGCTGTAGTAAATAATTTTATTTTCATTTTCTTCTCTGGTTAATAAGATATATCGAATTTAAACAAAAATCATGTGAAATCACATATATAAATTCACTTATAAAGATTTCGGGGTAATCTTGAAAGATAATTATTTTCACCTCATATGAAGTTTTAAAGACGGCGTTTTATCAACCACTGCCCATAATTAAAATATAATACTCCCCAGTTGTTGGACCAAAAGGTTAGTGATGCTAAGTTGATATTTTGTGCTGTATTATGCAGCATTTTGGTTTAAAGATTTGTAGTAAGCCTCATTGGGTTTCATCCCAATGCCTTGGTGTTTTTTCTGATGATAATACTCGATATAGGTCTGAACTCCTTCAAATAGTTCAAGACCTGTATCGCAGGGATTGAGGTAGTATTATAGAAAAACTCAAAAAAATGGCCATATTAAGCGCAGAGATGAGTGCCAAAAAACAAAATTAACAACAAATCAACAGAAACATTTATCTTTAAATTATTAACTAAACACTCTCTTAGCAAAGTCTACTTTAGTTTGAAGACATACAGGCTTTACCAACTCCAATTTGAAGTGTTAACAGCAGATTCCATTTTATTCTCAATGTCGTCTGATAGACCACTGAAAAAATCAATATTTGTCAGTGATTCTATGTTGTCAATACTCGTCACAAAAGACTTTAAACTTGACGTGCTACTTTTATTATTTAACATTAGAGCAATGGCTATCTTTTCATTTCCGTTGTCCTTGAACACAATCTTGTAGTAAGAACAAGGGACAGAGATAGTCCCCCTATTGATAGTACCGCAGATATTCCTTAAAATAGGGCCAGTAATGACATAGACTCCATTTTTCTCGATAGCCCATATTCTCACCTTACTCTCCAAAATTTCCCAAATTCCTCTATTAAACATTGGTTCTTGAGGTGACATATTTGACATGTAAAAGGTCTCACTCATCGATATTTTATTAAGTTTCATATCGGCTGCCGGACAAAGATGCCCTCTGTCATAACCACTTCCAGAGTAATCGCCACTTCCAACAGGATTATTTCTAACCTTAGGGTCTACCCTAAAATCATCAGTTCTATCCTGCGGTCCATTGATAAAAGCAGGGGTTAAATTATATGCCACCCATTCTGCCTGTCGATTGGTTTCACTGTATGATAGAGAGAAATAAGTATGTTGAATCAAATAACCTCTGTGGGTAGTAGGTTGTAATGATGTTGATTTAACATCTGTACTTTGAGGATTAACTGTTGTTGTTCTATCCTTGGCGCAGGAAGCGAGCAACATTAAAAATAAAAAGTAAAAGAGTTTATTACTCATTTGTCATTTGGGGTCTTTTATAAGTTCAAAGTTATAATTATAAGTTCTTCCAATCTATTGAATTCAAATGACTGAAATACAAAAAATTCGAATATTAAGCTATATAAAAGATATGGAAGTGGTTTTATATTTTATTTAATTTCGTAATAATGCTTAATGAGGGTTAATACACCTTTATTTTCTTTCAAATAAATTAATCCCAATATTCTTTACCTAGTTTTACCTTTAAACCTGTAAGCTTGAGGACTTCCTCCTTAATCACTGATGCAACATAATCTTCATTACCTACGGTAGTAGCTATACTATCATGAATCGTGAAAATTGGAAGATCTGGTTTTTCCTCTGCAATGCGTTTGGCTGCATATTGAATCATTATAGTGCTTTCAATTCGCTGTGATAAACGAGCTAATAATGTGTGATCTTTCACCTTGATTAATCTGAAAACTTCATAAACCTCAGGGAAGTTGAGTTTCAAATCTCTTTTATATGATTGTATTCTATCATCAAGTTCAATGAGGGTACTGGTTAAATCAGAAATAGTATCAGGTGGAAGTTCATCAAACTTCTGATTCAATAGGTTATCAATCCTATTATAAAGGTTCATTTGTTTGTGGAATAGGACCGTTTCTATTTCGTTTGAATTGTATTTCATTGGTATTGGTTAAAGTTGGGAAAGTTGTATAGGGTGTAAAATCAGATTTTCAACATATTGTGGTGGGACTTGTTACACCAATATAAAAGGAAGAGGTAATCCTTTTATATTGTTGCAAATTTATTTCTATAGAGATTTAACAGCTCGAACTCCCCAAGTACTTAATTTGTGAACGATGCCAAGCCCATACATTGGAATAAAACTATAAACCCATGCTCCTCTTGTATCGTTTCCTTCTGTTAAACTCCAATATGCAACCTTGGAGAAATTCTTAATTTTTGTTTGGTTCTTAAAAAGTACGTTAAGCTCTTCATTTGTAGGTAATCTCCAACCTGGTCCAAGTTTTTGAGATGCAAATTTTGCATTAACCCAATTCATTTTTTTAGGGAATTCATGTTGTGAAATCAGTAATTTACCTATTTGGATTGGAGTCCCAATAATATACTTTGGGTTATTCAATTTTTTTAATTCTTCTTCGGAATAATATCTTATGTCCGATGGAGAATTCATCGTGTATCTCAATGGTATACCTTTTGAAAATTGTCCTTGAACTACAATATCTTCTTCAGAATTCACTCTTACATCATCATCTTCATCTCCTTCTCTTATACCGTCAATTTCTTGTTCTATTAAGCTATCTTTTTTTTCTGAATATTTGAAAACATTTGAGCCAATGGAATCTGTATTTAATATTCTAATTAGTCTCACATATCCAACTACTTCTTTTGGGGATAATACTTGATCCCCATCACTAAAATACTGTCTCCATGCAGTATTTACTCCATTATTTGTGGAACTCCAATATGCATCATTAACAAATCCCCCAATTATATTTTTATTTTTATATAATGTATCTAATTGTTCTTTAGAAGGTAATTTCCAACCACCTCCGATTAAATTGCCCATTTCTAATGCTTCAAACCAATTCACACTTCTTGTAAAAGTATATTGCGATATTTCTAAATTCTTAAATCTAATCGGAACTCCTATGGATGAATTCTGTCCATTGGAATAAATTGAATTGATTGTTAATAAAACAAGTAAAATATTTTTCATCTGTAAAAAAATTTAAATACAAACATTCGAAAAATTATTATTTAGTTTCTTTTAACTAAAGATACAATTACGAATGGAACTTTAGTATTTTTCTAATAATATACCTAAAAGTTAACCCGTCAAAGACGTAATAAAAGTGAATTAATTTTGTGAATGAGTAAAAAAGTACTGATAATTACATCAGTGTTGACATGAAATCACCAGAGATTCAAAGTGTTATTTCAATTTAGAAAGGGTATTTCGTAATTTATAGAAACTTCGATTTTCATATGAAAAGTCTACCTGTTATTTTGTCTTTAGGTTTTATTTTCATTTAAAACATTTCCCTCTGTTTCAAATCTCTTTTAGGCTGAGCTCCTGGTTGACCTATGAATCTGTTACTTGAAAAAAACACTGTTTAGACCATCTCTTTTACCTTTTGTTTATTGAAAGCACTGTTTGGGTATAATGTATGTCCTCAAACTAAAGTGGACTTTTATTGTGGTTTGGGGTTCTAAATAGAGGAAAGAAAAATATAGATTAATTTTAAAAGTCCTTCAAAGGATTTTCATTTTTTCTCACTAAATCAATTAATTTTCCGTCTTGATACCTAAGTGTAATTAGCAAAGTATCACTGATTATAAGTTGTATTCCTGTTTGGTTCACTGTATCAAGCCATAAATCCTCAATCTTAGCATATCCACCCTTTAAGGCTGTAACTTCATAACCATCTCCTTTTTCATAAGGAGATTTAAAGTTCCTGGTTTCTTTACTTTCTCCATATACAGAAACAAGATCATTCCGAATGTCATTATAAAGGTCTATTGAGAGTGGATCTTTTTCGGATATAAAAAATATTAGAATTTGATAAACCTTATCATTTACAAATTAAAATGTGACAGCGTAAGTTTTCCTTCCTCCCACATAAAGGTTGTTATATGTCAAAGAATTGGCGTCATTTGTCATTGATGTATTAACAATCCCACCTCTGGCTTTAGCTATTGCCCTGACGGTTGTACTCGAAACGCCGAATTTAACCCCAATTACACTCTCTATTGGTTTTGTCTGAGCAAACAATCCCAGAGGGAATAATAATATGAATAAAAATCTCATATTCAAATGTAATAAAATACATATAAAATAGATACTTAATTAAGTTTTGCAATTATTAACGAAAAAACAAAAGTGACAACAAATCTGACAACAAAATATAAAAATATGCCTTTAAGGTACCTTAAAACTATAAGGTTTGAGTACAGCTGGTACCACACTCAGAGGCTTCTTACTTGGGGCCTTTTTTATTAAAAGGGAATTCTGAAAATCCTTGTGTCGCTGGTTCGTGCCGATAGCTATCGGTACCAGTTGGTACCACACTCAGAGGCTCCTTAACTGGGGCTTTTTTTGTTTATTTTAATTTTGCCAAAAACGGAAGAAATTCCCTCAACATGGAAACATCAAACTCCAATTCCCCAAAAAATCCGCCTTCAATTTTTTATCTAAAATTTAATTATAAGATTCTGATATTTAGTATATTGACACTTATTTACAGCCAAAACACAGCAAAATGCTCAGAAGAGAATTGTTAAAAGGGCTTTCTGCACTACCGGTGGCCGGTATGTTGCCTCAGGGATCAGCAGCGATGGATTCATCCGCTTTAATTCATCCGGAAAATTTAATGACGGGTCTTTCCGGCAAAAGCCTGATTTGAAATGGGCCTCGATTTCCAGCCGGAACTATTCCGGAGGAAAGGACTGCACTATCCTATAGAACACAGTTATTGCTTTCCAAAATCAATACTAATTAGTTACGGAGCATTATTTGTCAGAGATAATCTTGTCTTCTAATTTTCCTTATTTACAATCGGCTATTATTAATATCGAATTGACTTATTTTTATTTTTAATTTGCAAGCAGCTTTAAAAATAATGAGCATGATTAATAAAAAATTCCTGACTGGCATATTATTCTATTGCTTTTCCTATTCAGGTTTTGCACAGGGACCCCAGAATTTAAGTTTTGAACCCATTCAAGGGACAAAGCCCCGTAACATCATTTTCATTCTTTCTGATGATCACCGGTACGATTTTATGGGATTTACGGGCAAGGTTCCTGGTTTGAAAACCCCCAACTTGGATCGGCTGGCCTATGAAGGCGCTCATTTTCAAAATGCTTTCGTGAGTACAGCTCTTTGCTCACCCAGCCGGGCTTCCATTTTAACCGGACAGTATGCCCATACCCATACCGTCGTGGATAATCAGGTAGCTGCTCCGGCTTCACTGATTTACTTCCCGCAGTACCTTCAAAAAGCTGGCTACCAAACTTCCTTTTTTGGTAAATGGCATATGGGAGGCGGTGGAGCTGATCCACGCCCCGGCTTTAACCGCTGGGTAAGTTTTGCAGGGCAGGGTGATTATTACAATCCCAAAATCAATGTCGATGGTAAAATGATTAATTATACCGATAGCACTTATGTTACGGATTTACTGACTGATTACACCTTGGAATGGCTGGAAAAACGCGATAAGAGCAAGCCTTTTTTCGTTTATCTGTCGCACAAGGCGGTGCATGCTGATTTTTATCCGGCAAAAAGAGATAAAGGGAGGTACAAGGATATTCGTATTCAATATCCGGTCTCCATGTTCTCCACTGCCGGTAAGAATAGTAAGCGTTTTAATCGTGGTGATCAGGCCGATTCAAGTGCCTATCTCTTCAATTACAGGGATATCCCACAATGGGTGAGGGCACAGCGCTACAGTTGGCATGGAGTTGATTTCATGTACCACGGCCAAACCGATTTCGATAAGTTTTATGTAGATTATCTTGAAACTTTAATGGGAATAGATCATAGTGTGGGTAAAGTGCTTGATTATTTGAAGACCAATGGACTGGATAAGGAAACCCTCGTTATTTATATGGGTGATAATGGTTTTTCTTTTGGTGAACATGGTTTGATTGATAAGCGTCATGCCTACGAAGAGTCGATGCGGGTACCTTTGCTGGCTCGCTCACCTGCCTTTATCAAGCCGGGTACAAAAATCAAAGAAATGATTGTGAACGTGGATATTGCCCCGAGTATTTTGGAAATGGCAGGAGTTAAAAAGCCAAAACAAATGCAGGGATATTCTTTTTTACCATTGATGAAAGGAAATCAAGTCCAGAACTGGAGAAAGGAAGTGTTTTATGAATATTACTGGGAGAATCCTTTTCCGCAAACTCCTACTCAATTTGCTGTTCGGACTGATCGCTATAAGTTCATCCGCAGTCAGGGGGTGTGGGACATTGATCAATTATATGATCTTAAGGAAGATCCCTATGAATTAAATAACCTAATCCGAAAACCTGAATTACAAGCATTGGCAGGCGACTTAAATAAAAAACTATGGGATTGGCTTTCAGACACTCAAGGTTTATTTATTCCATTAAAACCAATTAATGACAAGAAATTTGATCATCTGTACAAGGGGACATGGTGATGAATGGATAATAATATGGTGGTAAATGTTCACTGAATTTGATAGCTATCTGATTTAGTACCTTCTTAATTTTGAGGGGATTGTGAATTAGTATAGGTCGCTTGCAATAAAATGTAGCTATAATGATACCTTTCAGATTCCGGCGAAGGCCGGAACCTCCTAATACTTTCCAGTAAATTACTATTCGGCTATGGTGTCCCTCGAAAGCTAGAACCTCCATGTTCTCAATAATTCAATTTCAAGCTTCCCCGGTGTCTAGGAAATCTATTAATTGGAGACCTTTCCGGGCTGACGATTGTTTTTGCCCGCAACATTTTGTAAATCATCGCCAAGATCTGCTCTTGCCTGGTCAGCAAGCAGCTTTAATTCCTTTACAATTTCCGGAAAATAAGCCTGAACATCATATCGTTCTCCGGGATCTCTGCGAAGATCATAAAGGGCCTCTTTCATGATTACCTGTTCAGGTGCTGCACCCGGAAAGCCATCTGCGCCCGGTTCCTGATCCAGATAAGAACGGGAGGGATGCTCGAAAACAAGTTTCCAGTTATCTCGACGTACAGCCTCAAGTGAATTTTTGCGGTAGTAGTATAAAAAATTTTTTCGCGGATTGGCCTGAAGCTTACCTTTTAAAATTTCACTAAGGTCAATACCGTCAATTTTTTTGTCGGGAAGGGAAGCTCCCGAAAGTTTCGAGATAGTAGGAAACAAGTCGATAGTTGAAGCCAGCTGATTGGATATTAATCCTGCAGGAATTGTTCCTTTCCAGCGAATAATACAGGGAACTCTTTGTCCGCCTTCAAAGGAAGTGCCTTTCCCTTCTCTTAAACCGGCGGTATTCCCCGCATGGTTTCCAAAGTTCAACCATGGACCGTTATCACTGGTGAAAATGACCATGGTGTTTTTTTCAAGGCCTTCTGTTTTTAGCGCATCCATGATTCTTCCAACATGATGGTCAAGCTCCTGAATGACATCTCCATACAATCCCTGTTTACTCTTACCTCTAAATGTTGCGGATGCATTGATCGGTACATGAGGCATGGGATGCGGGATATAAGCAAAGAATGGTTTCTTTTTATTTTTGCGAATGAAACGGATGGCTTCATCGGTCAGTCTGCCACTTAACAAAGCCTGATCCTCAAGGGACTTGATGGTATCAATCGGGATGGTATTTCTGATTAAGGGAAGGGGAGGAAAACGATATTTATTCGTTCCCGGCTTGGCAGGCAGACCATCAAAATTTACCGGCCACATATCATTGGAATAAGGAATGCCCAGGTACTCATCAAAACCCTGATTGAGCGGCAGAAACTCCGGAGAATCTCCCAGATGCCATTTGCCGAATATTCCGGTTGAATAGTTTTTCTGTTTAAGGAGCTCTGCAAGGGTCATTTCTTCTTTGGCTAAACCGATCTGGGAAGCCGGAAATAATGCTTCTGTAATGCCTATTCGGTTTGGATAGCAACCGGTAAGGATCGCGGCTCGCGAGGCACTGCAAACGGCTTGAGCCGAAAGAAAATTCGTAAAACGAATACCCTCAGAGGCTAAGCGATCAATATTTGGGGTATGGATATCCAGTGCGCCATAACAGGAAAGATCACCATACCCCAGGTCGTCCATAAAGATCAAAATGACATTGGGCCCGAGTGGCTCCATCCGACTAACCGGGGTGCTGGATTGATTCAGGGTAAAAATTAATAGGGCAATCGACAGGATTTTTGTTTTTCTGATCATGGTGAAATGAGTTTCTGGAGGCATTGAATATAATATTAATAATTGGTTTGTGAACTTTTAATCAGGAGTAAAGTTGGTATTGAACATAAGTTCCTCAGGACTCTGCTGTCCACCTGTATAGGTTATCGTACCCGCCTAATAAATAGATGTCTAAGTAAAATTCAGTATTGAGCAAGATTTAGACCTCATCCTGTGGCTATTTTTCGGATGGGGCCAAAGAGATGTTCAAAATTAACTTCTTCAATAAATTTGTTTCATCTTATTTATTTCTGATATTGATCTTACCAATCAGTTTGTAATTCAGGGATTTCACTAATTCCTTGAGCTATTGGAAAATGAAATAGATTTATATAAATTAGGTTTTGAAACTTGTAAAAGCATGAGATTTTTCCCTTAAATTCATTCTTTATTTAGTTTAATTTTATTGTATTAGAACGATATAGCTAGTTGAAACCAACAGATACCAAAAATCCGGAATATTTCCACAAAGTTGTGGATTGTCAATATGCCTGCCCTGCACACACTCCGGTGCCTGAATACATCAGGTTAATCGCCGCAGGTAAATATACCGAGGCTTACATGATCAATTGGGAATCGAATGTCTTCCCCGGGGTACTCGGGCGAACTTGCGATCGTCCCTGTGAACCCGCGTGTCGCCGCGGCAGAATCGAAGAAGAGCCGGTTGCCATATGCAGGCTTAAACGGGTAGCGGCAGACCACAAGGATGAAGTCAAGTCATTGATGCCCGGAATTCCCTCAGAAATGAATGGGAAACGGGTTGCCCTCATTGGTGGTGGACCGGCATCTTTAACGGTGGCTCGCGATCTTGCTCCCTTGGGTTATGAGATTCATCTCTATGATGAACATGCCGCAGGTGGTGGAATGATGCGGAGCCAGATTCCTTCTTTCAGATTACCCGATGAGGTATTGGATGAGGAAGTCGGATATATCCTGGACATGGGTATCCACACGCACTTCAACACCTACGTGTCTAGTATGCAGGAAATCCTGGATAAGGGTTATGATGCGATATTTGTAGGAACAGGTGCTCCAAAAGGCCGTGATCTCATTCTTCCCGGGCGGGAAGAAGCCGGTAAAAATGTTCACATTGGAATTGAATGGCTCGCCAGTGTTGCTTTTGAGCATACGCATAAAATAGGTAGAAAGGTAATCGTATTGGGTGGAGGAAATACGGCCATGGATTGCTGCCGAACTTCGCGCCGCTTAGGTGGTGAGGAGGTGAAAGTAGTAGTGCGGAGTCCTTTTGCCGAGATGAAAGCCTCTCCATGGGAGATTGAAGATGCTATGCACGAGGATATTCCGATTTTTGAGAACCATGTGCCTAAAACTTATGTCATCGAAAACGGTCAATTGGTCGGTATGACTTTTGAAAAAGTTAAAGCAGTGTATGATGAGCAGGGGAAACGAAGCCTGGTATCCTCCGGTGAGCCTGAAGTATTTATTGAGGCTGATGATGTGCTCGTAGCTATTGGTCAGCAGAACAGTTTCCCTTGGATTGAGAGGGAAACGGGTGTTGATTTTGATCAATGGGGTATGCCAATAGTAGATGCATTAACTCATCAGTCGACTAACAAACGTGTTTTCTTTGGTGGTGATGCAGCCTTTGGTCCGAAGAATGTGATAACAGCTGTGGCGCATGGTCACCAGGCAGCTATTTCCATTGATTTACATTGCAAAGGGGAAGCTTTGACAGAGCGTCCTGCGCCATTTACCAATCTAGTATCCAAGAAAATGGGCATCCATGAGTGGAGCTATGATAATGATGTAGTAAATGATCAGCGTTTTATTGTTCCTCAAGCTGAGAAAAAAGCTGCCTTATCTGATCGTAAACTGGAAGTGGAACTGGGTTTTGATATCCAGACGGCAATCAAGGAAGCCCATCGCTGCCTGAATTGTGATGTACAAACCGTATTCGAAAAGGATAAATGCATTGAATGTGATGCATGCGTTGATATTTGTCCGACCTCATGCATCACCTTTACAACCAATGGTGAAGAAGATGATTTACGGACACGTCTTAAGGCTCCGTCATTAAATATCACTCAGGACCTCTATGTTTCAGATACACTCCCTACCCAAAGGGTAATGGTCAAGGATGAAGACGTTTGCCTGCACTGCGGTTTATGTGCAGAGCGTTGTCCGACCTCTGCATGGGATATGCAGCAATATTTATATAAAGTTACCAAAGCAGGTTAAGAAATGCCTAATTCAAAAGTTAATGATTTTGTCATTCGCTTTGCGAATGTCAATGGTACAGGGTCTGCAAGCGCAAATTATCTGTTTGCAAAAGCTGTTTTCCGAATGGGAATCCCGGTGACACCTAAAAATATATTTCCATCAAATATTCAGGGATTGCCCACTTGGTATGATGTCAGGATAAGTGAAAAGGGTTATCTAGGCCGTCGGGAAGGTGTGGATTTAATGGTTTGTGTGAACCCTCAAAGCATGCCGGAAGACGTACTTGCTGTAAACAGTGGTGGTTATTTCATCTATGACTGTACGAAAGCGCTGTATCCGGCGATGATCCGGTCGGATGTGACCTATATTGGGTTACCGCTCATGGATATATGTCTTCGTGAGTTCACTGATCCCCGCCAACGCCAGCTGTTCAAGAATATAATTTATGTTGGCGCACTTTCTGCTTTACTTGATATCGAATTTGCAGTTTTAGAACAACTACTTGCCGAGCAATTTGTGGGAAAAGAGAAATTGGTAGCAATGAATATCAAGGCCCTCAACCTGGGTATTGATTACGTTCACAGCCATTTTACCTACCCTTTGGATATCCGCCTCGAGCGACGCGATTTGATTGGTGATAAAATCCTGATCGATGGTAACTCAGCCTGCGGATTAGGAGCTGTTTATGGCGGTGCAACCGTGGTAGCCTGGTATCCGATTACCCCTTCGACCTCCGTGGTGGAGGGTTTTGAGAGCTATGCTAAAAAACTAAGAATTGATAAGGAGACCGGAAAACGCAATTATGCGATTGTGCAGGCCGAGGATGAACTTGCTGCCATAGGCATGGTGATTGGTGCGAACTGGAATGGGGCACGTTCCTTTACCGCTACCAGCGGTCCGGGATTATCTTTGATGAATGAATTCCTCGGACTGGCCTATTTCGCTGAGATACCAACGGTTTTGATTGATGTGCAACGTACCGGTCCGTCTACTGGAATGCCTACCAGAACTCAGCAATCTGATATTTTACTGGCGGCTTATGCTTCGCATGGTGATACTAAACAGGTTTTAGTATTTCCAGCAACCCCAAAGGAATGTTTTGAAATGACTGCCGAAGCTTTTGACCTTGCAGAGTTATTACAGACACCAATTATCATGATGACTGATTTAGATCTTGGAATGAATGATCATATGTCTGAACCTTTCCATTGGGAGGATAGCCGAAAATATAATCGCGGTAAAGTATTGAATGCCGATCAGCTCGAAGATCTGCCACGTTTTGGACGCTATCTGGATGTTGAAGATGATGGAATTACTTACCGTACCATTCCCGGAACGCACCCTACTAAAGGTTCCTTCTTTACTCGTGGTACCTCGAGAGATGAATATGCAGTCTATACAGAGGATGGGCGGGTGTATGCGCGTAACATGGACCGGCTGCTCAAGAAATGGAATACTGCAAAAGATGTTGTACCTGCGCCGTATTTGTATCAGAAAGAAAATAAGAGTTCCTATGGTTTGATTTTCTTCGGTACTTCAACGTATTCTGCCGAGGAGGCAATGGATACCATGGCTTCAAGTGGGCTTGGCTTTGATGCCATGAGGCTGAGGGGATTTCCCTTTAATCAAACGGTAGCAGATTTTATTCATTCCCATGAAAAGGTTTTTATAATAGAACAAAATCGCGATGGCCAAATGCGAAGTCTGCTCATTAATGAACTGGATGTAAATCCGCAAAAAATGATTCCTGTTCTAAATTATGATGGGATGCCAATTACCGCGCACACTATTATAAGCCTGATCAATAAAAATTTATCACCTGTTATCAATGGTTCTACCAGTAAAATTTCATCATGACATATATACGTCCTAAATTCCGCCATCCCGATCTTCCTAAAAATGATCTTGGATATACTACCAAGGAATATGAAGGTTCACTTTCAACTTTGTGTGCAGGCTGCGGGCATGACTCCATCAGTGGAAGTATTCTTCAGGCTTGTTTTGAATTGTCTATTGCACCGCATCGAATAGCCAAATTATCCGGGATAGGATGCTCTTCCAAGACTCCCAATTATTTCCTTGGAAATTCGCATGGTTTTAACTCCGTGCACGGAAGAATGCCTTCAGTTGCCACCGGGGCGAATATGGCTAACCGGGATTTGATTTACATGGGTGTCTCAGGAGATGGGGATACCGCTTCCATTGGGATGGGGCAGTTTGCCCATGTGATTCGACGCAACCTGAACATGGTCTACATTGTAATGAACAATGGCTGCTACGGATTGACCAAAGGTCAGGATTCAGCAACTGCCGATGCGGGTTCAAAAAGTAAAGCAGGTTCAGTGAATCCCTTTCAGCCTATTGATTTGGCCGGACTGGCCTTAGAACTGGGTGCAAGTTTTGTGGCCCAAAGTTTTTCGGGCGACAAGGAACAATTGGTTCCTTTGATTAAGGCGGCAGTAAGTCACCCGGGTTTTGCCTTCATCAATATCATCTCACCTTGTGTAACATTTAATAATAACCCCGGATCCACCAAATCATACGATTATGTGCGGGAGCATATTGAAGCCACCGGGAAATCCGATCTGATTCCTGAGAAGTCAGAGATACTGGCTAACTATGAATCCGGTACCGGAACTGAGGTGATGTTACATGATGGCACATTCATTAAATTGGAAAAGCTGGCAGCAA
>Ga0194130_10002204_pt1 | contig 28747 bp, 26 predicted proteins | sample TA2KigsurfametaG_FD_160084 | JGI IMG/M metagenome (GOLD analysis project Ga0194130, IMG submission 160084) | Freshwater microbial communities from Lake Tanganyika, Tanzania - TA2015050 Kigoma 12 surface | ecosystem: Environmental > Aquatic > Freshwater > Lake | place: Tanzania: Lake Tanganyika...
TTAGTCCTTCAAAGACAAGATGCCCCTCGTGATCCTTTAAAACATAGACATCATGAGAGAGGTCGCCTACTCGTGGGGAGAGCTTAAGGTCTTGTCCCTCCCGATCAAGAAACCCGAGAGCGATTGGAATTATAACAGGTTCTTTCGTGGGCTGTCCCGGGGTTGGTGCGATGGATTGGGAAAACTTTATGATCCATTGACCCGTTTCCTCTTCGAATATCTCATGAATTGTTATATGAGGCGTGCCGGCCTGTTGATACCATTTTGAAAAATGAGCAAGCGATTGCCCGCTTGCCTCTTCAAAACAAGCAATGAAATCTTCAATCGTTGCCGCCATCCCGTCGCAACGAGAAAGATAAAGATCCATACCTTTCTTGAAGAGTTCGGAACCGATCAGACATTTCAGCATTCTGATCAGCTCTGCGCCCTTCTCATAAACGGTCGGGGTGTAGAAATTATTGATCTCGCGATATTCATGAGGACGCACAGGGTGCGCGAGCGGGCCGCTGTCTTCAACAAATTGCTGCGCTCTGAGATTTCTGACATCAGCAATGCGTTTTACCGCACGTGATCTTTGATCGGATGTGAATTCCTGGTCACGGAAAACTGTCAGCCCTTCTTTTAAACAGAGCTGAAACCAATCTCGACAGGTGATCCGATTGCCAGTCCAATTGTGGAAGTATTCATGCGCGATGATAGCCTCGATATTCAGATAGTCAGTATCTGTCGCACTTCCAGGGCTTGCAAGAACATATTTATCATTGAAGATATTTAGGCCTTTATTCTCCATTGCGCCCATATTGAAATCGGATACGGCGACGATGTTGAAAACATCCAGATCATATTCGCAACCAAAAACATCTTCGTCCCATTTCATTGAACGAATGAGCGCATCAAGGGCATAGGCCGCACGATTTTCCTTGCCAACTTCAACATAAATTCCCAAATCGACTTTGCGTCCGGATCGCGTTACAAATTGCCCGCATACTTTGCCAAATTGCCCACCGACCAGTGCAAAGAGATATGAAGGTTTCGGATGCGGATCATGCCAGACGGCATAATGCCAACCGTTATTCAGATCACCGTCTTCAATCTTATTACCATTACCCAGCAAAATTGGCGCTTCCGACTTTTTGGCTGTGATGCGCGTTGTATAAACGGACATGATATCCGGACGATCAAGGAAATACGTGATACGACGAAAGCCTTCGGCTTCACACTGCGTGCAGTAATTTCCAGATGAGCGATAGAGTCCCATCAATTTTGTATTCGCAGCCGGATCTAAACGAGTCGTAACTGTGAGTGTAAAGCGATGAGCGGGTGGCGAGGTGATGGTTAGTGTTGAAGCGTCAATTTTAAAATCACTTTGCGATAGAAGAGTGTCATCAAGCGCAACTGATTCCAAGACCAATTCATCGCCATCAAGAATAAGGGGCTTGATCACATTTGATACAGAGGCAAAAACAGTCCGCGCAATAACGCGTGTCCAGTTGTCATCAAGGGTGATATCGAGATGGACGCTTTCAATGTACCAATCGGGCGCGCTATAGTCTTTAAGGCGAATGGTCGGCGTTTGGTCGGCTCGCATGTATTTACACTCGTTTAAAATGATTTTAGCAACTATATCAGGAATTTCATGGCCGTCGAGATGAGCCTGATAACGATCTGCTCTTATGAATTTGCAGGCCGGACCGGTTCCGTATGGCTCACGACACGCAATATGTTTTTAATTTCATTCTTTAAATCATGTTCCAAGCGGTCTACCATTTGGTGCACGCTTGTCACATCGCGCTCGGGTGCTACCCTGCAGTGATAATTTACAATCAGTCCATGCCCCGTTTCCCTGACTCGCACACTGTGAATATCTGTAATGTCACCGATTGTCGCTGCATGACGGGTTAAAGCATCAGCAATATTTTTTCGTGTCGCTTCATCAGAGTCTTTTCCAGTAAGACTCGAGACCACGAGAGGTTCAATGTGAGTCTCAACTTCGGTCGTTGATCCAAGTTCTTCTTGAATCGCGAATTCAAGCTGACTGGCAATTGAATGCGCTTCTCCAAGTGTCAAATGGCCATCAACTTCAAGATCAAGACTGACTGACAAACGATGAGCAAGATTTTGAACGGTGACATGATGAACGGGAACGCGGCGTTTAGCAGCTATCAAAAGAACACGTTCAAGAATCGTTTCTTCATCCAGTGCGCGCGGCATTGCTGAAACGGTCACGCGCGCATCATTGAAGGCTTTGCTGATTTCGCTTGAAATCAGATCTTTGATGTGAGTCAGTCGATCAAGAGGCATGGTCCGCGCAACCGCAATTGCTACCTCTACAAAAAGATCCGTGCCGGCGCGGCGGATGCGTAGATCATCAACATCCACGACACCTGGAATATCATTGAGTAGTTCGCGAATGGTAAAGGTCATGCCGGCAGGTGCCGCGTCGAGCAGTGTATCAAGCGTGCGGCGAGCAAGCCGATAACCTGCAATCGCAATAAAGAGCGAAACACCTAGAGCTACAAGTGCATCGGCCTCGGGATAACCAAGAGCTGCGGCACCGAAGGCCAAAAGGACCATTGCCGAATTAATGAAATCAGATAAAAAATGAAGCGCGTCTGCAGCCAGCGCTTCGCTGCGTGTCTCCTTTGCCACGCGCGTCAACGTGATCCATCGCCATACATCAATCGCAATTGAAATCAAAAGAACCGCAATGGCTGCCCAATTAATTTCAATTGTGGTTGTGCCTTGCCAAAGACGCCTCACGCCTTCAACGGCCACAGCGCCCGAGAGAAGAAACAAAAACGCCGTTTCCGCGAGCGCGGCAATCGATTCGATTTTTCCATGACCGTAATGATGTTCTTCATCGGCTGGCTTTGCAGCCGCGCGGATCGCGAGCCAGGTCATGGTCGTGGCCGCAACATCGAGGAGACTGTGCGCCGCGTCCGATATCAGCGCCAATGATCCGGTTGCGAGCCCCGCGCCGCCCTTGCCAATGGTGATAACGACGCTTGCGAGAATAGAGGACAGCGCCGCTTTTTCTTTTGCTTTTGACATGAAGGTTCCGAAAGCGGGTTGTTTCCAACGGACGGGCTTCTGCCGGACTAGTCGCTTTGGCGCGATAGGTCAATTCCGGTTGATTTGGTGCCCAAAACGCCCGTTCTGGGGGTTGCGCGCCTTTCGGCTTTTCGCCACTCTCGCGATCATCATGATGAATTCCGAATCTAAGCGGGAGAGACTTAAATGATGGAATATTTGCACACGATGGTGCGGGTAGGGAATCTCGAGCATGCGCTCGATTTCTACTGCAACAAAATGGGACTTATTGAAGTCAGGCGGAGCGAAAATGAAAAAGGGCGTTTCACTTTGGTATTCCTCATCGCACCTGGTGACAAAGAACGTTTCATAGCGACGACATCGCCAACAATAGAGCTCACTTATAATTGGGACGAGCATGAATATGGCGGCGGGCGCAATTTCGGTCATCTCGCTTATCGCGTCGATAACATCTATGACTACTGCAAAATGTTGATGGATAAAAGCGTGGTGATCAATCGTCCGCCACGCGATGGGCGTATGGCCTTCATCAAATCGCCCGATGGTATTTCGGTTGAGCTTCTTCAGCGCGGCGACGCCTTGCCGCTTGAAGAGCCATGGACCTCGATGCCTAATATAGGCAGCTGGTAACAAATTAAAGGTCAAAAAACAAAATGGCACGACGTCTTTTCGGTCAAATTGGTGACGATCCGATTTATGAAATCAGCATCCGCTCAAAGGGAGGCGCTGAAGCGCTCATTTTGAACTGGGGTGCGGTTATTCGTGATTTCGTCGTTCCAGTGAGAGGGGAAAAACAGCGGGTTGTTTTAGGCCTCGATAAGCTTGACGATTATGTAAAATATTCACCGCATCTAGGCGCATTGGCGGGTCGGTATGCCAATCGAATTCGCGACGGCAAATTCTCGATTGATGGTGAAATCTATCAATTGGAGAAGAATTTTCTTGGCAAACATAATCTTCATGGTGGCTCGGCCGGGTTCGGACAACGTCCATGGCAAGTGGCTGCTCATGATGAATCGTCGGTGACCCTTGTACTCGTTTCACGTGATGGTGACGGCGGATATCCGGGTCAATTAACGACAACGCTCACCTATCGCTTTGTTGATGACATCACATTGCGAACCGAGATTATGGCGGTGACGGATCGTCCGACGATCATCAATCTCGCGCTTCATTCTTATTTCAATCTTGATGGCTCCGAGGATATCCTTGACCATCAGTTACAAATTGAATCAGATTTCATCACGACGCTTGATCCGGAGCTCATTCCAACGGGTGAAATTCGTCAAGTTACTGACACGCCTTATGATTTCAGAACGCTTCGCCCCATCTGGTATCAAAGTGCTGAAGGCGGCGTATTTCACTATGATCAAAATTTTATGCTGAGGCAGAATTCTGGCGCGTTGAACCGAGCGGCCACCGTCAAATCAAGTCGCAATGGTCTTAGTCTTGAAGTCTGGACCACCGAGCCTTGCATCCAGTTCTATGACGCCAAAAATCTCAATGTTCCCGTGCCGGGTATTGGGATGAAAAGGCTAACGGCGTGGGCGGGTTTTTGCCTCGAACCGCAGCGTCCACCGGATAGCCCCAACCGGGCTCATTTTGGCGATCCGGTGGTCCGGCCCGGACAGATTTATAGGCAAATCACCGATTATCGCTTCCAATCGCCTCGAAATTAGGCCGGTCGCGATTGTTTTGCGGATTATTCCCCTTCTTTCGCGGTAAAAAGTGAGGCATGATTAAGGTATGAAACTGACGACCCATGTTCTCGATACCGCTCATGGCTGCCCGGCCCACGGCCTTGCCGTCACCTTGACCCGCCTCTCAGACGGCCGCGTTTTGAAATCCATCCGCACCAATGCGGACGGCCGCGCCGACCAGCCTTTGCTCGAGGGAGATGAGTTTCAATTCGGGATTTATGAATTGAGTTTTGCTGCCGGTGATTATTTCCGCGCGCGCGGGATCATTTTGCCCGATCCTGCTTTCCTTGACATGGTGCCGATCCGTTTCGGCATTTCGGAGCGGCGTCATTATCATGTGCCTCTGCTCGTCTCTCCTTACGGTTTCTCGACCTATCGCGGGAGCTGAGCGATGTCGCGTTCAACCATCAGTTTTTTAAGACGAGGTCAGCGCATTGATATCAGCAATGCTGATCCACGTATGACCTTGCTTGAGTGGATACGACTTTCCGAACGTTCAACCGGAACGAAGGAGGGCTGCGCGGAAGGTGATTGCGGCGCTTGCACGGTCGTTCTTGCGCGCGAGCGCCATGGTCGCCTTGTTTATGAGCCGGTGAATGCTTGCATTCTGCTTTTGGGTCAAGCGGATGGCGCCGAAGTCATCACGATTGAAGATCTCGAAACGTCGAAGGGGCTCCATACGATCCAAAATGCAATGGTTGAGCGGCATGGTTCGCAATGCGGCTATTGCACGCCCGGCATCGTGATGAGCCTCTTCGCGCTTTCACATGCTCAAAATGAAAAAATTGATCGTGATGTTGTTAATGATGCGCTTGCAGGCAATCTCTGTCGCTGCACTGGCTATAAGCCCATTGTTGAAGCGGCGCTTGATCGCTGTGTCAATCCAACGCCTGATCACTTTGATGCTCGCGAAAGCGCCACGCTCGCTGAGCTTGCTAATTTTAAGGCAGGTGAAGATGTGTTTGTCGGAAATGATGATGCCTTCTTCGCCGCGCCCGGAAGTGAAGTGTCACTTGCGTTTTTGTTAAAAGGGCATCCTGATGCGACTTTGGTTGCCGGCGCGACTGATATAGGTCTGTTGATTACGAAAGGTCTCCAAGATCTCAAGAAAATCATTTGGCTTGGCCGCATTCGCTCACTGGCCACGATTGAAGAAACCGAAACCAGTTTGACGATCGGTGCTTCGATCACACATCAACAGGTTTTGCCGCGATTGGCGGTCATTGACCCCGACATTGCTGAATTGGGACGTCGCTTCGGATCAACGCAAGTGCGAATGTCGGGCACGGTTGTTGGCAACATTGCTAATGGGTCGCCGATTGGGGATTGGCCGCCTGTGTTTATCGCTTTAGGTGCCACGCTTGAATTGCGTGAAGGGTTCTCGAGCCGTAAATTACCGCTCGAAGAATTTTTTATCGCTTATCGCAAGCAGAATCGTGAGCCGCAGGAATATCTACGCCGCATCACGATTCAAAAGCCCGGTCCGGATAATCATATCCGCGTGTTCAAAGTCACGAAGCGCCGCGATGGAGATATTTCAGCCTTGATGGGCGCATTCAATATTACTGTGAAAGGTGATCTTGTTTCCGAAGCGCGTATTGCTTTTGGCGGTATGGCAGGCATTCCAAAACGTGCGCATCATGCAGAACGTGCCATCACGGGCGCATCTATCAAAGACATTGCTACCTGGCGCGCTGGTGCTGAGGCAATAGAACGCGACTTTGAGCCTTTATCCGATCATCGCGCCTCTGCTGAATATCGCATGCGTGTTACGCGCAATCTTGTGATCAAAGCCTTGGCAGAAATTGCGGGCGTGCCTTCAACCACCACACGTATCTTTGCACATCGCGAGACCAGTCATGCCGCTGAATGATCCCGTGACCCGTTATCAAGGGCAGGCGCTTCCGCATGACTCGGCCGAACGGCATGTGAGCGGTCGAGCGCTTTATATTGACGATCTTCCTGAGCCTGAAGGTATTTTGCATATTGCCTTGGGTGGTTCACCCGTTGCGCGTGGTAAGATCATGTCGCTTGATGTGCGTGATGTGCGTGCCGCATCTGGCGTGGTCGCGGTACTCACGGCAGCGGATATTCTGGGCAAGAATGATGTCTCACCCGCTAGGGGCGATGATCCAATGTTCGCATTGGATCGAGTTGAATTTGTTGGCCAAGCTTTATTCGCCGTGGTTGCGCATTCGCGCGATGCGGCGCGTCGCGCCGTGCGATTGGTGAAGATGGTTATCGAAGAAGAAAAGCCTTCTGTCACTGTTGAAGATGCGCTCGAGCGCAATGAAACTGTTTTGCCTGATTATGCTTTTGGTCGTGGTGATGTGGCTGAGGCGCTTTCTTCATCGCCGCTTCAGCTTGAAGGTTCGTTTAACATCGGTGGACAAGAGCATTTCTATCTTGAAGGGCAAGTGGCCCTTGCATTGCCCGGTGAAGGGCAGGAGATGCATGTCTATTCGTCAACGCAACATCCGACCGAAGTCCAGCATGTTGTCGCGCGCATTCTGGGAGTTCCCGATGCCTTTGTGACTTGCGAAGTGCGTCGCATGGGTGGTGGCTTTGGTGGTAAAGAAAGCCAAGCCTCGCAATGGGCGGCGATTGCCGCTCTGGCTGCGCGGATTACCGGCAAGCCCTGTAAGATCCGTCTTGATCGCGATGATGATATGATGATGACGGGCAAGCGGCACGAATTTCGTGTTGATTGGAAAATCGGAACGAATGAAGCGGGTCACATCAAAGGTGTTAATATTTCGCTTCTTGCGCGTTGCGGTTATTCAGCGGATCTTAGTCAAGGTGTCGTTGACCGCGCGATGTTTCATTCCGACAACGCGTATTTCATGCCTGTTGTGAATATTGCATCGCGACGGCTAAAAACGAATACTGTGTCCAATACGGCCTTTCGCGGCTTCGGGGGTCCTCAAGGGATCTTGGCGATTGAACGCATCATTGATGCCATCGCAAGCGCCACAGGCCGCGACCCGCTCGATATCAGAAAAGAAAATCTTTATCGGCCTGAGGGAGCGGTGACGCCCTATGGCATGCCGGTCGAAGATTTCGATATTGGACAGGCGCTGATTGAGCAGCTCGAAGCCGACTCGAATTATCGCCAGCGACGCAAAGCGATTGATGCTTATAATCAAGTCTCGCCGTTAATTCGTCGCGGTCTTGCGCTCACACCTTTGAAATTTGGTATTTCATTTACCCTCACGCAGCTTAATCAAGCGGGCGCGCTCGTTCATGTCTATTCGGATGGCTCGGTTCATCTCAATCATGGCGGCACGGAAATGGGGCAGGGCCTCTTCCAAAAAGTAGCACAAATTGTTTCTGATGAATTTGGTGTCTCCATCGACCATGTTCGGATTACGGCGACGACGACCGGCAAGGTTCCTAATTCTTCCCCAACTGCCGCTTCATCCGGTTCTGATTTGAATGGCATGGCGGCCTTGATAGCCGCTCGCGCAATCAAGAAGCGGATAGCAGAGTTTCTTGCTTCATCTCGTGGCGTGTCCCTTGAGGCGATTCACTTTGTTGATGACCATGTCTTGGTCGGAGATCACCGTCTGTCTTTTGCTGAAGCAGCGAAGGCCGCGCATCAAGCCCGCATTCATCTCTCGGAAGTGGGTTATTACAAAACGCCAAAAGTTGAATGGGACCGCGCGCAAGCACGGGGTCGGCCTTTTTATTATTTTGCCTATGGTGCCGCGTGCAGTGAGGTTGTGATTGATACACTCACGGGTGAAATGAAACTCGAACGTGGCGATATCCTTCATGACGTCGGACGTTCACTCAATCCAGCTCTTGATATCGGCCAGATCGAAGGGGCCTTCGTGCAAGGCATGGGCTGGCTCACAAGTGAAGAACTTGTTTATGACCAGAAAGGTCGTCTGCGCACACATGCGCCCTCGACATATAAAATTCCGGTAGCCTCCGATATTCCAGCGCATTTCAATACAAGTCTGTTTGACGGCGCCAATCGTGAAGACACGGTGTTTCGCTCGAAGGCGGTTGGTGAACCGCCCTTGATGTTGGGCATCTCTGTTTTCTCAGCCATTTTGAATGCGATTTCATCCTTGAAACCGGGGGCGCAAGTACCACTTGATGCACCTGCGACGCCTGAGCGCATCTTGAAAGCCGTTCAAGCGCTTGGCGGCGGTGGTGGGTTCTAAAACAAATGACCCCCTATGCACTTTATGATCGTCTTCGTGATGAGCTTCGGGTTGATGATTGCGTTGCACTCATCACAATCAAAGCTGCGCGGGGCTCGACGCCACAAAAAGCGGGCGCGGCGATGATGGTGACGAAAGCCGGCGCAATTAGCGGAACGATTGGTGGCGGAGCGCTTGAATATTCCGCGATTCAAGACGCGGTACGATTTATGTCGTCCGGCCAAAGGGGTGATTTTCAAAAGCTCTACCCGCTTGGCCCTGATTTGGGGCAATGCTGTGGCGGGTCTGTTGAAATTGAAACCTCGGTTTTTTCTAAAGACATGACCGACGAGATTGCAGCACGACGCGCGGCTCTGGACGAGGTCCATCCAACACCCGTTGCTCTTTTCGGAGCGGGTCATGTTGGTCGAGCCGTCGTGATCGCACTTGCGACATTGCCGTTTCAGGTCACTTGGATTGATGAGCGCGAGGGCATTTTCCCGGATACGATTCCGCGGAACGTTACGGTTTCGCAGGGTGATAATCCCGTACAGCTGATCGCTGCACTTCCTCACCATTCATATTGCCTGATCATGACTCATTCACACGCGCTTGATTTTGCGCTCGTCGATGCCGCGTTGCGACGCGATGACCTCGAATATATCGGCCTTATTGGTTCATCAACGAAACGCACGCGTTTTCATTCACGCTTGCGGCAGAGTGGCGTTAGCTCAAGCGCGCTTTCACGTTTGGTTTGTCCGATTGGGTTGCCCTCTCTTTATGGCAAGGACCCAGCTGTCATCGCGACCTCTGTCGCTGCTGATTTGTTGATCCGTCGACACGCCGTGCAAGCTGGCCTTGATTGTGGATCAATGGAAAGACAAGAAAAGCGCTTGGCAATAATTCAATCGAGTCATAACGGTTGTTGAACAGGTGATTGATGTCTGATGATGAAAAATTCTTAGCGCGCGCCATCGCTTTGTCGCGTGAACGTATGGAAGCGAATGAAGGTGGCCCCTTTGGCGCGCTTGTGGCGCGGGACGGCGTCATTCTTGCTGAGGGCTGGAACATGGTGACCTCTTCGAATGATCCGACGGCTCATGCCGAGGTGAGTGCGATCCGTCGTGCTTGCACAGCGGTCGGTCACTTCGAGTTGAAAGGCGCGACACTCTATACGAGCTGCGAACCTTGTCCCATGTGCTTGGCTTCTGCCTATTGGGCGCGGGTTTCGCGCATTGTTTATGCGAATACGCGTGACGAGGCAGCTGCCATCGGCTTTGATGACGCTTTCATTTATGATGAAGTGCCAAAGGATCCTGCTGCGCGAAGCCTCCCAATGGAACATCATCCGCGCGAAGATGCACGAGCAGCTTTTGCCGCATGGGCGGTGAAGCCCAATAAAATTAGTTATTGAGGATCAATCATGACCGCGTTTGCGCTTGACTGGATCAATCTTGCCATCAGGTGGTTTCATATCGTTGTGGGGATTGCCTGGATTGGAGCAAGCTTCCATTTCGTTTGGCTCGATTATTCTCTGCGCGCGCGCGAAAATATGAATAAAAGCGTTTTTGGTACGTCATGGCTTGTTCATGGTGGCGGCTTCTATCATGTAGAAAAATATTTGGTGGCGCCGCCAAGTCTGCCAGCGGATCTCCATTGGTTCAAATGGGAAGCCTATCTTACATTCTTGACCGGCTTTGCCCTACTGATAGTCCAATATTATTGGAATGTATCAGTCTTTCTCGTTGATCCGAATATTTATGCGATGACGGGTACCAAGGCGATTGTGATCTCGGTCTTGTCGCTTCTTGCCGGTTGGATCGTTTATGATCTTTTGTGCCGGTCGACGCTTGGCGAACATACAGGTTATCTAGCACTTGCCGTTTTCATTTTGATCACCAGTGCCGCTTACGGGTTTTCGCATATCTTTTCGGGGCGCGGCGCCTTCATTCATGTGGGCGCGATGGTGGGTACTATCATGGCGGCAAATGTGTTTCGCGTGATCATTCCCAACCAGAAGAAGGTCACAGCGGCGCTTCTTGCGGGCGAAACACCTGATCCGAAATATGGCAAGATTGGCAAGCAACGTTCACTCCATAATAATTACCTGACTTTGCCAGTCTTGTTGATGATGGTCTCAAACCATTATCCGTTTTTATATTCGCACCCATCTTCATGGCTCGTTATTGCGTTGATTGTTTTGTCGGGTGGTATGATCCGACATTTCTTTAATCGAGTTGATGCAGGTGATGCGGCGACAAAAGTCTTTTGGACTTTACCTTTGGCGCTTCTGGCTTTGGCGGTTGCGATTTGGTGGACGGCGCCGTCTACAAAATCCATTTCGCAGAAAGTCAGCGATGCGGATGTTCTCGCGATTTCAGCAAAACATTGCACCATGTGTCATCAGGCTCAACCCACTCATGAAAGTTTCAAAGGCGGAGAGCCGCCCAAAGCGGTGATGCTCGATACAATTGAAAATATCAGAAAAAATGCCCAGCAAATTCTCGTGCAAGCTATTGATGGGCGGGTGATGCCGCTCGGCAATGAAACACACATGACCGATGACGAGCGTGCGAAGCTCGGTGCTTGGATCGTGGCTCAATGACTGAGCCTCTCACGCTCGCAAAAGTGAATGCGCTGACGCGGGAAGAATTTATTGCGCAATTTGGTGATATTGCCGAGCATTCATCATGGGTGGCTGAGGGCGCGGTCGATGCGCGTCCCTTTTTGTCTCATGACTCACTCGTTGATGCGTTTCAGCAAAGCGTGTTGACGGCTCCTCAATCGAGACAAGACGCTTTGATCTTAGCTCACCCCGATCTTGCTGGACGTGCTGCCAAAGCGTGCGATCTCGCTGAAGAGTCCCGACGCGAGCAAAAGGGTGTAGGGCTTGATCGTCTCACCGAGGATGAGTTTAAGCGCTTTCATCAATTCAATGATCTTTATCGTGCGCGTTTTGGCTTCCCGTTTATCTTTGCCGTGTTAGGCGCAACTAAATTTCAAATTCTTGAATCTTTTGAGACGCGTGTTGGCGGCACAAAGTTCGAGGAGCGCTTGACCGCGCTTGCGCAAGTTTTACGCATCATCCGCTTTCGCCTCGAGACGCGGGTCAAACCATAAATCGCGTCTTGTGTTTTTTTAGCCGCTATTGAATTTTAGGCGGCACCAAGAGATCAATGGCGGGCATATCGCCGGCAGCGGGCGCGAGCTGGAACTGTTCCATTGCCTTCTTCTCATCGATGACCACGGCACTATCCTTGTAATGCATGACCATTTGCGGGAAGGCGATGACAAGGCCGACCATGATTAATTGAATGATCACGAAAGGCACAGCGCCCCAATAGATTTGTTCGGTCGTTACAGGTTCCATGTTGCGCTTGGTGATCTTATCGATATATTTCGATTTTGGTGCGACGGAGCGCAAGAAGAAGAGCGCAAAGCCAAAGGGCGGATGCATGAAGCTCGTTTGCATATTCACGCCCAAAATGACTCCAAACCAAATGAGATCAATGCCGAGCCTTTCGGCGGCAGGGCCAATCAACGGCACCGCGATAAACGCCAATTCAAAAAAGTCGAGGAAGAAGGCGAGCACGAAGATCAACGCATTCACGAAGATCAGGAAACCAACTTGCCCGCCTGGAAGATTGACGAGGAGTTCTTCAACCCATTTGTGACCATTCACGCCGTAGAAGGTGAGTGAGAACACGCGCGCACCAATGAGAATAAACAACACAAAGGCTGAGAGTTTCGCGGTCGTCTCCGTCGCTTGCCGCAACGAATCGAAAGAGAGGCGGCGTTTCATCAAAGCGAGAATTATCGCGCCAGCTGCTCCCATCGCCCCCCCTTCAGTTGGTGTCGCAACACCAATAAAAATTGTACCAAGTACAAGGAAGATAAGACCTAGCGGCGGAACCATCACGAAGATGGTTTGCTCGGCCATGCGCGAGAGAAGTTTTAATCTGCTGATACGGTTTAACACCGCAATCACCAAAGCGACCACAACTCCGACCGACATTGTGAGAACAACGAAATCGGGCCCGGGGGATGTGCCTGTTTCGCGAATGGCAAAATAACCAGCAAGGCCTGCGATAATCGCGACAACGAGAAGAGACGTTCGCCGCGCTTTGCCATCAGCATCCGCGAGTGTTTGCGCTTCAAGAGGAAGGCCGGGCGCAGCGGATGGTTTGACCATGGTCACTAAGAAAACATAACCCGCATAAAGTGAAGCGAGAACGAGACCCGGTATGAAAGCGCCTGTGTACATATCGCCTACGGAACGGCCCAATTGATCGGCCATCACGATCAAGACGAGAGAGGGGGGAATGATTTGCGCGAGTGTTCCAGAAGCGGCAATCACACCAGAGGCTAAGCGACGATCATAACCATAACGCAGCATGATGGGCAGTGAGATGAGGCCCATGGAAATCACGGAGGCTGCGACAACACCTGTAGTTGCCGCAAGGAGTGCGCCCACAAAAATCACCGCGTAAGCAAGACCGCCACGAATGGGGCCAAAGAGCTGCCCAATCGTATCGAGCAAATCTTCCGCCATTCCTGATCGCTCTAAGACCAACCCCATAAAGGTGAAAAACGGAATGGCGAGCAGCGTATCATTATTCATTACTCCGAATACACGCTCCGGCAGCGCTTGCAAGAAGCTGGGGTGAAAGAGCCCTAACTCAACACCAATCAAACCGAACACAAGCCCGTTCGCTGCAAGGGAAAAAGCCACCGGGTATCCCAGCAGCAACAGCACCACGAGTGACGCAAACATGATGGGTGCCATGTTATGAATGATGAAAGCGGTCATTTGTGGTTCGTCCGTTGGTCGCGGGTGAAAGTCAGTTCATTTCAGGATTTTTGTGCATCTGTTTGCGCAAGGAGTCTTTCTGCTTCGGCTTCGGCAGAGGCGTGGTGTCCACCTCCGCTCAATGTTTCGGCTAAATCACCGCGCATGATCGCGATGCGTTTGATGATTTCCGAAACGGCTTGAATGAGAAGAGCAATAAAGCCGATCAGCACCAAAAGTTTTGCAGGCCAGAGTGGCAAGCCGCCCGCATTGCTTGATTGCTCATTGCCCATGATCGAGCGCCAAGCGAAGGGGCCGCCTGTTAACACCATGATCACGGCAAAAGGTAGAAGGAAAAAGAGATGTCCGAAAAGTTCAATATAGCCGCGAGCGCGGCTCGGCAATTTTGAATTGATGATATCGATGCGGATATGTTCGTTTGAAAGCAGTGTCCATGGCGAGCACAACAGAAAGACAAAACCGAATAACAGCCATTGCAATTCAAGCCATGAATTGGATGAGGTGTTAAAAATTTTTCTGATTAATGCATTGACGGTAGAGACAACGACTGCGACGAAAATGAACCACGCGATCGTTCGGCCAATACGGATCATGGATGTATCGATCAGACGGCTTAACGCCAATAATCCCTGCATAGCTCCTCCCAAAGCGCTGCGGCCCGTCATATTTTACGGATATGGATATACAATTTAGCATATCTTTATTGTATTTTGATCATGTTTTGGGGAGCGGGTCCACAAATTTATGACCACATTGCATAGTAGCCGACACGCATTCATCCGAGATGTGGATCAATCCCGCGGGCGAGCCGACTTCGCTTTTGTTCGCGATAACCCATAAAGAGACCGCTACCCACAACGAGGATCGTGCCGATAATGGCGGCAAGGCTGGGTCTTTCGCCGAAAATGAATATGCCTGTTCCGGCCGCCCACACGACAACGAGATAACGTAAGGGCGAGAGAATGGCGATGTCGGCGTTCCGATAGGCTGTCACCATCAAGGCATTACCGAGTGACACCATCACTGCGGCACCGCCGAGAAACGCAAATTCAACTTCGGTCGGCATGCGCCAGTCTTCGCCGACGCCGAGAATAACCCCGCCGAATGTTGCAAAGATTGTGGTTGTGAGAATGACAATCTGCGGTGGGATTTCATTTGAGATGCGTCGCGTAATCAGTTCGCGAATGGCCACAAATGTGGCGGAAGCGAGCGCGATCAATGAATAGACCGTGAAGCTTGCGCCACCCGGTTGCGTTATCAAAAGCACACCGGCAAAACCGATGATCACCGCAAGCCATCTCTTAAAATCAACAAGTTCAATGCCAAGAACCGCGCATAGAATTGTCATGATGATGGGCGTGGCTTGCATGATCGAGGTGATGTCGCCAATCGGTAATTGCGCAATCGCCGTGATGTAAGTGAGTGTAACCATCACTTCGCAAGTCGCGCGGAGAATCACGATCGGCTTGGTCGCCGCCTTCATATTCTTCAGATTACCCGTTATCGTGATAAAACCGATCACAAGCGTGATGGCAAAGAGACCGCGGATCAGAAGAAGCTGGCCGATGGGAATTGTGCTCGTCGCCAATTTTACCAGCACATCATTAAAGACGAAAAAGGCGCCGCCAAAAATCATCGCTAGAATGCCACGTTGGGCATGTCGTGCATATTTATGAGTTGTTACACTATTCACTCAGTACGGCTCTATTTTGTAAGGATAGAAAATCGATCAAGCCGAAAGGGCGAAAGATCATAGGGGGGCGTTTGACCAAGAGAGAGGTCGGAGAGAATTTCTCCCATCACGCTTGCGAATTTAAACCCATGACCAGAGCAAGGTGAGGCAATCACGATTTGAGGCGCACCCGGAAGATGATCAATAATGAAATCCTCATCGGGCGTCATCGTGTAGATGCAGGTTTTAATCGTAAGGGCCGGACCCATCGCTTGAGGCAAATATCGTGACAGACACTCACGCAATCCCACTTCATCTTTTGGTCGATTCTCACGGATCAACGTATCGGGATCGCATGGTTCCCGACCATGATGCGGTCCGCCCACTTTCAAGCCCGGATTTCCATGCAGAGGAAAGCCATAATAATGGCCTTCCGGAATCTTCAATGTGAAACTTGGAAATTGTCCGCGCGAAAAGAGTTCCGGCTTTAACGGACGAAACCACCCAAAGACCTGACGATAAGGTTGCGCAATCCCGGTAAGATGAGGAATGAATTTTGTAATCCATGGTCCCGGTGAAAGCACAACGCTTCCCGCTTCATAGGTTCCCGCATCGGTTTTGACACGCGCACCACTATTTTGACGGGGTTCGATATCAATCACCTTCTCGCGTGGATGAAGTTCTGCTCCAAGATCAACAGCTGCGGCTGTTAATGTCATGATCGCGCGGTCACTCATCACAAAACCACCGTCGGGCTGGAATAATCCGCGATAATCTTTCGGCAAAACGAATGCGCTGTGCCGTTTCACAATCGCTTCGGCATCGAGTAATTCGTAAGGCAAATCAAATTTTTTACACGCCGCTTCGCCACGTTCGACAATATCAAGCCCGGGTTCAATGATGTCGAGCGTGCCGGTGATTTCAAGCAAGGATGTATTGAATTTTGTTCCTAATTCTTGCCAAAGGTGATGCGCACGCAACACCATCGGAACATAGGATTGGCCCTCGAAATAAGCGAGGCGGATCATACGCGTTTCGCCATGCGATGAGCCCATCGCATGACCGATATCATAACGCTCAATACCGAGAACACGTTTGCCACGTCGTGCCAATTCGTAAAGCGTGGCTGACCCCATGCCGCCAATGCCGACAACGATGACATCATAGGGCTTTGTCATCACTCAGCCACCCGTGACACTCATATGCCGCTGCACAGCAGGGCGTGTGCCAACACGATCAATAATGAAATCATGGCCTTTAGGTTTGCGTAAAATTGCATTGTCGATGGCGCGTGAAACGAGATCGTTTGAAGAGGACGCACGCAGAGGCGCTCTGAGATCAGCTGAGTCATCTTGTCCGAGGCACATATAGAGCATGCCAGTGCATGTCAGTCTAACGCGGTTGCAACTTTCACAGAAATTATGGGTCAAAGGAGTAATAAACCCAATCCGACCGCCTGTTTCTTGGGCGCGCACGTAACGTGCAGGCCCACCAGTTTGATGATTGATGTCGGCCATTGTGAAGGCTTCTGCGAGATGCTGCTTTACTTCGGTCAAGGGCCAATATTGATCATAGCGATCGGGCTCAATATCGCCCATCGGCATCACTTCGATGAAAGTGATGTCCATCCCTTCGTCATGCGACCAGCGGACGATTGAGTTAATTTCACCATCATTTACGCCCTTCAACGCCACCGCATTGATCTTGATGGAGAGGCCTGCTTTTTGCGCGGCCTCAATACCATTAAGAACACGATCAAGATCGCCCCATCTTGTGATCGCTCTAAATTTTACGGGATCAAGCGTATCAAGCGAAACATTGATCCGCTTTACACCGCAATCTGCAAGCTCTTGTGCGTAGCGCTCGAGTTGCGATCCGTTGGTGGTTAGCGTGAGCTCTTCAAGTCCGTTGCCTAATTTTTTAGAAAGCGACCGAAACAAGGTCATGATATCACGCCGCACGAGCGGTTCGCCGCCCGTGATACGAAGTTTCTTCACGCCTTTGTCGATAAAAATGCTGCAGAGCCGATCGAGCTCCTCAAGAGTGAGTAGATCTTTTTTCGGCAAAAAGGCCATGTCTTCCGACATGCAATAGACGCAGCGAAAATCGCACCGGTCAGTGACCGAGACGCGCAAATAGCTCACCGCACGCCCGAAAGGGTCGATTATGGTGTCCGTTGCCGCGTTATGTGCGTTCATCGCTAAGCCAAGCCTCCATTTGTTGTTTTTCTTCGTGGGTTGTAGACGGTTTTCGTTGTGTGGGACAAGTCCGATGAGACTCGGCTGTTATTCGCTTTAGTTTCAGGAGAAGATCAGCTCATGACCGATACGGATTGGCCCGATGAAATCCGACTCTCGCCGGAAAAAACCCGTCTTTCGCTCGTTTTTTCGAGTGGAGATCGGTTAACATTGGACGCCGAGTATTTGCGGGTCGAAAGTCCTAGCGCAGAGGTGCAGGGCCATGCGGCACACGAGAAAAAGCTGATCGCCGGGAAGCGCCACGTGAAAATTCTGGGGCTCGAACCCGTTGGAAATTATGCCGTTCGCATCCGTTTTGACGACGGTCATGATTCAGGTCTTTTTACATGGGCCTATTTGAAGAAGCTCGCCGCTGAGCGTGATGTGATTTGGCAGGCTTATCTCGACGCTATGGCGACTTCCGGCCAAGCCCGCTAGGCAAAGCTCACGGCTCGATGATCACCTTAGTCCCGACCCGGACGCGGTTGTAAAGATCAATCACATCCTCATTGGCCATCCGGATGCAGCCCGAGGAAACGGCCTGTCCGATGGTCTCAGGCTCATTTGAGCCGTGAATTCGGTAGAGTGTGTCCCCAAGATAGAGCGCGCGTGCGCCCAAGGGGTTATCGGGCCCACCTTCCTTATGTTTAGGGAGGTCAGGCTGGCGTTGGAGCATCTCAGGCGGTGGCGTCCAGTCCGGCCATTGCCGCTTCATCGAGACTTGGAATTCACCCGACCATTCGAAACCGTCGCGGGCAACACCAATTCCGTATTTCATAGCCCACCCATCGCCGAGAATAAGATAAAGTCGCCGCTCGGACGCCCGTACAATGATGGTTCCCGGCTTTTCGTCACTCGGAAACCAGGCTTGATACCGTTTGATTGGCGAGGATGCTTCCGACATTTCTGCGATTATCTGATCAAAAGCCTTCACATCCCTCGGACTGGCCGCAACTACGGAAGTGCACGTGGAAAAAATAAGAGAAAAGGCAATCAGAAGCCGCTTCATGGGCAGGGCAGTCCTTAACTTGTTTGCTTCACAATGCCACTCATTCTTCATGCGCTTTCCGACAGACCACATAAAAATGATCGCGCGGAAGTGAAGCTGGGGAGGCAGGGCGCTGAGTGGCAATGCCATGGTTTTTCCGTCAACTCAAGCGATCCGCCCGGGGTTTTCCGCCGGTGAATCAAGGCTAAAGGCTCGTTCGCTGATCAATGCACGGCATTTTTTTCTGCGGGAGACTACTGATAGCGGTCGGTCATGCCGACCCCTTTGGTGACCGCCTCAGAACGGATACATCGGCCATTGCGCGACCCAATATCACGGTCATGCCAATGGGGTCGGAGATTACGCGATCACTGAGGGTACAGGGCGAGCCAGATCCCTATGCCACCCCTATTTGTTCATACGATGTCTATTACTGGAATACGATTTATGCCTGTGATCCGGCCCATCAGGGTCGTCCCGATTTCGAAAGTCGTGGCTCGAGAGACCGCTGAGCCAAATGAGTAAGGGGCCACCCGTCTCATTCTGTCGGGCGGTTCACTTTCACCCCAACGAAAAAATCTCGACGTCGACTATCCGCGTCAGGCTTGCCTAACGAGGGGGCGGAAGCTAGAGAACATCCCAGACCGGCGCTTGGGCTTACCAAGCTGTCTTCCGGGCGCGTAGCACAGCGGTAGTGCGTTCCCTTCACACGGGAGAGGTCACAGGTTCAATCCCTGTCGCGCCCACCATTTAAACCTATGAAAAATAAGGGCTTTTCTGGCTACTACCATCACTCATCATCGCCAAATTTCCCGTCTGACACTCGTGTGACACATTGGGAGAAAATGATGGCGACAATCCGTAAGCGCGGAGCCAAATGGCAGGCAACTATTCGGCGAAAAAACTGCCCAACGCTGGTAAAATCATTTTTATTGAAAGGCGATGTTGTGTGGGCGCGCCAACAATAATTGCGTTTGGATAAGGGAGTTATTGAGCCTCAAGCGTTAATCGCTTGGCCTGCCCCCTGAAAAGTGATCCTCCCTGATGTATGGCTTTTGAGCCGATGGAGGACGGAAGAATGAGCAAGAAGAGACACAAGCCTGAAGAGATTGTCGCCAAGTTGCGGCAAGTGGAAGTATTGACGGCGCAAGGGCGTCCGGTTGCGGAAGCCATCCGATCGATAGGCGTGACGGAAGTGACATACTAGCGGTGGTGTACCTCGATGGAGGCCTACGAGCAGCTCTTCACGTGGTGCTGAGCACGGCGCCAGCCGCCTGTTCGCCCGCGATCACGGCGCCTTCGAACCAGCCAGCCTGCTCCGGCGCATAGTCCGAAGACGCAAATGCGATGCGGCCTTCCAGTTGCCAATTGGCGGCTTCGTATCCCGCCTCATGGCCCACAAATGCGGCAACCCAGGTGCCGCGTGCGAGGGGATCATCTACCCAATTATGCCAGTCATATGAAAGGACGCGCGCGTTGGGAAAGAGCCGCGCAGCTTGTGTCCTCACCCAGCCTTCATCGCCGGGTTGGTTTGTTTCATTCATGAGCCCGAATGCAACGACATAGGTTGAGCCATTGGGACCAGGGCGTTCTGCGAAGGCGAACTCGATGCCGCTACCGTCACCCGTAACCAGCGTGCCAACAGGAACGCCTTCCACCCTGATCCATAGCTTAAAGCTTCGCCCGCCGTGGCCAAGCGCGATAGCCTTGCCTTTGCCGAGCGGAAGGTCCGGCGTAAAGCGGATGGGCTGCAGCTGGTTGATCCCCAGCGCCAGCACGCATGCTGGCGCGCGGTGCGTCGCCGTTCCCGTGGTGACCGCCACGCCCTGATCATCCTGCGCGACATGGGTGACGGGATCCGAGAAGATGGCCTCCGTCCCTTCCCCCCGCGAGGCCGCGATCATCCGTTCGGCCAGAATGCCCATGCCCGGCACGACCGTGTCAGCCCAGAAACTGATCATGCTCTCGGCAAGCCCATTGCCATAAGCGCAGCTTGAGAGAAATTCGGAGGCGGCCAACTCCCTGTGATCGCCATTGCCAGACACCGCCCACCAGGCGGAAAAAACCGCGCGCGTGGCGGCGGGACATTGCAGTCGGTCGAGATAGTCATGAAAGGAAATCTCGGTCAACGCCTCGCCCCGCTCATTCGTCGTGATGCCTTTCTTCAATAAGATCGCATCCGCCGCGACGCGCGCGATGGCGCGTTCATGCGCGACGGTATCTAAATAGGACTTTGCAACGTCGCAGAGCCTCAAGCGGTTGGTGATAGGATGACGCGGGCGGAGCGTCAGCCCATGCTCCGACACCAGGGCTCGGAGGCGGTGATGCCAGGGGGTGATCCATGCGCCGCCGAACTCCAGCTCCGGCCCGTCGCCCCCATAAGGTTTCACATAGGCACGGCCGCCGCAGCGGGACCTCGCCTCGATCAGCCGTACGCGGCGGCCGGCCTTTGAAAGCTTCAGCGTGGCCGCAGCACCGGCCAGCCCCGCACCCACGACGATGACGTCTGGTTTCTCCATTCGGGGATACTAACAAAAACACGCGACCCTGCAAACGGTTGCCGACCGATGCCAAGTGGAAGCTCGCCGCCTAGACGGAAATGCAGAAATCCCGGAAGCGCCCTTTTGGAGGATGACAGATATATTATTATCTCACGGGTGAAACACCAGCCGGAGCAAATGTCTTGGCGAATTTGGCAACACACCCCATGTCAACTATTTCGACCGGCTTAATCGCGGTGAAGAACATGCAAAAATTGGCTCAATGAAGGTGGGGGTTAACAGGCTAAGATTTGGGTGCAAATGTGTGGGAGTGGATTTAGAATGGTAACGCAAATCAAAAAGGCACGCGTGGTGGATCGTGGTGGTACGGTAAGGCGCAGATGCATCGCGATCACATTGGGACAAACCTAGCAATATCGCAGCAGTCTATATCAATTTTCAGTGTGGAAATCGATTGCTGTTGAATTACATGACGGAGTGCCGAGATCATGACATTCACGAGACGCGGCTTTATTTGCGCTGCAGTCTTATCAACAATACTGCCATACAGAGCCCAACCCAATCCGCTTGTTTTAAATCCTATTATAGAGGGGCTCAGCCACCCATGGGGTATGGCTTTCGTTTCAAATGAACTCATGCTCGTGACTGAGCGCGAGGGGAAATTACGAGCCGTTAATTTAGTCAAAGGTGAAATGAGTCCTCCAATATCGGGGGTTCCCGACATTTATGCAGAGGGACAAGGTGGTCTCCTTGATATCGTCCTTGCTCCGGATTTTAAAACTTCGCGAGAGGTCTTCTTATCAATGTCTGAGGCGCGCGATGGTGGCGCAGCCACAGCGGTATATCGCGCAAGGCTATCGGAAGACTTTACGCGCCTCAATAATGGACGCGTTATATTCAGACAGAATATTGTGGCACGCGGCGGCCGACATTTTGGTTCCCGCCTCGTCTTCGATCGATCGGGTTATATTTTTGTAACAACAGGCGATCGCGGTAATAGATCAGAGGACGCTCAGGATCCGCAAAGCCATATTGGCAAAGTTTTACGTATCACACAAAATGGGACTGCAGCGCCTGACAACCCCCAAAAAAAAGGATGGGCACCCGAGGTTTGGTCAATCGGTCATCGCAATATTCAAGGCGCAGCTCTTCATCCACAAACTGGGCAGCTTTGGACCGTTGAACACGGTGCGCGCGGAGGTGATGAACTCAATCATCCGGAAGCAGGAAAGAATTACGGCTGGCCTTTCATCACATTCGGCCGCGATTACTCAGGCGCGAAGATCGGAACGGGTACCAAAGCCGAAGGCATGGAGCAGCCGGTTTATTATTGGGATCCGTCGATTGCACCATCGGGTATGATTTTTGTAACAGGTGCGCGTTATCCAAATTGGTCTGGCCATATTCTCGTCGGTGCGCTTGCCGGTGAACATATTGCGCGCCTGCGCCTCGATAAAAACCGCGTTGTTGACGAGGAGCGTCTCTTTGAAGGTTTTGGTCGGTTCCGTGCAATTACACAATCACCTGACGGAATTATTTACGTTTTGACTGATAATGACCGCCCCTATGGCGGCCTTTATCAGATTCCGTTCATCTGACACGATAGCGGCAGCTGAAATGGTAGTATAGCAACGCCAATTCGTGCTCGATCGAAAGACACGAAACGCGCACTGATCAGAATTCTGATTTGTCCCTAGCCATCATTCATCTGTTCCCTTCGCGTGTGACGAGAGCGAAACCTGATTGCATTTCCGCGACAGCCACTTTCAAATCCCGCTTCGACATTCGAACTAACGGAAAACACAATGAGTTACGGTCTTTATATCGGACGCAATCTAACGAGCGATGGTCATGCGTGACTTGCCGGTTATGGCGATGAGCCCTCCAGCCATTGGCTCGAAATTGTCTTCGCTGAAGTCCATCCCGCCGGCTCGAAAATCACCGTGGGCGTCACACCATCGGTCATCATGCCGGGGCTTTCGTCCGATATTTCGCAAGTGAAAAGAACCGAACGGCAATTGCGCGTTAGCTATAGCCATTGTCGCGGAGTGCCGGCGCCGATCACAAATGGCGGTTTGAATGAACATGGCGTCGCCACTACAACACCGTCAGGTCCCACAGCGCCTTGGGATACCGTCCCCCAGCGCCTGAAACCATCGTCCCGATGGACTCGAGGCCCACGATGAACTAACAATCAAACTGGACCACTCAGTGGGGGCAGTTCAATATTTTTCCGACCTTCCTTGGTCAGATTTGATTACACCTTAAATAAAATCAGGCTTGCGGCGAGAACGCCCATGCCGCCGATGATGCCGTAGACAGTCTCATGTCCTTTGGCGTAGCGCTTTGCTGTTGGTAAAAGTTCGTCAAGCGAGAGAAAAACCATTGCGCCTGCGATCATGCCGAAGACAATCGCAAAGACGAGCGGACCTAAAAATGGTGCCAAAAGAACATAACCGATGATTGCACCTGCCGGTTCTGCGAGAGCAGATAATCCTGTTGCTATAATCGCTTTTTTGCGGCTGCCCGTTGAATAGTAAACCGGAATGGCGATTGAGATTCCTTCAGGGATATTGTGGATTGCAATCGCTGCAGCAAGTGATGCACCAATAACTGGATTATCCAGCGTAGCAAAGAGGGTTGCGAGACCTTCAGGCAAATTATGCGCAGTTATCGCAAGTGTAGCGATCAGTCCGACACGCTTGACCCGCGCTGCTTCATTATTCTCAGCCAAAATCATGTCATGCGGTCTTGGAATGAGATTATCGAGAAGAGCCAAAGCAGCGACACCTGCAAAAAATGCGAATGTTGTATAGATATAAGCTTTTTTCGGATCATAGATTTCGCCAAAGCTCGCTTGCGATTTTGCGAAAATCTCGATCATCGATACATAGACCATCGCGCCGCCTGCAAATGCGAGGCCGAAGGCGAGAGTGCGTGGATTAGGTTCGTGTGAGAAAATAACAAAGAGGCAGCCAAGCACAGTCGCAAGTGCCGCCGCCAGACAAATGCCAAATGCGAGGAAAAGATCAGCGCTAATGTTGAAATCCAATTTTTTCCTATCCTGTTCTGCCCTATATTGAGACTGGGTATGAATGTCGGAATTTGAAATGCGGGGTTTAAGGCTTTCTTTATGAAGTGTCAAATTTAACTTTTTGAGAAAGTAGACATTGATGTACGTGGCGTGTGATCGAGAAAATCGATTTATTCGAAAATAGCCATGACTTAATTAATGGACATAGCACATAAAAAGGCACTGGAGCCCAGAGCCTTTTCATTATTCGCATTTATTGATTTACGTGATTCGAAGTAACTTTTTTGCCTTGTTCAGAATTGCAACCGAGTCGGAATTTCTTCCCCTATGGCACGCGCTTTTGCGCGCATCGCAGCGACTCTTGACCCCGCCATTTCGGTGCATCGCAGCTTTATGGATGATACGGATCCCGAGGCAATTGCGCGAAGATTATCCGATTTTTCTGTTCGTCGTTCTGCGATCATCATTGCTGCGCCCGAGCATCCTTCTGTTCGTCGCGCACTTCTTGCGCTGCGCTCATGCGGCGTGCCAGTCGTTCAAATTGTCTCGCGGATGAAGGGGCTTGATGCTGATTATATTGGTATTGAAAACGCCGCAGCCGGGCGAATGGCAGGGCTCTTGATGTGCGGTCTTCAAAAAAGATCTGGCCGCATCCTCACGATGTGTCACTCTGGTATTTATGACGCGCATCGACAACGGGTTTCTGGCTTTTCTGATTATATTCAAAGGCAAGGTTATAGCGGGTTTCATTTTGATGCGGTGAGCTTTCACAATGATGAGGCAGAACGCGCACGAGAGATGCTGATAGATGCGCTCGACCAGCATGATAATTTCGTAGGCCTCTATAATGCTGGCGGAGCGAATTCGACCTTGTCAGACGTGTTGCGTCGTCATCCGCGCGGTAAAAACATTTGCTTTATCGGTCATGAATTGACAGAGCGCTCAAGTGCCTCGCTACGTGATGGCACAATGGCCGCGGTCATTGATCAAGTGCCAGAGGCACAAGCACGTCGCGCATTGGACATGGCACTTTATCGCTTGGGATTGCTCGAACAGGCTGTCGATCTTCGGCCTATTCCCTTCGTCACGGTGACAAAGGAAAATGTGTGATGAATATTTTGCTCAATTCAATCAGCAATGATTACGCGTGTGGGAGTGCGTCGTGATGGATGATTTAGCCTTTGGTTCGCGCAACAAAAGAGGTGATTGGACGCCCGATGAATCGGCATCAACCGCGCCACTCTTTATGTTTCCACCAAGACCTTTAGCCCTGCTGAAATGGATTCCCTCATATTTCTTGCTGTTCAATCTGCTTTTTGCGGCATCGGCCTATTTGTGGTGGGCTTATCTTTTACCCGATCTTTCGCGATTTCAAGATTTTGAACTTATAGTCGTTTTGCAACTCTATCTCTTGAATACATTCGCGCTAATGCTTTTTTATGGTTTCTTCGAGATACGTCTCTATGTGATGCAGGTGCAGGGTCAACGTTTTAAATTCAACGTAAGGTGTCCTTCCGACAATAAAAGCGATGTGTTCTGGTTCAAAAGTCAGATCATTGACAATGTGCTTAGAACTCTTCTCATTGCGATGCCGCTTTGGACCTTTATTCAATATGTGATTTTGTCTTTCTACGCGCATCAAGTTCCGTCTTTGCCCACTTTGATCGATCATCCAATTTATTTCGCCGCATTGGCTTTGATCGTGCCTGTTATTCATGAGACGCATTTCTATCTCATCCATCGCGGACTTCATTGGGGCCCCTTCTATCGGCTGTTTCATTCTGTACATCATAATTCCGTAAATCCATCGCCATTTTCCTTACTTTCCATGCACCCTGTTGAAGTGTTTCTTTATCTTGGTGTGGCCTTTTTGCATGTAATCATTCCCTCTCATCCTTTGCTTGCGCTTTATCAACTTCATTATGCGGGGTTTCGGTGTAATACCGGGCCATACCGGATTTGATAAAATTGAACTCGGTGACGAGAAAACACTCGATACACATTCCTATATTCATTATCTTCACCATAAATATTTTGAAGTAAATTATGGTGATGGGCTCATTCCCTTCGATAAATGGTTCGGTACATGGCATGATGGCAGACAAGACGCTGATTGCCGCATGAATGAACGTATGGCAAAGCGTCAAAAATCTGCTACATAGCAATCAGATTTTTTTCGGTTTAAGAGTTACAAGATTTAATAAAAACAAATTCAAATCGGGGAGGGATTTATGACTTCAAGAAAGCGACCAACCATCGCTGATATCCGTGCGAATAAGGGCAAATATCAATATACAATGATGCGAGTTGAAAATTGGGAAGAATTGGCGGCAGCGGAAGCAGCAGGGATCGATATGGTTTCTGTGCCGCCGCCGATGCTAGCCGATAAAAATTTTCGTAAAGTGGCGCCGACTCTTTTTGCGGTTCCTGGACTGGCGCTTTGGGACAATCAGGGCACGACGGATGATTTCCTGCGTTGGGGTTATGAGATGATGCGGCATGGTGCCGATGCGGTCTATTGTGCAGCCTCTCTAGGCACGATCCGTCGCATGGCGGATGAAAAAATACCTGTCATCGGTCACGTCGGATTGATCCCGCATTTTTGCACCTGGACGGGGGGCTTTAAAGCGGTCGGTAAAACGGCGGAGAGCGCGTGGGAGATTTATAAGCGCTGCCGCGCCTATGAAGAGGCAGGCGCTTTTGGCGTCGAGATTGAAGTTGTGCCGCCCGAAGTCACTGAGGAAATATCAAAGCATACATCGCTCTTTCTTGTCTCGATGGGGGGTGGTGCGGGCGGCGATTGCCAATATCTTTTCGCGTGTGATGTCCTCGGCACGAATCGTGGCCATATGCCGAGACACTCCAAAAAATATGTTGATCTTGCAAAAGAGTTTGATCGGATTCAGGAACTTAGGATCAAGGCCTTTAAAAGCTTTGTCAAAGAAGTACAAAGGGGTGCATATCCTTCGGCTCCCTACCTCGTCTCTGCGCCGAAAAATGAAATGGCGGAATTACGAAAGAAAATGCGTGCATCAAAATGATTTAGTGCTAAGTCCCCGGTAAGCGGTGAGATGAAAGAGGATAAGATGTCGAATTGGATTAAGGCTTGTGCAGTCGATGACATCCCTAACGAGGATGTCATTCGATTTGATCATGGCGGTGCGACCTATGCGATCTATCGCAAGGACGACAAATTTTTTGCCACCGATGGTCTTTGCACCCATGAAAAGATCCATCTCGCGGATGGGTTGGTCATGGACTACACAATCGAATGTCCGAAACATAATGGCCGGTTCGATTATCGCACAGGGGCGGCGAAAGGCGCGCCCGTCTGTATTGATTTGAAAACCTATCCCACCAAAACCGAGGGCGATGCGATTTTTATCGATATCGGTTAAGCAACGAGCAATTTTATAAAGCTAAATTATGTAGAATAAGGATCAAGACGATGACAATCAGTTTCGGACTTTTGGGTGCGGGCCGTATTGGAAAAACACATGCCACCGCCATCCTTGGTATTCCGGGTACAAAGCTTTCCGCCGTTTATGATCCGATTGATGCGGCGGCAGATCATATTGTTCAAATGTCCGGTGCACGTCGAGCCTCAGTTGAGGAAATCCTTGCCGATAAATCAATTGATGCCGTGTTGATATGCACGCCAACTGATATGCATGCCGATCAAATTGAATTGGCAGCGAAGGCGGGTAAAGCGATCTTCTGCGAGAAGCCCGTGGATCTTTCAGCGGATCGTGTGCGCGCCTGTCTAAAGACGGTTGATGCGACAAAGGCGAAATTGGTGATCGGCTTTAATCGCCGCTTCGATATAAATTTTGCTGCGGCGCGCGCGCGTATTGATGCAGGTGATATTGGGTCTGTCGAATTGGTTCAGATAACATCGCGTGATCCGGGTCCGCCGCCTGTTGATTATATCAAGCGCTCTGGTGGTCTTTTCCTTGATATGATGATTCACGATTTCGATATGGCGCGCTTCCTGTTGGGCCATGATGAAATCATCGGTGTCACGGCCACCGGTTCGGTTCTCGTTGATCCTGCGATTGGTGCGGCTGGTGATGTGGATACCGCGACAGCGACTTTGCGCACAAAGTCCGGGAAGATTGCCGTTATCACCAATTCGCGTCGCGCGACTTATGGCTATGATCAACGTATCGAAGTTCATGGTTCTAAAGGAGCGGTCAGCGCGGCGAATGTTCATAACAACACCGTGACGCTTGCCAATAAAGAAGGCTATCATGATGCACCGCTCCTTGACTTCTTTATGGAGCGTTACGCCGCTGCCTATCGCACGGAACTGCAGAGTTTTGTAAAAGCGATTACGACGGGTGCGGAGATCACACCCACTGGTCTTGATGGATTGAAAGCGCTCGAGCTTGCGGATGCAGCTGTGAAATCCATGCAAAGCAAAACGGAAATTACTGTTTCAATATGAGCGATCTCCGCTCGATTGTGATCATTGGTGCAGGTGAGTGCGGCATATGTGCTGCGCTTACGCTCCGCGATGAAGGATATACGGGCGAGATTGCGTTGATTCATGGTGAGGCGGTTGAGCCTTATGAAAAGCCGCCTTTATCAAAGCCGGGCCCTG
>Ga0194130_10002205_pt1 | contig 28741 bp, 18 predicted proteins | sample TA2KigsurfametaG_FD_160084 | JGI IMG/M metagenome (GOLD analysis project Ga0194130, IMG submission 160084) | Freshwater microbial communities from Lake Tanganyika, Tanzania - TA2015050 Kigoma 12 surface | ecosystem: Environmental > Aquatic > Freshwater > Lake | place: Tanzania: Lake Tanganyika...
GGCCGTCACGACGTCGCGCCATTCGGCCACCAGGGCCTGTTTCCGGGCCGGGTCCAGCAGGGCGATCTCGATCCCGTTGAGGGCGATGCGCGCCAGCTCCTCCTTCGAGAAGCCCAGTTCCTGATGCAGCGCGAAGTACTCCTCCTCGAGCCGGTTGCCGAAGAAGAAGGTGTCGTCGGAGTTCACCGTCACCGGCACCCCGGCGTCGAAGAGCGCGCGGATGGGATGACCAGCCATGGAATCGACGCCCTGCACGGCCAGCTTCACGTTGCTGATCGGGCAGACATCGAGGGTGATTCGCTCGCGGGCGAGGTGCCGCACCAGCCCGGGATCCTCGACCGACCGCACCCCATGCTCGATGCGCCGCACCCCGAGGTTGTCGAGCACCCAGCGGACGAACGGGGCGGGCATGAACTCGCCCGCATGCGCCTTGGTCAATTTCCCGGCCTCCCGGGCGCGACGCCAGACGTCGATGGTCCATGGTTCCATGCGCCAGTACTCGGGGCCGTGCAGGTCGATGCCCGCCAGGCGTTCCCACCCGAGCGCCGCCTCAATCAGCGGGCCGTGGGCGGCGTAGTCGTTGTGGCACATGCCGGCGAAGACCCGCACCTCGAGCCCGGCCGGCGCCGCCTCGAGGATCGCCGCCACGACCTCCGGGCCCGACTCCCGGACCCCGGCCAGACCGGGCAAGTGGAAGCTCGTCTCGACATAGCGGGCGCCCTGCTCGGCGCAGGTCGCCAGGACGATGCGGGCCGCGTCGTGGTAGCGCTGGGCCGACTGGTAGAAGCTCTGGCAGTAGTCCTCGTAGAGGGCCATGAACTGGTCGAAGCTCGAGTATCGGAAGCCCGGGGACCAGAACGGCGGCGGGCTGCCGAACCGTTGAGGGTCGAGTTCCTGCAGCAGTTCGATGGGGGTCGAGCCCTCGAGGTGCAGGTGGGTCTCGGTCTTGGGCAGGCAACGGATGAACCGGGTGAATTCGGCCGTGGCGGTGTAGTGGGGGATGCGCATGAACGTTGTGGCGGCACCTAGGATGCCCCATGGCTAACTTTGGGCAACCGGCGCAGGAGGGGCCATGCCGGTGGTCAGATCGCGCCGGCTCCAGCGGGCCGTGAGGTGGGCGGCCTGCGGCACGCCGTAGTTCAGGTTGACCAGGATCTCCGGCTCGCCCCCGAGGCTCACCCGATGGTCCCGCAGCAGGTTGGCGACGGCCACCGGCGTGTGCAGGCGCACGAGGTTCATGCCCAGGCAGATGTGGGTGCTGCCCCCGAAGGTGCCGTGGGCCTTCTTGGGGTATTCCCGGTCCATCCAGCGCGACGGGTCGAAGCGGTACGGGTCGGCGTACACCTCGTCGAGGAAGTGGGGGAGGGTCTGCAGGTGGAGCACCCGGGTGCCGCGGGGCAGTCGATGGCCGTGGAATTCGAAGGGTTCCTCCACCACCCGTGACAGCACGGGGGCGGCCGGGAACATGCGCTCCATTTCCATGAGCGTGGCCCTGAGCCTGGGGAAGGCACCCATGCCGCCCACCAGCCGCTCGATCCGGTACCCGGCCAGCTCCTCCTCCAGCGGGCCGAGCCATCCGGGGTTGGCCAGCAGGTGCTGCAGGCCGCAATTGAGCATCTTGGCCGTGTTGCCGGTGCCGGCCATCAGGAGCAGGTAGGCCTCGGGCACCAGTTCCTCTACCTCCAGCGGCTCGCCGCGTTCGCGCCGGTCGTCGATCATTTCCTGGAAGCTGTCGGGGCACCTCTGTCCGGCGAGTCTCCGCGACACCAACTCCCGCAGGAATCCGAAGACGAACTCCCGGTGCGCCACGAACGCCGGCCGCGCGTAGTGGGCATGCCGGGCCTCGCCGAGGATGGTGCCGGAGATGAATTCCTCCTCGAACACGATGAAGTGCGCCAGCGCCACGGCGTCGAGCCCGCAGTGCAGCACGGTGCGGCTGTTGGCCTGTGTCAGCGCCGTCATGAAGAAGTCGTGCAGGCGGACCGGTTGGTCGAGGTGGCGGGCGTACGCCTCGCGCAGCACCTCGTCGATCACCGGCAGATGGCGGACGACGGCGCTCATGGCGAACCCGTTGCGCAGGTTGCGCCGCTTGCGCCGGTGCGGTTCGCGGTCCAGTTGCGTGACGTGCGTCGGGCCCATGATCTCCCGGAAGGGCACCAGCGCGTCATGGTAGGACCATTGGTCGGGGTTGCGCCAGGCGGCCTCGTTGGCCTCCATGCCGGCGATCACCACGTGGCGCTCGCCCCGGAACCCGAGCTGGTAGATGGGGCCGAGGCGCCGGTAGGCCTGCAGGTGGTCGAACTGCTCCAACCCGTCGCGCTCGGTCGGCAGGCCGAGGCTGGCGTAGTCGGGCAGGTCGTCGATCGGCGCTGGCGAGGTCATTTGGGGGGTGGAGAAGGATGGGGAACGGCGAGGGACGGCGTTCCGGTCGCGCGCGTGGCCGCCGCCGGGGTTGTGCCGGGGAAGGGTCAGCCACCGGCGGTCCGGGCCGCCTGCTCCATGGAGACCCGGATGCGCTCCTCGATGTGTTCACCGGCCCGGATCGCGCCGTGCCGGGCGGGCCGGTCGCCTGAGATGCACGAGGGGATCGTCTCCACCAGCACCTCCGGATCGGGGTCGCTGAAGAAGGCGATCGACAGGCGTCCCGAGGCGGCGGACTCCGGGCGCACCTGCACCCGGTGGGGGGTGGAGCGGAGCGCGTCGTTCGACCAGCGGGCCAGCAGGTCCCCGGTGTTGACGACCACCGTCCCCGGGATCGGCGGGGCCGGCACCCAGCGCCCGGAGGTGTCTTGCACCTCGAGGCCGCCGGCGTCGTCCTGGAAGAGGATCGTCAGCGTACCGTAGTCGGTGTGGGCCCCGGCACCCAGTTGCCCGGGCCGGATGTTCCGGCTGGGCGGGTAGTGCAGGAATCGCAGCGTCTGGGTCTTGCCCGTGTGCTTGTCGTCGAAGAACGCCTCCGGGAGCTCGAGCGCCAGGGCGAAGGCGCGCATCACCTGGGCGGCGAGGTTCCGGCAATCCCCGTAGAACGCGGTGGCCTCGGCACGGAAGGGGTCGGAGGGCCAGCGCGGATCGGTGGCCGCGACCCTGGGGGCATTGCGCAGGGTGAAGTCCTCCTTCAGGTCGGGAGGTTTCGACGGGTCCAGGGCCTCCTGGGCCACGGACTGGTAGCCGAAATTGCCCGAGGTCCGCAGGTGCCGCAGCTTGGAGGCCGAGGGCAGGCCGAAGAACTCCCGGGCCAGACCGAAGGCGGCGTCCACCGAGGTTCCCGGTATCCCGTGGCCCCGCAGGTACATGAACCCGGTGTCCCGCGCCGCCCGGAAGACCTCGGCCCCGACCCGCTCGCGGTCCTGGAGGTCACCGAAGAACGCGGAGAAATCCAACAGGGGAATCGACTCGCTCATTCCGCCGGCCCGGGAGCAGGAAGCGGGCCTGACCGCAGATGGGGCAGGGCAATGCCTGCGAGCACGAGCGCGATGCCGCCCAACTGCGACGTCCGGAGCGGGTCCCCGAGCAGCAGGGCAGAGAGCCCGACGGCGACGGGCAACTCCAGCGAGGTGAGGATGCTGCCGAGGCCCCCGGCCAGGCGCGGCCCCGACCGGACCATCAGGAACACCGGCACCACCTGGCCCACCGCCCCGAGGACCGCCAGCCAGAGCAGGGTCTTCGGAACGCCCATGGACGGAATGGCCAGCGACCATCCCGCGGCGAGGGACACCCCAAGCAGGATCAGCCCGGAGACGCCCGAGAAGAAGAACGAACGGAACACCGGCGTGGACCGCTGGCCCAGGCCCGCCGAGATGAGGAAGAACCCGGCGAAGCACAGGGCCGAGAGGACCGCCTGCGGGGCGCCTCGCAGGCTGTCCGGTCCGGCGGCGCCCAGGAAATCGGTGGCCAGCACCGCTCCGGCCGTGACCAGGCCCACCGAGGCGATCTCCCGGGCCGGGGGGCGGCGCCGGTGGACCACGGCCGAGAGGATCGAGGTGAACGGCACGTACAGGAAGAGCAGCGTGGCCGCGATCGGCACCGGGCCGAGCTGGTAGGACCAGAAGAGGAAGAGCACCACCCCGCTGCCGACCAGGCCCCCAAGCAGCATGCGGAGCCAGAAGCCCCGGTCCTCGCGGGGCCATCGGCCGCCCCGGGCCCGCCACGCCAGGCCGAAGGCCAGCGTGGCGAGGGCGTATTCGCCCACCGAGACCAGGGCGAAGTTCAAGCCGGTACGGTAGGCGAGCTTGAGCACCGGGCCATGCAGGCCCCACATCGCCCCCACGAGGAGCATGCACGCGATGTCGGTTGGGGCGGGACGGGGTGTGGGAGGGTTCAAGGGGGGCTGGGGTGGGGCCGGGCGGGAGGTCAGGTCGGCCCCAGGACGCGGGAGCCAGATCCGTGCCGGACGGACCTCGGAGTATCGGCCCGGAGTCAATCCGGCCGCCGCGTGGGGAGGAAGGGCGAGCGGAAGGCCTGGTCGAAATCGTAGCCGTTGCGAAAGTCGTCTCGGGAGTCGCGGTCGGTCTTCGAGAGGATGCCATGCTCGACCATGTTGAAGACCAGATCGCCGAAATCCTCCGTCCGGCGAACCCCCCATTCGGCCAGCAGGGTGAGCGCCATCGGCCCGTATTCCTTGAGAGCGTACTCCCGCAGGCCCTCCAGCAGTTCCTGACCGCTGATGTGGCGGGCCTTCGTGCCGATCTCGCGCTTGAGCAGCCGCTGGGTGTACTCGAGCCCGTCCCGGAGGAAGAGGTAGGCATCCCTCGGGTAGCGCGGGTCGGCGACCACCAGTTCGGCGAACGGATCCTTGGGCGGCGGCAGTTCCATTCAGGGAATCCGGGTCGGCACGGGAGCGGCCGGGTTGGCCCCCCGGGCGTCGTCCGCGGGATGGCTGGCGATCCAGACGCGCCCGGCCACGCCGAGCACCACCAGCGCCGTCAGGATCCAGAGGATCCGCAACTCATCGGGGGTCAGGTGCTTGGTGAGCGATCTCATGCCGGGATCGGGGGGAGCATGCTTGGGTGGGTCAGGCCACCACCACGTTGACCATCTTGCGCGGCACCACGATGACCTTCTTCACCGTCTTGCCGTCGAGGAAGGGTTGAGCCTTCTCGGCCTTCAGGGCCGCGGCCTCGATCTCGGCCGAGCTGGCACCCACCGGCATGCGGATCACGTCGCGCAGCTTGCCGTTGACCTGCACCGGCAGCTCCATCTCGGTCTCGACCAGCAGGGCCGGGTCGAAGGCGGGCCAGGGCGCGTAGGTCAGGGAGGGTGCTGTGGCCCCCACGTGCCGATGCAACCGATCCCAAAGTTCCTCGGCCAGGTGCGGGGCGAACGGGGCCAGCAGTTGCAGGAATCCCTTGAGCACCGAGGACGGCCGGTTCTCCCAGGTCATCGCCCCGTTGATGAACACCATCATGGCCGAGATGGCCGTGTTGAACTGCAGGTGCTCGAGGTCTTGCGTCACCTTGCGGATGCACTCGTGCAGCAGCTTGAGCTGGACCGGGGTCGCGGCCTCGTCACGGACCAGCGGGGAGAGGCGGATCAGCTCGAGCAGCCGGGCCGATTCCTCGGCGGAGGCGTTCGAGCCCGAGACCGTGGAGGCCTGCTCGTGGTCCGTCTCGGCCTTCTCGTCGACGAAGAGTCGCCACACGCGCCCGAGGAAGCGGTACACGCCCTCGACGCCCTGGGTGTTCCACGGCTTGGTGTCCTGCAAGGGACCCATGAACATCTCGTAGAGCCGGAACGCGTCGGCCCCGTACTCGGCCAGCACGTCGTCGGGGTTCACCACGTTGCCGCGCGACTTGGACATCTTCTGGCCGTCTTCGCCCAGGATCAGCCCCTGGTTGACCAGCTTGAAGAAGGGTTCCGCCGTCGAGACCTGACCGAGATCGAAGAGGATCTTGTGCCAGAAGCGCGCGTAGAGCAGGTGCAGCACGGCGTGCTCGGTGCCGCCGACATACAGGTCCACGCCGGGCGTCTTGCCGCCGGATTTCATCCAGTAGTCCTCGACCTCGCGGCCCACGAAGCCCTGGGCGTTCTTCGCGTCGAGGTAGCGCAGGTAATACCAACAGGAGCCCGCCCACTGGGGCATGGTGTTCGTCTCGCGCACGGCCCCGTCGGGCAGGTTCAGCCACTCCTGCGCGCGGGCCAGCGGCGGTTGGCCGTCGGTCGTGGGCTTGTAGTCCTCGAGGGTGGGCGGCCAGAGCGGCAGGGCCGTCTCGGGCAGCGCCTCGTGGTACAGGTTCCCCTCGGCGTCCTTGCGCCAAAGGATCGGGAACGGTTCGCCCCAGTAGCGCTGCCGGCTGAAGAGCCAGTCCCGCAGCTTGAAGTTGACCGTCTTCTGGCCGAGGCCCTTCGACTCCAGCCATGCGGTGATGCGCCGCTTGGCCTCCGCGGTGGGCAGCCCGTCGAGCGAGATATCGGCGTTGCTGGAGTTGACGGCCGTGCCCTCGTCGCAGAAGCCCTGCCATTCGGTCGTCGCGTCGGGCGGTTGCACCACCTGAACCACCGGCAGGGCGAATTTCTGGGCGAACTCGAAGTCGCGCTCGTCGTGCGCGGGTACGGCCATGATGGCCCCGGTGCCGTAGCTCGCGAGCACGTAGTCGGCGATCCAGATGGGGATCCGTCCGCCGGTCACCGGGTTGAGGGCGTAGGCTCCGGTCCAGACGCCGGTCTTGTCCTTGGCCAACTCGGTGCGCTCCAGGTCCGACTTGGTCGCGGCGAACGCCTGATACTGCTTCACCGCGGCGGCCTGCTCCGGCGTGGTGAGGCCGGCCACGAGCCGGTGCTCCGGAGAAAGCACCATGTACGTCGCCCCGAACAGGGTGTCGGGCCGCGTGGTGAAGACCCGGATCTTCTCCGGCTGTCCGTCCACCTGGAAATCGACCTCGGCGCCCTCGCTGCGACCGATCCAGTTGCGCTGCATCTCCTTGAGCGAGTCGGACCACTCGATGGTGTCGAGATCGGCAAGGAGTTTGTCGGCATAGGCCGTGATGCGCAGCATCCACTGGCGCATGGGCTTGCGGATCACCGGGAAGCCGCCCACCTCGCTCTTGCCGTCGATCACCTCCTCGTTGGCGAGCACCGTCCCCAGCTCGGGGCACCAGTTCACCGGGGCCTCGCTGACATAGGCCAGGCGCTTGGAATCGCGGTGGGCGCGCCGCTGCGCCTCGGTCTGGCAGTCGGCCGGGAAGGGCAGTGTCTCGATGGGCTCGGCCTGATTGCTGGCCGGGTTGAACCACGAATGGTAGATCTTGAGGAAGATCCACTGCGTCCAGCGGAAGTACTCCGGATCGGTGGTGGCCACCTCGCGCGACCAGTCGTAGCTGAAGCCCAGCGACTGGATCTGGCGGGTGAAGTTGGCGATGTTGGTCTCGGTGGTGATCCGCGGGTGCTGGCCCGTCTTCACCGCATACTGTTCGGCCGGCAGACCGAACGAGTCCCAACCCATCGGGTGCAGCACGTTGAACCCCTGTGCCCGGCGATAGCGCGCCAGGATGTCGGTTGCCGTGTAGCCCTCGGGATGCCCGACGTGCAGGCCCGCCCCGGAGGGGTAGGGGAACATGTCGAGGATGTAGAACTTCGGCGGCAGCTCCGCAGCCCCCGCCGCCTTGCCGCCCAGCCCATGACGCAGCCCGAACGGGTGCGATCCCGGGATGGATTCGCCCGGATTCCAGGCCCGGAACGTCTGCTCCGCAGCCCAGTGCCGCTGCCACCGGGGCTCGATCAAGTGGAACGGGTATTGCCGCCTCGCCATAAAAGACCCCTATCATGACGACCGCCCCCCCGCCGAATCAACCCGGGACTCCCATGGGGTCGGTCCTCACTATTGACACAAAAGGGCCCACTTCAAACCTTCATCTTGCGCCCGGTGCCCGGGATTGCCCGCCTCCCGCGTTCCGGGATGATCGGGGCATGATTTCCCGACGCGAATGGTTGGTGGGCGGCACCGCCGTGTTGGCGGCCGCGGGTTGCAAGACTCCGGAGTCGTCCAGGGTCCGGGTGCGGGTGTGGGACGAGCGGCAGCCGGCCCAGAAGAAGGCCTATCCGAATTGGCTGGGAAACCAGATCGCCGACCACCTGCGCACCGTTCCCGGTCTCTCCGTGGAGTCGGTCTGCATCGACGATCCGGAGCAGGGGCTCCGCGGGCTGGATTCGGTGGACGTGCTGGTCTGGTGGGGGCATGTGCGCCATGCCGAGATCGAGCCCGCCACCGCCGCGCGGATCGTCGAGCGGATCCGCTCCGGAAAGCTCTCGCTGCTGGCGCTGCATTCGGCGCACTGGTCCCGCCCCTTCGTCGAGTCGATGAACGCGGTCGCCCGCGACCGGGCGTTGGCCGCCTTGCCCGAGGCGGAGCGCGCCCGGGCGGTGGTGGTCGAGAGCGATCTGCTGCCGCGGCCGTGGATGGCCCCGAGCGCCAAGGAGCGCCTGTCACCCGACGTCCAATACCGACGCCCGCCCCAGGGACTGGTCGAGGTGCGCCTGTTGCGGGCCAATTGCTGTTTCCCGGCCTATCGGGGCGACGGCAAGCCCAGCGAGGTCCGCATCCGCCTGCCGCGCCATCCGATCGCCCAAGGATTGCCCGAATCCTTCGCCATCGAGCAGACCGAGATGTACGACGAGCCCTTCCACGTGCCGGTGCCCGACGAGGTGGTCCTCGAAGAGCATTGGGCCGCCGGCGAATGGTTCCGCAGCGGCTCCGTGTGGAGTCTGGGGCGGGGCCGCATCGTCTATTTCCGCCCCGGCCACGAGACCTACCCGGTCTTCTTCAACCCCTACGCCTTGCGCGTCGTCGCCAACGCGGCCCGCTGGTTGGGCAGGGCTTGAATGCGTCCGTGATCTCCGGGCCGATGCGAGGAGAGCTCCCCGCATCGGCCCCGAATCCCTCGCGTCAGGGCAGGGGATCGATCCGGTAGAACTCCTGGTCGGCATCGGCCGGCAGGATGAGCTCGATGGAGCCCTGCCCGGTGTTGACGGGTGCGAGGTTCCCGAGAGTCGCCCCACGGCGGAGCACCCAGCGGTTGGTCGACTCCGACTGGATGGCCATCTTCACCAGGTGGTTGCCGAGCATGCGCCCTGACAAGGGGCGATCCCCTCCGGGCGGGATCCGGTCGATGAACGCGTAGCCGCGATCGCCGAGGAATCCCCGGTATCGGGACGGGTCCACCCGGTTGTAGGGCGGCAGGTTCTCCCGCGACATGGTGTAGGATCGGGTGACCGCGGTGCGTGGATCGGTCGCCTCGACCCGATCGAACAACCGCGACAGTTGGGCCAGTTCGTTGGTGGTGGCGAAGGTGGGACGGAAATTCGCCGGCGGTTCGAATCGACCGACCACGGTCAAATGGAAGGTCCCCAGCACCCGCCCACCCCGCGGGCCATCGGCCCGGACCGAATACCGACCGGAGTCGCTTGGGGCCAGAGGACCGATCCGCAGGGTCCGGTTGGTCGTCGCCAGGACCGTCTGGGAACCCCGCAGCAGCGAGTAACGCAGTGGCGTGTCGCCAAGTTGGCCCGTGACGGGCAGCTCCAACGATTCCCCCACCCTCCCTCGGATCCAGGAACCGTCGGCCACCAACGTCAGTTCAGCCAACGCGGGGGCGCGCCGGGTCAGGCGCAGCGGGGCCGACTCGGCCGCGCCGTGGGCGTTGGTCGCCACCAGGCGGTAGACACCCTCCGCCCAGGCCTCGTCAGGCGTGAGCGCGAAGCCGTTGGTGCCGCTGGCCACGACGCGTCCCGTGGCGTTCTTCCACAAGAAGGTCATGGGACGCACGCCGCGGACTCGCACGCCCGGGTCCAGGCGCTCGCCGGGGACGAAGGACAGCTCGGCGGGAGGAAGCCCGAGTTGCGGTGCCAGACCCAGGGGCAGCCGTTCCCGCTCGAGGTCCGTCCACAGCGGCAGCAGCCCGACCTGCAATCGTCGCGCGCTCCACAGGACCGCCCGTTCGCGGTCGGTCGACACCAGCAGGCGCTCGGCGTTCGCATCGGCCTTGGGGAAGAAGACCGTCCGACCCGAGACCGCATCGAGAACGAAGGCTCCGGTTGGACGTCCTGAGAGTCCTCCGGGGGAGCCCAGGCCGAGGAACCCCTGGCTCAACCGGGGGCTGGAGCCGTCCGTCGAGGCCATCGGCTGCGGACCTCCCGACGGCAGCGGCCCCAGGGAACGGACCGCATGCCACGCCGTCACCCGGTCATAGGACAGCTCCAGCAGCTCGGGCGTCTCGCCTCCGAGCACCTGCAGCAAGCTGACGATCCGGTCACCTTGACCGTGGCTGCCGAGGTGCTGGATCGGCCGGCCCCGATACGCGGCCAGTTCCGCCTCGAGCGAATGAGTGACCTTGGCCACCGAACGCCTCGACTCCGCCGAGAAGCTGGTGTTGACCGAGCCCGCACTCGAAAGGACATCGCTCACCACGCCCCCGACGTACTGGCCCACGGCCTCACGGATCGTGGCGTTCACCGATTCCTGCACCGCCGTCTGGGTGGCCTGCTGAATGGCCATGAGATTGAAGGCGACGGCCTGGCTGACACCCGTGGGGTCTGGCAAAATTCCCAGAATCGTCCCCAACCACCGCGCTTCCCGGATGAGGTTCATCCAGCAGTCGTCGCCTGGCCGGTAGGGCGACAGCGATTCCATGAACCGAGACATGAACCGGGAGACTGTCTGGGTGCCGCCGCCGAGCCGCTCGTCGAAATGTTCCCCGAATACCTCGTGGACCAGCGCCTGCGTGATGCGCGAGAAGTCCAAAGCCCTCAACAGGTAGTCCAACAGGTGGTCCTGCAGGCTCAGGTCCAGGTTCAACTCCGGGAAGGTCTTCCGGAACTGCTCGATGACCAGGCCTTCGATCACCGACTGAAATCCCAGTCGGCCCAGATCGAGCTCGAGACCCTCGAAGAGGGAGTCCAGAGGCGTGGTGAGGAATGAACCTAGGTCGGTCACACTCAGGATCTGTTCGAAGCGCAGGCGCTCGCCTTCACCCTGCAGGTTGAACCGGCCAATCACTTCCACCACGGTCCGGTCGAGGATGTCGACGTCGCGGGTCCGGGCACTCAAGACGGCTCCGACCCCGTCGGCCACGAGGTCTGCCACCAGCGCCAGCAGCTTCTTGTTGTAGATCCCCACCGCGAAAGACTTCCGCAGACCGCTCCAGCCCTCCACCTTGGCCACCACCGGGTCGATCGCCCCGAACAGTTGGGACTGCACCTCCAGCAGGTGCGCCTGGAACCGTTCCCGGGCCGCGATCTCGAAGCGCGGGAATCCCTCGAAGCCGGCGTAGTGCGCGGCGACCTTGAGACCCTCGTAGTAGATGCGGTTGTCCCACTCGATGCGGATGCCGTCTCCCCATGACTTCAGGAGGGAGCGGGCCAACGAAGGCAGGTCATCCGGAAAATCGCACCCGATCGTGACCTCCACCGTCCAGGTCGCCGGGTTCAGGTTGATGAAGCGGATCACCCCGTTCACGAACAGTCCGAAGCTGCTGCGGCTGAATCGATCGACAAACTGATGCACCGTGTCATCGATGAAAGGCAGGTCGGGCACCAGCGCCTTGAACACATGATCCACCACGAAGGCATCGATCCTGAGCGCATCGAAGTAGTCCTTCAGGCGATTGCGCAGGATGACCATCCGCTGACCGAAATCGTCGATGGCCAGCGATCCCTGCACCACCTTGTTCAACGACAACTCCGCGAAGACCCGATTGAAGTAGCCCTCGACCACCCCTTCCAGGCGTGTCTCCAATTGCCGCAACGAGATCGCCCGCAGCGCCTCGCGCACCGTGATCTGACGGTCGAGGTCGAACCGCCGCAGGTAAACGTCGAGGTTCTCGTCGAAACCGGGATCCAGCCTCAGGAAGTCGATCAGGGCCTGGTGGCGTCCGGGGATCGCATCGAGCAGAAGCCCTTTGAGGTCGAGCGTCTGCGACAGGCGCTCGTTCCGCGGGACCATGCCGGCCACGATCCGGCTCATCGGCAGGTGCAGGCTCGCCTCGGGCAGGAACCCGGTGAGTTGCACGCTCAGGGGCGACACATGCAGGGGACGCGTCAGCTCAATCCATTCGTAGGTGATCGATCGTGGTTGGCCATCCTCTCCGCCGGAAAGCCGGGCCGAGCCCGATTGGTCGAACATCGGCCACTCCGGGGCGTTCCGGAAGAACATCATCGAGTCATGGATTTTCCGCGCCGGCGTGGTCCCGAGCGCCTGGTTCTCCGGGAGTCCGGCCTGCCCCACAAGCGAGGAGAATCCGACGCCCTGGGCACCCGGGCCCTTGGGGAAACCCAACGGGAGCGATCCCTGGCCGATGGAGTAGCGCGAGAACAGGTAACCGTCGGAGAGCGGCAGCCCGAGGTTGTACAGCGAGGAGGTCGAATAGACCTTGCCTTGGACGAAGAGTTCCCCGCCGTGCGGGTACATCCGTGTGGTGACCGTCTGCAGCGGGGCCGCCGAGGTGTCGGGACTCTCCAGGGTACGCATCCCGGAGAATGTGAAGGTCCCGTTGGTTTGCCACCGGTAGGTGTAATACGAGGCCGCCGGTGCGAACGACGACTGGTCTTGCGCATAGAGCCAACCCTCGCGCAGGAAGACCGTGCCGAGTTGCATGCCGTGGATCCCCTCGGTCGGCCAGACCACCGACTGGCCCGCATCACCCAAGGGCCGGAGCGTCTGGACACGGCGCGGGGCGCCCCACTTCGACACGTCCATCACTTGGATCACCTCCTGGTGGACGAGATGCTGACCCGGCAACGGCTCGCGCTGGATCACCCACAGGTATGGTCCATCCTGCCAGACCTTCTGGATGGGCAAATCGGACCCGAGGAGCGGAAACACGTCGGGGCCGAGTTTGCCCAAGATCGTCTGGTTCAGCGCCGCCTCGAGGCCTCCGAGCGGGATCGCCGGCGAGGCCTGCGGGGATTCGGCCCGGGCGACTCCGGCAAGGATCAGGAACATCACGGCGCCCAGGCGGCCGAGAACCATTCGACGGGCCCGTTCTTCGGCGGGAAAGGTGGACAGACTCAGGAGCATGCGGGTGAAGAATTGCCCGACACACCCGGTGGTCGTCCAAGGTTTTCGGGCACCCTCGACCGTGTCGGAATCACGCTGGCCCAGTCGGCGGGCCCGATGCCGCAAGCCGACGCAGCGGGTAGGCCCTGACCGAGACCCCTCGGCAGCAATGGGCCAAGTCCGGGGGGCGGTCCGGGATCGGGAGCCCATTCCACCCAAGGGGCAGGGCGCTCCAGCGGGAGACCAGGGCCGGGGAGGCTTCATAGGGGGCATGCTCCACGACACCCTCCATGAGCCTGCCATGGCGCGGGGTGAAGAAGCGGTAGCGTTCCAGCAGGTGGAATTCGATGGAGCCAGGTGCGGAAACCTGTGGCGCCGAGGCGGGGCGCCAGGTGTATTCCGCGACGTCTGTCCCGAGGCCACGCCGGCGGCACCCGAGGGTCCGTTCGCTGTCCCTCGTTCCAGACCGCATCTCGGCATGCTCGTAGGGCAGGCTGAAGAAGGCCCGGGCGATCCACACCGCGATGGACCGGTCGCAATCCAGCGACAAGAAGAACACGCCGGGGCGGCCGTGTTCGTCCCGCACGTACAGTCGCACGTTCAATTCGAGGAAGAACGACAGCCAAGGCACCGCCGGCAGGCCCCGGGGTCGCACCGCATCCATCCGGAACCCCACGAGGCCCATGTAGGATCGCCCCTGATGCTCGTCGAGCGTCAGGCCAGGCGGGAGCCGGGATCTCAAGGTGTCCGCCCGCTCCGTCCAGTGCAGGAAGAACAGTTCGTTCCAGGTTTGGTGCATCACCGGCCTGCCGGCGGTCTGGAGTTCCTGCGACTCCAATCGGGGCCTTGCCGTTGCGGAGAGTGACATTGCGGTTGGGTGGCAGTGGGCGCCGAGCATGACCTTCGGCACAAACCGCCGAACGTCAACCTGTCTTCCCGCCGTCACCAAGTTCCTCGTGCGAGCCTTCCTCGGACGCCCGATCCCTCACTTCTTGAACGCCCACAGGTTCCGCCGCGTTCGCAACACAAAGAGTCCCTGTGAGATCGCCGGTGAGGCTTGGACCTCCTCGCCCTCGACCAGGGCATTCCGGGCCACCACGCGGAAGGTCTTCGAGGCGTCCAGCACGGTCGTCTGTCCGTTGTCGCCCACGAAGTAGATCCGGCCGCCGGCCGAGACGGGCGAGGCCGAGAAATTGCCGCCGACCCGCTCCTGCCAGACGATGGTCCCGGTGGCAGCCTCGTAGCAGGTGGCCACCCCGGTGTCGGTCATGCCGTACACATGGCCGTCGAGGTGGATCAGCGAGGGCACCTTCGGCTCGCCGCGCTTCTGTTCCCAGACCAGGTTGGACTGCTTGAGCGCGCCCTCGCCGCCCAACCGGAAGGCCTTGATGCCTTCCTTGCCGCCCCAACCGCCCGAGCAGAAGGCCAAGCCGTCGCCGATCACCACCGAAGGCACCTTGCCCTCGCCGGGCACGTCGCTGGTCCACAGCAGGGTGCCCGCCTTGAGGTCGAAGCCCTGCAGCACGTCGCCCGCCTCGGTCACCAGTTGGCGGCGGCCCTTCGGATCGATCCACAGCACCGGGGTGCCATGCGAGATGCGTGAGCGCCCGCGTCCGGTCCGCCAACGTTCCTTGCCGGTCTTGCTGTCGAGGGCGACCACATACGACTTCTCCCACGGGATCTGCCAGCCGACCTTCTTGTCGGGGCCCTCGCTGCTGGCGTCCCGCGACATGATGAGCAGTCCGTCCTGGAGGAGCAGGGCGGTGCCCAGCCCATGCTGGCTGTAGAAGGGTTGGTCCCGGTTGATCCACACGGGCTTTCCGTCGACGTCCACCGCCGCGAAGCTGCCGTCCCCGAAGCAGGCGTAGACCCGCTTGCCGTCGGTGGCCGGGGTGGGCGTGGCGTATGAATTGCGGGTCTCCTTGCGCCGGGGCACCTGGCGGAACACCTCGGTGTTCCAGACGATGCGGCCCGTCTTGCGGTCCAGCCCCAGGATCCGGCACGACTCGCCATTGTCGGTGGTCGTGGTCACGTAGACCCGGTTGCCGAACACGATGGGCGACGACCAAGCCTCGCCCGGGATCTCGGTCTTCCAGGCGAGGTGCTCGGTGGCCGACCAGGTCGTCGGCACGGAGGTCTCCTTGGAATGGCCCTGGCCATCGGGCCCGCGGAACTGCGGCCAGTTCTCGGCATCGGCGACGCAGGCGGCCAGACCCAGCATGGTCATGGCGAGCTTGAGGGGATTCATGTCGGCAGAATGCCTGGGAGGCCGCCCTTGAGAAGGTTCGATTTCGGGAGTGCGGCCGGGCGTCCGGCCGGGTGTCCTTGGACCCGCCGGACCGCCCTCACAGGAATCCCGCGGGGACCAGGCGCGTCTCCCGAGCCTGCCGCGAGAGCGCCTCGCGGAAGTCGGGATGCGCCACCGAGATCAGCGCCCGGACTCGCTCCGGCACCGAACGACCCTTGAGGTTCACCACGCCCCACTCCGTCGCCACGAACATCACGTCGGTCCGGGGCGTGGTGACGATGGTTCCGGGTTCCAACGCGGCCACGATCCGGCTCTCGACCGTTCCATCGCGCCGGGTGCGGGTGGACGGCAGGCAGAGGAACGATTTGCCACCCGCCGAGGCGTAGGCCCCGCGCACAAACTGCAATTGCCCGCCCGTGCCGGTCAGATGCCGGTGGCCTGCGCTTTCCGAGGCCGCCTGGCCTTGCAAGTCCATGTGCGCGGTGCTGTTGACCGAGACCACCCCGGGGTTGGCCTGGATCCGGTCGGGCAGGTTGGTCTCGTCGACCGGCCACGACTCGAGTTCGCAATGGTCATGGATGAAGGCGTTCAGCGCCGTCGATCCGCCGGCGAAGGTGAACACCGTCTTGCCGATGCCGTTGGCCTTCCGCGCGCCGGTCACCCGGCCGGCCTGATGCAGGCGCATCAACCCGTCGACCAGCATCTCGGTGTGGATGCCGAGATCCTTCACGCCGGCCTCCAGGATCGCGTTGCACACCGCATTGGGCAGACCGCCGATGCCGACTTGCAGGCAGGCTCCGTCCTCGACGTGTTCAGCCACCTGCCGGGCGATCCGCAGGTCAGTGTCGCTGGGCGTTCCCTGGCCCAGTTCCGGGGCGCCCAGCCCGTCGGTCTCGATGACGACGTCCACCCGGGACTCGTGGATCCCGTTCCGTGGGCCCCGGACGCGGGGCATGCGCGGGTCCACCTCCACGATCACGCAGCGGGCCCGTTCCAGCAGGGCCTCGTGGTAGGTGCAGGCACCGCTGAAATTGAAGAATCCCGCGGCATCGCGTCCGCAGCACTTCACCACGGCGATGTCCACCGGGTCGATGAATCGCCGGTACAGACCGGGAGCCTCCCCGAAGTTCAGCGGGATGTAATGCGCCTCGCCGGCATCGTGGGCCCGCCGGTCGATGCCCGAGAAATGCCAATTCATCCAGACGAACCGACGCCCGGCATCCGCGGCCGACAGCACCGCCCGCGGCCGCATCGACAAAGCCGCCCGCAGGTACACCGGCCCCGTCAGGTCATCGCGGCCGGCCAGGGCCCGATCGAAGGCGTCGGGCTGTCCCATGCCGAAGCCGTAGTCCACCCAATGACCTGGGCGGACCCTGGCGGCGGCCTCCTCGGCGGTCATCCGGGTCGGGGGGTGCGTTCGCATGGGCATCGAGGGGAGATCCCGAACGCTGATTGGGCGGGGCGTCCCGAGGCAATCCTGCAATCGCGCGGTGCCATGGGACGTTTGCCGCCCCGTGGATCGGTGACTTGCCGCCCGAACCGATCTCGCCACGCACGGGGAAGCTTGACTTGGACGGCGTTTGGGGGCACCCAACTTCCCAACCACAGCGCCGCACCGGGTCGACCCGTTCCATTTGGGGCCCGAGCCGGGCCCGGCCACAGTCCCGGAGCGTCAAGCCTGTTGGAAGTTTGCGGACTCGAGAGCTTATGAAGATTCAACAACGCATCGGTGCCAAGCGGAGGGGATTCACCCTCATCGAATTGCTGGTCGTCGTCGCCATCATCGCGATCCTCGCGGGGATGTTGTTGCCGGCGCTTTCCAAGGCCAAATCCAAGGCGCTGTCGATCTCGTGCCTCTCGAACACCAAGCAGCTTTGCCTGGCGTGGATCCTTTACTCAGGCGACCACCAGGAGCGGTTGGTGCCCAACTTCCTGGGCACTCCGGATGCGTGGATCTTGGGCGACGTCAATTCGCCCCCGGGACACACCAACCGCAACAACATCATCACGGGCAAGCTCTATCCCTACAACTCGTCCGAGGCCATCTACGTCTGCCCGGCCGACGACTACAAGTATCAGGGCCGGAAGTTCCGCCGCGTTCGCAGCTACTCCATGTCGGGGCAGATGAACAGCAATGTCGAGTGGGTGAACCCGCGTTATCCCCTCCGCCGCAAGACCTCGGACATCATCGATCCCGATCCTTCCGGGGCACTGGTTCTGATCGACGAGAGCACCAAGACCCTGGAGGACGGTTACTTCGCCATCCAGGTCGACAACCGCGTCTGGCAGAACGACCCGTCGGACCGTCACAGCCGCGGGGCCAACCTCACCTTCGCCGACGGCCACTCCGAGATCTACAAGTGGTTCGAGCCGATGACCGGCAAGCACACCTGGGACGCCCCGGCGCAGAAGCCGATCGACCGCGACTTCGACCGTCTCGCCGCCACGATCGCCACGAAGAAATAAGGCCTGATCGGCGGGGCCACCCGCTGGCGACCTTCTCGGCATCCCTGGCGTCGGTGCAGGGGGGGCTTACCGATTCGCAGTTTGCTTAACCGGGCGGAACCGGGCAGAACCGGGCGGAATCGAGTTTCGGCCTGTCCCGGCCGGCCTTGGGTGACCAGTTGGGGCGTTTCGGGATCCATCCTGGACGGTGTGTGGCCCAACGCCGGCCGGCCGACGACGCTGGGAGATTCAAGCCTGTCGTCGGGCTCGGGGCTGCCCCGGGCCGCGACCGGCAGGCTGCAGGCCGGCAAAGGGAGGCGTTCTTCGGATCATGATCTCGATCTTGAATCGACTCCTTGGGCCATCCCTGTTCCTCGGCGAGGTCGGACCCCGGAGTGCTTGGCGGATCATCGGTTGGTGGGAAGTGCGCCGTGTCGCCTTCAACCTCATCGTCGGCATCGCCGGGCTCGTCACCCTCGCCACGGGGATCTTGGCCATGGGTATCGCGAACGCGTTTCTGGAAACGCCTCTCCATCGGCTCGATCCGCCGCTCTTCTTCTTCGCGCTCATCTACGCCGTCGCGGCTAATCTTTGTTACACCGGCGGTTGGTTGGCGGAGTTGGTCTGCCGTAGAATGTGGCCGGCGACGCGGGGCGACCTGGCCCCCTATGGCTCCGCCTCGGACTGGTCTTCTCGATCTTCGTGACCCTGCTGCCCGCCGTCCTTGCCGTGGCCTTCGCCGTGCATGCGATCCTCACCCGCCAGCCGTTGATCGCGACTTGATGCCCCGGCGGGCGCCAAAAAGGGCCTGTCACTGCCAGCCACGGCCCCACATCGTCCCGCCCAATGCGGGTTCGAAGCTTCCGTTAACTTCCACTTGGCTTTGGCCGACCTGCAGGCAAGGCTCCACAATATGGTGGTTCGCCGCCCGCGCGGCGTTTCCCCAAGGCTCCTCTCGGAGCTCACCGGGCCGGCTTAGCTCAGCGGCAGAGCAACGGTTTTGTAAACCGTGGGTCGTCGGTTCAATCCCGACAGCCGGCTCCATTCTGTAGAATCATGTGTCCGCGCGGGAGGCGGCGTGAACTGCCCCTGCTGACGAGCTGAACCGGATCCCTCGTAGACAAGGCGCGCGCGAAAGGCGAGGCCAGCAGGGGTGGGTCGATAGCGTGGCAACCGCCCGTCAGGCTTGTCCGGGATGGTCACGACAACCAGACCCCCACGGAGGCTCGGCTGCCGATGCTTCTCTGGAACGAGCGTTTCATCCTTGAGGCCCAGTCGCGCCGTCACCTCACCTCGTGACGGTTCGCGATCCAAAATCTGAAGGAGCCGTTTGACTTCGGAGCTACCTCGGGGCGACGCGGCCAAGGTAGGCCGAAGAACCTGAATGAACTGTCCGTGTTCAACCCGCAACTCTGGTTCCCGGCGCCCTGCTGCGCGGGGACGGGACGCCACGTCCAAGGTGCCCGTCCCCGCCCGCTCGATGTACCGCGCAAGGAACATGGGCTCTGCCAGCAGCGGGTTGCGCGGGATTGATGGATGAGGACCACGCAGGGTCTCGACCGTCAGGGGCATCCGAGAGCCGCATCCAGTCGTCATGCCCGGAATTGGGCCTCCATTTCCTCAGGGAGCTGCGGTGACGGTTTCCGGCGCCGCCAGTCCCGCTGTTGGACATCCCGCTGCCGAATCCGATGGAGCCCTACCCGGGTGCTTGCCGAGTTGGAATCGTTCGCGCCGGGTTTCACCAGATGGGTCGAAGGGTTTGGGCCGTAGGACCGACAACAACATGCCCGGAGGACCGAGGCGCCGCCCATGAAGGCCGGCGGTGGATGGCCTACCTTGTCTTGAAATCACCCGAGCAGTCCGCGGATGGGGTCGGCGTGGTAGAGCGGGAAAGGGCGCTGCTGGAGATCGTGCCACACGGTGTCGCGGGGGATTCCCAGGGCGTGGAACACCGTGGCCGCGAGGTTCTCCGGCGTCTGGGCGTCGGAGGCCGGTTGGCCGCCCTCGCGGTCGGAGGAACCGATGACGGTGCCGCCGCGCACCCCACCGCCGGCGAAGAACACCGACTGCACCGCGCCCCAGTGGTCGCGCCCCGGATGGCTGGCCCCGGGCAGGGTGGAGATCTTCGGGGTCCGTCCGAACTCACCGGCCATCACCACCAGGGTCGAGTCGAGCAACCCGCGGTCCTTCAGGTCGTCCAGCAGGGCTGACACGGCGCGGTCCATCGGCGGCAGCAGGTGGTTCTTCAGGTTGGGGAAGGCGTTTTCGTGGGTGTCCCAAGTCTCGTCGTTGCCGAGGTTCACCTGCACCAGGCGCACGCCCGCCTCCACGAGCCGCGCCGCGGTGAGCAGGGACCACCCGAAGGAGTTCTGCCCGTACCGCTCGCGCAGTCGCGGGTCTGCCCGGGTCACATCGAAGGCGCCGGCCACCGGGCCGCCGGTCAGCAGCGAGACCGCCGATCTCCAAGTTCGCTCGTGCTCCTGCACCTCGGTGGCGTGCTCGAGCGCGGCGCGCTGATGGTCGAGGTGGCGCAGCAGCTCCAACCGGTCCTCCAGGCGGCCGCCCGCGAGCCATTCGGGCACCGAGAGATCGGGGGAGCGGAAGCGCAGGTTGGTCTGCGATTTCGGGCCGTCGTGATGGTGGAAGAGGTATTCTGGGAAGGCTCCGTAGGCGGACGGGTTGTAGGGGGCCGCGTCGAGGCACCAAGGGTCGTGACGGCGCCCCAGGAGGCCGCTGGACTGGCCCGGGATCACACGGCCCGTGTTGTGGATGAGCTTCTCGGGCAGCACGACCGCGGGTGGCAGGCGGTTCCGCCCCGGGGTCAAGGCGGTGGCCAGCGAGGCCATCGAGGGCCAGTCGGAGTCCTTCGGCTTGGTGGGATCGAAGCCCGCCGGCAGCTCCGAGCGCCCCGTGAGCATGATGTGGTGGGCCGCCGAATGGTCGTTGGAGCCGTGGCTCAGCGAGCGGCAGAGCGCCCACAGGGGGCTGCGCTGGGCCAGCATCGGCAGGTGCTCGCAGATGTGAAGGCCGGGTGTGCGCGTGGGGATGGGCGAGAACTCGCCGCGGACCTCCATCGGCGCCTCGGGCTTCATGTCGAAGCTCTCGTGCTGGGCCAGGCCGCCCGACAGGAAGATGTAGATCACCGACCGGGCCGGGGGGTCGCCGGCGGTCCGTTCGGCCCCGAGGGCACGGAACCCGGCGAGATGGTGCATCCCCAGCCTGAGCAACCCCAGGCTTCCCGCCTGGATGGCCGCGCGCCGAGAGAGGCCTCGGCCGATCGGATGGGCGCGGGGAAGTCGCATGGGGCTCCGGGAATGACTCTGTCGTACACGAAAGCCGGGCCCAACGGCGAGCGATTATCTCCCGGCCTTGGGGGCCGGCGGTCCATCGGCCGAGGCATCGGGCACGGATGGAGCGGCGCCGCCAGCTGGGACACGGGTCCGGCAGTAGCGGTGGGATTCCGAGATCGGGCGCGGCGTCGTCAGATCGATGTCGTTCGCCGAGGCGCTGCGGCCCCACGAGAAGAGCCACTCGAAGAACGGAAGCCAGCGACTGCTCCGCACCTGGTCGAGGAAGTAGATCTCATGCTCCTTCTCCTTGAGCCCCATCCCATAGAGCACCCGGTCATGCTCCCGGATCCCCAGCGAGTGGAAGTGATGCATCATCACGAAATACTCGCAGACGTTGCCGCTCTCGAGTCGGCCGGCGAAGAAGAACGGCATGAAGCGACCGATCACGTGGCAACTCGCCCCGATGAGCTTTCCGATGACGAGAAACTTGACCTCGTAGAACCGCGAGACCGGCACCCCGTATCGGCGCATCAGCACCAGCACATGCTCGCGGTGATTCCACTCGTCCTGCTCGATTTGCCGCACCGCGGCGATGGCCCCCGGATCCGCCCCGGCCCCCCTCGACCGGAGTGAACTGGCGTGGCCCACATAGGCCAGCGCGGCGGCGCGTTCGGCCGAATAGGCCCGCTGCAGCAGTTCGACGAGTGCGGGATGTCGGAGTTCCATGGGGGCGAACGAGCAGGCGCCAATCGACCCAGGTCCGGCCCCATGCCGCTCCGACCATGCCAACAGCGCCGGCCCCTGTCGCTGGGAATGCCATCGCGTGGATGGCCATTCCAGGGTCGAAGCGTCGAACTGGTTGCCGCGTTACCGACGGCGTCCGAAGAAGAAATAGAAGATCGAACCCACGAACGGCAGGAACCACACCAAGGCCACCCAGAGAAGGCGCTGGGTACCCTTCAGCCGATCGTTCCGGATCGCGTGGACGAGCATGAAGATCCAGAAGACCGTGCAAATCAGGCCCAAGGTGCCGAGAAGGAGGAGGACCAGTTCGGAATCGGCGACCAAAGCAATCATGGGCGGGAAACTTCGTCAGGGTGTTCCCGGATCGTTCAAGGCCACCGAGGAATCGCGACGCTTCAGAACGATGCGGAAGCAAGCCCCTCGGCTCCCATTGGAAACCGGCCCCGGCATTCCAACCCAGCGCGGGTCTGAAAAACCGTTGCTCCGAGCGCCGCAATGGCCCGGAGCACCGGAGCCCTGAAGCCTACTGCACCTTCACTTCGATGGCCTTCGCCTTGGCAGCCTGGGTTTTTGGGAGGTGGATCTGGAGGATGCCGTCCTTGAACTCCGAGGACACCTTCGAGGCGTCCACATCCTCCGGCAGCGAAAAGCGGCGCTCGAAGTTGCCGTAGGAGCGCTCGATCCGGTGGAATTTCTTGCCCTTCTCCTCCTTCTCCGATTTGCGCTCGCCCACGATTTGCAAGGTTCCGTCCTCGACGCGGACCTTCAGGTCTTCCCTCTTCACCTCCGGCACCTCGGCCTTCAGCGGGTACTCTCCGTTCTGCTCGAGGATGTCCACCAGCGGCGACCAGTCGCTCACGGTCATCGCCTCCTCGCCATCGGGCCATGACGCCATGAGTTGGTTCATGCGGGCGTGCAGGTTTTCGATTTCCCGGAGTGGATTCCACCGGTCCCAGGCGCGCCAACGTCTCAGGTCGTCGGAATGGCGGAACGGGTTCCACAAGGTCAGTGTGCTCATGTGGTTGGATATTCCTGCGGCGAGGGTTGGGTTGGAGAGGACTGCTGCGCCGCCCAGTCGGACCCCTGCTGTCGACGAGCCAGCCTAGAAGGCCGAATGACTCGAAAAATTGGGCAATTGCCGGGTTTTCCGGTGGGCTACGCACCTACGTGTGGCCAGCGAACCGCCCGGGTGGCCCACGACTGGAACCCGCAAGGAGCCTGCTCCAGTGCCGATGGGCCCAACGGTTGGGCACGCCGCCCATCTTGACACGAGGGCCCTACCAATCGCGCGATCGCAACCCACCGGACGGCTGGTCCCTCTCGAGGCCCAAGGAAAATTCAGGATCGCCCACCGTAAGAATTTTCCAAAAAGAGGTTGTCAGGGTCGAGGGCATCGGCTTAGATGTCCTCGTTCTTACGAACGGTGCGGCCCAAAACAACGCCTCCACGGTTCGGAACAACGGCTCAGCTGAGCAGGTCGGAGCTGAAAAATCGCTTCGACTGATTTTTTCGTCGCCTGAAAGGGCGGCTTTTTCATCTCCGGAAATGGGGTGAAGAAGCGATGGCGAAAAAAGTGCGAGGGCGGGCAGTTCCTTGAAAATTGAAATGCACGATGAGTGAAGAGCCCGGCAGCCGAGCAATTGGCTGCCACAAAAACTGCTCTTGAAGTACGGCGGTCTGGGTAACTGGGCTGTTGGAAACAAGGGCAACAACGTTATATTTATACGGAGAGTTTGATTCTGGCTCAGAACGAACGCTGGCGGCGTGGATAAGACATGCAAGTTGAACGGTTGACATGAGGTAGCAATATTTTGTGTCAGCAGTGGCGTAAGGGTGCTTAACACGTGGGTAATCTGCCGCGAAGTGTGGGATAACTCGCTGAAAGGCGAGCTAATACCGCATGTGATTTTCTTGAGGCATCTCAGGGAATTCAAACATGGGTCGCAAGGCCTGTGGTTTCGCGATGAGCCCGCGGCCTATCAGCTAGTTGGCGGGGTAAAGGCCCACCAAGGCTAAGACGGGTAGCTGGTCTGAGAGGACGACCAGCCACACTGGAACTGAGACACGGTCCAGACACCTACGGGTGGCAGCAGTCGAGAATTTTTCACAATGGGGGAAACCCTGATGGAGCGACGCCGCGTGGGGGATGAAGGGCTTCGGCTCGTAAACCCCTGTCATTGGCGAACAAGTGTTGCATCCTAACACGATGCAACTTGATAGTAGCCGAAGAGGAAGGGACGGCTAACTCTGTGCCAGCAGCCGCGGTAATACAGAGGTCCCGAGCGTTGTTCGGATTCACTGGGCGTAAAGGGTGCGTAGGTGGTTGGGTAAGTTTGAGGTGAAAGCTCCGAGCTCAACTCGGAAAATGCCTTGAAGACTATCTGACTAGAGGGTTGGAGGGGAGACTGGAATTCTCGGTGTAGCAGTGAAATGCGTAGATATCGAGAGGAACACCAGTGGCGAAGGCGAGTCTCTGGACAACACCTGACACTGAGGCACGAAAGCCAAGGGAGCAAACGGGATTAGATACCCCGGTAGTCTTGGCTGTAAACGGTGCGCACTTGCTGTGAGCGGATTCGACCCCGCTCGTGGCGTAGTTAACACGATAAGTGCGCCGCCTGGGAAGTACGGTCGCAAGATTAAAACTCAAAGAAATTGACGGGGGCCTGCACAAGCGGTGGAGTATGTGGCTTAATTCGATGCAACGCGAAGAACCTTACCTGGCCTTGACATGCAGATAGTAGGAGCCTGAAAGGGTGACGAGGTAGCAATACCAGTTTGCACAGGTGCTGCATGGCTGTCGTCAGCTCGTGTCGTGAGATGTTGGGTTAAGTCCCGCAACGAGCGCAACCCCTACGTCCTGTTGCCACCCATTCGAAAGGATGGAGCACTCTGGACGGACTGCCTCGCTTCAACGGGGAGGAAGGTGGGGATGACGTCAAGTCAGTATGGCCCTTACGGCCAGGGCTGCACACGTACTACAATGCCCGATACAGAGGGGCGCGAACCGGCGACGGGAAGCAAATCCTTAAAATCGGGCCCAGTTCAGATTGTTGTCTGCAACTCGACAGCATGAAGCCGGAATCGCTAGTAATGGCGCATCAGCTACGGCGCCGTGAATACGTTCCCAGGCCTTGTACACACCGCCCGTCACATCATGAAAGCCGTCTGTACCCAAAATTGCAAAGCCAACCGCAAGGGAGCATGCGCCTAAGGTATGGATGGTGATTGGGATGAAGTCGTAACAAGGTAGCCGTAGGGGAACCTGCGGCTGGATCACCTCCTTTCTAAGGAGAAAACCAGATGGCTAGTTTTACTAGATTCATCTAGGTCGACAGCTCGAAAGGGCTGACTCTCCTCATCGTGCATTTCAGTTTTTTTGGAGTTCTTTTACAGTTTGCTTTGGTTCTGCCTGAGAGCAGCTGCGGCCCTTCAAAATTCAATTGAAGATTAAATTAAAAAGTGAATTAAAAAGGTAGATCCACACGGGTAAATACCTTGACAATGGGGCTGTAGCTCAGTTGGTAGAGCGGTAGCTTTGCAAGCTATAGGTCGGGAGTTCGAGCCTCCCCAGCTCCACCAAGTCTCAATTGAGGACAAACTGACCCAATGGGCCTGTAGCTCAGTTGGTTAGAGCATGCGCTTGATAAGCGCAGGGTCACTGGTTCAAATCCAGTCAGGCCCACCAGTCAGGCTTACCATTCCGGCCTAAAAATTGGGTACACCAAATAGGCCTACCAAAGCAACGAGCGAATTTTGAAGCATGAGTCCCTGAAAGGTGGCTTGTGTTTCTTAAGTTCTTTGAAAACTGCATATGTAAGGGTAAAACAGTGAATCGTCGAGACACCGGAAAGATTCTTGAACAGAACTCTGTCAAAGGAGTTTGTAGTAAAGAGACTCCGAAAATGTAATTTGCGATCAAGCTACTAAGGGCAGAAGGTGAATGCCTTGGTTCCAAGAGGCGATGAAGGACGTGGTAAGCTGCGATAAGCCATGGTGAGCCGCAAACAGGCGTTGACCCATGGATTTCCGAATGGGGAAACCCGCCCGTTTTACGGGAACTGCCGGATGAATTCATAGTCCGTCAGAGCGAGACGAGGTGAAGTGAAACATCTCAGTAACCTCAGGAAAAGAAAACGACGTGATTCCGTCAGTAGTGGCGAGCGAAAGCGGAAGAGCCCAAACCAGGGGAACTTGTTTCCCTGGGGTTGAGGGAGCCCGACATGGGAGGATGGAAGCGAGCTGAACAGTCTTGAAAGGCTGGCCATAGACCGTGAAAGCCGGGTCAGCGAAGTGGACAAACCCCTAGGGAATTCCCAAGTAACGCGATGCACGTGAAACTTCGCGTGAATCTGTCCAGACCACTGGATAAGGCTAAATACTCCTTGGAAACCGATAGTGAACTAGTACCGCGAGGGAAAGGCGAAAAGAACCCCTGCTAGGGGAGTGAAATAGATCCTGCAACCCTCTGCCTACAATGTGTCGGAGCACCGCAAGGTGTGACGGCCTGCCTTTTGCATAATGAGTCTGCGAGTTATTGTCAGTGGCCAGCGTCAGCCTTTCTGAGGTGGATGCGAAGCGAAAGCGAGTACGAAATGTGCGTTTAGTCGCTGGCAATAGACCCGAAGCGGAGGTGATCTACTCTTGAGCAGGTTGAAGCCCAGGTAACACTGTGTGGAGGACCGAACTCGTGGATGTTGAAAAATCCTGAGATGACTTGAGAGTAGGAGCGAAAGACTAATCAAACCCCGTGATAGCTGGTTCTCTCCGAAATCGCTTGAGGGCGAGCGTCGAGCAAGTAAACCGTGGAGGTAGAGCACTGGATGGCTTAGGGTCCACACCAGGATGCCAAAACCAATCAAACTCCGAATTCCATGGGATCCAATATCTCGGCAGTCAGACGGTGGGGGATAAGCTCCATCGTCGAAAGGGCAACAGTCCAGCCCGCCGGCTAAGGTGCCTAAACGTTGTTAAGTGGAAAGGATGTGAAGTTACTTAGACAGTGAGGATGTTGGCTTAGAGGCAGCCATCATTTAAACAGTGCGTAATAGCTGACTCATCGAGTGATTTCGCGCCGAAAATGATTGGCGATAAATGACGTACCGAAGCCGCGGATAGCAAGTTGGTTCGCCAACTTGTTGTGGTAGGAGAGCGTAACCGGTGCAGCGAAGCAGAACCGAAAGGGGACGTGGAGCGCCGGTTAGTGAGAATGCAGACACGAGTAGCGATAAACCAGATGAGAATTCTGGTCGCCGTAAACCCAAGGTTTCCTGGGCCAGGTTCGTCCTCCCAGGGTCAGTCGGGAGCTAAGATGAGGTCGTAAGACGTAATCGATGCACAGCTGGTCAACATTCCAGCACCGATGTGGTTCAAACCGACAGTGACGCAAGGAGAAACGTGGCAGGGTCAATGAAAGACCCGGCTTAGGAGCAATCCGAAGCAAGTCACCGGACAACTTGTCTAGAAAAGCTGTCGGCCCTTTACCACATTGCCCGTACCGCAAACCGACACAGGTGGGTGGGTGTAAGTGCACCAAGGCGCGCGAGAGAGACCTCTCTAAGGAACTCGGCACATTAGCCCCGTAACTTCGGGAAAAGGGGTGCTCGCTTCGGCGAGCCACAGTAAATTGCGTTTAGCGACTGTTTAACAAAAACACAGCACTCTGCCACGTCGTCAAGACAACGTATAGGGTGTGACAAGTGACCAATGCGGAAAGATCAAGGCAAGTTGTTAGCCGCAAGGCGAAGCTCCGAACCTAAGTCCCCGTGAATGTCGGCCGTAACTATAACGGTCCTAAGGTAGCGAAATTCCTTGTCGGGTAAGTTCCGACCTGCACGAATCTTGTAACGACTGAACGACTGTCTCGGAGAGGTTCTCGGCGAAACTGTAATGGCGGTGAAGATGCCGCCTGCCCGCAGTAGGACGGAAAGACCCTATGCACCTTTACTGTAAGCTCGTATTGGCTTCTGATTGATGATGCTTAGCGTAGGTGGGAGACTTTGAAGGCACGGTTTCGGTTGTGCTGGAGTCGAAATGTGAAACACCACTCTTTGTCAATTAGGAGTCTAACCTCGATCCCGTTAGCCGGGCGAGGGACAGTGCGTGCGGGTCAGTTTGGCTGGGGCGGCTTCCTCCCAAATGGTAACGGAGGAGCGCGAAGCTGGGCTCAGCATGGTTGGCAACCATGCGTCGAGCGTATGGGTAAAAGCCCGGTTAACTGCGAGACCAACAAGTCAAGCAGATGCGAAAGCAGGCCCAAATGATCCGATGGTTGAATGTGGAATTGCCATCGCTCAACGGACAAAAGGTACGCTAGGGATAACAGGCTGATCGGGACCAAGAGTTCACATCGACGTCCCGGTTTGGCACCTCGATGTCGGCTCATCGCATCCTGGGGCTGGAGAAGGTCCCAAGGGTCCGGCTGTTCGCCGGTTAAAGCGGTACGCGAGCTGGGTTCAGAACGTCGTGAGACAGTTCGGTCCTTATCCACTGTGGGCGGAGGAAACTTGAGGGGTTCATTCCTTAGTACGAGAGGACCGGGAATGACGCACTTCTGGTGTGGCAGTTGTCGTGTCAACGGCATCGCTGCGTAGCCACGTGCGGAAGGGATAAGCGCTGAAAGCATCTAAGTGCCAAGCCCATCCCAAGATATGGTTTCCCGGACGTAAGTCCCTAAAGACACCAGGCAGACTACCTGGTTGATAGGCTGGGCGTGCAAGCTCCGTGAGGGGTTGAGCGGACCAGTACTAATCAGTCGTGAGGCTTGATTGCTTCGAAATTCATCGAAGCAGAAGGTTTCGACGATTCACTCCTACATATGCAGTTTTCAGAGAATCAAGTTCTCTAGACAATTTACGGTGGCCATGAAGCGGTGGCCCGACCCGATCCCATCCCGAACTCGGCCGTCAAACACCGCATTGCCGATGGTAGTGCATGTATAGCTTGCGCGAGAGTAGGTAGCCGCCGAACCTTTCAAACCACAAACCAAGGGCCAGACTTCCAACGAAGTCTGGCCCTTTTGGTTTTGAA
>Ga0194130_10002208_pt1 | contig 28718 bp, 18 predicted proteins | sample TA2KigsurfametaG_FD_160084 | JGI IMG/M metagenome (GOLD analysis project Ga0194130, IMG submission 160084) | Freshwater microbial communities from Lake Tanganyika, Tanzania - TA2015050 Kigoma 12 surface | ecosystem: Environmental > Aquatic > Freshwater > Lake | place: Tanzania: Lake Tanganyika...
CGAGGGTGCGCGTGGTGAGCAGCGTCCATTGGGCGTGGCGGGCCACGTTGACGGTCAGCGCGCGGTTGACCTGCCAGTCCGCGATCAGGGTGTAATTGTGGAGGTCCTGGACGCGGCGCGAGCCGGAGCCGGTCGCGTTGGCCCAGCGCGGATAGAAGCGCGGGTCATTGATGACCAGCGAGGAACTCGCGACGCCGGGGGTGCCGTCCGGGGCGCGCACGCCGGCGAGGTTGTAGCTGCCGGAAAGGTAGGTCCCGATCGCATCGAAAATCGTCCCATTGTTCTCGATGAAGGTCGCCCGCCGGTTCAGGCCGCCCGCGGTGCCGTTGCGGGTGGCGATGCCGTTGGCGATCATCGCCGCGGTGGGGGCGGCGCTGGTCGGGGCAACCGTGACCGCGTCCACGCCCTTGGCCACGCGGTTGTCTTACCAGGCCAGGAACTCGTCCATCGGCGGCATCGTCTTCTGCACGCCCCCAGTGTCGCGGCCCTGCTCGCCCATCGCCTGCAGGGTGAGGCTGCGGACCGGGCGGACTAGCACCGCGGCGAACGCGCGGTTCTTGTCCTGGAAGTCGAATTGCCGCCAACCGCCGTTCTCCTGGTGCACCGCGGCCACCGACAGGGCGAGGCGGTCGCGGAGGAGCACCCGGTTGAGGTCGAATTCGGTGCGGCTGCGGCTCCACGAGCCCGCGCCGTGGCGGAGGGTGCCGGAGTTCCGGGCGATCGAGGCGGTCTTGGAGGTCTGGTTGAGCAGCCCGCCGGGGGCGCCGACGCCGAAGAGGATGCTGTTGGGCCCGCGCGTGTCCTCGAATCGGCCCACGCGGTACGGGTCCATATTCGTGATGCTCATAAAGTAGTCCATTCCCTGGCTGGCGGCGAGGCCGCGGACGGACGTGCGGGTGAGCAGGTTTTCCCCGCTGATGGTCGGGTTCTGGCCGTTGCCCGCCTGCCAGGCATTGGTGTCCAGTTCCGAGTTCATCGTGTAATCGAGGACGCCCTGCAGGTCGGTGATCGCGAGGTCGTCCAGGAACTCCTTGGTAAAGACGGAGACGGAGCCAGCGGTGTCGCGGAGGCGCGCGTTCAGGCGGCTGCCCGCGAGGGTGTTCTCGGCCGCGTAGCCGACGTCGCGGCTAGTGTTCACCTCGAAGGGGCTGAGCTCGACGACGGCGGGCGCGGGCGCCACCGGCGGGGTGCCGGGCGCGGACTGGGCCCACAGGGGCGAGGCGGCGGCGAGGGCCAGGGCGAGCGGAAGCAGGCGCGCGGCGCGGCCGGCAGGGGTAAGCGGGGTCGGCATAGGGCGGAGGTAAACGCCTTTAGCGCCGGCAACAAGGCGGATCCCGGGGGGAAGAGCCCAGGCGGTCTCGCCAAGACCCACGGCCCCGCGAACCGGCCGGCGTTTCCCTGCGCCCGCCTTACTCGATCACAAACCCGACGATCGCCGTCTGGAAGCGGGACGGGCGCCGTTCCGGCCGCAGGGTCGCCCTGAGCACGGGCGTGAAGTTGGGCGCTTCCCCGGGAATCATCAGCAGCAGCGGCTTGCGCGATCCATCCGCCAAGATCGCCACGCCCGAAAGCTCATAGTTCGCCGGCGGCAGGTCGTTCAGGGCGAAGTCAGGCGAGAACTTGGCCGGATCCCACTTCAGCTCCCGGGTGAACGGCGCGATCGGCGCCCCGTCCAACCCCGGGCCCGTCGCCCGGCAAGTGAACACCAGCGTCGTCACGCCCGCCGGCGCCTTGGTCACCCGCTTCAGATCCTGCCGGTAGCTTTGCCACTGGAGGCTGAAGGACACCCCGTACCAATGGGTCGCGTTCTGGGGCTGAAGGCCCACGGCCTGGCCCGCCGGCGTCGGTCCCGTGTACCGCAGCACGAAGTCCTGCGTGATGCCCTCCTCGGACTCGCGCCGCTTCTGCCAGAAACGGCCCACCGGCTCCAAGGGCAGCACGAACTCGATGCCATTGTAGCCCACCTTCACCTCGCCGTTATTGAACGAATACAGCCCCTTGGTCACCCGCTGAACGTAGCTGCCGTCATCCTTCACCACCGGGGAGAGGGTCACGTTCTGGCCCGCCTCGGTAATACCCACGATGGCGACGGTCACATCGCGCACGTCCCCCGGGATGGGTTTGCCGTCCGGCAGGGTGACGCGGCCCGTGATGTGGTTAGGCCGCGGAGCCGGCGGGGTGGCGGCGGGGAGGAGGGGCAACAGGCCGAGCAGGCCGGCCGCGAGGAAGAGCCGGACGCGCGTCCGGTGGGGGGAGTTATGGGGGACCATTGGGGTGGACGTAAACGGGTCCCGCCCTCAACCGTGGGCAAGGCGAACCGGCTGTCCCGCCAGCTCAGTCCGATTTCGCGCGGGCCTTGCCCTTGGTCTTGGCGGGCGGCGGGTTGCCCCCGAACTTGGCGGCGCGGTCGCGTTCGTGGAGCTCGGTGGAGGTGAAGGTCCCCTCGACCACGGGCGTGTGGGCCGCGCGGGCGTGGCCCTGCAGGCGGGCGAGCACGTCCGGGTGCCGGGCCGCGAGGTCGTGGCGTTCGCTCACATCGCGGGCGAGGTCGTACAGTTCCCACGGGGCGCCGGCCTTGGGTTGGATCGCCTTCCAGTCCCCCTCGCGCACGGCCACCTGGCCCACGAACTCCCAATAGAGGTACTTATGCTGCGCCTGCGGGCGGCCCGCGGCGGCCGCGCCCAGCAATTCCGGCACGAGGCTCAGCCCGTCGATGTCGGGCGGCAACGGCGCCCCGCACAGTTCGGCGATGGTCGGGAGGATGTCTGGGAAATACCAGAGGTGATTACTGACGCGCCCCGGGGCGATGCGGCCCGGCCAGCGCGCGGCGACGGGCACGCGCAGGCCGCCCTCGTAGAGTTGGCCCTTCTTGCCCCGGAACTCCACCCCGGTGCGCGGATCGCGGTTGGCGCTGTGGACCCCGCGCGGGAACTCCGGGGTCACGAAGTAGTCCGCCCCGCCGTTGTCGCCGCTGAACAGCACCAGGGTGTTCTGCTCGAGGCCCAGTTCCCGCAGCAGGGCGAGGATCTGCCCCACCTGGCGGTCCAGCAGGTGCACCATCGCGGCGTAGCGGCGGGCGGGCTCGGGCCAAGGGCGGTCGCGGAAGATCGCCCACGAGGGATCCGTATCGGGGATGTCGAAGTTCCCGTGCGGGGGCGTGAAGGGCAGGTAGGCGAGGAAGGGCCGGTCGCGGTTTTCGCGGATGAAGCGCACGGCCTCGTCGAAGATCACATATTGGGCGTAGGTCGTGCCCTCGCTGTTGCCGCGGTTGCCGGGCAAGGGGACCTCGGCGCTGTTCCGGATCAGGTAGGGCGGGTAGTAGGTGTGGGCGTGGACCTGGTCGTAATAACCAAAGAACACATCGAAGCCTTGGCGCTCGGGCACGCCGGTGGAGCCGCGGCCGCCGAGGCCCCATTTGCCGAAACCTCCGGTGGCGTAGCCCAGGGGCTTCAGGATGGAGGCGATCGTGGCCTCCCCGGCGCGCAGCGGGGTCCCGCCGCCGTTGAGCCGCACGGACGTGTGCCCGCTGTGCTTGCCGGTCACGATGCAGCCGCGCGTGGGGGCGCAGACCGCGGAGCCGGCGAGGCCCTGGGTGAAGCGCACGCCCTCGGCGGCGAGCCGGTCGAGGTGGGGTGTCTGGAGGTGCGGATTGCCTGCGTAACCGGGCTCAAAGTAGCCCAGCTCATCGGCGACGATGTAGACGATGTTGGGCCGGGCGGGGGCGGCGGCGAAGGCGGGGCTGCTGAGGGCGGCCAGCAGGAAGGCGAGGCAGGGGAGGGGACGCATCGGGGGTCCCGGAGGAATGGCAGGTTCACGCCGCCCTGCCAAGGCCGCGCCGGCCCGGCGCAAAAAAAGGACCGGGCGGGAAGCCCGGTCCTCGGAATGAAGGACGTCCGGCCTTACTTGGTCGGGACCGTCTGGATCGTGCGCAGGATCCGGCCGGCCACGAGGTACGGGTCGGCGGCGGAGTTCGGACGGCGATCCTCCAGGTAGCCCTTATACCCGTTGTTGACGAAGCTGTGCGGGACGCGGATCGACGCGCCGCGGTCGGCGACGCCGTAGCTGAACTTGTCGATCGACTGCGTCTCGTGCAGGCCGGTGAGGCGGAGGTGGTTCTCCGGCCCGTAGACCGCGATGTGCTCGTCCACGTGCTTCGCGAACGCGGCCATCAGCTTCTCGAAGTAGGCCTTCCCGCCCACCTCGCGCATATGCTTGGTGGAGAAGTTCGAGTGCATCCCGGAGCCGTTCCAGTCGAGCGGCGAGTCGAAGGGCCCGCGGATGGGCTTGCAGCGCCACTCGACGTCGATGCCGTACTGCTCGCAGAGGCGGGACATAATGTAGCGGGCGACCCACATCTGGTCGGCGGCGCTCTTGGAGCCCTTGCCGAAGATCTGGAACTCCCACTGGCCCTTGGCGACCTCGGCGTTGATGCCCTCGAGGTTGATGCCGGCGTCGAGGCAGATGTCGATATGCTCCTCGACGATCTTCCGCGCGACCGCGCCGACGTTCTTGTAGCCGACGCCGGTGTAGTACGGGCCCTGAGGCTCGGGGAAGCCGCCCGGGGGGAAGCCGAGGGGCGCGCCGTCCTCGAAGAAGAAGTATTCCTGCTCAAAGCCGAACCAGGTGCCCGGATCATCCGGGATGGTGGCGCGGGAGTTCGAGGGGTGGGCGACGCCGGTGTGGAGGTAGGTCTCGCACATCACGAGCACGCCGTTCTTGCGGGTGGAGTCCGGGAAGACCGCGACGGGCTTCAGGACGATGTCAGAGCTCTTGCCCTCGGCTTGGCGGGTCGAGCTGCCGTCGAAGCCCCAGTCGGGGAGTTCGGCCAGCTTCGGGAAGCTCTTGAACTCCTTGATCTGGGTCTTGCTGCGGAGGTTGGCCAGCGGGGTGTAGCCGTCGAGCCAGATGTATTCCAGTTTGTACTTGGGCATATGCGTTGGGCTGAGTTGGGCAGGGTTAAGGCGTCCTGCGCCCGGGCCGCGGTCGAGATAAATCCTTCCCGCGCGGGCACAATCTGCCGTGGCTGGAGGAAGCACCTTTCGTGCCATGCCTGCGGGAAAACGCCGGGAAAATGGGTGTCGGGCGGGCGGACGCCGCTTCCCGAATCGAACGAGGATTGGACCAGGATAGGAGGCACACTGGAGGCACGCCTTTTGACCGACGAGGCGCCGTCCTTGCCTCGATGTCGCTGGGGCGCGCCGCCCCGGTCCGTGAAGACGAAAACGCATCCCGCGGAGCAATTCCCCCGCCGTATCCCCCACCTGGCATTGCCCTTCCGCGTCCAAGCGTGGCAGCGTTCCCTATGCGCCTCAGCCTGCCCCTCCTGCTGCTCGCCACCACCCTCCCTGCCGCCACGCCCCCGCGGCCGCCGGATGACCTCCGCCCGACCGTCGCCGACGGCTACCGCGGCATCTGGTATATGAACCAGCCCCTGCCCGGTCCCCACCGCTACAAGTACAGCGGCGGCTTCGCGACCTACCCGCAATGGCATATGCCCATCGCCATCCACGTGGCGTCTCAACGGAAGACCTTCTTCGTCTACGGCGGCTCCGCGGGCCACGTCTCCGAGCGCGGCGACGAGCTCCAGCACCTTGTCTCCTACTACGACCACGCCACCGGCACCGTCCCGCGCCCCGTCCGCATCCTTCAGAAACGCACCGAGGACGCCCACGACAACCCCACGCTCGCGATCGATGCCGCCGGCCACCTCTTCGTCTTCTCCTCCGCCCACGGCACGTCCCGCCCCTCCTACCTCCATCGCTCGCGCCGCCCCTACGACATCACCGAGTGGGAATTGGTCGAGACCACCAATTACTCCTACACGCAGCCCTGGTACCTGCCGGAGTCCCGCCGCTTCCTTTTCCTGCACACGCTCTACGTCCAGGGCCAGCGCACGCTCAACTGGAAGACCTCCGCCGACGGCCGCACCTGGACCGCGCCGCGCCTGCTCGCCCACCTGGAGCGCGGCGATTACCAGCTCACCGCCCGTCAGGGCCAGACCGACCGCGTCGCCACCGCCTTCGACCTCCATCCCGACCACGGGCGCGGCGGCACCGGCCTCAATTACCGCACCAATATCTACTATCTGGAGACCCGCGACGCTGGCGCCACCTGGTCGAACGTCTCCGGCCAGACCGTTACCCCGCCGCTGCGCGACACCGCCAATCCGGCGCTGGTCCGCGATTACCGGGCGGAGGACCTGAGCGTCTACCTGAAGGAGCTTACCTTCACTTCGGCGGGTCACCCGGTGATCCTCTATTTGACCTCCAAGGGCTACAATCCCGGCCCCGAGTCGGGGCCCTTCCAATGGTGGACGGCCCGTTGGACCGGCAAGGAATGGGTGTTCCGCGCGTGTTTCACGTCGGACCACAACTACGATCACGGGACACTGTACGTGGAGCCGGACGGCACCTGGCGGATCATCGCGCCGTCGGATCCGGGGCCGCAGCCGTGGGGGACGGGCGGGGAGATGGTGCTATGGCTGAGCCGCGACGAGGGCGCGACGTGGACGCGTGGCCGCACGCTGACGTCGGGGTCGCGGTACAATCATTCGTATGCGCGTCAGCCGGTGGCGGCGGATCCGGGGTTTTACGCGTTGTGGGCGGATGGTTCGCCGCTGGAGCCGACGGCCTCGGCGTTGTATTTCTGCACGCGCGAGGGCGAGGTCTATCGCCTGCCCGAGCGGATGACGGGCGAGACCGCACGTCCTGAGCGGGTGAATTGAGGGCCCTGCAGCGCCTCGGTTCGATGTAGCTGGGGCGCGCCGCCTCGGTCCGTGAAGACGCGGGAACAACCGACGGGGTCAGGCCGTGAATTGATAGAAAGGCACGGCAGCCCGGATCGAGTGCTGGCCGAAAACTAGCGTTCACCGCCTGACCCGTTCCGGGGCGTGCCGCCTGCCCGGATCCAATTCGGCTGGACGTGAATTGCTTGCCTACGGCCGACCCCTTTGCACTTGCCAAACACTCCCACCGCCAGCCGATTGGGGTTGATGCCGGAAATCAGTCCTCCAATCCGTACGGCGGTGCCGTCGCCTCGCCCGCAGCGTATCCGGGGCATTCTGCTGGCGGTAGGCTTGCTCCTGGGAGCGACCGCCGGCCTCGCTCAGGGAACGCACGGTCTGGTCGCCAGTTTGCCCTGCGATCCGCCACTCGCCGATGAGACGGGCAATTCGGTCACTTTCTTCCGCATCGATGCCGGCTTTACCACTGATCGTTTCGGAAGGGCGAATCGGGCGCTGCGCCTGAGCTCGCTTGGCCGTTACGTCATCGTCGACATTCCCGGGTTGCCCGTCGCCGGGTCCGCGCGCACGCTCTCCTTTTGGATGCAACGCGATGGACAGGATGCGGGCCGGCAGGCTGGCGATTCCTACCTCGTTTCCTGGGGCTCGGAGGCCAGTGGGCAAGGCTTTGGCGTTTATGTCGCGGCTCCTCCGGCGGAGCCATCGCTCACCGGCTACCTCGGCCTCGACGACAACCCGACGGAGCGCATCGCCTCGGCCGCTTGGATTCACGTGGTCCACACCTATGATGGACAAACATCGTCGATTTATGTGAATGGCACTCTGGCCGCCGAGAAATCGGTGGCGCTGAACACGGCGGCCGGAAACCGCATCGTGTTGGGTGGCCGCATCTTCGGTCGCAGCGTGGAGCCGGAGGTACGGGACTATTTCAGCGGTGCCCTCGATGAGGTGAGGATCTGGAATCGCAGCCTCTCGGCCCGTGAGGTTTCGATCCTCTACCTTGATTCCTCGCGTCCGATCACCACCGATCTGGACAGCCCGGCACCGGTCATCACGATCCTCAATGCGCCGCGGCAGGTGGTGGAGGAAGGTGCCAATCTTGCCTTGGACGCCCGGGTGAACGGGGCTACCCGCTTTCAATGGTACCGGAATGGAATGCCCATTGCCGGGGCCAACCTCCCGGGCCTCAATCTGCGGAATTTGAGCCTGGCCCGGGACGCGGGTTGGTACCAACTGGGGGCCTCCAACGCGGTTGGCACCAGTTATTCGGATCCGGTTTTCGTGCTGGTCTCCTCCCCCTATTACCGGGTGCGGGGCTGGGGCGGAAATCCTTCTGGGGCGGCCACCGTGCCGCTAACCCTTGGTACGGCGTTGCAGGTTGCGGCCGGGACGGCACATGCCCTCGCGTTGCTTCCGGACGGCAGGGTGCTGGGTTGGGGTTCGAACGCGAACGGCCGGGCCACGCCGCCCGCGGGGCTCGCGAACGTGGTTGCGCTCTCAACCTTTTCCGGCACCTCGCTGGCCCTGACGGCGGAGGGGACGGTGGTGGGATGGGGCGTGAACACGAACGGTCAAGCCACGCCGCCGGCTGACCTGCGCGACGTCGTGGCCATCGCGGCGGGCGCGAACCACTCGGTCGCCCTGCGGCGTAACCGCACCGTCGTGGCGTGGGGACTCAACAGTGGAGGCCAAAGCGCGCCCCCGGCCGGGCTCAGCGACGTGGCGGCGATCGCGGCCGGATCAGACTATTCCTTGGCGATCCGGACCGACGGGGCGATGTTCGCGTGGGGCGTGAATTCCCAAGGCCGGGCCACCCTCCCCACCCCGGTTTCGCCGCCCCGCTCAATCGGCGCCCACCTGGAGAACTCCGTCGCCCTGCTGGCGGACGGCAATTTGCTGGCCTGGGGCAACAGCGCAGGACGGCGCAATCAACCCCCCGCGGGACCCTTTGTGGCCGTGACCCTAGGCTCCGGCTATGGTCTGGCGCTCCGTCCGTCCGGGCAAGTGGAGGCGTGGGGCGACGGAACCGCCGGGGGGAACCTCGCACCGCCCGACCCGGATCCAGTGGTTGCCCTCGTCGCCGGCCACACCTTCAACTTGGGGATCTTCGACCTGCGGCGCTCGCTCTCTCCGGAGCCCGCCGCAATCCTATCCCAACCGGCTTCGCAGGTGGTCGAGGCCGGGCAACCCATCACGCTCAGCGTCTCCGCCTCCGGGTTTCCGCAACCCACCTTGCAGTGGTTGCGGGGCGGAATCCAGATCGCGGGCGCCACCAAAAGCTCATACGTGGTCCAGGCAGCGGGGAAAGGAGACGCCGGAACGTATGAGGTGGTGGTGAGTAACCTGATCGGCACTACCACCCACACCGTGCGATCTGTTCCGGCCGCCATCGAAGTGGTGCCCAGCAGTCGGCTCTCCAACCTCTCGGTCCGCACCACCTTGGCCCCGGCACAGGTCCTGACGCTCGGTGCCGTGGTGGCCGGTCAGCCCAAGAGTTTTCTGATCCGGGCAGGCGGGCCCGCGTTGAATGCTTTTGGCCTCCAGGGGATGGCCGACCCGCGACTCGACCTTTTCCGCGGCACCTCTGCCCCGAGCGGTTCGAACGATGACTGGAGCCCTGCACTTGCGTCCGTCTTCCAGGCGGTCGGTGCTTTCCCATACGGCGCGGGTTCGCGCGACGCCGCGTTGAACCCCGCCCTCACCGGGGCCTTCACCGTGGAGGCCAAGGGATCGGGTCCGGGAACCGTGCTGGTCGAGGCCTACGATGTCACGGGTGGAAACACGGGCCGATTGGTCAACTTGTCCGCGCGTAATCAGGTGGGTACGGGCGACGACATCCTGATCGCTGGCTTTGCCATTTCGGGCAGGGGCAGCAAACAGGTTCTCATCCGGGCCGTCGGGCCATCCTTGGCCGGCTTCGGGGTGTCTGGTTTCCTCGCGGATCCGCGCTTGGCGATCTTTTCGGGTGCCGGAACTCGATTGGCCGAAAACGACAACTGGGGCGTCCGCATTGGAACGGCCACCTTGGCCACCGCGGCCAATTTCAGCGCGGTCGGGGCATTCCCCCTCAACGGCGGTTCCCGGGACGCGGCGCTGCTCATTACCTTGAATGCCGGCGCGTCTTACACCGTCCAGGTCGCCGGGGTGAACAACACCACCGGAGAGGCGCTGATTGAGGTGTATGAGGTATTTTGAGTAGGCGGGAGCACCCGATGGGGTCAGGTCGTGAATTGCGAGGAGGGCACGGTGGATCGGATAGAGAAAACTTTCGATGCACGGCCTCACCCGTTCCGGGGCCGCGCGGCTTAGTGCGACGACCCGACAGGTTGCAAGTTTCGTCCTAACCCTTCCGCCGAGGCCAATTCCGCCCGGATTCGGCTCGATGTAGCTGGGGCGCGCCGCCCCGGTCCGTGAAGACGGGAACTCATCCCGCGGAGCGATTCGCTCCGGGCCGTGCCGCGGAAAGGCTGTGCGTGCACGCTGTCCCGGCCGCACCGTCCGGGGCGACGCGCCCCAGCCACACCAAGCCCGGCTGGCTTCGCGGGAGGCGAGCTGGAAGCGCCTCGGTTCGATGTAGCTGGGACGAGCCGCCCCGGTCCGTGAAGACGGGAACGCATTCCCGCGGAGCGACGCGCCCCAGCCACAACGGAGGACCGCCCCCGGCTTTTCCGCTCGCCTCGACCTTTCCCGCCGTCGCAAAACCTTGGCCGGTTCGCCGTGATCCCCAACGCCAACCACCTTCAGCTCTTCTACCACGTGGCCCGGCACCGCGGCATCTCCGCCGCCCTGCCGCATATCCCCTACGGGATCCAGCAACCCGCCCTCAGCGAGCAGATGCTCGAACTGGAACGCGGCCTCGAGGTCACGCTCTTCACCCGCCGCCCCTTCGCCCTCACCCCCGCCGGCGAACGGCTCTATGCCCTCGTCGCCTCAATGCACCACGACCTCCCGGCCGTGGTCGCCGCCGTCAAGGGTGAGGCCCGCCGCCCCCGGCTCCGCGTCGGCGCCGGCGATCATATCCAAGGCCGCTACCTGCCCGGCGGCCTTCTGCACCTGCAGCAAAGCTTCCCTCAGCTCCAGATGCAGGTCCGCACCGGACCGACCGAGGATCTGCTCGACGCCGTCCGCGCCCAGGAGATCGACGTGGCCATCGTCGGCGTTGACCAGTCGCCGGAAGGCCTGGCCGTGCAGCCTCTGGTGGAGGTTCCTCTGGTGCTCCTCGCCCCGGAGGAAAGGCGGGCGGATTCCCTGCCGCGGCTGGATCGCCCCGGCCAGATCGACGAGCCGCTGGTCACCCTCGGCCCCAAGGAGGGGATGTCCCGGCTCTTCGACCGCGTCTTGGCCGAGCGGGGGGTGCGTTGGCCCTCCACCCTGGCTTCGGCCTCCTTGGCCCTGACGCCGTGGTATGTGGCAAATGGGAAGGGTCTGGGCGTGACCTTGGACTTGGACGTCGCGCGCTCCCATCCGGGCCTGCGGATCTTTCCGCTGCCGGGGTTCCCGCCCGTGCGGGTGATTGCGGCGTGGCTGCGACCGGAGACGGCGGTCCTGCGGGCCTTTTTGGGCATCGTCGCCCAAGTCGCGGAGGCTTGGGCGGCGGAGGCCCGCGCGCGGGGCGGGAAGGTGGGCAAGGGCCGGCGGAAACCGGCCGGCTAAGCCGCCGGCCAAGCCGGCTCAGTACGCGAGCGTCACCCGCGCGTGGAGGCGGCCGCGGGCGAGGTCGGTGTACTTCGGATCCTTGGCCTGCCGCCCGTAGTCGAGCGTGGCGCTGAAATGCGTGCCGATGTTCGCGCGCAGCCCGAAGCCGACGCTTTGTAGGGTGAAGTTCTCCGGTTCGATCGTGCGCACCTGATGGGTGTAGACGCGCCCGTAGTCCCAGAAGAACGCCAGCGAGGTCTCTAGCGGCGGTAGCCGCTTGCCGAGCGAGGTCGCCGGCAACTGCTTCGTCAGCTCCTGGTTCATCAGCAGGCCCCGCTCTCCGGAGAAGATGCGTTCCTTGTACCCCCGCACGGTGCCCATCCCGCCCAAGGAGAACTGTTCCGAGGGCAACAGGTTGGTGTTGCTCCCGCCGTGCACGATCACCCGGCTCGCTAGGCTGAGGGAGGGGGCGAGGACGGTCACCCGCTGCGCCCAGGCCTGGCCGTAGAAGAAGCGGGCGCGCGCCTCGTACCGGCTTTCGCCGTAGGCGGCGTCGGTGTTGCGGGAATTCATATCGCCCGGGCTGCCGGTCAGATTTAGCGATACTACCCAGCGGCCCCGCTTGTCCGGGCGGATGAAGGTCCCGCCCACGGACGCCGTGAAGGTGTCGGTCCCGGACCCGAAGACCTCCGCGCCGCCGAACTCGAGGTTGTTATTGGAGCGTTTGAAGCTCACCATCGCGGAACCCTCGGCCATCCAGCCCTTGAGGCGCAGCGGGGCGAGGTACTTCAGGTCGAGGCCCGAGCTGCGGCCGGCCTGGTTGAAGTAGCCCTCGTAGAGGGGCACATCGACCGTCGCCAAGTTGCCGGAGAGCATCACCAGGTGCCGCCAAGGGAGCGGAATCCGGTAATCGAAGGCGTGGGCCTGGATCAGGTCCGGATCGTGCGTGGTCGTGAACTGGTAGGAGACCTGGTGGTCGCGGCCGAAGAGGTTGCCCCAGGTGATCGCGGCGGTGTGCCGGTCGTTGCCCAGCAGATCGTTGCCGGTGTTGTCGTAGGAGAGCGCCAGGCGCAGCGGGAGCTTCTCCTCGACCCCGATGTGCAGGTCCGCCTCGCCGGTGTCGGGAATGGGCTCAATGTGGATCCGTACCCGGCGGAACGGGTTGGTGTTGGCCCAGTTGATGGCCTGGTCGAGCTGGGAGAGGCGGATGATCTCGCCCCGCTGCACCTGCAGGGTATCCCGGAGCAGGGAATCACTGAACCAGCGGTTGCCCTTGAATTTGATCTCGCGGAACTTGCCCCGCATCACGGCCACCCGGATGACGCCCTTGGTGATGTCCTGAGGCGGGATGATCACCTCTGCCACGGGTAAATCGCGCTGCCGGAAGAATCCGGTGGTGACCTGCACGATGCCCACGAGCAGCTGGTCGGAGATGGCCTGGCCCTCGCCCGCGGCGAGGCGGCGGCCCAGCTCGGCGACATCGCTGCCGATCAAGGGGCCGGTCAGCACGATATAGCCCTTGGCCGGATCGGGCTGCAGGGCTTGGGCGGCCTCGATGGACTCCGCGAAGAGCAGCTGCCGGAGAATGATCCGTGGCGCGGCCGGGGCGGCCGGCGCGGCCTCAGCGGCGCGCGTCACCCCGGCCGACAGGAGGGCGGTCAGGAGGCAAAACGTGAGGCGGAGAACGGACATCTTCAGGCGGGGAGGAGACCTTCGGCGGCCGGGGATGTTCAAGGCCAAACCGTTCGACAGGCTCACGGCAGGCCGGGTTCGGCGGGCTCACCGCAGGCGGGTTCGACGGGCTCACGGCAGGCGGGTTCGACAGGCTCACCGCAGGCGGGGGGGAGGGGAAAGGGATCGGGGCGGCGCATTTCCGGGAGGGTAGGGCGCGATCCTTGCGGGTGGCTTGCGCGGGTATTACAGGACCGTAAACGCGTTCGGGCGGGCCAAGCCAAAAACCAAGGCGTTCGGGCCGGGAGGCGCCAAAGCGCTTGCTTGGCGCACCCCGCGCTGGCAGGGCTGGAGGCCCTGTATGGGCGTCCATTTTAACTCCCGCCGATGAAGCTCAGCCACGAGACTCCCGCGTGCCGTTGGGCGGTGCTGATCCCGGCTTGGCTGGTGCTGGGCGCCCTCATCTTCGGTCACGCCTGGTACCTACAGCGCTACCTGGGCGTCGCCGAAGGGATGGGCCTCCGCGGCGCCGCGCAGGCGGGCACCCCCCTGCAGTCCGCTTACCCGGGATTCGCCGCGGATGCCCAAACGTGGGTGCGGCACGCCCTGACGCTCCTCGAAGGGGACCAGATCCGGCTGCGCTGGACCGACATCGATAACGCCCCCCACGGCCGGGAAGTGCACTGGAACTCCGCGTGGGCCTGGGCCATCGCGGGAGCGGGCAAGCTGGACCACTGGCTCACCGGCCGACCCCTGCCGCAGGCCGTGGAGCGAATGACCGTCTGGCTGCCCGGGGTGACCCTGTTTATTGCGATCGTGCTCATTTCCGGCTGGGCGGCGCGGCGCACCGGCCTGCTGGGTGGACTGCTGGTCGCCATCGCGATGGGCGGGCACAACCGCTTTTATGAGGGTTTCTTTCCGGCCTACGTCGACCATCACGGCCTGATTGCGGCGAGCGTCTTCACCCTGGTGCTGGGCGTGGTCCTGATGGGGATGGGGTGGTGGCGGCCACCGGCAGCGCCCGAGACGCCGCTCCCCGAATCCTCCCGCCAAGTGCGCCGGGCGGCCGTGGTTTCCGCGTTGGGCGGGGCCTTCGGGATGTGGGTCGGCGCCGCTTCGGTCATCCCCACGATCGCCTTCATCGGTGTCGCGGCGGCCCTGGTCACCTTGGTCGCCGGGCGGCGGGCGGCCGCGCTGGGCCTAAAGTTCGAGCCGGACGCCTGGCGCCTGTGGGGCCGGGTGGGGGCGGGCGCGAGCCTGGGGTTCTACCTGCTCGAATACTTCCCGCAGCACCTCGGGGTCCGGCTGGAGGTGAACCATCCCTTCTACGCGATGGCCTGGTGGGGCGCGGGCGAACTGTTGGCAGAGTTGTCCACCTGGTGGCTGGGCGGTTGCCGCCCGGCGCTGCTCCGCTGGCCCCGGCTGGCCCTCGGGGCCGCCCTCGCCGCCGTGGCGCCGCTCACGATCGTTCTCTTCAAGGCGCAGGTCTTCACCGTCGCGGACCCCTTTCTGGCGGCCCTGCACCACCAGCACATCCAGGAATTCCTCCCGCTGCACAAGACCCTTGCCCGCCTCGGCCCCCGGCCGTTCATCGACGTCGCGATCATCGAGAACATCCCCCTGTTCCTCGCCGTGCTGGCCCTGCTGGTTTCCCGCCGCCGGCCGTTGATTCTGCTCTTCTCCACGCTCGTATGCGTCTTGGCGCTAGCCCTCTCCTTTTGGCAGTCCCGCTGGCTGCTCAACACCACGGGGCCTTTCATTGTCCTCTCCCTTGTTCTCGCGGTGGTTTACTTCCGGGGCGCACGCCCGGCGGTCCGTTGGGGTGCCGTCCTCGTGGCCGCAACGCTGCTCTACGGGGTGAACTCGGTGCGCCGGATCGTGATGGCGCGGGAGGATGTGGTGGAGCTGCGCATCTCGCCCGCCGATGCCTACGCGCCCCTGTTCCGGGACATCGCCCGCGCCCTGCGGGCGACCCAGCCGACCGGTGACATCGTCCTCGTCAGCAGCCCCAACAGCTCCACGGGGATCGGCTATTACGGCCGCTTCAAGACCCTGGGTACCCTCTACTGGGAGAACAACGCCGGCCTGAAGGCGGCCGGGAATATCCTGGCGGCCCGCTCGGTGGACGAGGCCAAGGCGCTGATCCGCCAGCACGGCGTCACTCACCTCGCGATTTTGTCCGAGGAGAACTTCATCGGCCCGTACTTCAAACTCCTGAATCCGACCCTGCCGGATGAGGAAGTGAAGAAGACCTTCGGGCACCTGTTGCTCGTGGACAAGGTGGTCCCGACGTGGCTGCAGGCCATCCCCTATCGTCTCCCGGATGAATTCAAGTCGTTGAACCTCTTTGTGTTGCTGGTCAAAGTGGCTTGGGATCAGACCGAGGCGGATGCGATCTTTAATGTAGCCCTGACCAAACTGGAGCTAGGGGAGGCCGCGGCCGCGGAGAAGGACTTCGACGCCCTGATTCAGGCCTTGCCCCAGGCCCCGCAACCCTGGTTTAAGAAAGCCGATATCCAATTTGGGCGCAACGAGTTCGAGGCCTCCGCCCGTTCGTTGGTGGAGGCGATCCGCCGCTCCCCGGGGCCGGAGCGGCCCGCGATGTACGCCAACGGGGCGGCCAGTTTCTACCGGGCGCAGCGCCCGGCGGAGGCGATCTTGATTTATCGGACCGCCCTGGCCGAGCGGGTGGACCCCAATCTGGCCACCTACCTCGCGTGGGTACTGGCCACCTGCAAGGTCGATGGGCTGCGCAACGGGGCGGAGGCGGTGCGGTGGGCGGAGGAGGCGGTCCGCGCCGACCCCGCTTCGGCCACTTATCTCAATACCTTGGCGGCGGCCTGGGCGGAACAGGGGCGCTTCCCGGACGCGGTGCGGACGGCGGAGGCGGCCTTGGCGGCGGCGCGGCAGGCCAACGATGCTGCGATCGCGAAACTGACGGAGGCTCGCTTGGAGGCGTTTCGCGCGGGGCGCCCGTGGCGCGAGTAGGCAATGTCCGCACCGGGAGAGGCCTTCGTCGCCGGATCCGGTCGTCCCGGGGCCCCCAAAAATCTGCTTGCCAGTCCCGGAGCCCTGCCCTTGGATGTCCAGCTGTTAGGCGTAAACCAGTCACACACACACGTATCACCTCAATGAAAAATCGACCGAACGTTAGTCTGTCGCTTCGCAAGTTGTTCACTGCGATGCTGGCGGTTGGCCCCGTGGCCATTCTGCCGAGTCCTGTCTGGGCGGTATTGCCGACCGCGGCTACCCCCAACTTCACCGTTCAAAACGGATCTGCGTCCGTTACGAACCTCGGCTCCGTGGCCACGATCTCCACGTCGGACCGTGCGGTCCTCCAGTGGAATGCCACCAAGTTCGCGATCGACGCGGGCGAGGTCTACAACTTCCAGATGCCGGCGGGCGGCGCGGTGCTGAACCGTGTCGGTACTTCCGCTGCCGTCGACACGGCCACCATCGCCGGTCAGATCGACTCCAACGGCCGCGTCTTCATCCTTGCCCCCGGTGGCATGATTAATGTTCACCAAGGTGCGGTTGTGACCGCTTCCGGTGGTCTGGTGTTGAGCACGCTCAACGAAGACAACGGTGCCTTCCTCACCAGCGGTAACCTGGTGCTGATCCCGAGCGCTTCCGGCAACGGCTCGATCAGCATCGGTATCCCGAATCCGGCCCCCGGCGCCTCTACCGCCGCCCCGATCTTCACCAGCACGCTGACCGCGGTCGGTGGCTCCCTGTCGCTCGCCTCGGTGAACGCCAGCGGAGACGTCTCGGTTCGTTCGGTCACCGCCGCCACTCCGCTGAGCCTCGCGGCCAACGGTAACGTGCGCGTCGCCGGTAACCTCGCGGTCACCGCCACCAACAGCGACATCACGCAGGGCGCGGGCGGCACGATCAGCGTGGGCGACACCACCTTCATGACGAAGCTGGCGACGTTCACCACGACGGGCAGCAACAACATCACCCTGGACAACGTCGGCAACGACTTCTCCAACATCTCGCTCAACACGGCGGTCGGTCTGACCCCGTTGGGTGCGGTGGTGGTCAAGGATGTCAGCGACGTCTATCTGTCGAACTCCACCCTCGGTGGCAGCCTCGCGGTCACTGCCGCTGGCTACAGCACCTCCCCGGCGATCGCGACCGTCGGCACCCTCTCGGTTGCTGGTAACGCCGACTTCAGCACCACCGGCACGATCACCCGCACGGGTGTCTCGATCTCGCAGAACAGCACCGTGGGCGGGGTCCTTTCCGGCACGGTTTCGAACAACTCGAGCTTCAGCTTCACCGGTCTCGGCAATGTGACCGTGGGCAGCATCTCGGCGGTCGGCGGTAATTCGACCGCGATCACGGTGAACACCACTGGCAATGTCGCCCTCGCGACGGGCGCCACTCTGTCCACCCAGGGTAATGCGACCACCGGTGGCGGCGGCATCAGCCTCATCGGCACCGCGGTCAACACCAGCGCCGGCTCCATCACCGCGGGCAATGCGACCCGCGCGGGCTCGGTCACCCTGAACGCCACCGCGGGCAACCTCACGGTCGGCAGCATCAGCTCGAACCGCACCATCACCCTCCGCGCTGCCGCGGGCAATATCACCCAGGCTCTGGGCTCGGTCCTGAGCTCCTCGACTGGTTCGCTGACGCACGTCGCTGCCGCCCTCGGTAACATCGACCTCTCCGGCGCCAACACGCTGGAAGGCACCGGCGTCGTCCAGCTGTCCGGCGCCTCCGCCGTGCTGGCCAACACCAATTCGATCACCCTCGGCACCACGAACCTGACCGGTGACCTCACGGTCAACGCGGTCGGCGGGGCCACCAACGTGACCCTCGGCACCGGCGCCGGCACGGCCGCTCAGGCCCTGACGATCGGCGGCAACCTGTCGATCAACGTCATCAACGGCACCGCGCTCGTCCCCACGGCCAACAACGGTAACATCGGTGATGGCGATTACTCCGCGGTTAACCTGTTCGGCAACCTGAACCTGGTGACCTCCGGCGGTAACATCCTGCTCGACGCCGCCACGAAGAATGCTGGCCTCGCCCCGAGCGTCCGCTATGGAACGGTCAGCGTTTCGAATCCGACCGGCACGGTTGCGGGCACCGTCTCGATCGCTGAGACCACGACCCTGAACCTCGGCAACGTCACGGCCTCCAGCCTGACCGCCAGCAGCGCCCAGGGCGGCATTATCGACAGCGGCAACCTCACCGTGACCGGTGCGGCTTCGTTCAATGTCGGTGGTAACAACAGCCTGACGCTCGATAACCTGAACAATCGGTTCGGCTCGATTGCGGTCGGTGGCAACGGCCAAGCGGCCATCACCGCCAACCAGTCGGTGACCGTCAGCTCTAGCATCACGGGTAACCTCGCCCTCACGACCTCGACCGGCAATAATATCACCGTGGACAGCCTCGCGGTGGTCGGCGGCGTCAGCTTGGTGTCCGGCGGTTCGCTCGACTTCAACAACAACGCCGCCGCCGCTCAGGTGTCTGGCGACCTCAGCGCCACGGCTGCTAACGGGGCCCTGACGCAGAATGGTGTTGGCGGTCTGATCGTTGGCGGCACGACCTCCGTGTCCGCTGGCAACGCCACGGTTGCGGCGTCCGTCACCCTCAACGGCGCCAACGACTTCAACGCCGTGGTGCTGAACAACAGCACGGGCGCCGTGACGCTCAACGACGTCTCGAACCTGACCCTCTCGGGCACCGCCGCTGGCTTGGTGACCGCGACGGCTGGTGGCGGCTCCCTCGCCAACACCTGGAACCTGACCCTCGGCAACCTGACGGTGGGTTCGATTGTGGCCACGGCCGCCAACGGCTCCGCGGGCAACTCGGGTACCATCACCCAGGCTTCGGGCACCTCCGTCAACAGCTTCGGGCTCGCCAAGTTCACAACGGCGAACAATAACATCGTCCTCGGCAACGCCGGGAACAATTTCGGCCGCGTCGAGGTTGTGACGAACGCTTCCGAGAGTCGGACTGTGACGGTGGTTGAGGAAGGCACGATGCGCCTCGGCACCCTGAACTCGCGCGGTACCTCCACCCTGACCAGCCGGACTGGCAGCATCATCGAGGATCCGGACGCGAACGTGACTGTGACCAACAACGGCACGCTCAACCTGAACGCCGCCAATGGCTCCGTTCTGATCGGTGGCACGACCACCCGTAATGGTGCCTTCACCACCGGTGGTAACGTCGTGACCGCCAACATCTCGGCCCCCAGCGGCGCCGCCGCGGTGCAGTCGACGGGCAATCTGACGCTCGGCAACACCAACGTGAACTCCCTCACCGCAACCACGACCCAGAACCTCTTCCAGAGCGCCGCGCTCCGGGTTTTCGGTTCGGCCTCGTTCAAGGCCACCGGCAACATCACCCTGACCAACACCGGCAACAACTTCGGCCGCGTGTCCCTGGAGACCACCACGGCCTCCCGTAACATCACGATCACCGAGGCGGGTACGCTCAACCTCGGCACCGTGGCGATGCAGGGCGGCGCGACGGGTAGCTTCACGGCGACCTCCGTCAGCGGCGACATCATCGACACTGGTCTCGCTAACCTCCGCATCGGTGGCACCGTGGCCGCGGTCGGCTCCGGCGTGGTGACCCTGAACGCGACGGCGGGTAACATCGTCATCGATGACCCGACGACCGAGTTCGCCACCACCGGCGGCGTGGTCTTCAACGCCAACAACGTGACCCTCTCCCCGCTGGGCAGCGTTGCCCTGGTCCTCGGCTCCGCCGCGGCCCCGGCCATCGCCACCGGCAACTTGACGGTCACCACCGCCCTGCCCACCGGCAACATCCTGTCGGCCGGCAGCGTCCAGGCGGGTGGCGACGCCTCCTTCCAGGCGGCGAGCGCCAACATCGCCCTCACCGGTGCGGCCAACAAGTTCGGCACGGTGCGCTTCGTGGGTCAGCAGGTCTCGCTCATCGAGTCCGACGACACCGCGATCGTTACCGGTTCGACGGCCCTCCAGTCTGCCTCGATCTCCTCCGGAGGTAACATCTCCTTGGTGAACCGCGGTGGCATCGTGAGCTTCAACGGTGTCTCCACGACCCTGAGCGCTTCCGGCAACATCACGCTGCCGAAGCTCATGCAGGCGGTCGGTGTCCTGACGGTGAATGCCGCCGGCACCAAGGACCTCAGCGCGCTGAGCAAGTCCGCCGACCTCCAGGGCAAGGACCCGAACAATTCGGGCACGGGTGCTTATCTGCCCCCGGGCCAGTGATTAGTTGACTGATATTACGCCGCAAAGGGCGACCGGGCGACCGGTCGCCCTTTTTCTTTGTCGAAATCGAAAGCACCAGCCGGGGGCGTGCAGTCCGCACGCTTCCGGCTGGAGTTCGCCCGCCCGCCCCGAAAGAACATTCTGGTCCGATGCATCCGCCGGCCATCAACGTCCAGCAACTCTCCAAGGCCTACCGCCGCACGCCCGGCCTCTGGCCTTGGCTGCTCCGCGGGCTCCAGGGCGAGCGACCCCGCGGCCAAGCGCTGGCGGCCGATGAGGTCGCGGCCCTGCGGGAAGTCTCCTTCGAGGTCGCCCGCGGGGAGGCCTTCGGCATTATCGGGCGGAACGGGGCGGGTAAAAGCACCCTCCTGCAGATCCTCGCCGGCACGCTGCAGCCCTCCTCCGGCCGCTGCGAGGTCCGCGGCCGGGTGACGGCGCTCCTCGAACTCGGTTCCGGATTTAATCCCGAGTTCACGGGCCAAGAGAACATCTTCCTCGCGGGTTCGATTCTGGGCCTTACCCGGGCGGAAATGGAGGCCAAGTACGCCGAGATCACCGCCTTCGCCGACATCGGCGACTTCATCGGCCAGCCGGTCCGGACCTACTCGACCGGAATGATGATGCGGGTGGCTTTCGCGGTCGCCATCACGGTGGATCCAGACGTCCTGATCATCGATGAGGCGCTGAGCGTCGGGGACATTGTCTTTCAGCAGAAATGCGCCGCCCGGCTCCGAGAGCTGATTGACCGCGGGGTCACGCTCCTTGTGGTGACCCACGACCTGGCCTTCGTCCTGAACACCTGCCAAAGGGCCCTCTGGCTCGATCAGGGGCGTTTGCGGTACTTGGGGGAGGCGGGAGCCTGCGTCCGCGAATACGTGGCCGCGATGGCGGCTTTGGCGGGCAATGCGCCCGCCCCGGCCCAAGACCTGGCCCACCTGCCTGAACACGAGCTCCCGGCGGCCGCCCCGTTGGATTTGGCGGCCCGGGAGCGCCTCGGGGATGGTGGGGTACGGGTGGAGCAGGCCTGGCTCCTGCACGGGGATGGCGGCGCCGGCGGAACCTACCGGACGGGTGACTGGGCCGTGGTCACGCTCCTGTTGCGGGCGGGAAAGGCGGTGGCGGCGGTCAGCGGGGGCTGTGAACTGCGGAATCGCCACGGCCAGGTGGTCTTCGCCACGGGCCTGCGGGTGGCGAACCGCTTGATCGACAGCTTACCGGCCGGCGGCGCCAGCTTGGTCACGCTACGCTTCAAGCTCGAGCTCCAGGCGGGGCAATATACCCTCGATGTCGGCTGCGGCGCCGGATCCGGGGCCGACAATACCTGGGACCGCGTCCTGAACGTGGCCGTCCTCGAGGTCGCGAATCCGCCCGATCAGGAGGTGGTGCACGGCCTGGTGCGGCTCCCGCACGAGGTCAGCGTCTTCCGGCCTGCCGGGATGGCCGGCCCACGCTAAGCGGCGATGGGCCGCCCAGCGCTGGCCCGCCGGCTCAGTTCAAGGATTGGCCTTGGCGAACTCCGCATCCCGCAGGACCCGGCCCTCGCTCGACTTGGCGGTGACGTGATTGAAGCCTTGGCGGACGCGCTCGGCCAGATCGTAGCGGAACTTCTTGGCGACGCCGACGGCACCGGCCTTGGTCGCCAATTGCTCCACCGTCAGCGGGGCCCGGCGGGGCAGGGCCAGTACGATCCGGTTGCCGGCGCCGCGGACATCGATGATGAACAGCTCGCTGAACACCTCCTGATAGGTGCGCACCATTGAATCGTGGAGGGGGTTCCAAGCGCGGGACCAAATGTTGCCCACCACGACGCCGTCCGGCTTGAGGGCCCGGCGCACGGCGGTGAGGAACTCGATCGTGGTCAGGGAGGTGGGCACGCTGTCGGCGCCAAAAGCATCGAGGAAGATCACATCGTAGGGCTCCTTGGTCTGTTCGATGAAGGCCCGGCCGTCCGCGACGATGCCCTTCATCTTGGCGTCATCCTTGAAGCCCAAAAACTCCCGGGCGACCTTCACCACGTCGGGATTGATGTCCACGGCATCGATGACCGCATCCGGGTAATAGTGCCGGAGGAACATCGGCAGCGACCCGCCGCCGAGCCCCACCACCAGCACGCGGCTGGGATTGGGCGCGAAGGCCAGGCCGGTGAAGGCGGTGGCGGCGTAGGGCAGCTCCAGATGCGCCGGGTCGCCCAGCTTGATCACGCTCTGCCGGGCGCCGCCCCGCTCGAACCAGAGGGTGCGGAGGCCGTCCTCCTCGGTCACGATGACCGGACCAAAGGGCGAATCCTTGTCGTACAGGACCCGGGCCGGCGTGGCGGAGGCGGGCGTGAAGGCAACGAGGCCGGCTAGGAGCAGGCCGGAGGCGAAGGCGCGGCGGGAGAGCATCGGCGGAACCTTAGCGGCCTCCGGGACCGAAACCGGCCGCGGGCCGGCCGGAGTCGTCGAGCTTGCCGGCCGCCCAGAGGAGGCCGCGGGCGAGCAGGTCGAGGTAGCGGGCGTCGGCGACCGTCTCGTTGTTGTGGCCGAGGGTCGTGCAGAAGACGCGGGCCTTCTTGGGGCCGTATTCATTGGTCCAAACCACCACGGACTCGTTGTCCTCGGTGGCACCGGACTTCTTGTTCTTGGTGCGCTGGAAGCCGGTGGCGAGGGGGCGGTGGGCCGCGTAGACGCTCGGCGGCTGGACGTTGTTGTACAGTTCCTCCTTGCCGGTCGTCCAACCGGTGAGCCCGCGAGTGATCGGGTGCTTGCTGTCGGTGAACTTGACCGCGATCGGCTCCTGCGGGCCGTGGCGGCTGGACTGGAGGCCGAGGAAGTCGAACCAGAGGCCGCCGGGGGAGCCGGGGGCCTGGGGCTGGGCAAACTCCTTGCTCACGCGGTAGCTGTGCATCGCGCAATGGAGGGCGACCGCGGGGACGCCCCGCAGGTGGGGGGCGAGGACGTTGCGGACCATCGCCGGATCGTCGATGCCGGCCGCGCACTCGTCGTGGATCACCAGGTCGTAGCCGTCGGCGTAGGCCGGGTTGTTATGGGAGGAGAGGGGCGGCTTGGTGGACTTGTCGGGGGTGTGGAGGTGTTCGACCACGACGTTCGCGCGCTGCTCGAGGCCGGCCTTGAGGAGGTCCTTCTGCTGGACGTAGTCGTGGCAGCAGCCGCCGGTGACAAGGAGCACCTTGAGGGGCTTGGGGGCGGCGGCGGGGGCAGGCAGGGCCGCGGCGAGGGCGAGGGCGAGCGGGGCGAGGAGCCGGGAGAGTAGGGGACGCATAGGGGAGGGGAGTGGGTCGAGGACGCGCGCAGGAGCGCGGTGAGGCGAGCAAATTTTCCGCGCCGGAGGCGCGCGCAGGAATTCGCATCGCCAGTAGGAGTGGCGGGCGCCTAGCCTCGGCCATTCCCCGATCCCCAATGACCCTTCGCGCCCTTCTGCTCTGCTTTCCGCTGCTGGCCTTTGCCGCCGCGCCGTTGCCCCCGCCGGACCAGTGGAGCCTGCCGGCCGATGAAGCCGGCCTGCCCGGGGAAGGGCCCCTGCGCCGCTATGACGCCTACGTGCGGCGCTGGCACGATGCGCGCCAGGAATGGGCCGGCCGCGTCGCGCAAGACCGCGGGGCGGTGGTGTTCCTGGGGGATTCGATCACGCAGGGCTGGGGCCCGGCCTTCCGGGATGCCTTTCCGGGGATGAAACTCGCGAACCGGGGCATCGGTGGCGACACCTCGCGCGGGATGCTGATCCGCCTGCAGGAGGACGTCCTCGCCCTGCAGCCGGCCGCGATCGTCCTGTTGCTCGGAACCAACGACATCGAGGTGGGCATTGCGCCCGACGCCATCGGCCGGAACTTCCAGAAGCTCATCGCGGCCATCAAGGCCCATAACGCGAAGGTGCCCGTCATCGTGTGCCGCGTGTTCCCCAGCGCCGCGGACAAGAAGCGCCCCAAGGAGACCATTGCGGCCGTCAATGCCCTGTTCGAGGCGGCCGTGCGGGGCGACCCGCAGTTCACCGTGCTCGATACCTGGACGCTGTTCGCCGGGCCGGACGGCGATGCGCCGGCCACCTGGTTCCCGGACCGTCTGCACCTGAACCCCGCCGGCTATGCCCGCTGGGGCGCCGCGCTGCGGCCGCTCTTCGCGACCTTGGGCTTCCTCGATGCGGAGCCGGAGGCGTTCACGCCGGAGCCGGGTTTCACGGCCCTGTTCAATGGCCGCGACCTCACCGGTTGGGGCTTCCGGCCCACGCCCCCGCGCAAGGCCCCGGCCAAGGCCAAGGCGGACGCCCCGGTGTTCGTCGAGGTGAAGTCCGCCGTCGCCTTCGACGGCCAGACCGCGTCCCCCGACGGCCGTTACCGGGCGATCAATGGCCGTCTGGTCGTGACGACCCCGGCCGAGGGTCGCCGGGTGCAGCAGCTTTGGACCACGCGCGAGTTCCCGGAGGACTTCACCCTCAAGCTGGAATTCCGCGCCACGCCCAACGCGGACAGCGGCGTCTTCGTGCGCCAGCCGCAGCTCCAGTGCCGCGACTATCCCTTGGCCGGACCCTACACGCAGCTCCAGCGCTACCGTCCGCAGGACTGGAACGAGCTGGTGATTGTCGTGCGCAACGGCGTGGCCCGGGCGGAGTGCAATGGGGAACTGCTCACCGACGCCCTGAAGGTGCCGGCGACGGGGCCGATCGGTCTGGAGGGCGACCGCGGCCAGATGGAGTACCGCCGGATCCGGATCGGCCCGGCGCCGCGTTAAGCGGGCGGTGATCCGCTCAGGACTTCGCCGGCTGCAGGGCGACCGTCCAGCGGCCGGACGAGGCGGCCTCGTTGACCGTGCTCTGGTACGTTCCGGAAAGGGATCCGGCTTGGATCTCGCCCTTGAGGGTGCTGCTGGCGTTCACGCCCTGAACTTCCCACGAGAAGGTGAGCTCGACGCGGCCGCCCTCGAGCTTGAAGGCCTTGGTGGCGGTCGGGACCTCCGCGCCCTCGTAGGTGAACATCGCCTCGGCCTGCCACTTCTGGTCGGCGCCCTGCGAGAACTTGAGCCGGAGCGTGCCGGTGCTCTCGTCCTGCGCGCGCCAGGAGCCGACGTAGGTGCCGGGAGCCAAGGTGGCAGCGGCTGCGGCGGCGGGGGCGGTCGGCTTTTCGGCGGCGGTCAGGGGAGCGAGCAGCGTCAGGATAAGGAGGAGGAGGGTGGGGCGCATGGGTAAGATGGGAAGCACGGGGAACGTACTTTCGCCGCGCTCCGGTGTCGAGCACCCTCCGCGAAGGCGTTTGCCTTTGGGCGTTCGAACCGATCCCTTAACCGCAAGAGCCTTGCTTTAAATGCCCATGAATACCCGCCTGCTTTCTGCCCTGTTCCTCGCATCCGTCGCTTCAACCTGGGCCCAAGTGACCACGGCGCCGTCCTTTGCGCTGGCCAATTTCTCCCTGCGGGCGCGCCTCGACGTGCCCCAGGCCCTCGTGGTCGGCGGCTCGCTCGCCGGGGGCTCCGGCACGATCCTGTTCCGCGCGGCGGGGCCGGTGCTCTCGCAATTCGGGGTGGCCGGCGCGCCGAATCCCCGGCTGCAGGTCTTCGGGGGCAACGGGGCGGAGATCGCCACCAACGACGACTGGAACCTGACCCTCGCGCCGCAGTTCGCCGCCGTGGGCGCCTTCCCGTTTCCGGCCGGCTCGCGCGATGCCGCCCTCGCCCAGCCCTTGAACGGCACTTTCACCGCCCACGCGCGGGTGGACGCCCCGGGGGACGTGTTGCTCGAGGTCTATGACCCGGCGCTGGCCTTCCCGCGGCGGCTCACGAACATCTCCGCCCGGCTCCGGGTGGGCAACGGCCAGGCTGCCATCCTCGGTTTCGTGACGGCCGGCACTGGCTCCAAGCGACTGCTGGTGCGCGCCGTGGGCCAGACCCTCGGGCTCTTTGGCGTGGCGGGCACGACGACCAATCCGACCCTGCAGGTTTACGACGGCGCCCGCCGCGAGATCGCCGCGAACGACAACTGGGACTCCGCCCTCGACGCGGATTTCCGGGCGGTGAACGCCTTCCAGCTGCCGGCCCTGAGCACCGACGCGGCCTTGTCGCTGACGGTCTCCGCCAATAATTCCTACACGGTCCACGTCTCCGGCGCGGACCTGCAGGGCGGCGAGGTGCTGATCGAGCTGTACGAGCTGCCCTGAAGCGGCGCGGGAACGCCCTAGTCCGGCGGGCCGAGCGTTTCCGCTTTCCTCCGGGCGCGAGGGCGTCAGCGTGCGGCGATGCCTCGCGTTGTCTCCTTCCATTACACGCTCCGTGATCCCAGTGGCCGCGTCCTCGATTCCTCGGCGGGCGGGCAACCGGTGACCTACCTAGAAGGGGCGGGAATGATCATCGATGGTCTGGACCAGCGGCTCCGCGCCGCGGCCACGGGCGCCAAGGAGCGAGTGCAGGTTCCCTTCGCGGAAGCCTATGGCGCTCGCGACCCCGAGCAGATGCAGCGCGTCCGCCGCACGGACCTGCCGGTCGAGGGCGAACTGAGCATCGGCGACCAGTTCCAGACCGGGCCGCACCGCACGGATCCGGTGGTGACCATCGCCGCGATCGAGGGCGAGGAAGTGCTCCTCGACGCCAACCACCCGCTGGCCGGCGTGGACTTGACCTTTGACGTGGAAGTGGTGACCGCCCGCGAGGCGACGCCCGAGGAAGTCGCGCAGGGCGGGCCCGGCGGCAAGGAGAGTTGTGGCGAAGGGTGCGGCTGCGCGCACTGATCCCCGGAACGTGTTTTGGATTTGAGCCGGGCGGGGCGCTGGGCTCGGCTTCCGGGGATGAAACCCCGCTGGATTTTGCCCCTCCTCGCCCTGTGCGCCGCCCTGCCTTTGGCCGCGGCGGACAAGTCGATCGTCCTCATCGCCGGCAAGCCGAGCCATCCGCCGGGAATGCACGAGTTCCGCGCCGGGATGCTGCTCCTGCAGCAGGGCCTCGCCGGCGTGCCCGGGGTCAAGGCCACCGTCCACGCGAATGGCTGGCCGGAGTCCGACCGGGCCTTCGACGGCGCGGCGGCGGTGATAATCTATTGCGACGGCGGCCCGCGGCACCCGGTCCTCGAGGGCGACCGCAAGGCCTTCCTGGACGGCCTTGCGCGGCGCGGCGTCGGCCTGGGCTTTATGCATTACGGCGTGGAAATCCCGGCGGACAAGGGTGGCCCGGAGTTCCTCCGCTGGATCGGCGGGCACTACGAGAGCAACTATTCCTGCAATCCGATGTGGACCCCCGAGTACCAGCAGTTCCCGGATCACCCGGTGGCGCGCGGGGTGAAGCCGTTCTCCAATCACGACGAATGGTACTTCAATATGCGCTGGCCGGAGAACCGGGACGGCATCACGCCGATCCTGACCGCGAAGCCTTCTGATAAGGTGCGCGGCGGCCCCTATGTGCACCCCAAGGGGCCCTATCCGCACATCGTGGCGGCGGCGGGGCGGACGGAGACAATGATGTGGGTCCGCCAGCGGCCTGACGGCGGGCGCGGCTTCGGCTTTACCGGTGGCCACACCCACGCCAATTGGGGCGACGACAATCAGCGCAAGGTGGTCCTCAACGCGATCCTCTGGGTCGCGGGCGTCGAGGTTCCGCGGGACGGCGTGGCTTCGACGGTCACTCCCGCCCAGCTGGCGGCGAACCTGGACCCGAAGCCCGCCCCCAAGGCCAAGCAGCAGCCGAAGAAGTGACCCCTCCGGGACCCGCTTAGCGGGGCCCCGGGGCGTTGATGCGGTCGGCCTGACGTTCGGATCCGGCCGGGGTGCCGCGCGGGGCGTTCTTGCCCTTGCCGGCCTTCGGGACGGGGCGGCCGGTGTCCCGGTCGAAGCCGTCGGGGGTCAGCTTGGCGGGCACGGTATCCCCGGTTTCCGCGCTCCAGCGGTCCAACAGGGCCGCGAGGCGGGTGCGGATGGCCGCGTGGCCGGGATGGGTGGCTAGGTTGCGGAGCTGGTCCGGATCGGCGGCGAGCACGTAGAGCTCCTCGGCGGGGCGCGGGGCGAGGAAGACGTCGGCCTGCGCCGGCGTCAGCGTGCCGGCGTCGCGGGCCGCGCGCAGGGCCGTGTGGGAGGCGGAGCGGACCGAGTCGGCGGGGCCCTGCCAGGGCAGGGTGGGGCGATGGTTGCGGATGTACAGGAAGCCTTCCGAGCGGACGGCGCGGCCGTGGGCCTCGTAGTCGTGCCAGTTATGTTCGGAGAAGGCGTGTTGGCGCACCTGGGCGGACGGGGACTGGAGAACCGGCAGCAGGCTGACGCCCTGCATGGTAGGCAGGACGGGGAGGCCCGCCGCGGTGAGGATGGTAGGGGCGAGGTCGATGGCGCTGGCGAGGCTGGCGGTGGGTTGGCCGGCCTCGCGGATGCCCGCGGGCCAATGGGCGATCAGGTAGGTCTTCATCCCCGAATCGTGCAGGCGGGTCTTGGCGCGGGGGAACGCCCGGCCGTTGTCGGCGAGCGCCAGCAGCAGCGTGTTCTCCAG
>Ga0194130_10002209_pt1 | contig 28691 bp, 29 predicted proteins | sample TA2KigsurfametaG_FD_160084 | JGI IMG/M metagenome (GOLD analysis project Ga0194130, IMG submission 160084) | Freshwater microbial communities from Lake Tanganyika, Tanzania - TA2015050 Kigoma 12 surface | ecosystem: Environmental > Aquatic > Freshwater > Lake | place: Tanzania: Lake Tanganyika...
GGTTAACTTCATCGTTGTACCCTTTGCTGTGGATGTGGGCCGATGATGCTATTGTAGCCGAAGAATCAGCGCGCGTACCGGATGCGGGGATCCTTGGTGGGCGCACCGATGCGCGGATCCATGTGGGCGCACAGCAGTGCGCCCCTCTCGATCGATTTGGCCGGTGCGCCGTCCCCGATACATCCCGGGCGCCCTGTCGGACGCCCTTACGGCATGGGTGGCCCGTCATGGCATCGCGCACCGATGCGGGGATCCATGAGCAGCGCACAGCTGTGCGCCCCGCTCGATCGATCTGGCCGGTGCGCCGTCTCCGATCTATCCCGGGCGCCGCATGTGCCGATCCTACGGTATACACCACACACCGCCGTGCTACGCCAGCATGCGTGTGAGGGCGTTCATGACTTCAACCGTAATACTTTTGCCGATGGAGTTGGTCTCTTCGTAGTGGTCACCGGGTGCAAACGGATTCCACGGATATTTAAAGTCTTCGAGGGGCAGAATATACCCGAGTTCGTCGTTGGCCAAGCCGATGACACCACAGTGCAGGGCACCTGCGGCATGCATCCACGTTTTGACGCGCAACCCGAGTTTGGGGAAGAGTTCGCCTGGCACACAGGCAAACCAGAGGCTGCCCAACCGGATGATGCTGACCTCCGTATGCACGCGACCATGTCGATCGCGCACATCCGGCAAGACGCGTTGCCAGAACGCCAATTTGTAGAGCGGGTTGGTCAGTTTGGCGGTGATATGCTCCGTATGCACCGCAATCACCACGTCTTCTGCATCAGTATGGGCGTGTGTGGCCAACGCGTGCACCGCGACGTCGGCCAACTGCTCACCCATCTGTTGCGCAGACACAAACGTTTGATCGCGCACGGCCGGGGTGAGCATGCCACCTAACGCCCCAGGCATGAACAGACACGGGGCGCCGGTGTGTGCTTCAATGGCAGTCCGCCAAAAGTGTACATAGTCGGATGTAATCGTCTGATTTTGACTGACGAGCACTTCTGGGTGGCACGGATAATTCCCCAACGTCGCCCGCACCTGACCATCATCATCGAGGCATTGCACAATGGTCAGTTCATCGTCGATGATATCGGGGTCACGCGTGTTTTTGATCCAACCCGGTGCACGCACAACCACACTGCGCAGACGGGCCGGGATGCGTTGTGCGACGGCCTGTACAATGCACTCCACCATGCGATCTTTCAACAAACGCATGTATGCACCATCAACGCCAGATTGCCGTTGGGTCGGTCCCCACAACCCCATCGTGTCTGGGCCGTGATGGGTATGTGATGGCGAAATGATGATGTGCAGTGGCACATCAGGCGCCGTACTGACTTGTTGTGTGGCCCGCGTAATCACCTCGTGCGTATCGGGGCGGAAGAGACCGATCACGTCCACTGCAACCAGCACCACCGTACAATCCGTGCCGTGGATGGCTAACGCGCGTACCCACAAATCATCGTGCACATCCGTGGCGCGCCGGTCATTGTCGAATCCAGCCAAGTAGACCGGTCGATCAAGCTGTGGCGTAACCACTACACCGTGATATCCGATATGCATGCATTCCTCCGATCGTGTTGCGGTGCTCCGGTGATGCGCTGCATTGCCTGCGTGTCAGGTGCACCTCACCAGCTAGACGGCAAGTTGCTGATGGGCGTGTCCATGCCCATGCCCACACGGCGTCAAGGCAATATAGACCGTGGTGATGCGCGCACTGACATGCTGAATTTCGTGCTGAATCGCCGCGCGGATAGCGTCGCTCTCTTTGAGCGTCAGATCTTCGTTGACGACGACCTCAAGCTCTGCGTGCATCTGATGGCCATGCCAGCGAATGCGCACATTTCGCACCTCTTGCACGCCATTGACATGCCCCACCATGTGCACCACATCATCGACCAGCGCTGGCTCCACTGCATCCATGAGGCGATACCACATCGTCTTGCATGCATCAATGGTAATAAAGAGAATGGTAATGCCGATAACGATGCCGATAATCGGGTCTACAATCGGATAGCCGAAGTATGCACCAACCACCGCAATCAGCACCGCCAACGACGTAAATCCATCGGTGCGCGCATGCATGCCGTCGGCAATCATGGCGTCTGATCCGATACGGCGCCCGACGCGAATTTGCATCACCGCCACGATTTCGTTCCCCACAAACCCGACCACTGCGGCCAATGCCACCCACCCCAAGTGCTGCAATGGGGTCGGGTTGATCAGCTTATTGATGGATTCATAGAATGCATACCCTGCGCTGAACACCAACGACAGTACGATGAAAATCCCCGCGACGTCCTCCGCCTTACCATACCCGTAGGTGTAGCGTCGGTTCGCCGCGCGCCGCGCCAAATAAAAGGCAATCAACAGCGGAATGGAGTTGAGTGCGTCACCAAAGTTGTGCACCGTATCCGCCAGCAGTGCCGTACTGTTGCTTGACACGACGATGGCGATTTGTACGATGGTCGTCACACCCAGCGCTGCCAGTGCCAACCATACCGTGCGAATCCCCTCGTTGGTCGCAAGCGCTGGATCGCTGGCTAGCTCTTGCTGCTTATCACTATGCCCTTGAAAATGAAATATCGTGTTGATAATCCCCCAAATACCCTCACCATGTGAGTGCCCATGAGGCCCGTGTGAGTGACCGTGATGCCCGTGTGAGTGCTCATGATGATCATGTGAATGATCGTGCCCCATTGGATAGCCTCCTCGGTATACAAAACGATACAATACCACCTATCACGGAGTCCCTGAAACGACTAGGACGCACGGAGGAGCAATAAGGGATATAGGCAATTGTGATAGATGGGAAATTTCGTGCACCCATACTACCAGAATTTGTTACTTTGGCAAATCTAGGCGTTTTTATGTGGTTCATCTGACAAAAGATAGCCCAACAAGCGCAATGTATGGTACCCCAAACAAGTGACATTCTATGCTACGATACCGTTGACGCCACCACACCTGACAAACATTCTGAAGGATACCCAACGATGACTACACTAACAATTGATATGTTCAGCGATATTGTCTGCCCGTGGTGCATAATTGGTGGGGTGCGCCTTGACAAGGCGCTTGCGCAACGCCCCGATATCACGGTCAACAAACACTGGCATCCATACATGCTTAATCCGGATCAACCGGCGGGCGTCGATTGGCAGAGCTTCGTTGCGAGCAAGTTCGGTGGGAGTGAGCGGGCAGCTCAGATGTTTGCGAACGTCACACAGGCGGCGGCCAGTGAGGGGTTGACGTTCGACTTCGAGTCAATTGTGACATCACCCAACACGCGCGACTGCCACCGGTTGATGTTGCTTGCCGGCAACCATGGTCTGACCTGGCAGTTGGCGCCATTGTTGTACAACGGGCACTTTCGCGATAGCCTTGATCTCAACGACCACGCCGTGTTGCATAATCTGGCCACCCAAGCCGGTCTGCCGGCCGATGAGGTCAGCGATGTGCTTAACGGCGATGTGTTCAATGATGGGGTCGATGAGTCGTTGATGACGGCGCAACACCTGGGGATTCGTGGCGTGCCGTTCTTTATTTTTAATCGGCGCTTGGCAGTATCGGGGGCACAGCCGGTCGAGGTGATGCTCCAGGCCATCGACAAAGCATTAACGCTTGATTAATAAGCGCTGGGAGTACATCCAGATGCAGTAAAAACTTCGTACTACATAGGGAAATCTATTTGTATGAGGTTTCGGATATGGAACAAATAAAACCCCTCGCCCAAACAAAACTTCCGACCCGTTACGGTGTCTTTCATATGGCAGTCTTTGCAGGCGATAACGTTGCACTCTGGGTCGGCGATATCGCCAATCAGGTGCCACTTATCCGCCTGCACTCAGAGTGTCTCACTGGCGATGCCTTCGGGTCGGCCAAGTGTGACTGTGGCGAGCAACTCGATGCGGCCCTACAACGCATCCAAGACGATGGCTGCGGCATTTTGCTCTACCTGCGCCAAGAGGGCCGTGGCATCGGTCTGGTCAACAAAATCAAAGCCTATGCGCTCCAAGAGACGGGTCTTGATACGGTTGACGCCAATCGCGCGCTCGGCTTGCCCGACGACATGCGTGACTACACCTTGGCCATGCAGATGCTGGCCTACCTCGGCGTCACACAGGTACGCGTGTTGACCAATAATCCGACCAAAATCGGCGCACTCGAGAATCATGGCATCTGCGTCGTCAGTCGCGAGGCCATCCAAGTTGCCTCGAACACTGTCAATCACGACTATCTCGTCACCAAAAAAGAACGCATGGGGCACTTACTTGACTTTGACGACAGCAAGATCAATATCTAACTGTCATGGCATGCTGGTTTGGGGCGCACAGCGGTGCGCCCCTTTTAATTCTCCATCGGTGCGATGCGCTGACGGAGTGGTACATGGCGTTATGGGCACCCCATGCCGTAAGGGCGTCCGACAGGGCGCCCGGATATATCGGATGGAGGTGTGCCAGCGGAGATTGTCCGCCGTACCGATCCATTCATCTCAGGGGCGCACAGTAGCACCCCATCTACCGCATCTTGATGGCCCACACAATCGCCTGTTGCCACGCAATCGCCGTGTCACGCCAACGTGGCAATGCGTGGCCACGCTGACGCGCGGCGTGTGTTAGTGCCTGCAGAGACGCAGGCTGATGCAATATTGTGCGGAGCTGGTGTGCCAGCGCCTCAACATCATCAACCGGCACCGTAATGCCCCCACTACCAACCAACTGCGCCACAGGTCCTGCATCACAAGCCACAACTGGGATACCAGCCCACAACGCCTCAGCAAATACCATGCCGTATCCCTCGAAGCGCGACGGCAGAACAAACAACGTCGCCCGTTGATACGCCGCCCTGATTCCTTCATCGCTTACGCTCCCGTGGACAACGATCTGGGCGCCGGCGTCATGCGCCGTGCGGATGAGTGCATCAATCTGGGTCGTATAGTCGAGGTCAGCATCTCGTTCACCGTACATGTGAAGGACCGCATCAGGATGTGCGACCTGTTGCCATGCAGTAATCAGCGTATCGAGCCCCTTGCGTGCAATCCACTGCGCCACACACAACACGTGTGGCGGATGCGCCACACGCTGCGCAGGTGGTGGCCCCAGACGATCGCATCCGGGCGACGCAATGATGATTCGGCGGGGGTCAACTCCACGATCGACGAGACGTTGCCTGCCATCAGGGCTCACCGCAATCAACGTGTCTGCACGTAACATGGGTGCCTCGTCGACCGCATCAACGCCCGTGGCCACCGATGGGAGCTCGTGCACCATTGCCACCACAGGGCAAACATGACGCCACGCATCAATATGTGGTGCCACGGCCGTCCGTGCAAGGGCATCAACCAATATGACGTCATAGGCGTGCGGATCAACGGTCACCGTGGCGGCACGTTGTGCGCCCACATCAGCGGCCGAAAGGACGATTTCGCTGATGGTCATCCCCAATTCGTGCAAGAGCGGGTAGACTTGTGCGTGATAGAGGTAGCCTCCGGTGCGTCGGTGCACATTGCCGACGGTAAGCATGGCGACCTTCATTGAGGCAACTCACGCATGACGGCCGCCCACGCACTGGGTGACTCCCAGACCGCAACACGCAAGTCAATCAACCCCACATTGCGCAAGGCAGGAGCAACCTGATGCCAAATGTAATCGGCGACGACTTCTGCCGTCGTGTTTCGTGTGTTTAGTCCTGCAATCTCGTCTAAGTTCTGATAGTGGAGTTGTTTGACCACTGCGCCTACTGCATCTTGGAGTACCGTGATATCAAACAACGTACCATCCGACTTGAGAGTGGTGCCGTAGACGATAGCCTCGACACGATAGGTGTGGCCGTGCATGCGCTGGGCTGGACCAAAGTCTCCTACCAGGCGATGGGCCGCTTCAAATTGGGCAACGACGCCAACTTCAAACATCGCTTCTTATCCTTTGGCTAGAGCATAGTGTAATGTGGTTTGAATGAACGGTAATTCGTTTCGATCAATGGCTTCATATGCGAGCGCCGCGTGTGCAAAGTGATACTCATGCGTCATGACGAGTTGGTATGGGAACTGTGCGAGCATGCGCCAGACCACGCCCATGCGTCGTTGAAAGTCCCAACGTGGCACCAAATCGGGGGCAAGCTGACCAACCTGTGATGAGCGTATGCGCACGCGACCGCGATGAAAGTGACTGCCCAAATCCAGTGTTACTGGTTTGGTGCCGTACCATGAGGCAACGACCACGAGCCCCTCTTGACCGACGAGTGTCAGTGCCAACGGCAACGCATGCGGGTTCCCACTTACCTCGATAACACAATCAGCACCTCGCCCCTCGGTAATCTCGCTCACAAATTCATGGGCATCATCGGGATGTACAACCTTGATAACGCCGAGTTGCTGTGCACATTCACGCCGATGTGCTGCCGGATCAATAGCGATGACGCGCACTGCCTGGCGCGCCAGTAGCCACGACACGAGGAGACCGACAGTCCCAAGCCCGACCACGACCACCACATCTCCAAGCGCTGGGCGTGCATCTTGCACGACATTCACGGCCGTCTCCATGTTGGCCGCTAACACTGCTGCTTTGGGTGACACCGTGGTGGGGATCTTTTTGACGAATGTATGATGGACATGACAGTACGTTTGATGTGGATGTAACACAAATACCATATCACCGATGGCAAGATTGGTGACCGCACGACCAACATCGCGCACCTGTCCTACGAGGGCATATCCGTACTTAATTGGGAAGGCAAAGCTCCCCTCAAACGTGGGTAAATCAAGTGCCATTCCACGTGGTACGAGCCCACGATACACCAGCATCTCGGTACCATGACTAATGGCCGATACCTGCGTTGAGATGGCAACTTCGTCATCAGCAAGCGGTGCAAGCGTTTCAGATTGAATATGTACTTGATACGGCGCAACGACCCATACGGCCTGTGTATCACTCATAGCGTACTGACCCTTCAATCCAAATATCATCATCGAGACGATGCGACTGCACACTCGTCAACGTCAACGCATCTGCCATGGTCGTAATACCAATGCCGCCAATGGCGGACGTTCCTGCACCGAGCAATTTGGGAGCAATCGTGATAGCCACTCGATCAACCAGGCGTGTCCGCACCATGCTGGTAATCAGACGACTCCCCCCCTCAAGCATCACACTCCGAATCCCCCGATGACCCAACACCGTCAATGCCTGCGTGAGATGTACACCGCCCATGAATGGATCGGCCGCAACCGGCAGGACAACGACGCCACGCTGGGTAAGGGCGCGCCGTCGAATAACATCGGCGTCAGGACCACAGATAATCCAGGTGCCGGCAGCCATGTCTGGCTGAATCACTGCGGCATCGTCGGGGATACGCAATCGCCCATCAATGATGACACGAATCGGATTACGCCCCTGCACCAACCGCACCGTGAGCCGCGGATTATCGGCCACAACCGTCCCCACACCTACCATAATAGCATCATGACTTGCACGCACGCTGTGCGTGCGAAGCAACGAGGCATGACCACTTATCCAGCGTGAACTCCCATCGCTGGCCGCAATATAGCCGTCAAGTGTTTGAGCGTATGCAAGTGTGACCTGCGGACGCATCAGCGGTGCCGCTCAATCACAACTGCTGAGCCTTTCAGCACCGTGTTCCCAAGCCGTACAAACGGTTTGATGACTTTGACCTGCACCCACTGCACTGCCGGCTCGGAGTGCAAAATTTGCTGTGCAATACGCTCGGCAATGGCCTCCGTCAACTTGAGTGCAGGTCCCTCTACCACCGATTGTGCAATCGCATGAAAGCGCGAATAATCGACACCATGGTGCAGGTCATCGGTTGTGCCAGCTGGTTGTAAATCGAGACCCACGGTCACATCCACTTCAAAGCGCTGCCCGAGGGTGTTCTCCTCGGGGCGTGTGCCGTGATACCCAAAAAACTGCATTCCTTCGAGGATGATCCGATCCATCTCATCACCCCTTTTTTGTGGCAGCAACGCCATACAACAGGGGGAACTTGGCCACATGCGCTGGTGCAACCATGCGCCGACCCGCGTGCTCCACCATGTCGTTGAATGGACGCTCCCCGTTACTAAAGCAGTACTCCTCAAGTCGCTCAATCACCAATCCTGCCTGTGCTAGGGCGGTGACGACCTCACCCACACTCCACTGAAAGAGATGACACGGCTCAGTATTGACAAACCCGCTGATACCCTCAGAATAGCCGGATGGTGTCAATCCGCCACCTGAATCAGCCACATAATCATCAATGCCGTGCAGCGTCAACTGCCGCCCCGATTGCGGGTAATCGCGCACCAAGTGCCAGTCACGATCAAACATGTTAGAGGTGGGATGGAATTCGACCAGTACGAAGCGTCCATGCGGTGCAATCACTCGTGCGACGCCGTGGGCCCATCCCGTCAAATCGTTGAGCCAACAGATGGCACCGTAGGAGCAGTAGACACGGTCAAATTGCTGGTCGGTCGTGGCCAACCAGTCGTAGACGTCTGACTGCACGAATGTGGCCGTTATACCACTCTCAACAGCCCACGTGCGCGCCTGCGCTACCGCATTCTGGCTAATATCTACACCGGTGACTCGCGCGCCCTGATTGGCCAGACTCAGCGTATCCAGCCCCGCATTGCACATGAGGTGGACCAATTGCACGCCACGTATCTCACCGAGCAGAGTGAGTTCTTCGGGGAAGAGCGAACTCCCACCGTTGCGCAAAAAACCAGGCACATCATGATGATGACTCACGTGCGCCGGCACCACCGCATCCCACGAACGCTGATTCTGTACCCGCACATCACGATTATTCATTGACCCTCATTTGCGTATGGTGGGGTGCGTACGTCATACCAAACCGGCTTACTTCGTACACGAGAACTACCATCCTATACGTAATTGTAGGCTGTACAGATGCACAGAGGGCATCCCCCGCATGTATATTTGCAGACACATAAACACATCCCAATCAAAATCGCTGCAGTGAGTCGTGTCATTCTTATACCTAGACGGTCAGAGGAGTGGCATACAAAGACGCATGCGTATCACTGAATCTTCTCACAAGATTTCACATAATTGTCATACAACAATACAACACTCAAAACGACCGGTATTTGTTTCACTATCTCCTAAATTCTTATTTCCTGAAGACCGATTTAGATTTAACGCAGGAGTGTGATTTTTCAACATCGTAGCACAAGAGGATTATAACCATACCGCAAAACCATCTAGTCAGAGCGTTTGCTTCGCAAAGTCGCGTAAGTATCGCTGAATCTTCTCAGAGGATTTCACGTAATCGTTGCGCGTCAACACAAAACGACCGATATTTGTATCACTATCCTCTAAAAACTTATATCCTAAAGATCGATTTAGATTTAACGCAGGAGTGTTATCTTTCAGTATCGTGGCAAATGAAGTTTCTAAGTCGAGCTCAAAAAACGCATAATTGTAGATTTTAATACATGCCCAAATATTTACCCAGTGATTGAGGAAGTTCGTGTCTCCACAAAAAACGCCTCCTTCAAATGTCTTTTCAGTGACGTTAATTTTTGTGAGGTTAACGCAACCAACATCCTGCATGTCGAATGAGAAGATAAAATACTTGGCAGAATCTCGATTTAATCCTTCGAACCATTTGCGCTGACCATCTCGCTCTATGTAATTCGTCATCACCATACAATTTCTTACATGATCCAGATTTCTCCAATAGCGCAAAAGTTGAATATCATCGAACTCGATGGCTCTAAGCGATGCTTTACTCATCTTATTTCCCCTGCCCTTGCGTACAACACACGTCGTACAGCGCTTGCAATGTCTCAGATTCATCGAGAAACTCATATGCAATCTGAAAGCCGAAGAGCCGCTCTATCGTCAAACTCACAATGATTTTTCCCATACTGTCATACTGCGGAATATCCTCCAGCTTAGCTGTTCGATACTGCTCATCCTCTATCTCAAGATCCTTAGCAAACTCGCGCGAGAATTCTTCAAAACTGACGTTAGACATACAGCACCTCAATCCCTATGTAATTCGCCATCACTACACACAACCAAGACGATTCTCATAGTACACCCACTACGCATCATCGAACTCAATGGTTCTACACGATGCTTGCCCATCTTATTTCCCCTGGCCTTGCGTACAACACACATCGTACAGCGCTTGCAATGTCTCAGATTCATCGAGAAACTCATATGCAATCTGAAAACCGAAGAGCCGCTCTATCGTCAAACTCACAATGATTTTTCCCATACTGTCATACTGCGGAATATCCTCCAGCTTAGCTGTTCGATACTGCTCATCCTCTATCTCAAGATCCTTAGCAAACTCGCGCGAGAATTCTTCAAAACTGACGTTAGACATACAGCACCTCATTGTTTTGAACATCAACAACGAGCGAAGCTAAACCCCATGATAGGCCAGCACCAAACCCCACGGCTAACATTTTCAATTCACCTTTGTTTTCTAACCCATTAATTTTTGCCAACCAGCCACCAATACTCCCCGCCCCTAAGTTGCCAATGTCCCCACAGGAAAAATCATCACCCAGTGTGTTTTTGTACTTTAACGTAGTACAGATGCTCGAAACAACCAACTTACTGGCTTGATGCAATGCAAGTAAATCATAGCTTTGAAGTGTCGTACCGCACGCATCGATATAGGAATTAATCAGTGAAGGAACAACGTTTCTTGTGAACCTGAACACCTCAAATCCATTCATATTCATAGTGCTTTCAGCAAATGAACACGAAATAACGTTTTTCACGTCACCATCGTTATAAAGCCGTGTATCTATCGGAGAACTATCAGCCTCAAGTATGGAGACAGAAATACCATCACCAAATAGAATTTTTGTGCCGATATCTGCATCAGTTGTCATCACTGAGTTTATATCACCAGCAACAATGAGAACTTTTTTGAAACCCCTCAACTCCAACATTGAAGCAACACTAAGCGCTTTAATGTACCCCGAACATCCATCCATTAAATCAATACAGAATGTATCTTGACGTAGATTAAATATGCTTTGAATACGCGTACTTATTGAAGGAATCCTTTGATCATATGACTGCGAAACCACAACTACGGCGTCCGTACCTTCGATGATTTTATAATTTCGCTCATGAATGGACGAAAGTCCGGCAAAAACAAACTCGGATAGTTGTTTAGGATATGCATAGCGAATATACGAAATGCCTGTAGATGCAATCGTTTTTGCTGCTTCATCGCTGCTACGCGCTGCATCCAAAAGTAATTGACGAACATCAAGGCTAGAGTTTGGAAGAATCAAGAAATTATTTGTTAACTTCATGGCTATGCCTTTTTGAATCGATGTCCGACCGCAACGCTCTCAACACGGATACGTTTCGGCACCATATGAGGTTGTAATCTATCCTTAAGAAAATCCAACAGTGCCTCTTTGTCAACCGCTCCTTCAGAAGTCGCTTGAACAAGTAACTCAACATGTTGCCCGGTAATCGGGTTGGGTTTTGGCGTCGCCTTTACGAGCGATACATTCGGGAACTGAAGCGCAACACGCTCCACCTCACTGGCCATAAACTTAAGGCCACCAACATTAATAACATCGCTTATACGACCCGTCACTTTGTAATATTGATCTTTGACCTCTACCACATCCTTTGTGTCGTACCAGCCGTCAGCGTCAAACGGCGAAGGAGCATTCAAATACCCCAGCATACGAGAGCTTGAGCGTATCTGCAGAACGCCATCCACCACTCGCGTTTCCACACCTTCACCGCCGACTTTCATGTACAAGCTGTCTCTTGCTTCAGATTTGACACGCACAATCCCGAGCTCAGACATGCCAAAGGTTTGCCGAAAATCAACGTTCGGTAGAAGCGCACAAAGCTCATCCAGCGTTGGTTGATCCATTCGTTCTGTGCCGTATGTAATGACTTTTAGACAATCAGGTACCTTACTCGGTACCGCGCCACTCATCAGCATCATACGCAAGAACGTGGGGGTAGTCGGCAAGACCTCAACATCATACTTGCGACACGTCTCAAGAATCGAATCTACGGTGCGAGACTCTGGCGCAATAACTACGCCCTTGTTGAACAATGTATGCAGGAGCGTGTTGATACCACCGATATGATCAAACAGCAGAAAGTTAATTGTTCTGAGCGTAGGACGGGGTGTCTCAAACCGCTTGAGAAAAAGCGTTAAGTCGTGCAGAATGGCTTTGGGTCTACCCGTTGTGCCCGTGGAAAAGAGCACTAATCCCGCATGGCCAAGGGTGCGCAGTTGCTCAATAAATTCATGCGTTTGATGATGCTGCCGTCGTTGTACCTCAGTGCCATCAATAACCACATCCACGAGCGCAGATTCGAAAAAATACTCGTGCTCATGCCGTGTCTCAACCGTAAGTGGCACAACCACCACGCCAATATCAATCAACCGTAACAAGGTGAGTATTGAGGATGGATTAAAATCACCAATAATGGCGACAACGTCACCTTTACGCACCTCACTCAAGTCAATCGGATTCTGGCTCGCTATCTCCGAAAATCGCAGCTCCTCACCCTTGTGAATGAGAAATGGATAATCGATGCCGTCCCAAATCTCGCCAAGCTTTGCAAGTATCTTCATTACACACCACCAACATGTAACACTTGACCAGACAACGAATCACTCCGACTGTCTATGAGAAGCTCGACTAAATCAGCCACTGAATCTGGCGCAAACTGCTTTGGAATGATTTGTTGGGAAACTATTTTGTGAATTTGCTCTGCAGTAATTCCCTTGAGCAAGCTCGTATCAATTGGCCCAGGCGCAATACAATTCACTCGCACATTGAAGTCAGCCATCTCTCGCGCAAATGAACGCGTGAATCCTTCTACGCCAGCCTTTGAAGCCGCATAAATTGATTCACCCTTTAAGCCTAATGCAACAGCAATCGTCGAAAAGTTGATAATCACACCGTGCTTGTTTCTGATGATTAGTGGTGCGATCAGTTGGCAACAATAAATTGTCCCCAACAAATTGGTGTTGATGATTTTTTGGGAGACGCTTTGCGGTGTGATAACGGCCAAGTTCATTGAGGCAATGCCCGCCGCATTAATCAAACCGGTAACCTTCACTCCATCTTTTTTGAGTTGCTGTGCGACAGCCTTCACACTCTCATACGACGACACATCACAACTCACCGCAGGGAATGGCACTCCATCGACATTCCTTGCAAGGCCAAATACGTCGATATTTTTTTGGATGAGACGATCACAAATGGCTCGCCCTAACCCCCTGCTGGCACCCGTAACGACGATCATTGTTGCGCTTCCATCTGGCTAATAAACTCGTCAGCCAATGAACCAGCCGTCCGAAACATGCTACGAGACCGTGACATGGCAGCATCCGACGTCCAATCAAACTCAAAGCCCATTTCTGATGCTTTATCTTCGAGCGCAAGACAAAGCTCAACCAGCCTCATCGAGTCTAGTACACTTTTGCTGCCAATGAGCGGCATTTCGTCAGTTACTTCTAATGACTTGTCTTCAAGCAATTCAGAAATAACCGTGAAGATTGCTAGCTTAGTTTCTTTCGTGCTCGACATGGCGTGTCCTCGTGCGCTTAGGCTGGTACATTACTATCTTGTGTGGTGCTATCACTTCATTACCTAGGTGCGATATGAAGAAATAGGCTCGTGGTGTGTTTTGTCGAACTATACTAGTAGTGCGATCAGATTTGTTATGTTTAGCGATAACACAGGTCATCTAAATCCTACGACACAGTATAGTTGAATGTATTCCTTACATTATTCTGATAGCAGAATTTACGCACTCACGGAGGCAATCATAGCGTACCATATACAACGTGTCAAATACGTATGATATGGAACATACGCATTACAATGCACCGTTATGCATCACTTAACCCGGCAATGACATCCACATACACACCATGCATAACGACCCATCCCCATCCCAACAGCACACGTGCATGCGGGCATACAGCGGTGAGCCACTATCGCGCATATGCGCGGTTGATGGCGCCCTGCTACGCTCCTCGCTCTGCAACGTTGCCACGGCAGAGCATGGTACAATAGGGGGCAAGGAATATATCGCCACCATACCACGCAAAGGAGCATGGCATGACATTGTCACACAACGACCTCCTCCGCTACGCCGCACAATACCAACGCGACGGCTACGTGATTGTGCCCAGTTTATTTGCCTCCTCGGAGGTCGCAGGTTTTATTGAGCACTTCATGGACTTACGCCGTCAAGGTTCCAAAGAAGGTGACTTCGCCGGCGTACCGATTGCTGGCGACGACAACACCCCTGACCCGCTCCAACAATACCCACGCATGATTCATATGCACCGTTGGGATGAACCGAGCCGCGATTGGATGATTGATCAGCGCATCGACACCGTCATGACCTCATTGCTCGGTATGTCTCCATACGCTGTCCAGACCATGCTCTACTTCAAGCCACCGGGTGCGCGCGGCCAAGCGCTCCATCAAGACCAATACTACTTGCGCGTCCAACCAGGCACGTGCATAGCGGCATGGCTGGCGCTCGACGACTGCGACGAGGCCAACGGCTGCATGCAGATCGTGCCCGGTAGTCACAAGTTGCCCTTACTGTGTACCGTGCCAGCCGATACGACACAGAGTTTCACTGATGTGATGGTGCCAGTACCCGAGGGGATGACTGTTGCACCAATCATCATGAAAGCCGGCGACGTGCTCTTTTTCAATGGGCAACTCATCCACGGCAGCTTCCCCAACTCGAGTAGCAACCGCTTTCGTCGGTCGTTGATTGGCCACTACATCGTCGGCGATGCCGAAAAGGTGGCCAAGTACTACCATCCCGTGTTGCGCATGGACGGCACCGAAGTCACCCTCGGCGTCAGCAAAAGAGGTGGCGCCTGTGGCGTCTGGGTCGAAAAAGACGGCGAGACTGTCGTGGAAATGCGCGATCCCGAGGCGAAGTCCGCGGTTGCCGTCGCTGACGGTGATGACCCGCCCCTCATCGCCTAATTCATTGCCCCCTTCGGCATGATTAAAGTCAACACGAGCGGGGAGTATATCATCACTACTTGAGGAGATTACCATGACAATATCCGACAAAGAACTGCTATCCGACAAAGAACCAATCGCTCAGTCCAAACTGCACTGGTACCGCATACCACTTGACCGTGCCGTACTCGCCGAACTCAACCAGCGCAGTGATGCCTGGGGGTTTGCACAGACACTGGGTCACCTCGGGATTATTGCGGCCACTGGCGCTTTGTCGTGGTATGCCGCCGCCAACTGGAGCTGGCCAATACTTCTGCTCTGCCTGTTTGCGCATGGCACGGTGTATGCCTTTTTGCTCAACGCCTTCCACGAATTTTGTCATAACACCGTATTCAAAACCAAGGCGCTGAATAAACTGTTCTTGTACATCGTCAGTTTCATCGGCGGATTGAACCACGTCTACTTTTGGGCCAGCCATCAAGAACACCACAAGTACACCTTGCACCAGCCTGACGACATGGAAGTCATTTTGCCCGTTGAGATTACGCTCAAAAGCTTCATCACCACGGCAATTATCAATCCATGGGGGATCATCGAACGTGCGAAGAGTTGGTTTTTGTTGAGCACTGGACAACTTGAGAACGACTGGCAACGCACCCTCTTCCCTGAGAACAAACCGGCCCGTCGCCGCGAGTTGTTCAATTGGACGCGTATATTACTGGTCGGGCACGCACTCATCATCGCTCAAGCCTTTGTGACTGGGTGGTGGATGTTGCCGGTATTAATTACCTTTGCGCCATTCTATGGTGGTTGGTTGCTCTTTTTGTGCAACAACACGCAACATGTCGGCTTACAAGACGAGGTCGAAGACTTTCGCTTGTGCACGCGTACCATCTACCTCAATCCCATCGTGCAATTCCTGTACTGGCACATGAACTACCACATCGAGCATCACATGTACGCTGGTGTGCCGTGCTACAAACTGGCGCGCTTACATCGTGCCATCAAGCATGAGCTGCCCTACACACCGGATGGGTTGTACGAGACATGGTCAATTATCATCGGCATTTTGCGTCGTCAAAAAGCTGAGCCGTCATTCCAATTTGTACCAGAGTTGCCAGCCAAAATGAATGTCTAACCCGTCTCTTTTGTGGTATGCTAGCCACAATATGACAGAGAGGACGCAGACCATGCTGACGGCATTTACCATGATTCAAGCGCGCCCAGACGCCATCAAAACCATCGCCCAAACGTTGGCTAGCCTGCCACACGTGAATGAAGTGTATAGCGTTACGGGTGAGTGGGATATCATCGCCATTGTGCGCCTCAAAGACTACGAGAAGTTAGCCGAGGTCATTCCGGATGAGGTTTCACGCCTCGATGGCATCATTCGTACCAACACGATTTTGGCCTTCCGACGCTTCTCACCTGGCGATCTCGAGGCAGCCTGGAGCGTTGGCATCGAGTAGTCGCCTAGCTACGACTGAGGCATCATGGTATACGAATCACGCATTATCAAGCCGTTTCTGGTCGCGTTTGGCACGTTACTCATCGGTGCCGTCATCGTCGCCAACGCTTGGATTTCTGATGACGCCGGCTTGACGTTGCGCAGCATCGATAACCTTCATCGCGGCTTCGGCCCCAATTTTAACATCAGCGAACGAGTGCAAGCCTACACCCACCCACTGTGGATGTGGTTGCTCGCACTCGTGACTGCATTGAGTCATGAGTACTTTTTTAGTACGATTATCGTCTCGCTCGTGTGTAGCATCTGGATGTTGAGCATCACGGCGTGGCGTGTCGAGGCCAGCGACAGCGGTTTGGCCATCGTCGCCGTCAGTCTGTTACTCTCAAAGTCGTTCATCGACTATAGTACCTCTGGCCTCGAGAATCCACTTGCACACCTGCTCCTCGTCAGCTTTGCGGCCGTCTATTTGCGCCATCTCGATCAACCGCACTACCGCACCCTCAGCCTACTTGCGGCCGCCATCGTGCTCAACCGCCAGGATCACCTGCTGTTGATAGCACCGGCCCTACTCAGTTTGTGCGTGCGTCCGACCGAACAGAGTGGATCGCGACGCATTCGTTGGCAACTCATTGAACGCCCCGCATTCATGCGGCTCTTGGTAGGTATGGTACCGGTTGTACTATGGTTCGGGTTTTCACTGCTCTACTACGGCTTCTTGTTCCCCAATACCGCTTACGCCAAACTCAACACCGATGTGGTGCGTAGCGAGTTAATGCAACAAGGTCTGCTCTACCTGCTCGAAAGTTTCAAGTCTGACCCATTGCTCTTCATCATGCTGGTGTTGGGGATCTGGTTGAGCATACAACGCGGTCATCTCTATCACCGTGCGCTCGCTGTGGGCATCATACTCTATGCGGTCTACATCATCAATATCGGCGGTGATTTCATGGTCGGGCGCTTTCTGACAGCTCCACTCATCATTGCCGCACTGCTCGTTGCCACCCTCACCCCACAGCACATCATCAGCTATACGGCCACCATTCCCTTGTTGTTGATGGGGATTATCAATCCAGTCAATCCGCTTATCAGCAACTTTCAACACACGCAAACACAAATTGATCCGACCTTTTCGAATAGCAACGGTGTCACCGATGAGCGCCGCTACTACGCCGAGACATCAGGACTCCTTGACCTCGAACGGGCGTTTTTTGCGCAGGCCTATCCCCTCGAAAACCCATTTACGCCAATGGTGCCAATCGCCCAAGGTGCGCGCACAATTACCGCACCCACAGTCGGAGCCTTGGGGCTCGCCGTCGGCCCAGATGTGCACGTCATTGATGAACTGGCCCTCAGCGATCCACTCCTTGCCCGCCTCCCGGCCATCTACAATCCGGCATGGCGTGTTGGGCATTTTTATCGCACTGTTCCAGCCGGCTATGTCGAAAGCATTGAACTCGGCCAGAATCGTATCGCTGACCCACAGTTGGCCAAATACTACGACGCCCTGCGACTGATTGTTCGTGGCCCGATATTTGATGGAGCACGCCTGCGTACAATTGTGGCCTTCAATACAGGGCAGTACGACCATCTAATTGATACGTTCAACTATACCTATCCTACCGTTACACGCATCGCGTTCGATGATATGCAGTATGTCAATAGCGACTATGCACTGCCTATCACCCATGATGGATTATATGTGTCGTTATCACAACCAAATACATCAAATCGTATTGCTCTTGAATTAGGCCAAATAACTCCATACGATGTCATATTTTTGAAAGAAAATCGACCTCTGGGTCACCTGATAGTTCCGAGTAGTGTAGTGGTTACGGCACCGCTGGTTCAGCATCAAATAGCGATTCCACCTGCCATTCAAACCAGTGGATACGATGCGATACACATTCGTCCACGCCTTGGGCGTGCACAAAGTGCGGCCGCGCCATTGCAGGTCGGACGCATCGTATTCTTGGCTGCCGACGCACCCGCACTCGCCGAGATACGCCTTGGGAGTGGATGGATCGTCGACGGGCGGTTTTATCGCAAAGACGAAATGCTGACGCTTGATGAGCCGTTGCGCCCAATCCAGTTCCCGGCCAGCGTTGTTGTGACCACGCCGAACAGTCAGAGCATCAACATTCAGTTCACCATCGAGCGCATCTTACCGGCGGTCGGCACCACCACCACCAATGCCGCCATCGGCATCTGGGTAGACGACCAGCTCATTCGTGAACTACCCGCACGAGAGCAGCAAGGCATCAACGAGTTTGTGAATCTCACTGCGGGGGTCCATCGTATCGTATTGCGCATCAGCCACAATGGCACGGCACTGGCAGCACAAGCCTTGCTCCGTGACATCAACATTCGGCCGGTCAGTCAGATGCAGGCGCCAGATTTAACCACTGCACCGGACATCGCGGCCTTGTTTCATGATGGTTGGTACCGGTTTGAGCCGAGCGTACGACTGCGTTGGGCCAGCAGTCCGGCACAGATTCGCGTCTTTGTGACGCGTGCGGGGCAATATACAGTACGCTGGCAAGCGAGTAGCTTTTTGCGACCAAATGGATCTGATACCGAATCACCGTTCAAAATCAGTGTCAACAATCAAGCACCACAGCAAATTACTGCGGTGCTCGGACAAAACGAGATAAACGTCACACTCAATCAAGGCGTAAATCTTATAACCTTTACGGCAAACGATGGCGCAGTCAAGCCGAGCGATGTCCTCGGTAGTGCCGACGATCGGCCGTTGAGCATGGCCATTAGTGGTATAGAAATCCGCTAGTCCGTCAGACGACCGCTATAATGATGGTGAAGATGAGCAGACCACCTATCACTGCATATTCCCAGTACCCACGCCGCGATTTGCTCTCACTCAGTGCGATTTGCAACATGCCCGTAATCACATAAAAAATCACCAAGAGCATGGCGCCGCCCAACAAAAACGGCGCAGACCAGTAATTGAGCGCCCAGAGCGCTTGTACCAGCACAAAGCCGACCATGAGCGACAGTAGCCCTAGATTGGTGCGCACCTGACTCCACTGGAGTTGTGCGTAGGCTAGCAGTGCCCCGCTACTCCCCACCAGCACAGCCGCATACAACGTACGCATATGTGCGTAGTAGATGGCGCTGAATAAACCGAACGCCATGAGGAGCGCTAGCCCCTGCAACACCATTAACGCCACTTGGCGAATCTCGGGTTGACGATCCATTGAGTAATGCTGTGCGACCAATGACGCAAGCAGGAGTACACCCGTTGCAATCAGGGCAAGCACGAAGGCGAGCATCTGCAGACCAGAGTTAAACAGGCGAAAGAACGTAAACGACGTGATAACCGAAAAAGCAGGCAGAATCCAGAACCCTGGCGCAAGCTCCACCACCGTAAAACGCAGATTGAGCAACCAGAGCGGCCGCGCATGTATTTGTGGATGATCGCGTGTAAACAAATCGGCACCCATGCTTGTAAGAATCACGATGGCTGCCAGAATCACCCACGATACGGTGATTACCGGCAAATCGCCACCCAATTGGGCACGAATGATGTTCGGATTAATATCAACCAAAAAAACAACCGCCATACCCAATAGCACGAGCAGTACCATCGAGACAATTCGGTCATATCGTGGAACTGATGCATCCATAACTCACCCTCTATCTCTCATCCGTTTGTACGGAGCGTGTTGCAATGCCTTGTACTGCATTATACCGTACTGCACTGTTTGTGGTACAATCTGCGCGGGTGGAATTTGGAAGGAGCCCAGCATGCGCGATGATATTACGAATGCCGCAATTGAAGATTATCTGGCGAGCTTGATGCCGCCACGCCCGGCCCCGTTGAGTGACATGGAGCGCATCGGGCGCGAGCATGGGTGGCCACTCGTCGGTGCGGTAGAAGGTCAATTCTTGTACATGCTTGCCCGCACAAGTGGTGTACGCGATGCCCTCGAAATCGGCACCGCCACAGGATATGCAGCGATTTGGTTACTGCGCGCCTTGGTGCAACATCCCGATGGCCGATTAACCGCCATCGAGAAGGACCCAGCCCGATACACGCGCGCCCGTGAGTGGGTCGCCAAAGCCGGGTACAGCGATCGATTCTCAATTCACGAAGGTGACTGGTTCCGCGAGCTCAACAACTTGCGCGGGCCGTACGACCTCATCTTCTTGGATATTTTGCGCCACCTCAACGACGAAAACGAAGCCCTCAAAGCACTCCAGTTGTGTGTGCCGTTGTTGCGTCGTGGCGGCATCTTGGTAGCTGATAACGTGTTATGTAATGCGTTGGTGCTCGAAGATGAGACAGAGGCGGCCCCAATTGTGCGTGGCATCCAGGAGTTCAATCGCGCCATCATGCATCACATTGATCTCGAATCAGTGATTTTGCCGATTCGCGATGGCATTGCAATCTGCCGCCGGCGTACATAATCAGCGACACCACGATTGACATACCGAGGGCCCGCACCGTGACCGGTGCGGGCCCTCGGTGTTATCGATACAAATCATTGTCACCGCGTTCGGCACGGTCAAGCTCTGCGAGCACCTCAAAATTCGAGATGTACGCAGTGCCACCCTGTATGCTCTGCAATGCAGATAACCCTTGCATCACAATGTGCAACCCCCAACCAATCAGCATAATCGTGCTCAACAGCCCAAACGCCGTCATAATGCTACTCCCCGTCAAAAATGACATGGCGTAATACGGCGAACCAATAATGCCATACGTTAGAAGTTGTAATCCCAACCAAATAAATGGCAGTTGCAACGTAATCACAAATTCGACACGCCAATACTCGAAGAGCATACGCAACAGAATCATGGCATTCAGCGTGTGCAATAAGGCCAACAACATATTTATGGGGACCCCGATGGCACTGATTTCGTTGTCGTATGACCACAACCCGACTTGCACACCAATCCCCTCAATCATCCAGAAGAAGATGAAGACGATGAGTGCAATCAACCACGACTGCAAATAACTAATCTGTCCGAAGCGACGACGGAGTGTAGCAAAAATAAGCAGCGATGGAAACACCATCACCCATCCACCCAACAGCGCGACCAATGGCACCTGATCGCCGAGCAGGTGAATCAGCGCGTCTGCGTACACCACACCGTACAACCAGTGCCATAACACTGAACCAGCACCACCAAGCATGGCCGTCAGCGCTACCAAAATAAACACGTTGGTCCTGGTGGCCATGCCAAACACGACACACGCTGCCAAGGCCATAATGGTCGCCAGGATAAGCACTATCTCCATGCAATACTCGCTTTGTGTTGTGATCTCTAAAGTCCAGCAAATTCGCGCACTTCACCGTTTGTGATCGTGAATAACTGTTGCGTTAAGCCGTGTGCATGCTGCCGCATATCACGTTGAATCTGCAATGATACCGCAGTGATACGATCAGCATCTTCATCGTTGAGCACAACCATAAAATCTCGATTGGGGATGCCAATGACCAAGTTCCCCGGCAACGTGCGGGCGACGTCGAGGAGCAAATCAGGGAGGAGTAAACGCACCGCGTCGAGTCCATCTTCGTTGTTGAAGATGATAATCTGCTGATCACCGTGGCCAGCCACATGATACGCCACATCCTGTGACATGGCACGTAAATTATTCAACGCCTGCTCATGTACAGTATATTCGCTCACGCCCCAACGCTCAAGTTGTGTCTCCGTAAGGAATGACAAGCGTTGGTTGTCACGAATTGCATACGTCACCATGATGTCCGCCAAAAACAGCCGATACACGATAGGATCAGCACCGCGTTCGAGCAAGTCCATTAAGAGTACTACCGGCTTGAACTGCGGTATGATGCGGTCGGCAATCGCCTGATACCCCGGGTCGGGCACGCCCTTCTCCCCTTTGCTGACGCGCAAAAGCGTGGTCACCACCGCATCAAGTGCATCGGGGCGACGCCGATAGGCCTGCTCAAATGGTGCCACATCGATGGACAGCGATGTTTCGCCGCGCATAATCACAAGCTGCCCATCCAAAAACGTCACGTCTGTAATCGTCGCATCAAGCTCCGGCAACGTTGCAATCACGTGCGTCACAAATGTATCAAAATCGTTGTTTGTCATAGTACCTGTGTACGAAATGCGTGAACGAGGTCGCTCACGGGAAGATTAATGACGACGCGTCCACCAGCAACTACATGCATCTGTGCGTCGTTTGTGACTTGTCCAATACAGGCATGCGGAATACCATCGAGTGCACGTTGGAAGGCCGCTTGATGCACCACCGGTACCTCAACGACGAAACGACTCGGGCTCTCGCTGAACAACCGCACAAGTGGCTGTGTCGTGCTACTCGGCATCAAATCAAGATTAATATGACAGCCCATGCGCCCCGCCAACGCCATTTCGGCAACGGCAACCGCCAAGCCACCCTCGCTTATGTCGTGGCATGCCGCCACCAACCCTGCGCGCATGGCTGCGTGCAGCTGACGCATCAATTGGGGCGCAAGCGCCAAATCAACCTGCGGCATCTGCCAGGTTGAGCCGGGGATGTTCCCTGCCACCATGCTCGCATGCGACCCTGCCATGGCATCCGTGGTAAATCCGACCACATACACCGCGTTACCGGCAGACTTGAGGTCGCTCGTCTGTGCCAGTCGGATGTCGTGATGATACGCCATCGCAGAAATCAACAACGTACCAGGAATAGCCGTACGTGTGCCGTCGGCAGCACGGTATTCGTTGTTCAGCGAATCTTTGCCCGAGATAAACGGCGTCCCAAAGGCCAACGCCGCATCATGGCATCCTGCCGTCGCCCGCGTCAACGCGCCCATACGATCGGGCTGGCGCGGATCACCCCAACAAAAGTTGTCCAGAATGGCGCATGACTGTGGATCTGCACCCACGGCCACCACATTACGGACTGCTTCATCAACGGCGTGCAACGCCATCCAGTACGGGTCATATTGGCTCAATTGTGGTGCCATACCACACCCAATCGCTACCCCGTGCATGGTATCAGGACGGACATGCAGTACTGCGGCATCACCAGGACCATCACTCATTCGTCCCACGAGTGGCTTTACCACCGTGCGACCTTGAATCTCGTGGTCGTAGCCCCGTATCACCGGCTCACGACTGGCAATATTAGGATGTGCAAGCAACTTGAGTAGGAGCTGTTGCGCATTCGTTGCAATCGACTTAGGCGCAGTCGTTGATGGCGGATACCACTCGGCCATCAAGGTACGCTGTGGTCGTCCGTCATGCAAGAAGTGCATGTCAATGTCAACCACAACCTGATCGTGATAGGTCACCACCAGACGTCGACTACCGTCAAACGTACCGACTGCAGTGGCCTCGACCTCTTCGGCGGCACACATCGCCAACAATGCTGCCAGATTGGCGGGTGGCACGGCCATGACAATCCGCTCTTGCGCCTCAGAGAGCCAGATCTCCCATGGTTGCAACCCGGCATACTTGAGCGGCACCGTAGACAACTCAACGCGTGCCCCCACCTGTTCACCCATCTCGCCAATAGCCGATGATAGACCGCCAGCACCACAGTCAGTGATTGCACTGTATAATCGTGCATCACGGGCATTAATTACCACATCAATTAACTTTTTCTCGGTGATGGGATCACCGATTTGTACGGCACTCCCTGCCTCTTGCGCCGTCGTATGCGTCAGCTCAATAGACGAAAAAGTTGCACCATGAATGCCATCACGCCCGGTACGCCCACCGAGCACAACAATCACGTCACCACTCTGTACATGACGTGGATGCGCGTTACGTGGTGCTAACCCGACCGTCCCACAAAACACCAATGGATTTGCGATGTATCCAGCATCAAAAAAGATGGCCCCATTCACGATAGGAACGCCGATTTTGTTGCCGTAGTCTTGGACACCTGCAACCACGCCATCCGCTACCTGTGCCGGTGGCAACACATTCCCCGCAAAACGACTGATGTCACTCTCGCGCGGCCCAAAGCAGAACACATCGGTTGCCGCTATTGGCTTTGCTGATACTCCGAGCACGTCACGTAGGACGCCACCCATACCGGTATTTGCTCCACCAAATGGCTCAAGAGCCGATGGATGATTATGCGTTTCAACTTTGAATGAAAGCTCATATTCATCATCAAAGGCCACAATACCCGCATTATCTACAAACGCTGAAATGAGTGGTAAATGCGTCAGATTGGCGGCCGTCACCTGTGTTGCACGCATCAAGTAGTGGCGAATCAAACTGTCAATTTCTGCTTCGCTGCCCAATCCTACGAGGGCCGCATGCAAGCCATGTCGCTCTGGTGGCAGGTGATGTGGCGCACCTTTGTAGCGCACCTTGCCTTTGAATGTTTTGTGCGAACAGTGTTCGCTCCACGTCTGTGCAATCGTCTCAAGCTCACCGTCACTCGGATCGCGCCCCAACTGCTGATAGTAGGCTTGGATGGTGCGCATTTCATCGAGATCGAGTGCCAATAGTCCTTGCTTGCTTAGATGCATCAAGCCGGCATCATCACTTTGTCGGAGTGGCACAACTGCCACATGACTCGGCCGTGCGCTCGGAACCGCTAATAACTGCAGATAAAATGCAAGGCGTCGTTCAGTATCTGTAGGAGCAAACAGCTGTTGAATTTGGATGAGTTCGTTATGCCGATTCGTCTGATCGCTTGGGTGGATGCGATAGCGCCGTACCGTGCGCACATGCGTCAACGCTGTCACACCAAGATGATGCGCACCAATGCGGATACTCTCCGCTTCGTTATCGGTCACTCCCGGGCGATACGCAATTTCGGCACAATCGTGGGTAAGTGTATCGAGTTGCTGGCGTGCCAAATCGTACCAGACGGCAGATTGCGTAATCGGATCACATAACAGATGCGCGCTGAGGGTGGGCATGGCGTCGGCCGTGAGCGTTCCACCAAGTAGGTAGAGCGTATGCTCATCAGGTGTCGCCTGTGTTGTCACAATTACACAAAAAGCCGACATGTTTGTCCCCAATTACAGCATAAAAATATATCCTCTAGTATAGCCGTTTGGCGCTATGATGGTCAAGCAATCCAGGGCTATGGTATGATAGGGCACAGTGAGTATGTGACCAAAGGAAAACGCTTGTCAACGCCACAAATCTTTGATTGTGCCCCCCTCGATACATATGCACAACGCATCACACAGGGGTTCGTATTTGTTGGAGGCACGCTCACCCTCCCAGGACTCTTCTTGGCGCTGAGCGGTCTCCTCAACTACCAGATCGCCTACTATGGTGCGGTTATCAGTGGCGCAGTCGCTGCCACGTTGTTAGTATTTGTCTGGTTATCCTGGGCCGGCATGCCTCTGACCCTAGAGGTGCACACCGATCAACTCATCATTAAGCGTCGGTGGTGGCGTGCCATTCGAGTGCCGTTTCATGCGGTCGAAGCCGTGACCATTTTAAATGTGGCAACCGACTTACAACGGACGGCACGAGCCTTTAATGCAGGTGTGTTCGGTTATCAAGGACCATTTACCTCGGCTCGCTACGGACGCCTCTTTTGTATGGTGACTGATCGCGATCGCACGATTGCCATTGCCCGCCATCACGACCGTATTCTCATCGTCAGTCCCTATCAACCAACCACGTTTATGGCGACGCTCCGTGAGTCAATGAGTGCCAAGGACTAACCGTATCATGCATTTTTCTGCTGCCGAACATCTTACCCTCCCATGTCGCTTTGCCACCTTCACACCAGGTGAACTCCACCAAGATGGCCGTCGTTACTTACCCACAGTCGGATTGTCCCTTGCCGAACACCATCCCAATGCCTACCAGCTCCCCGTGGTTGATCGCCATCATCGGGTCAATGCCCAGCATGTGGGATCGGTGGGGTATGCCCAGCTGGTACTCTTACTCTGCCAGTTCCGCATCCAATCAGGCAAACCTCACCAAGGACTTCGTGTGCAAGCCGATGGTATTCCTGGTGCGCCACGTGTATATGGTCGAGTCACTCACGTCGCCATTTGGGAAATTCCCGCTACCCCGCTCCCGTACGAATCTCTCTACTGTGAATTTGTCATTGATATCGGCTTTGGTCGCGTAGGGGTACGCACCCATGCTACTGCGCCGCACCTCGCCCAACGCCTCGGCACACAACAACTCATGATCGGCGATTTCGTTGAAATTTGGCGCCCACGAATTGATATTTTGACGTTTGTCCCCCAATAACCACACCGTACGATTTGTTTTCATCAAATTATCATTGTGAATTTGTTGACAAGCAGAATCTTTGTGATAATATACACATGCTGTCATGACACGGGCGTGTCAACACAGATAGTCAAATCGTAACGAGGAGTCAGATCGCATGAAAATCTCAGTTCGCAAGTGGGCAGTGGCCTTGTTGGCCGTAGCTGCATTCGTAATTGCAGCATGTGGCGGTGAGAGCGGCGGCGCAAGCAACGGCGCCTTGACCGTCACCACCGATGGTGAGAACCTGGCCTACAGCAATGCCGCTTTGACCGCTCCAGCCGGCAAAGTGACCTTGACCTTCAACAACACGTCAGCCGCCCAGAGCCACAACATCGTCATCGTCAAGGGTGGCAGTGATGTTGCGCTTGCTGTTGACGAGGCAGCCACCGAGGCCGGTGATGCTACTGGTTACATCCCAGCTGACACCAGCAACATCTTGGCAAACACGAAGATGTTGGCCCCAGGCGCCAGCGAGACCATTGAGTTCACGGCCGAGGCCGGTACCTACACCTTCATCTGCACCTACCCCGGCCACTACGGCGGCGGCATGCAGGGCACCTTGACCGTCAACTAAATCTTGTTGAACGGCCATACACAGCCCCTCGGTGTCATACATGACACCGAGGGGCTGTGTGTTTAGCGCGTTTCGGTGATTTTGGTCAGTCCTTGTGGCGCATCTGGATTGCGCCCACGCACATGGGCGCTCGCATGTGCCACGCGTTGCCAGGTGGCAATAGCGACCATCGGAGCCACACGCTGATCGCAAGCGGGGAGTGGCAAGGCAACGGTAGCTTGTTGCAAGTGATGCTCATCGTTACTTACCACCAGGAGTTGGGCCGATTGCTGGCGCAGACGCGTACACAAGGCCGCCATGTCAGCACATGTTGCGCCACTATCACTGGTCATTAACACAGGAAACCCCGCTTCTACCACCGTTACTGGCCCATGAAGCACATCGGCAGATGAATACGGCTCGACCGGCAATCCGCTGAGCTCTTTGATTTTGAGGGCCGCCTCAAACGCGGTTGCATACTGCAGACCACGACCTACGCTCATGGCCGCTGGCGCACCTGCCAATACTGCCGCAGCTGCATCAATCGTCGCCTGTGGCACAGCCAGGACCTGTGTGAAGAGTCGTGGCAATTCGTCGAGTGCGGCATCAAATGTGGTATCACCAGTCAATGCCGCTACCAGTAGCGCCAGCGTGGTTAATTGATTGGTGTAGCTCTTGGTAGCAGCCACGCTCAGCTCCGGCCCAGCATGGATATCAATGTGATGGGCCGCACTCTGGGCCAGACGAGATGCAGGATTATTGGTGATTGCCACCGTTAAAGCACCCTGCGCACGCGCACGTTGTACCACATCACAGATATCTGGTGATCGTCCTGATTGTGAAATACCAATCACCAACGCCCCCTCCAGATGGACGTCTGCGTTGTACAACGTACCAAGTGCCGGCGTCGCGAGCGCCACCGGCCACCCAAGTGCCATGCCAAACAAGTACTGTGCGTAGCGTGCCGCATTATCTGACGTGCCACGTGCTGCAATCATGACAAACCGTGGTTGATACTGACGAATCACGTGGGCAACCTGATGAATCATGGGGCGCTCTGCTAACAGCGTCGAGGTGACTACCGGTTGTGCATAGATTTCTTGAAGCAACTGACTTTGTGTCATTACAAACTCCTCTTCATTCTTTGTTCTATCTTACTCGTAATTAGCTGTCCTCGTTCATTCCATGGATTGCTGACCAAATCTTAACCTAGTATTGTAAGTATCTTAACCCAACCACGGTACGCTAAGTACGCTATCAATGATGATGGTACATCACACCATCTTGCATTCATTTGGAGCGCCAACATGCCGTGTGCATCACTCACCAAGGCTGATCTTCACCTTCATACAACCTATAGCGATGGGTATGCTACGCCTGCGCAGGTAGTTCACCACGTCATCCAGCATACCGACATTCGCGTCATCGCAATTACCGATCATGACGAAATAACTGGCGCCTATGAAGCACACAAATATGCTGAGGGGACAGACCTGCAT
>Ga0194130_10002210_pt1 | contig 28682 bp, 32 predicted proteins | sample TA2KigsurfametaG_FD_160084 | JGI IMG/M metagenome (GOLD analysis project Ga0194130, IMG submission 160084) | Freshwater microbial communities from Lake Tanganyika, Tanzania - TA2015050 Kigoma 12 surface | ecosystem: Environmental > Aquatic > Freshwater > Lake | place: Tanzania: Lake Tanganyika...
AAGACAGTAACCGCAACGACAACTTCCGCGCCAAGCGCTATGTCGCAAAGTACACCATTAATCCTGCTATCACGCATGGCGTTTCACATGTAGTGGGTTCGATTGACACCGGCAAGCTGGCAGATGTAGTGCTGTGGAAGCCCGCCTTCTTCGGTGTGAAGCCATCGATGATCCTGAAGAGTGGAATGATCGCTGCGGCGCCAATGGGTGACCCCAATGCCTCGATTCCTACCCCACAACCCGTGCATTACCGGCTGATGTTCGGTGCCTTCGGTGGCGGGCTCAAAACCTCATTCACGTTTGTCTCACAGGCCGCATTGAAAGCAGGTATTGCGGATGAACTTAAATTAAATAAATCAGTGGAGGGTGTGAAAGGTATGCGCAAGCTGCGCAAGGCGAACATGATTCATAACGGCTATGCGCCGGTAATGGAAGTCGACCCCGAGACCTATGAAGTGCGCGCTGATGGTGAACTGCTGGTGTGTGAACCCGCGACTGTTTTACCCATGGCGCAGCGATACTTTCTGTTTTGAAGTCGAAGGCTAAGACTAAATCACTCTGAATTTTTATGCGAATTTGAACCTTGTAGATATGCTGACTCTCCATACGAAGGTCGACAGTGCCGAAAAAATCGACGGCGAACTCGTGCTTCCCTATGAGCTGCGAGAGAAAAGCCGTCAGCGTGCCGTACTCACTAGCGGCGAAGAAGTTGCTGTACTGACCGTACGTGGCACCGTGCTGCGCGATGGCGATTTATTAAAAGGCGACGATGGTCGTATCGTTCGAATTCGTGCTGCAGATGAAGCCACCTATCGCGTGAGCTGTGATTCACCGCATGTGCTGCTGCGTTGCGCTTTTCACTTGGGGAATCGTCACACGCAAGCACAAGTCGGCGATGGATGGCTGCGTATCCGCAAAGATGCGGTACTACGCGAGATGCTGATCGGCCTGGGCGCCAAGGTCGCTGATGAACAAGCACCGTTCGAACCGGAAGCCGGAGCCTACGGCGGCGGGCATCATCATCACGGTGATCATGGGCACCATCGTCATCATCACCATCATCATGCGCTCGCGCCTATTCCGGTTCGACAGAAAATTCATCGTCCGGGCGATTCGCAGTGACTGTGTCTGCGCCCCGCCCTGCAGCGCCGTTGCTGCACTTGCTGCAGCTTTGCAGCCCGTCATTACCAGTAGGTGCTTATAGCTACTCGCAAGGGCTCGAAGCGGCGATGCACGCAGGTTGGGTCCATGATGAAGTGACTGCGCGCGACTGGATCATTCAGGCGCTGGATCAGGTCGTGGCGCGTTTCGAAGCACCGATTATGTTGCGCCTGATCGCCGCGTTCACCGAGCGAGACGCGCGCCGTGTGCGTTACTGGACTGATTTTTTTATCGCCGCGCGCGATAGCGCAGAGTTTCGTGCAGAAACCCTGCAAATGGGTTACTCAATGGGGAAATTATTACCTGAGCTGGTACCTGATCAAGCAGCGCTGACTGAATTGCTACCACCGCTCTCGGAATTGCCGTTCCCGACGGCGCTTGCAGCGGCCGCGGTTGCACTGCAGGTGAATGATGATGATGCGCTGCTCGGTATGCTGTTCTCGTGGGCCGAGAATCAGGTACTGGCCTGTGTAAAATCTGTCCCGCTGGGTCAAGTGGCGGGTCAGCGTTTGCTTCTCTCGCTGGGGGAACCGATTGCGCACGCTGCGGAAACCGCGCGACAACTGCCAGATGATGCCTTATCCAACTGGACGCCGGGCCTGTCACTACTATCGATGCAGCATGAGGTGCAGTACTCAAGGCTGTATCGTTCCTAATATTTTTATTTAATCACTGAGAGTCCCATGAATACTTCGAATCCCCTACGCGTTGGCATCGGCGGTCCAGTAGGCTCGGGTAAAACGGCACTGTGCGAGATGCTGTGCAAGCAAATGCGCAGTCAATATGAGATGGCTGTTATTACCAATGATATTTATACTAAAGAGGATATGGAAATTCTGCTGCGTGCTGATGCGCTTCCAGCAGAACGGTTGATGGGTGTTGAAACCGGCGGCTGCCCGCACACAGCCATTCGTGAAGATGCCTCAATAAATCTTGAAGCTATCGCTCGCATGAGCGCAGACTTTCCGAGTCTTGATCTTATTCTTGTTGAGTCGGGTGGTGATAATCTGGCTGCCACTTTCAGCCCCGAGCTCTCCGACTTGACGATCTATGTCATTGATGTGGCGGGTGGCGAAAAAATTCCTCGCAAGGGCGGGCCAGGTATCACCCGATCAGATCTGTTGATCATCAATAAAACCGACTTGGCGCCGCATGTCGGCGCTAATCTGGATATCATGGCAACCGATGCAAAAAAACAGCGAGGCGAGCGACCGTTTATTTTCACGAACTTAAGAAAAGGCGAAGGGGTTGATGAAGTCGTGTCATTCATCCGCAAGCAGGGGTTGCTGGACGAGGTGAAGCATTGAGCCGGGGTTGATCAAATTAACTCGGGCGAGCTAGTCTGTCAGACATGCGACTGCAGCGCATCCGCCAGCGCTTCGGTCGCCACGTTCTCCAACCAACCGATATCAAGCGCTTGGTGCGCCTCGCAGATAAACCAGGGCTCGCGTGAATCTGGTTCGAGCATGATGCCGCGATCAATCAGGTTCCAGGCGAATTCGCGATAGAGACGGCTATCGGTTTTGCGCCAGTCGCGATAACTGGTCGGTACGGTTTCAGTGAAATGCACACCGAACATCGCCGCCGGGCCCGCAAAAGCATGCGCGATGCCGGCCGCAGTAAATACTCTACCCAGCGCCGCCTGAATTTTTTCACCGACTGAATTAATCGTTTTCAGTGCGTCGGTGTTCGTCAGAATCGATAGCGTTGCGTTTGCACCCGAGAGCGCAATCAGGTTGGCGGTATAGGTACCGCCATGCACCACACCACCGCGATGCGAACCAACCTTATCCATGACATCCGCACGACCACCAAAGCCCGCCACCGGGTACCCATTACCCATCGCCTTGGCGTACGTCGATAAATCAGCGTAAATGCCATACAACTGCTGCGCACCACCGGCCGCAACTCTGAACCCGGTTTTGACTTCATCAATCAGCAACAAGGTGCCGTAGTGCGTGCAAAGTTCGCGCAAGCGCGACAGCCATGTCGGGGTCGCAGAGATACTGCCCGCGTTACCGATGATGGGCTCGAGAATGACGCAGGCGAGTTGTTCGCCACGGGTTTGAAACAAACGCTCCAAACCCTCAGCATCATTCATCTGTATCAGGTCGAGTAGTTCACGTGCGCGCTGCGGTATGCCTGCACCAAACGGTATCACCTCAGGCTGCGTGCCACTGGCTGGATCCCAGGCTTCGATATCGGATTTCCACATCATCTCGTCGTACAGACCATGGAATGCGCCCTCGACAATAGCAACACGATCACGCCCGGTGAAACCGCGTGCGGTACGCACGGCACCCATCACCGCCTCGGTACCAGAGTTCGCAAAACGCATTTTCTGCACATTCGGGCACAGCGCTTTGACTTGTTGCACCACCTCGGTATCAAGCTCGGTGGCAAAGCCCGACAAAGTGCCGCGCTGCGTAATTTGCTCAACAACGGCGGCATCCACCCGCTCATCGCGGTAGCCAAGAATAATCGGGCCGTAACCAAGTCGGAAATCAACATACTGCTTGCCGTCGCAATCGGTTAGTCGACATCCTTTAGCGCTGCTGACGAATACGGTTTTATCGTCGCCCCAATAGCGATAGTTCTCAGCAACGCCCTGCGGCATATGCCGATGCGCTTCACGCATTAACTCGGGTTGACGACGCATCTCAGGCAGCCTTCTCGTCACCGCCCGTCTGTCCGTGCGGCGGGCGCAAGTACAGCCCAACCTGCTGCTCGAGCAGGCGCACTACATGCAGTTCTGCGGCATCGTCGCCGTAGACCTGACGCGCGCGCTCGAACACGGCCTGTGCGTGGCGTCCCATGGTGAGTGTGTAGCCCTGCTGCTCGGCGATTTGATTCACCAGTGACAGATCTTTACAGCACAAGGCAAGCGAGAAACTGGGGTCGTAGTGACCCGCGAATATCGAAGGAATATCGTGCTCAACCACCCAGCTGCTGCCAGCGCTATGCATCAGCGCCTCGCGCACCACATCTAACGGCACGCCGGCTTTGGCACCTAACATCAAGGCCTCACCGATCGCGGCTGCGTTGACGAACCACATCAAATTGGTCAGCAGCTTGACGGTCGCGCCATTACCGTGCGGGCCCACATGCAGTACCCGATTGCCGAGCACGTCCAGCACGTGACGCCAACGCGCGAATACGTCAGCTTCAGCGCCCACAAAAATAGAGAGTCTTCCCTCTGCGGCGCCATCAATCGCGTTGGTGACCGGCGCCTCCAGATAATCAATCCCTTGCTGAGCGGCTGCGGTGGCAATTTCGCGCGCCAAGTCAACTGAACTGGTCGAGGTATCAATCAGCACGCTACCCGGTCGCATCGCATGCAGCACGCCATGTTCACCCAGTAGCACCTCGCGCACCTGCGGCGGCCCTGGCAGCGATAGCAGTACGATATCGGCCTGCGAAGCGGCATTAACAGGGTCGTCGGACCATTGCGCCCCTAAAGCCGCTAGCTCGTCGGGAAGTCCGGGCCGCGCATCATGCACTGACAGCGCATAGCCATGCCGCGCAAGATTGACTGCCATCGGCCGACCCATGTTGCCGATACCGATGAACAGAAGCGAACGTGTCATGTTTTATGAAACTCGAAAAAATGCGAGCCAATCCCATTTTGACGATCAAACTGAAAGCCATGGTCTGCCAAGAGTGCCAGTGCTTCATCCAGCGGATAGACGCGGTAGCGAATGGTTTGCGCCATCAGCGTCTCGCCGTGATCAGTCAGGTAATAGTGCTTGGTAAAGCCATGATCCGCCGGTTCGATTTTTTGAGAATAGACATAGCCGTTTTTTATCGGGCGCTGGTAGTCGAAGTGCGGACCTTGAATACCCAGCAGTAATCGACCACCGCTATGCACATGACCCGCCACGCGTGCTATGCCCCGACGATTATCTTCATGCTCTGACAAGTGACTCACCATGAATGGTTCATTATCACCATCGACCACAAAGTACCAGACACCGCCATATGAAAATGCGAGATCGTAGGTAGTCTCCAGATCAAACTGCGTCACGTTTTGCCGCTGTAATGAAACGTTCGGGTAAGGATGCAAACGCTCAGAAGCGATATTCAGCATGGCCGAGGTTAAATCAATGCCCGTAACTTTTGGAATAGCGGGATGACGGGTCACCAGTTCCTGCAAAATCAAGCCGGTGCCGCAGCCTAGTTCCAATACCTTGTCAAAGTCGCCGTGGTTGACAATGTTGTCGACGATTTTTTGGTAATCGTAATAGCCGGACGTCATGATCAAATCGTAGTACGCCGACATATTGGTGTAATCGCCCATGCCCTCCTCGACCTCATCTCCCGCTCCGGTCTGGGTGCCGGGCTAGGTTATTTATTTATTAATTTATTGTTGAATGGTGATGCAGGCGTGCAGTGTTGATTGTTTCTGTGCTCTGGTCAACAGCAGAATCGCGCAATTACCCATTGTTTTTATTTTCAACGCGAAGCAATCATCAACAGCGGTCTGGTAGGTTGACTAGCCGGAGACCGCCAGCACCGCTAGCGGCCAGAAGCGGTAGTTTCCAGACGGGCGCGCTCCAGTTCGGCCAGCATGATCGCTTGTAGCGTGGGGTTTTGAACGCCGGTCGCCGCAGAAAATTTTTCTACCCAATCGAAAAAATCAAAGCGCTGCTTTTCATCCCATGGCGATGGCGGGGTTGGGGTCGCCAAGTTGCGAACGCTGGCCACCAGCTGCGCTAGTTTGAGTAATTTTGCGCGTCGCGACATATTGGGCGCGATCGTGATTCGCAGTGCTTTGCGGGTACTGCGCGATAGGCGCGGGTTGTCGGTTACCTCAGCCACGATACAGCCCACCTCACTGCCAAACACTGACGCAATGTCGGGTTCGGTAACTGACCCAAACTGCAGCAAGTCATGCAGCATGGCCGCTGCCAGCAAAAACGGGTCGGACTCGCCAGCTTCTTGCAGCATCTGCGCGACGTCGGCTGTATTGAGAATACAGTGCATACCGGCCTCGGGCGCAATTGGCCGCTCGGCACCGTGGCGACCACGGAACGCGAGCGCCTTATCCAGCACCGAGGTGCTGGCTGCGGCCGGTTTGACTGGCTTGGGTGTGCTCATCGTACGATCATAGCTGGTCTATCATGGCGAGGTCGATTTCAATCCGTCACGGCCGTAACACCCACCGCCAATGCAAGCCCCTCGCCCCGACACCGTCAAACGTTACCTCAGGCAGCCACTTGTAAAGCTAAGCACCATCTCGTGGCGCGACCTGATGACGGTGCTACTGCCAACTCTAGCGATCACCACCGTACTGGGTTGGCTGACCGTGAAGCTGATTCGGCCAGCACCCCCCGATCGCGTCGTACTGCTCGCCGGCCCGGCAGATGGCAGCTTCCACACCACCGCTCAGCGCTACGCAAAAATCATTGGTACCCACGGCATCCGCGTCGAGGTAAAAGAGACCGATGGGTCGGTAGAAAATCTTCAGCGTCTGCTCGATTCTGCCCAAACCGTCGACGTGGGCTTTGTGCAGACCGGTTTGGCGGATGATGATCAAGCGCCGGGTTTGGTTTCGCTCGGCACGATCTATGTGCAGCCCATCATGGTGTTTTATCGTGGCGAGCAGCGTATCGACCGGCTTACGCAACTGAAAGGCAAACGAATTGCGATTGGCCCCGATGGTAGTGGCACGGCGGTGGTAGCCAACAAGATGCTGGCAGAAAATGGCATGAACGCGAAAAGCGCCGAGCTGCTGGGGCTCGATAGCGACGACGCGATCGCAGCGCTGTTGGCGCGCAAGATCGATGCAGTTTTCGTCACGGGCGAGCAGCTCCGCGGTAAAAAAGTACGGGAGCTGGTAAAAAAGCCGGGTATCAAGATGATGAGCTTTCAGCAAGCCGACGGATACCTGCGCCGCCTGCATTTTTTATCGCGCTTGGTGGCGCCCGAAGGCAGCTTTGATCTGGGCCAGAACCTGCCACCGCAGGATATTCAATTGTTCGGGACGTCCGTCGAGCTGATCGCGCGTGAGGGACTGCACCCGGCCATCTCCGACCTGCTGATCGCCGCCGCGCGCGAAGTGCACGGTAAAGCGGGCATGTACCGTAAGGCGGGGGAGTTTCCGTCGCCGATAGAGCATGACATTCCGATCAGTGAAGAAGCAAAACGCTACTACACCTCGGGCGCGCCGTTTCTCTAAAAACGCATACCGTTTTGGCTGGCCAGTCTGGTGGATAGAATCGCCATCGTGCTTCTGCCGCTGCTGATTGTGGTGGTGCCCGCGACCCGTATGGTGGCGCCGCTCTATCAGTGGCGTATGCGGTCGCGAAATTACCGCTGATACGGCGCGCTGATGACGCTGGAACGCGCCATGCTCTCCAACCCGGATCAGGCCGAGCGCAGCGAATTGATCAGGCAGCTGGAAGATATCGAAGACTCGGTCAACCGTCTGCACCTGCCACTTGCGTTTGCTGATCAGCAGTATGTGCTGCGCGAGCATATCGCGATGGTCAGGGCGCGGATCAATGCGGTGGCTGCATGAAGCAATGCTGCACTGCTGCGCTGGTACACGGCCACGCGATTGATGCCGGGCGAAATTCGCCACTCGCGGCGCGCAACCCTAGGTGTCTGGCGTGTTTGGTGGCACAATGCGGCGCTTCGGCAAAGCCGTAACAGCGCCCCTCATCACCGGCCAGAAGCATGAAGCACGACAACCTCCCAACAGCCTCAAACGCTGACAGTAGCGATGCCAGCCACGACGAGCCCGAGCAACGCGGTAACTTGAAGCAGCGTCTGCATCAGCACCTGAAACATGAGGTGTATTGCAAGCTTGGAGTATCAACTATCCATGGTGTTGGTGTATTCGCTTTGCGCGACATACCCAAAGGCATACACCCGCTGCAGAGCATGGCGTCGCGCAAGGAAAAGAAGTTTTCGCGGGCCGAGCTGAAAGAAATTCCCGGCAGCGTGCGCAAGCATTTGGCTGATTTTTGTCTGATCGAGAGCGGGCGCGTGTTTGTGCCCGAGATCGGCATGAACGCGGTCAATATCTCGGTCTATCTGAATCACTCGAAAACGCCCAACCTGTTTTTCAACAAACAGGAAGTACTCGAGGCCCTGCGCGATATCACTCGCGGCGAGGAGCTAACGATCGACTACGATGTCAGCTTCGGCGACGAGCATGTTTTTGGCGACAAAGAGCTTGCCGCCGATGATGACGGGCCCAATGAACTGCGGGGTGCCCCGCCGAGCGGCGGCGGCGCCTGAATCAATCAGGCGGCGCAGTCGCTCAGCGCTTCCTCATTGCGATAAACCCGGTTCAAATCCTCAGGCCGGAAGTCAATTTTCAGCGGCGAGGTTGGATCGGTCGCCAGCGGATGCTCGGGATCGACCAGTGCCATCGCGTAGATCGGCTCATAGTCGGTCACAAACAATGACTTGTAGCCGTAATCGTCGACCGGGCCCAAGTTGTACCAACGCAGACCGTGTTTGGCCGCCCAGCGCGACGCCAGCAGACAGGCGTAGTTGCCCGGCGACTTGTTTTTGAAGTCACGATTCCACTGGCAGAAGCTGCCGTAAAGCTGGTCGTATTTGGGCAAAACAATCGAGACGTCCGTCAGCACCAGAGTGCCGTCGGGTGCATGCATCTGCAGCACCAGTACGTCAAGGTCTTGCACGTAATCGACAAAGCCCTCGACCTCGCGGTCGTCGATCCAGTATTTTTCAAAGTGATCTCCGCCCAACTCGATCATGTCGTCGAAGTTGAGGTCTTTGCCCGGGATGACCTGCTCCGAGTAAGTAAACTCCTTGTACTGCTTGTCAAACTCGCGGAATTTCCTTGCGCGGCGCTCATCGTTCCAGAACGCTTCCGAGGCGGTATCAACCATGCCGTATTTGTCGTTGATCGGAACGCCAAAGCGGCTATCCGGCGGAATTGCATAAACGACAAAGGGGCGTGGCGCCTTTGCGATCATTTCTTCATTGACCTCGATATACGGACACAGAGCGTCCCAGCGCGAGGTGTAATACACAATCTCCTCGTGGTAGCTCTCAACGTACAAGTTGTCGGCGGTCCAGCTCTGGTGACCGACTCGATGGACGTCCAGTCCGCGTTTCGATCGTTGGGTCTGGTATAGGTGAACCAGAGATCCATTCATCGTCTTCCTCCCTTCACATGACTTGGTACCGGCAGGCGTTTCAACTCGAAATAATCCCTATCGATGTCGAAATTACCTTTCAGAAAAGCCGAATCCGATTTTTCCAGTCTGGCGATTTCTTGTTTGCAGCGCGCCAGGTGGCTCGACGCCTCGCTTTGCTCATCCTTCAGCTGCCGGATGTACTCCGGCATCAGCGGGCAATCGGTGTCGTAGTAAATCTGTTTGCGACCGGGGTCGTAAGAAAGCGGGTACAGCTTGCAACTGAACGGCTTGTCTTCGCCGAGCGTGCAACCGGTGGCACCAAGGTGCGGGCAATTGGTCTCGATGCAGATGCTGCCAAATCTTTGTTGTTCTTTCGAGGTCAGCGATATCTCGAGGGAGGGATAACCCTGCTCGATATAGCAGCATCGACGGCATTCGGCGCAGTGATCAAACGGCATGCGCGACCCTGTCGGCTTTACATTTCATCAGCGGCATAGGCTGCTACCGGTTCGCGCCCAATCGATCAAAACGATCACTGCGCGCCGGGTCGAATAATGATTTTGCCCGTAAGATAAACAATCTTTGCCGAATTGTCACAAATTATTTTCAAAAAAAGCGTTCAATACCCCGAATCGCTTTCAGAAAATCTCTAATCAGCATTCTTCAGCAGCGATTAATGCTGCTTGCGCCGCATGATTTTCACCGGTGATAGCAAAATCAATGCGCGTCGGGCACGGCAGAACAAACCGCGGCGAGCGCGGGAATTACTCGACACTGAACTCGAGTGTTTGGCGGGCGCAGTAAAGCGTGTTGATGTAATACATGTCGAAGCGGGTGCCATTTTCAGGCAAGGCACGCAGCCGAATACTGTGACGACCGACGATATCACCTTCCTCATCGCGCACCGCCAGTTTCAAACGACCACGAAATGGGCGATTACTCTTGTTCACCAAGATACCGCCCACGTTGTAGTCCACACAGAACACGCGTTTGACCACGATATCCGGGTTATTGGTCTCGATCGGCTCCATAGCGGCCCACAGCGGCAGCGGCGCAGCCATGCTGAGCACCCATAGTGAGTAGCACAGGTAACGGGTCAGATTTTTCATACTGCCCTCGCGTTGCCGATGCTCGACGGCTGAACCGAGTCTGTTACCGAGCATGTGAATTGATCGAAGATCATCGCTGTTTGCCATTAAGGGAAGCGTACCCAGCCTTTGGTCGAGCCGCCTGAATCGCTCGATTTCGGTGCAGCATGTGGCTCTGCATGTGCGGCAGCAGGTGCCTCGGGCTTCTCGGGCATGCCTGATGAATGATGGCTGGTGATCAGCCACTGACCACTGATTTTCTTGTAAGAGAATGAGTAGCGTGCCTTGACCGAGCTACCGTCCGAGAAACGGAAGGTGTACAAGCCCGCGTCGGTCGCGCTATTGCAATCGACATCGATAATGCGGTCGTCGATATAGCCTTGCGGACGACGCTGCAGGAAGTGCACGAAGTAGTCTTCCTTTTCTGCGATCGTGAAGCGGGCGCGGTTTGAAACAGTCGGTAGTAGTACCGAATCCGGAGCGTAGTTAGCGACAACCTTTCTTGGATCGCCGGTGCGCAACGATGCATTCCATCGATCAAACAAGGTTGCGATCTCTGCCTTGAGCGGTGGATTACATTCCTCGCCGGCTGCTGCGCTGCTCGCGTGCGCGTCACTTCCTTTGGCATGCGCAGTGTCGTGCTTGGCATCATGGTGCGTATCATGGCCGTCGCCCTGTTTGGCGGCGTTTTTCTGATCAGGTGCGCCCTTGACAGACTTACCATGCGCATCAGCGGCGTGGTGATCATCATGTGCGTCCGCATGCGCTGTGGCTGCAGGCGGCGCTATGCTCGCGGCGGCTGGTGACTTCACACGCTGACGCTGGGTTGGCTCAACACTAGCTGGCACCGCAGGCGGCGTGGCCGCATGCGAGGCTTCGGCGTGATGTGCATCAGCCGCGTTCGCACTGGGTGCGTCATGCTGGGCGGCTTTAGCGGGTGCCGCATGGCTATCCGCATGCTGCGTATCAGTCGCTGGGTGTGCATCCGTTTTCGCGGCTGCAGGTGGCGCGGCAGGTGGTGCGACAGGTGTGTCGGCGTGCTTGCTGTCGGCGTGTGCATCAGCTGCTGAATCTGCGTGCGCGTCATGCGCAGTCGATGACTGCTCTGCAGCGACCGCACTGGCAGCACCTGCGCGATCGCGCGTGCGCACCCGCGTCGTCGGTGCAATCTGCGCAGGTACCGGTAGCGCGGTGTCTGCGTGCTGATCTGCGCCTGCGTCACCATCGCCGTGGACTTTGGGTTTTGCCTTTGCCTCGGCCTTTGCTTTCTTGCGTTTGGGTTTGCGCGCCACAGGCTTGGTTTCTTCCTTAGCGGCGGCATCCGGTGCAGCAGCACCGTGATCATCTTTAGCTGCTGCTTGCGGCTCTTTTGATGCGGCGCCGTGTGTATCTTTTGCTGGCGCTGCGTGGGCGTCTTTTGCCGCAGCTCCATGCGCCTCTTTGCCAGCCGCACCATGTGCATCTTTACCAGCCGCACCATGCGCATCTTTGGCCGGAGCGGCGTGCGTATCTTTTGCCGGCGCTGATTCTTTAGCGGCCTCTTTAGCGGCCTCTTTAGGCGCGGCGTGCGCGCCTTTCGCTGCAGGCGCCGGATCGGCCGCCAGCGCGTGCGCGCAAGCGAACGACAAGATCACCGCAATAGTTCCGATTATTTGCTTAACCATGATGGCAGTCCTTCGTAAAATCCCAGCCGAGCTGCTGACGGGATCATCAAAAATCTATCAACCTGCTAACAGCAGGTGTTACACCTGCGCGGGTTTACAGATACATCCTCGTTGTCCATTATCGAACCGAGCGCGAATTTCTGGAGCCCGAAGCACTAAATAAATGCCTGCGCGGCTAATGAATTAGCGGTACCGATCCGATTAAACTGCTCGGATAGCCCGAAATTCATCATATGGCGGGCGATTTTGGTATTGTGCTTCACGCCGCCGCCGATCCTGGGTAATGCGCGGCCCATGTGTCTAATAATAGGAGAACGTCATGTCAGACAAGCTTATTCAATCGCTCGCGAATGAATTGCACGCCGCCGATTGCCCCTGCTGCTCGCACCTGAGCGGCGTAGCCAGCACCACGTCACGTCGTCAATTTCTTGCCACCGGCGCAGCAGTGGTCGCTGGTGGGCTGATCGGCTTCATGCCGGGTCGCGCCAGCGCAGCGAGCGGCAACTATGAGGCGATGCTGGTCAATTGCATTGACCCACGTTTCACAACGCTTAGCTGGCAGTACATGGGCTTGTTGTCTGGTGTCGATCGCGAGAAGCTGGGCGATAACTATAGCCACTTTGTCATGGCCGGCGGCCCGATCGGTGCCGTGCATCCGAAGTTCGCGCCATGGCAGAAGACCTATTGGGATAATCTGGACATCACGGTCGGACTGCACCACATTAAACGCGTGGTCGCACTGTCCCACCGCGATTGTGGTGCGGCCAAGCTGGCCTTCGGCGCCGACAAAGTCGGTGAGCGTGATATGGAGACCATGTCGCATGCCGAAGCGCTGATGGCCTTCCGCAAAGAGGTCAACACGCGACATCCCAAGCTGTCGGTCATCACCGGCATCATGGATCTGAAAGGCCGTGTCGATCTGATCGGCTAAATTCGGCACAGGGGCGAGGTTTGCCCCTGATAGTTGAAATTCCACAGATCGCTGGATCCCGGCCTGCGCCGGGATGACGACGTCTACGCAAGATTAGACCGTGCCGGGACGACGACGTTAGCGGATGATTGCACCGTGCCGGGATGGCCCGGCTCGCTGGCTCAATGCTTCTCCACCAACTTCACCAAGGCTAGCAAGGTCTGATTGATAGGCGTCGCAATCCCATGCGCGCGACCGCGTCGCACCACGTAACCATTCAGGTAGTCGATCTCATTGGGTTTGCCACGCGCCACGTCTTGCGCAGTCGATGAGTATTGTCCAGCCATGGTCTGTGCGATACGGCGAGTAGCCGCATGAATATCACCAGGCACGGCAACTCCATCAGCAGCAGCCACTTGCAGGCACTCACCAACCACTGCTTCCATCAACGCAGGTATACCCTCGACCTCAACCAGCGCAGCGTAGGGCTTTTGTGCGATGGCTGATAGCGCGTTGTAGGCGCAGTTGATAATAAGCTTAGTCCATTGCGCGCCGCGCACATCATGTGCGCGCTCGACCCGCACATTGGCATTTCCAAAAACAGTCGCGATCGATTCACTCGCCGGCGCTTCGGCGATCACCAGCTCACCGCGACCAAAGTGTTTCAGATGGCCCGGGCCGGCCATCTCGGTGGCCACGTAAACGACCGAGGCAATTACCTGCTGCGGTAACACCGATCGAATGATGTCGGCGTTTTCCACGCCATTTTGCAGAGAAAGCACCACTGCTTGCGGCGAGAGAAACGGTGCGATCTGCTGAGCGGTTTGTCGACTATCCGTTGATTTGACACTGAACAGCACCACATCAGCGCTGCTGACAGCGGCAGGCTCGGTGCTCGCCTCCAATGCGACGATCTCGTCAAAGGTTTGCGTCTCAAGTCGTAAACCATTGCGGCGAACAGCGTCTACATGCAATGGCCGGCCAATCAAGGTGACTGGTTGCCCAGCGCGCGCGAGCATACCGCCAAAATAACAGCCGACCGCACCTGCACCCACCACTGCGAAACGCATTACGTTTTCCAACAAAGTCTCCCTTGGATCCTGCTCATCGTCGCTTGAATTGTTTTTACGACGCCTACTCCGGTACTTCTTTCAAGACTTGCTGCGCAACTGCAAATGCAGCATTAGCAGCTGGCAGGCCACAGTAAATCGCTGTTTGTAGCAGCGCTTCTTTGATCTGATCAACCGAGACCCCGTTGTTGCGAGCTGCGCGTATATGCAGCTTTAATTCTTCTTCCCGGTTCAGCGCCACCATCATGCAAATTGTCATCAAGCTGCGAGTCTCGCGCGGCAAGCCGGGGCGAGTCCAGATCTCGCCCCATGCATAGCGGGTGATCAGATTCTGAAAATCGGCATTAAGATCATTCACATTTGCCTGTGCGCGATCAACATGCTGATCACCCAGTACGGCACGGCGCACCGCCATACCGTTGTCATATCGCTGCTGATCATCCATAGTTATCTGGTCAGTGAAGTAGAAAATCGAGGAGCTGCTGAGTAAAGCTTTGCGCCACTTCCCAATTCGACAGATGCGCAGCGTTTAGCTCCACATAGCGCGCGCCACGAATTGCTTTGGCAATAAACTCGCCATGCTCAGGCGGGGTCGAGGTATCGTGTTTACCTGCAATTACCAGTGTCGGCCGTGTGATTTTGGGCAGCTCCGTGCGCTGATCCATATCTCTTACCGCCGCGCAGTTAGCCACATAGCCTTCTACTGAGGTCGCCGCCAACATCGCCTTGACACGCTCGACCTGTGTCGGTGCATGGCTTAAAAAATCAGTCGTGAACCATCGCTGCAGCACCGCAGGAATGACCGATTGCACGCCATCCTGTCGCACTTGCGTAATGCGCGCATTCCACATCTCGGGTACACCAATCGCTGCACTGGTATTACACAGCACTAGTTTGTCGATCCGATCCGACGCATGAATACCGAGCCACATGCCGGTCATCCCACCCATGGAGAGGCCACAGAAATGCGCGCGCGTGACGTGCACATGATCAAGCAGCGCGACGACATCAGCACCGAGCTGCGCAATGCTGTACGGCCCCGGCGTTACTTCGGACTGCCCATGACCACGCGTGTCGTAGCGCAGCACCCGAAAATGCGCGAGCAACGCGGGCATTTGCGGCGACCACATATCGAGAGTCGTGCCGAGCGAGTTGGAAAGTACCAGTACCGGTGCTTGTGGATCGCCTTCGATCTGATAATGCAACCGACCTGTTCCCGTATCTAGCATGGGCATGGGTATGTCTCCGCGACTAATTGAATCAGGGATTACGCTGCTGATAAGCGGCCAGAACGCGATCCACATAGGTCCCGGCCTCGCCCACTGAACTATGTGGATCAAGCAGCTGCGCTAGTCGCTGCTTGGACAGCCGCTCGGTCACCTGGGGTTCCGCTTGCAGCGCCATAAGCAAGTCTGTGTTCTGCCGATACGCATGGTGGCAGGCGTGCTCGACGATCTGATGCGCTTGCAACCGGCCTATGCTGTGCGCGAGCTCGGTCACTACTGCCTCGGCCATCACCATGCCACGCGTCGCGTCAATATTCGACCGCATGCGATCAGTATCGATCTGCAAGCCGTCCATGACCTCATGTAATTGCGCTAGCGAGGAGGCACATAGCGCGACAATCTCCGGCAAGGTTTCCCACTCTGACTGCCAGCCACCCAGCGCGCGCTCATGCTCATTTGGCATGGCTGACAGCATCGTCGCTACCAGTGATGGCACCCGCGTTGCGGCCGACAGTACCGCTGCACACCCGACCGGGTTGCGCTTGTGCGGCATACTGGAAGATCCTCCGCGACCCGGTGCGCTCGGCTCGGCCAACTCCGCAATTTCAGTTTGACTCATGAGCGACACGTCACGCGCGATCTTGCCGAGCGTGCCGGTCAAGATGCCGAGCGTTGTCGCGCACTCAACGAAACAATCGCGGTTGGCGTGCCAGGGTAGCGACGGTAGCGCTAGCCCTAAATCGGCTGCAATTGATCGAGATACGGCAGCTGCATGATGACCCAAGCTCGCGAGCGTACCGCTAGCACCACCAAACTGCAGCACGAATACTCGCTGCGTCAGTTCATCAAGCCGCTGCTGATGACGCATGACGGCATCCAACCAACCAGCCAATTTCAATCCAAAGGTAATCGGAAGCGCGTGCTGTAACCAGGTGCGCCCGATCATTGGGGTATCACGATGTTGTTGCGCCAGCCGCGCAAGCGTAGCCGCCATCAGCGCTAAGTCATGCGTGATCACGTTGATAGCGTCACGCAGCTGCAGCACTCGACCAGTATCGATTACATCCTGGCTAGTCGCTCCCCAGTGCACGTAGCGCGACGCTTGCTCGTCGATCGCTGCTACTGCTGCGGTGAGCTGCTTGACCATCGGGATTGCAATATTGCCGGCATCACGCGCGGCGGATATCAAGGCCGTAATGTCGATACGATCAGCTTGGCAACACTGTAACCAAGGGCCAAGCGCTGAAGCGGGCATCACGCCTTCGTTGACCAGCGCGCGCGCTAATGCGGCCTCAACATCGAGCATGCGTTGAATAGTCGAGCGCGCGGAAAAAATATCTTGTACTGGCTCGGTGGACGAGATCGCCGAGGTCAGGAAGGTGCCAGGAAGAGAATGCGACACGACTTAAATCTCGAAAAAAACAGTTTCGTTACCCCCTGCCAGCGCGATCTGCCAGAGGAACCGTTGTTCGTTATCAGGATCAGCCTTCGCGATCAGGCTACTGCGTCTCGCAGCGGGCACCTGATTCAATACAAAATCATTACCGTGCTCGTCACCGGGAAAATACATGCGAGTCACCAGTTGCTTTAATAATCCGCGCGCAAACACATTCACCATCATGTGCGGCGCTTGCAGCCCGCCATCTACCGCAGGCACGCGACCCGGTTTGATCGTGGAAAACGCGAAGCGCCCCTCGGCATCGGTGGCACAACGCCCAAAACCGGTAAAACCCGGCGTTGGCGCCCGACGATCTTCGGCATGCGCGTAGACACCTTGCGTATCCGCTTGCCAAATCTCGATCACGCCATCGGGCACGGCTACGCCCTCTGCATCAACGAGCTGCCCAACGATGACGACAGGCTCTCCCGGGGTATCTGCGCTGGCAAGCTGAGTATTGCTGAGCCACTCGAACCCGATGTGCAAATACGGGCCGACGGTTTGTGATGGTGTTAAGCCGTATCGCATTTAACGCTCCATGGGTGTTGCATCGCGCCCGCGCAAGACAATATCGAAGCGAAAACCAAGCGCGTGCTCAGGCTCGGTGAGTGACAAATCGAACGCCGACACCATACGCTCACGCGCGCCCTGCGGCACGCTGTTGTAGATGGGATCCAAAGCCAATAAAGGGTCGCCGGGAAAATACATCTGCGTCACCAACCGGGTTGCAAAGGCATCCCCGAATAATGAAAAATGAATATGCGCAGGGCGCCATGCATTCGCATGATTACGCCAAGGGTAGGCACCTGGTCGTATCGATACAAAGCGATAACGACCATCATCATCGGTCAAGGTGCGGCCGGTACCAGTGAAATTTGGGTCCAGCGGCGCATCATGCTGATCACGCTGATGCTGATACCGGCCGGCGGCATTGGCTTGCCACACCTCGACGAGCGTGTTGGTTATAGGGCGTCCATCTTCATCAATCACGCGGCCACAAACCAGAATACGCTCGCCGATCGGCTCACCCGCGTGTTGACGCGTCAAGTCGGCGTCGGCAGCGGTCACGCGACTATCGCCAAACACCGGGCCGGTGGTTTCGGACAACGACTGCGGTAGCAGTAGCAGCGGCTGGCGCGGTGCGCGCGAGACGGTCGAGGCGTAATCAAGGTAAAGGTAATCCGAATGACTTCCCGGCGGTGGTCGCCGGTAAGGGGCTGGAGCGGCCATGATGCGATCCTGATCTCGAGACGGCTAATTATTGGAATGTCGTGGATTGTCGCTGATGGCGAGCGAATTGGGAAATTCTGCTGGCGCTTCACAGTTCGGCCGTGCCGGCGCTCAATGCCAGAAATTTTCTGTTTTTCGTTAAGCGACGAGGCACCGGTAAAAAACCATGAATGTGTCAGAACGACGCCACAGATCGGGGCTTTATTGAGCAAAAAAAAATAGACAGTGCTCGCTCGGCGCAAAAGATTGTCATATGGCTATCGAGCTGCGTTACGGTTAAGCAATGCCGCTGTTAACGGCCTCACCCGCCTGACAGATTGCGCGGCATGCCAACCGTATCAACGAACCATTTCGCCGAATAGCTCCCCATGCAGAATCTTGCCAGCAGTACCGACGATGAACTCCAGCCTGCCGTTGAGCCGCCGCTACCGAACCCGGAGCCAGCGACACCCGAAGCCACACCCTTACCCGCCACAACGATCAGCGACTCAGCCGCTGAGGACACCCGACCCGCATCCAGCAAAGGGCCCGCTAAAGCGCTAAGCAAAGCGCCCACCAAAGCGCTCAGCATCGCCAAGCAAATCGATGCGCTTACCGATCCGAGTTTCATGACCTCACTGGCACGCGGACTGGCCGTCATCAAGGCCTTCAGCGATCACCGCCGCGCCATGACGATCGCTCAACTAAGCCTGAAAACCGGGATTCCACGCGCCGCCGTGCGTCGATGCCTTTACACCCTGAAACAGCTCGGCTACGCTGACTCCGAGGCGAACAACTTCTTCCTCAAGCCCGGTATTCTGGCGCTGGGTTACGCCTATCTATCCTCCACGCCACTGACGGTGGCCGCTCAGCCCTACTTGAACGAGCTAAGTCATCGTGCGAAAGAATCCTGCGTACTTGCCGTGCTTGAGAACCACGAGGTGATGTACATGGCCCGCTCGGTTGGACCACGCGCGCTATCACTCGCGCTGAATACCGGTAGCCGGATGCCAGCCCACTGCACCGCACTCGGGCGTGTGTTGTTGGCCGGATTATCTGCGGCGCAGCTGGACCGGTATTTCGCCGCACCGAACTTGGCATCGTATACGCCACGCACGATCACGTCAGAGCACAAGCTGCGCGATATCCTGTTCGAAGTTCGGCAGCGTGGCTTTGCAGTGGTTGAAGAGGAAATGGAGATTGGCCTTCGCTCAATCGCGGTCCCGGTTCGTGGTGCATCCGGTGCCACAGTCGCCGCGCTGGGTATCGGTGCTCAGGTCGCGCGCGTCTCACGTGACGCAATCGAGGACCAGCTTCTGCCCTCATTGCTCAATGTCTCCAACGAGATTTGCTTGCTGCTGCCGTAGCGAATTATCAAGCAGCCTTATAATCCGGTCTTGAAAGTGCGCATCACCGATGCGCACGCCCAAAATAAATGCGGCCCATCCACACATAAGCCGCAATAAAAACCGCAGGGCCCGCAGCCCGCCGAGACAAGACAATGAAAACTCAAGTCGCCATCATAGGCGCTGGCCCCTCCGGCTTGCTGCTTGGTCGCTTACTCGACCTGCAAGGCATCGATAACGTGATTATTGAGGCCAAATCACCCGACTATGTGCTGTCCAGGATCCGCGCTGGCGTCCTTGAGCAGGGAACGACAGATTTACTGCGTACTGCACAAGTGAGCGATCGTATGGATCGTGAGGGGATGGTGCATGAAGGTTTTGCGCTTTCATTCGCGGGCGAATTACGTCGTGTCGATCTGAAAAAATACTCGGGCGGCAAAAACGTCCTGGTCTATGGTCAGACTGAAGTCACTAAAGATCTGATGGAGGCACGCACAGCTTCAGGTGCCACGCAGTTTTATAACGCTGAGCAAGTCGCATTACATGACACCGACAGCGACCATCCCTCGGTCAGCTTTATCCATGAGGGTAAGCCGCACGAAATTCAGTGCGAGTACATCGCTGGCTGCGATGGCTTTCATGGCGTATCACGCCAGTCCGTCCCGAGTGACCGCATCCAGTTGTTTGAACGCGTTTACCCATTTGGCTGGCTCGGTATCTTGTCACGCACGCCGCCGGTGTCACATGAACTGATCTACGCCCATCACGAGCGCGGCTTCGCACTATGCAGCATGCGATCGGACAACTTGTCGCGCTACTACGTGCAGTGCTCACTGGACGATCGTGCGGAGGATTGGTCAGACCAACGCTTCTGGGATGAGCTCGTGTGTCGGCTGCCGGAGGAAAGCACCCGACAGATCGTGACCGGCCCGTCGATCGAAAAAAGCATCGCCCCGTTGCGCAGCTTCGTCGCTGAGCCGATGCAATTCGGGCGACTATTCCTGGTAGGGGATGCAGCCCATATCGTCCCGCCCACCGGCGCCAAAGGACTGAACCTTGCCGCCAGTGATGTCTATACGCTTTATCACCTTCTGCGCTTGCGCTACAAGGCCGGGCGCGAAGACCTGATGGCGAACTACTCGTCGATCTGCCTGAGGCGGATCTGGAAGGCAGAGCGCTTCTCATGGTGGATGACCTCGTTACTGCACAAGTTTTCGGATGATCCTTTCGGCCGCAAGATTCAGGAGGCTGAACTTGCCTATTACACAAGCTCGGAAGCGGGGCTCAGCACCATCGCAGAGAACTATGTCGGTTTGCCTTACGAGGCGATCGAGGCATAAGCCAGAGTAACCCTATGGCTTGCCAGGTGGAATTACCAGGCGGGATGAGATAGAGTCAAGTGGCGTCTATCGGCTGACACTATGACAACAACCATCCCATTTACGCCCGCCCCCTCAACCTGAACGGTCTGCGGGAGAGTTGTTCCACCTGCAGCATGCATCAGCTCCGCTTGCCGATGGGCTTGGGCGAGTCTGATCTGGAGAAACTCGACCAGATCATCGGGCGCCGACGCAAGGTGCGTAAAGACACCCCGCTGTACCGGATGGACGACCCCTTTACTAACCTGTATGCGATCAGGCTGGGGCACTTCAAGACCTATCAGATCACACCGTCGGGCGAGCAACAGGTGACCGGGTTTCAGATGGCCGGTGAATTACTCGGCATGGACGCCATCAGCACCGATCGCCATCACTGCGATGCGATGGCGCTGGAAGATAGCGAAGTCTGCGAAATTCCCTTCCCGCGACTGGAAGAATTATTTGGCATGATCCCCACCTTGCTGCATCACTTCCACCGCATGATGAGTCGCGAAATCATGCGCGAGCAGAATGTGATGCTACTACTCGGTAACATGCGCGCCGAGCAGCGCTTCGCTGCTTTTCTGGTGAATCTCGCCTCGCGCTACGCTGCTCGTGGCTACTCATCGACGCAGTTTCAGTTGCGTATGTCGCGCGAAGAAATTGGCAATTACTTGGGGCTGACCATCGAGAGTATCAGCCGCCTGCTATCGCGACTGAAAAAACAAGGACTGATTCGTGTAGCCAACCGCGAGATCGAGTTACTGGAACCCGAGCGGTTGCGTGCGATTGCGGCGGGCACAGAATCCTGCGAACCGGGTTAGAAACGTAGCGACACCGACCAGGCGAGCGGCAGTTTTTGAAACTCTCAATGCCGCTAACAAAGCAACGCTAGCTAGTCTGCTCAGAATGGCGGGTGCGGGTTCTCGGTTCTGACCAGGTACATACTGATCATGCTGGCCAGCGCGCAGACAGTCCAGAAAAAGAAAAAGCTAATGGTATACCCCGCAATCGGCGGCAACTCGACATGGCCACCCACCAGCATCAGGTCAGATGGGTCAAATACCGAGCAGAACAAGCCCTCCGCCAAAATAGCGGACAGAAACGACGGCCAAAGCACGGTCATTGCAAGTTTCAGCATTGCTTCGTCTCCTTCTTCCCCATGCCAATCGGGTTGGCTTTATCTTTGACCGGGGTTGGTCAACTAACCTGCGCTGATCAACTGCCCTGCGCTGATTGAGCCAGTGCTTGAATATCGATCGCTTTCTGCTCTGGCCAGGACCAGCTGGTATTTAGGCGCCATTGCCGACCTGCATCTTCCAACTGTACCTGCCAACGGGCACGCTCCAGCAGCGGCAATGACACGCTGAAGTTACCGGTGGCGCTTAACGGCAGCGAGAAACGAAGATCCTTAGCCGGTACGGTGGGATGAACAATCAGAAGTTGAATCACACGCGCTTCAGGAGCGCCAACGAGTTGCCTCGATAGCACACCGCCCGCTGCATCGTAGCGCAGGCTTGCGGACAGGCCGAGCGAAACCGCTGCCTGATCGCGCCGCAGATCCTGATTGATTGCTTTGCCCTGTTTGTAATAATCATCCACTACCAAGGCGTCGGCACCCGAGAAGGAAATCCACATCGTGATGAAGCCCGCCACCAGTACAGCCGCGGGGCCAGCCATCAATAACCACGGCCAGCGATGGCGGTACCAAGGATGCGCTGCGTCACTGCTGCTTGGTTCTGTACGCATGATTATTATCCTCAGCGCGGTACAAAAAACACCGCTTTTTCAGTGACGGCGACCGCCGGATTATCGATTGTGGTCAGTGTGAAATAAATCTTGTTGGAGCCTTTTTCACCTTGACGCTCATTCGTTCTCACAGACACTGGCACTGCGCGCGACTCGGTGCTTGATAGAGCGATTTCATCGTTGCCCTGAATATGGACACTTGGTATGCCCTCAACCGTCAGCTTATAGCGGTGTGCCGATTCATCGGTGTTCATGATCTGCAAGCGATAGACATTTTCGATCATGCCATCTTCCACTTCACGCCCCAGCGAGCCGCGGTCACGAATCACATCCATCTTGAGCGGGGTTCGGGTGAACAGCGTACCGAAAAATACCACTACGATCACCACCAAAATAGTGCTGTAGATCAGCACTCTTGGCCGGAACGCATGCCGCAAGATTTGTGCTGAGGTCCAGCGATACTTCATCGCATGATCAGTCCAAAAGCGTACCAGGCCGCGCGGCGAACCAATCTTGTCCATCACCCGATTGCAGGCATCGACACAGGCACCACAGCCGATGCATTCGTATTGCAGCCCATTGCGGATATCAATACCTGTAGGGCATACCTGCACACACATTGAGCAATCAATACAATCTCCCAGAGATTGTTTCGCTGCCGCTTCCGACTTGTTGCGCGCACCACGCGGCTCACCACGCTCTTTGTCGTAGGTAATGATTAGCGAGTCTTTATCGAACATCGCGCTTTGAAAGCGCGCGTATGGGCACATGTACTTGCAGACTTGCTCACGCATCCAGCCTGCATTACCGTAAGTGGCAAAACCATAGAACAGCACCCAGAACCATTCCCAAGGTCCGAGTGAGAGCGTGATAATTTCTTCCGAGAGCACACGGATCGGCGTAAAGTAACCAACGAAGGTGTAGCCAGTCCACAGAGCGAACGAGATCCAAACGAGGTGCTTGGCTGTTTTACGTGAAAACTTCTGCAACGACATCGGCTGGCGGTCCAGCCGCATACGCGTGCTGCGATCACCTTCGATCTTCCGCTCGAACCACATGAAGATTTCGGTGTACACGGTTTGTGGGCAAGCAAAGCCACACCACACCCGACCAAAAATTGCCGTAAACAGAAACAGCGAGTACGCGCAAATAATCAGTAGCGCGGCGAGATAGATAAAATCCTGCGGCCAGAGCACGATACCGAAAATGTAAAATTTTCGTGCTGCCAAGTCGAACAGCACCGCCTGACGGCCGTTCCACTGAAGCCAGGGAAAACCGTAAAACACCAGCTGTGTCAACCAGACAAAAAGCCAGCGTAAGCTGGCGTATCGCCCCTGTATCTCGCGCGGGTAAATTTCCTGCCGCGCTTGATACATGTGGATGACGGCAACGTCTGATGACGGGTTTTCCATCAGTTATTCCAAACCCAGGACAAATCGATATCGGAGGTAATGCCGTGATTCATTCAACCATCATCTACTTCGCTGCTACGGCACTCTCGGGCTTGTTCGATAAGCCCCACACATAAGCGGCAAGCAAGTGCACCTTGGCCTCACCCAGAAAATCGGCGAAGGCCGGCATCACATTATTCCGCCCCAGACGAATGGTCTCCATGATGGTAGCAACACTACCGCCATACAGCCAAATCTTGTCGGTCAGATTAGGGGCGCCCATCGCCGTCATGCCTTTGCCATCCGCACCATGACACGCTGCGCAGACCGCAAATTTCTCACGACCAGCAGAGGCTTTAATCGAATCATGCGCTGAGCCAGATAGCGAGAGCACATAATGCGCCACTGACTCGATATCTTTTTCCGAGCCCACTGCCGCGCCCATCGGTGGCATCTGCCCATGTCGGCCATTCAGAATCGAGAGCTTGATGGTCTCGGGGTCCCCACCGTGCAACCAGTCACGATCCGCTAAATTCGGGAAACCTTTGTTACCACGTGCATCCGAGCCGTGGCATTGCGCGCAGTACGTCAGAAATAAGCGCTCTCCCATCGCATTGGCTTTGCTGTCTGCTGCCAGCGCCTTCAAATCAGTCGCTTTGTATTGCTCGAACATCGGACCAACTTCAGCTTCTGCCAGCTTGATTTCTTCCTGATACTGCGCGGCTGACTGCCAGCCCAGTTTACCGGCAAAGCTACCAAACCCCGGGTACAGCGCAAGGTAGATCACGCCGAATACGATGGTGATATAGAACAGCCACATCCACCAACGCGGCATCGGGTTATTGAACTCTTCCAGTCCGTCATACACATGGCCCGTGGTCTCGACATTGCCATCCTTGGGTACGGTGACTTGCACCTTGGACTGGGACCACAGCAATACCGCGCAGCCAATAATCGATAACGCGACCAGGATCGCAATGTAGATGCTCCAAAAATCATTAATGAAATCAGCCATGAGTCGGCTCCTGCTTACTGTTTGCGGGTTCTTCATCCGCGAAAGGCAGCATCGCGGCTTCGTCAAAGTCTTGCTTGCAATGAGCAATAAACGCCCAGTACACAATGCCGATGAAGGTCAGCAAGCTGACCAGTGTCATCACGCTGCGTACATCGGATATCCAGGTGGCGAAGTCCATGTTTATCTCCGTGCCTTGATTTGTATGCCCAAGCCTTGCAGATAGGCGATCAGGGCATCTTGCTCGGTCTTGCCTTCGAGTGCTTTAGGCGCTGCCGCGATCTCTTCTTCGGTGTAGCCATCACCAAGGCGCTGTAATGCTTTGAGCTTAGCCACAATCGATTGTGGCTCGAGCGCGGTGCTGGCCAGCCACGGATAGCCGGGCATGTTTGACTCGGGTACCACATCACGCGGATTATTTAAGTGAGCGCGATGCCACTCATCCGAGTAACGACCACCCACCCGCGCCAAATCCGGCCCGGTGCGTTTCGAGCCCCATTGGAATGTGCGATCAAACACAAACTCACCCGCCACCGAGTAGTGACCATAGCGCTCGGTCTCTGCACGGAATGGCCGGATCATTTGCGAGTGACAGTTGTAGCAGCCCTCGCGCACATAAATATCACGGCCCGCCAGCCGTAGTGGGCTGTAGTGCGTCAACCCAGCTACTGGTTCGGTGGTGGATTTCTGAAAGAATAGCGGCACGATCTCCACCAGACCACCCACACTCACTACCAGCAGCACCAGCGCGATCAGCAACCAGGGCTTTCGTTCGATTACATCATGTGTCAGTTTCATTCATCTCTCCCGCGATCAGGCGTGTGCGCCAACTAAGGGGATACGCGTATCCGCTGGCTTGCTGTCGACGACTGTCTTGAAGGTGTTGTACGCCATCATGACCATGCCCGCGAGGTAGAGCAAACCACCGACCATACGCACCACGTAATAGGGGTAGGTCGCTTTTACACTCTCAACGAAGCTGAAGGTCAGCGTGCCATCATCATTGACCGCGCGCCACATCAGGCCCTGCATCACACCAGCGATCCACATCGCAGCGATGTACAAGACGATGCCGATGGTCGCTGTCCAGAAATGTACTTCGACCAATCGCATGCTCCACATTTCTTTTTTGCCCGACAGACGTGGCAACAGGTAGTAGATCGAGCCCATCGAGATCAGACCCACCCAGCCCAGCGCACCCGAGTGCACATGACCCACTGTCCAGTCGGTGTAGTGCGACAAAGCATTGACTGTTTTAATGGACATCATCGGACCTTCGAAGGTCGACATGCCGTAGAACGAAAGCGACACAATCAAGAATTTCAGGATCGGGTCATTGCGTAGTTTGTGCCATGCGCCCGACAAGGTCATGATGCCGTTGATCATGCCGCCCCAACTCGGTGCCAACAAAATCAGCGAGAACACCATACCGAGTGACTGTGTCCAGTCAGGTAATGCGGTGTAGTGCAGATGGTGCGGGCCCACCCACATATAAGTGAAGATCAGCGCCCAGAAGTGAACGATCGATAGTCGATAGGAGTACACCGGTCGCTCGGCCTGTTTCGGAATGAAGTAATACATCATGCCGAGGAAACCCGCGGTCAGGAAAAAGCCAACCGCGTTATGGCCGTACCACCACTGAATCATGGCGTCTTGCACGCAGGTACACGCTGAATACGATTTCGTCAGCGAGGCTGGCATCGCGGCGGAATTCACGATGTGCAGCAGCGCTACCGTCAAGATGAACGCGCCGTAGAACCAGTTAGCGACATAGATGTGCGAGACCTTACGCTTGAGCAGCGTGCCAAAGAACACGACGGCATATGCGACCCAAACAACCGCAATCAGAATATCGATCGGCCATTCAAGCTCGGCGTATCCTTTACCACTGGTGAAGCCCATCGGCAGCGTGATAGCTGCCAATACAATCACCAACTGCCAGCCCCAGAAGGTGAAGCTCGCCAAGGCATCTGAAAACAAACGTACCTGAGAGGTCCGCTGCACCACGTAATAGGAAGTGGCAAATAATGCCGAACCACCAAACGCAAAAATAACTGCATTGGTGTGTAGTGGCCGCAGCCGACCATAGGTCAGCCAGGGGATATCGAAATTCAGCGCAGGGAACGCGAGCTGAGCGGCGATAATGACCCCTACCAGCATACCCACCACGCCCCACACCACCGTCATGATCGCGAACTGCTTGACCACGCGGTAGTTGTAGTTTTGTGCTGTGTCCACGGGAACTCCTCTGGAAAAAAGACGGATGTCGATAAATCCGGGCCGAGGTTACGTTCCCGAGGTCTGGAATTCCTTGACCTGAGTCAAAAACGGCAGGAGTTCCGCGTGAGCGCGTGTTGGCTTATTTCTTGTTATTCGTTTCAGTGGGGGCTGCATCATCCTGCACGCGATCGTCATCCTGCAGAATCCGCATGCCCGGCCCCTCAAGATCGTCGAATTGGCCCCCGTCCATCGCCTTGAAGAAGACCCACAGTGCAAAGAAAACAATAGCCACTGAGAGGGGTATCAACAGATAAAGTGATTCCATCGTCCTATGAGCTTCTCAAGCCCGGCGCTGGCGTTGCAAACGTAATGCATTGAGCACGACCAAGGCAGAGCTGGCAGACATTCCCAGGCCGGCCATCCAGCGGTTAAGCACGCCCATGGCCGCCGCTGGAATGGCCGCCAGATTGTACAGAGTGGCCCATACCAGATTCTGTCGAATCACCCGCATACAGGCATCGGCCGCCATCGCCGCGTCACGCAGCGACACCAAACCTCCTGAAAGCAAGACAGCGTCGGCATGGGACTGCGCTAAGGTAGCACCCGATCCCATCGCAAACGAGACATCTGCGGCACGCAATACCGCCGCATCATTGATGCCATCACCCACCATGACCACGGTTGCACCCTGCTGCTGTAAGTCCTGCACGAATGCCATTTTCTGATGCGGCAGTCTGTCGCCATACGCCTCATCCATCACCAGTGTTGCGCCCACTGCATGCGCGATGTGGGAAGCATCACCCGACAGCAGAATAACCCGCAGCCCTCGCGCCTTGAACCAGGCGATAGTAGACGTTGCTTCTGGCTTGATGCCATCGTCGAGCGCGATACGCGCTATCCATTCTTGCTCGGCACCGAGATAAATCTCGGTAAGGTTCTCCCCTGAACCAGGCGGTGACCTGTGTCCCGGCATATTGCCCGCCAACGCAGCGACAAACTTCGCATTACCGATGCGGAAAACCTTGCCGTCAATCTGTCCCTCAATACCCTGCCCCTGGACATACACAGTTTGTGCTACCTGCAGCTCGGCACTGTCAAAGCTGGCGAATGCATGAGCAATGGGGTGCGCGCTCCCTGCTTCAAGTGCTGCCACGATGCGCAGCACCTGCGCCTCGGTGTAAGCACCGAATACACTCATCTGATGCACAACGGGTCGCCCCTCGGTCAAGGTACCGGTCTTGTCGAATACGACATGCGTTGCGCGATGCAAGGTCTCTAGTACATGCGGCTGTATCACCAGCACGCCTTGATGCAGCAAGCGATTAGTCGCTGCGGCTAATGCCGATGGTGTGGCCAGTGATAGCGCGCACGGGCACGAGACAACTAAAACCGCAATCGCTACCGGCCAGGCACGCGATGCATCATGCCAAAGCCAAAACCAGAACACCGCAACCGCCAGCAACAGCAAGCCTGCAACAAACCACGCAGCGACGCGATCGGCCCACTGCGTAATCACCGGCTTGCCCTGACCGGCTCGCTCGATCAAGCGTATCAACGCAGCGAGCGTGCTGTCCTTGGCAACCTTATCAACCCGGACATAGATAGGCCCGCGCAAGTTGATTGCACCACCCGCCACCGTGGCACCCACTTGTTTGTCTTGTGGTTTGCTTTCACCGGTGAGCAGCGATAAATCAATCGCTGTCTCGCCTTCGGGTTGAGGCCA
>Ga0194130_10002216_pt1 | contig 28656 bp, 25 predicted proteins | sample TA2KigsurfametaG_FD_160084 | JGI IMG/M metagenome (GOLD analysis project Ga0194130, IMG submission 160084) | Freshwater microbial communities from Lake Tanganyika, Tanzania - TA2015050 Kigoma 12 surface | ecosystem: Environmental > Aquatic > Freshwater > Lake | place: Tanzania: Lake Tanganyika...
TGAACTCGTTGATTCACCGGCCGCCGTCGAGCGCGCCGAGAAGGGGCGGGAGGGCCGACACATCGCGCGCGAACGCGTTGACGTGACTCTCGAGTAGCTCGTAGTTCTCCTGGGTGAGGTCGGACAGAGCCACCACCCGGTTGCCGTCGACCACCAATCGACACCCCGCCGCGCCCTCGTTCAAGGAGTTCAGCTCGTTGTACAGGTCGAGGGTGGGAACGACGTCGTTCAACAACTCGTAGCTGACCCGATACTTGAAGGGGCCACCACCCTCGCGAGCGGGAAGAGCCCGTAGTTCGATCACGCCACGGGTGAGTTCGGGGCTGAGCACGTGCACGAGGGTGCTGTTGGCCCACTCGTAGTCGATGCCTCCGATGACCGCGTCGAGGTCGTGGCCCCAGTGGTCGACGTCGGCCAGAGCCGGCACGTGGAGCTTCCAGTTGTCTCCCTCCAAGAGGATGAAACCCTCGCCGGTCGTGTTGGCGTGAATGGTGATCTCGGACATGCGGCCGGCCGCCACCGGGTCGCGCAGGATGTCGAGGAGCGCCGAATGCGGAAAATTGAATCGGGGCAGGAACGCACCTGGTTCGAGGTTGCCGAATTCGGCTTTCGTGTCGAATTGGTGGATACCGAGACCGATCGTGGTCCAATCCGCGCTGAGACGCAGGAGTCCCTTTTCGATGTCGAAGGTGCACACCAAGGGTGGGTTCATGCCGTTGCCGTCACCGCCCGCGGGCCACATGCGGGCGGTGGTCAACACGATCCACAGGTTCGAGGCATCGACGCTGACCTCGCACACCGACTCGCTCATCGGGGGTATGGCGGGTTGGTGAGCGTGCGGGTTCTGAGCCACCGTGATGGTGATCTCGTCGGTGGCGATGGTCGCGGTGTCGTCGGAGAGGGTGACGATGACCTCGTCGTAGGTCAGGAAGATCTTGCCGATGGCGATGAGGAGGTTCTCGGGAATGGGGAATGCCCATGGGTCGGTCTCGTTGAGTGATTCGATTCCGTCTCGGATTTCGATGACCGAGGTGGTGCCGTTGGCGTGGGCCGTCCAGGTGCGACTGCCATCGACGCGACGCGACACCCAAACGGACTCGCCATTCGACTCGTCGAAATGGAGGGGCGCCATGAACGTGGCCAGGAGTTTGAACTCGGGCGGGGACATGGCGAAGGTGACGGACGGGGTCGGGGTGTTGCGGCTCATGAAAGGTAAAACGCTCCTTCGGGTCGGTTGTGTGCGGGTCAAAGCGGGGATTCGGACGTCAGTGCGCCCTGGACCTCCAGGCATCGCTGGTGGCGATATCTCCGATGGCGGCGGCCCGCAAGGACTCGCCCCGACCCGCCCGCCTCAAAGCGGCGATCGCTTGGGCCACGTCGGGCACCTGATGGATGCCGTTCGTGGCCACGATGGTGGCGCACTCATTAGTGAGGGTCGTACAGGGGCGGTCGCGTTCGTCGGTCACCCACCCGTCGCAGACCCAGATGAGTGGCTCGCCGTTGCGACGCTTTTTCAAGGCGAAACGTAGGGCCGGGCCGTCGACACCGTTTCCCTGGCCGCCTCTGGGAACCTGCTCGGCGACGTGCCCGCGCTCGGCGATCACCCAGATGTTGGGCTCGTCGTCGGTGCCGGCGGCGTGGCTGTAGCCGACGACGACGCAGCCGGGTGCGGCCTCGATGATGTTCCACAGGTCGTCGTTGGTGAGTCGCATCGAGCCGGACTGATCGACCAGCACCACTCCGCCGTTGCCGCGGTCGTGACGCTCGAAGATTCGTCGATCCGGATCGGTGAGGAGGCGATCGAGATGGCGGGGGTTGCGACCCGTGATACTGGCCCGCTTGCGTCGCCCGATACGGCCGTCGACGCGACGTGTCCGATCGAGCGGCAACTCGATGAGCCGACCCCAACGCGACTCCACGAGGGTGGCGGGGTCCTCGAGGCGGGACAGGTCGGGAACGTCGTTCTCGTCGAGTTCGGCGGAGGAGCGCAGGGCGTGGTGCAGGATGCGGGCCACCTCGAGGGTGAAGTTCCAACCCTCGGGCACGCCGTCGACCATCGTGGTGGAGGCGACGAAATCGAGGTTGGTGTCGTTGTCGGTGGCACCGCGCCAGTGGCGCTTGATGGCCAGGTGGAGCTTGCGCATCGGACGCACCCACTCGGGACGCACCTTGCGGACTCCGGCCAACAGGTCGTTGAACGACTTGGTGCCCGCGGAGGCCCCGACCATGTGGACCAAGCCGTTCCAGTCGAAGGACTCGGCCATTCGCTCTCCGGTGCGACGCTCACTGCCGTCGGCGAGGTGGGTCATCACCGGAAAGCCCGCCGCACCCGTGAGCATGTTGACGCGAAACTCCTCGGCCACCATCACGGTGTCGCGGTCGATGTACGAGTACGACTCGGGAACGACCACCTCCACCGGGCTGACTTTGGCGTGCATCAATTCGTGCGCCCTGATGCAACGGGACGTTTCATCGGAACCCAACGGCACGCGCATGCGATGGGTGACGAGGTTGGTGAAGGCCTCGCCCCGGCGGGCCTCACCCTCCTCGACGACCCAGGGTCGGGCCGGCCGGTCGTCGCGCTCGAGCCATTCGGGCATGGCCATGCGGCGACCGGTCATGACACCTTCTTCGTCGGGCGCTTGCTGACGGCATCGACGCGGATGGCGTCGAGCACATCCTTGGAGTGGTCGCCGAAGATCAGAAAGGCCGCACGTTCCAGGTCCATGCCGTTCTCGCGCAGGCGATCGAAGGCCATGAACGAACGCACGCTGAATCGTCGGGCTTTGGCGGCCGCCGCCGCCGCCGCGGCCGGAGCGCGCAGGTAGGGCGACAGACGGGCGAGGGCCCCGGGATGTGGCTGGTCGATGCGGATGGCTACCGGAAAGCGGTCCCGCAGAGCTACGGGAAGGTCGCGCATATCCTCGATGTTGGTGGTCATGATGACGCTGAAGCCCGGACGGGGTCGATGGACTACTGCGCTGTCGGGATGTTGCCAGGACGCACTTTCGACGTTGTCGAACATGTTGAGCAACAAGGAGAGCACGTCGCCCGAGGCGCGGTCTATCTCGTCGGCCACGACGCGACCCCCCACGACACCGTCGCCCTCCCACGCCTTGAGAACGCTGCCCTGCAACCATTTCCAAGTGCCGTCGGCGGTGGGCATGAAGTGGCCGGTCACGTCGGCCGCGGTCATGTCCTCGTTGCAAATGAGTCGATATGCGCCCCCGGTGACGTCGCCCACGGTGAGGCCGGCGTAGGTCTTTCCGGTTCCGGGAGGCCCGAACAGCACGAGGCGATCGATGCCCGCGCCCAAGGCGTCGACGACGTCACGCCAACAGGAGGGAAGTTGAGTCGCATCGTGGGGCCCGGCGACAGGGTCGGTCATGACGCTCGCCGGGGGTGCCGGCCGTTTGGGAGTTTTGGTGATGTACGGGGTGGTCATGGATGTCTCCTTGTCTGGTGCGCTGCTGGGGGTGGGATGCGTGGTGGGTCCGGTGCCGTCGCCCCCGAGTCTGACGACACGGTGGTGGCTGGTTCGGTCGCTCATTTGTCCCTCCGCACGGAGGAACGCTCCGGGGTGTCCTGACTGAGCGATTTTCCGTCCAAAATTTCTTTCTTGACCTTGGCGGGGTAAAACTGCACCAGACGCATTTGGTGACGCCACTCGAGGTACTCCCCCCGGGTCAGGCGGGAGCGCTTGTCCGCACGCTGGGCGCGTCGGCGGGCGTTCTTCTGACGGAAGGCTTCGGTGCGGGCCGCCCGCTTGGCGGCCGAGGGGTTCGTGGTGGGGGATGGGTTCGCTGGTTTCGTGGTCATGTCTCAATAAACGCTGGCGGTCGTCGATTGTGTGCGCCGACCGTCGCGTCGACCCCAACGGGTCCGCACGCGTCGCTGGGATTGAGCCCTGCGACCTCTCAGCGTGTGGCGCGCTTCACCAGATCGTCCACCAACGAAGTGGAGTGCGAGATCGAACGACCGTCGTAGGTGAAGCGTCCCCGGTCGTCGTTGGTCAACACCGGTCGTAGGCGCGGGCCGCCACCGAACGTGAGGGCCGGCAGCCGACTCCACGACCGCCAGGCCAACCCGAGTCCGATGGCGGCCATCGTGCGCCGCTGAGGATCGGGGTCGGGGCGTTCTTGGAGATCGAGCGCGGCGATGGCCAGCCGGGCACCTTCCTTGGCGGCTTCCACCCAGGGCCGGCAGCCGTCGTCGATGTCGACGATGTCCAACTCCGACACCTCCTGCCACCACTGCCGACTCGGGCGGGCACCGGGCCAATGGGCGTCGTCGGGGAACGCGGTGGACTCGGCGAGTCGACGCCATCCGAGGCGGTCGATGGTGTCGTTCCACGTCGCCAGGGCATCGCCACCACCACACCAGGCCATCGCGCTGGCGATGGTCGGGAGGGATGCGCGCGCCAAGGCCATCGGATTCACCAGTACCCCGGACAACGCGGAACGAATCGCGGGATCGCGTCCGACGTAGGGGCCGAGGTGAAGAGCCTCGCTCATCATCGCGTCGTTCACGGGCGTATTGTCCCAGAGCAATGGTGCACGGCCCCCGCAGGCGAGAGTTCGGGCCCGCACATCGTCGGGGCCGATTCGATCACTGACCACGTGCTCGCCGGTCCACATGATCTCGACGGTGGGGGAGAGTCCGCGCACGAGTTGGTCCAAGTACTCCGAACGACGTCCCCCGGCGTAATGAGTGGGCGTCAGCCAGACGGGCAGTCCGAAGGTCTGCTCGGTCTCGTTGGCCAGCGTGCGGTGACGCTCGGCGGCGTCGAGCTCGGGAAGGTCGTCGAACAGCAGAGCGACGCCGTGGGCGCCCGCCGCGATGGCCGGACCCAGTTTTCGAGTGACCTCCGGGGCGGTGGCATCGGCGCCGGGCGTCAGCCCGACGATCAACCGAACTCCGTCGCGATGACACGACAAATCAGAGAATCCCTCCAACTCGTCGGTCCTGAACGAGTCACGCCAGAGATCACGATGACGAGGTTCGGACTTTGCGGCCCACACGTAGGCGTTCGCGTCGAAGTGCGAGAGCAACTCGATACACGCCCTGCGGTCGCTCCACGACCACGGCGTTCCATAGAAGCCCTCGATGACGCCGGAGATCACAGAACCAAGTTCACCATGCGGCCGGGTACGACGATGACCTTCTTGGGGGTGGCCCCCGCGAGGGCTGCCACTACTCGTTCGTCGGCCAGCGCGACCGACTCGACGGTGGCGAGGTCGGCGCCGGTGACCACCTCGATGCGGGCGCGCACCTTGCCGTTGATCTGCACCGGGTACTCCATCGTGTCGTCCACCAGCATCGACGGATCGGCATCGGGGAAGGCTTCGTAGGTGATGGTCTCGGCGTGACCGAGCCGGCTCCAGATCTCCTCGGCCATGTGCGGACACAACGGTGAGAGCATTCGCGTGATCGCCAGGGCCGCCTCACGCGGGGTGCTGCCGTGGGCCGTCACATGTTGGGTGAGGGCGTTGTTCAGTTCGATCAACTTCGCGATCGCGGTGTTGAAACGTAGGCCATCCATGTCGGAACGAACCCCGTCGATGGTGCGGTGGAGAAGCTTGCGCAACTCGGTCGGACACTCGGAGTCGGTCACCTTGGATTCACCGGTGCTCTCGTCCACCACGTTGCGCCACACGCGTTGCAGGAAGCGCTGCATGCCGACGACGTCTCGGGTGTTCCACGGCCGACTGGCGTCGAGGGGACCCATGCTCATCTCGTACAAGCGGAAGGTGTCGGCCCCGTATTCGTCGTACATCTCGTCGGGCGTGACGATGTTCTTCAGGCTCTTGCCCATCTTGCCGTATTCACGAGCGACCTCTTCGCCGTCGTAGAAGTACTTGCCGTCGCGTTCCTCCACCTCGGCGGCGGGGACCGCCTGGCCCCGGGGATCGCGGAACGCGTACGCCTGCACGTAGCCCTGATTGAAGAGGCGGTGGAAGGGTTCGGCGCTGGACACGTGGCCGAGGTCGAAGAGCACCTTGTGCCAGAAGCGCGCGTAGAGCAGGTGCAGTACGGCGTGTTCGACGCCGCCCACGTACAGGTCCACGCCACCGGTGTGGCCGGACGTGCCGTCACCGCCGTCGGCCGGACCCATCCAGTACTTCTCCACCGCGCCGTCGACGAAGCGGTCACGGTTCGTCGGATCGAGGTAGCGCAACTCGTACCAGCACGACCCGGCCCACTGCGGCATGACGTTGATCTCGCGACGATACGAGCGCGGCCCGTCACCCAGATCGAGGGTGACCTCGCGCCACTCGGTACTGCGCGCCAACGGCGGGATCGGATCGGTGACGTCGTCGTTCGGGTCGAGCGCCTGGGGCTTGAAGTCCTCCAACTCGGGAAGCAGCACCGGCAACATCGATTCGGGGAGTGCCACCGGCTGGTCGTGTTCGTCGTAGACGATCGGGAAGGGCTCGCCCCAGTACCGCTGACGGCTGAAGAGCCAGTCACGCAGTTTGAAGTTGATGGTCGCTTCGCCGTGCCCGTTGGTCGCGAGCCAGTCGTTCATGAGGCGCTTGCCGTCCTCGATGGAGGACACGCCGTCGAGCGACACGCCCGCGTTGGAGGAATTGATGTAATCGCCGTCGCCCACGAAGGCCTCGGGCCATTCCGACGTGTCCACGTCCGACCCCGAGCGGACCGCGAGCCCACGCGCCTCGAACCACTCGGCCGGCGGCTGCTGGATCGCGGGAACTGGCAATCCGAAACGTCGTGCGAACTCGAAGTCGCGTTGGTCGCCGCAGGGGACCGCCATGATGGCGCCGGTGCCGTAGCCCATCAACACGTAATCGGCGACCCACACCGGGATCCGCTCGCCGTTGACGGGGTTGACCGCGTGGGTGCCAGTGAACACTCCGGTCTTCTCGCGGGTCTCGTCCTGTCGGTCGATGGAGTCCTTGGCGGCGGCGGCCGCGCGGTACGCCTCCACGGTGGACCGGTTCTCCTCGGTGGTGAGGGCCTCGACCAACGGGTGCTCGGGGGCCACGACCATGAACGTGGTGCCGAAGAGCGTGTCGGGGCGCGTGGTGAAGACGGTGATGATTCCGACGTGCGAGCCGAAGTCCACGCGGGCACCCTCGCTGCGGCCGATCCAGTTGCGCTGCATCAACTTGATCGGCTCGGGCCAGTCCAAACGGTCGAGATCGTCGAGCAGGCGGTCGGCGTAGGACGTGATGCGCATCATCCATTGACGCATGTTCTTCTTGAACACCGGAAAGTTGCCGATGTCGCTACGACCCTCGGCGGTGACCTCCTCGTTGGCGAGGATCGTGCCGAGCCCCGGGCACCAGTTCACCGGCGCGTGCGACAGATAGGCGAGACGCCGCGCATCCACGGCGGCACGTCGTTGCGCGGATGTCATGCTCGACCACGAATCGCCCGACGGTGTGTCGATGGAGCCCTCGGTGTACGCGGCCTCCAACGCGGCGATCGGGCGGGCCTTGCCGATTCTCTCGTCGTACCAACTGTTGTAGACCTGCAGGAACATCCATTGGGTCCAGCGATAGAAGTCTTCGTCGGTCGTGGAGACGCTCCGACGGGCATCGTGACCCAATCCGAGTCGACGCAACTGTCGACGCATGTTCGCCACGTTCGACTCGGTGTTGACGCGGGGATGCACTCCGGTGGTGATGGCGTGCTGTTCGGCGGGTAGTCCGAACGAGTCGTAGCCGAAGGCGTGAAGCACGTTGAATCCGGTCATCCGCTTGAAGCGGGCGTACACGTCGGTCGCGATGTAGCCCAACGGGTGGCCCACGTGCAGGCCGGCGCCGCTGGGGTAGGGGAACATGTCGAGCACGAACAACTTTGGACGTCCGGCCACCTTGGAGGGCTCACCGATCGGGCCGGCCGGGTTCGGGGCTTCGAAGGTGCCCTCGCGCTCCCAGCGGTCCTGCCAGCGAACCTCGATGTCCTGGGCGAGACGGGCGGTGTACCGCAACGACGGTGCGTCGTCGCCGGTCTGGTCGTTGTTCGGGACTGACATGGCGTCCCAAGGGTAACGGCAACCCGGTCGTGGGCGTATCTCCACGGGTGGAAAACGCCGATGGTCATCAGTGGCCGTTGCTCGGAGAACTACCTTTTCATTGCCCGATGGCGCCCACCATGAACAGCCCATCCACACCACCGCGACCCTTGCCCACCGGCTCGGTCATCGATCGACTCGAGGAGTCGGCCGACGCCCCGACGGGCGTGCGATTCGTTGGCAACAGCGTGATCCCCGTCGATGGCCCCGACTTGGTGTCCTGGCGCGAGATCCACGACGATGCCCGCGCGGTCGGTGCGATCCTTCAGTCGATGGGGCTCGTGCCGGGAGATCACGTGGCGATCCTCGGTCCCACCAGTCGGGCGCTGATGACCATCATCCGGGGTTGTTGGATGACGGGTATGGCCAGCATGGTTCTGCCGCTTCCGATGCGCATGGCCTCGCTCGAGGCGTTCGTGGAGGGCACGCGGGCCCGCATCCGCCACGGTGACGCCAAGTTGGTGTTGATCGACGACCAGTTGGCCGCGTTCTACGAGTCCGCTCCGGGTGATCCGCCCACGATGTCGATGAACGCGGTGTTACCAGGTCCGGGACGGCCGAACGGCGATCGACTGGAGATCCCCGAACACGATCCCGATCGATTGGTGATTCTGCAGTACACCAGCGGCTCGACGTCGGAGCCCAAGGGTGTGATGATTCCCGATCGGGTGCTCACGGCCAACGTGGATGCCAGTTGTGCGGCGGCCGAACTCGACACTTCCGAAGTGATGGTGTCGTGGTTGCCGCTATATCACGACATGGGATTGGTCGGATTCCTGGCCGTTCCGATGCTCAACGGTGTTCAACTGGTACAGGCGGGTCCCCAGGACTTCATGGCTCATCCCGGCAGTTGGATGCAATGGATCAGTGATTGGAAGGGAACGGCTACCGCCGGACCCAACTTCGCGTGGGTGTTGGCGACGAGGGCGTTGAAGCGGATGACGGACATCGATCTGTCCTCGTTGACCTTGGCGTTGTCGGGAGCCGAACCCGTCGATCCGAATGCGGTGGATGCCTTCGTGGCCGCGGCCGAACCGTTCGGATTCTTGGCGGGCAGCATTTTTCCGGCGTTCGGAATGGCCGAAGTGGCCATCGGTGGCGCGTTCCCCCCGCGACATCGTGGGTTGCGCTGTGACGACGTGGATCGGGTGGTGATGGAGCGCGAACGCCTGGCGCGACCGGTGAGTCCGCAATCGCTGATCGACGAACCCGACCTCGCCGTCCGTCGTTTGCCCTTGCTCGGCAAAGCGGTGCCGGGTTTGGACATGCGCGTCGTCGATCCGGAGACGCGAGTCGATCTCCCCGAACGTCACATCGGCGAGTTGCTGTTGCGGGGGACGAGCGTGACTCCGGGCTACTACAAGCGTCCCGACGCGACCCGAGCCATGTTCCACGAGGGTTGGTTGTGCACCGGCGACCTCGCCTACCTGCTCGACGGTGAATTGGTCATCTGTGGTCGCATCAAGGACGTCATCATCGTCGGTGGCCGGAACGTGTTTCCCGAGGACATCGAACGGGCCGTGGGTGCGCTCGAGGGCGTGCGAGCCGGCAACGTGATCGCTTTCGGTGTCGACGGGTACAAGGGAAAGGAAACCGTCGTCGTGGTGGCCGAAGCCAAGACCGACGATCCCGAGTCGGTGCGGCAGTCGATCCAACATGCGACCCTCCAGGTGTCGGGTCTGCCACCGCGCGATGTGATGTTGGTTCGTCCGGGCACGTTGCCCAAGACCAGTAGTGGGAAACTGCAGCGCGCCAAGTGTCGCGAGACGTATCTCGCCGATGGTTTGGAGTTGTTGGAGTGAAACCCGGGGTTCGATGCTGTCGATGTCGATGGCGGCGAGGTTCGGAGTCACCACGTCGCGCCGAGGAACGACAGAACCGCACTACGAGTCGCGGGTGAGTCCGTTTTCGGACCGCGCCGTCGGCACCCCGCGATGCCAGAGGGGATCAGGCCGCCCTCAGGGCGGCCATGACCTTTCCCCAACGCTCCGGGTCGCTCTTGTAGGGGGCGTAAAACGAAATGCGCTCGATCACGTCTCCGTAGCGATGGGTCAACTCCGGCGCGATGTGCTCGGGTTCGCCCACGACGGCAAAGGTGTTCAACACCTCGTCGGTGATCTCGTCGCCCATCTCGACCCACTTGCCCTGCTTCGACAGTGAGTTCAGTCGGTCCTGAAGGTCGCCCCAACCGTGTAGTTCGAGAACGGGTCGATAAGCCGGCGTCGATCCGTAGAAGGCGATCTGCTGACGCGTGCCTGCACTGGCCTTGGCCAAATCATCCTCGTTGTTGCCGGTCACGACGAAACTCGGCCCGACGATCTCGAAACCGTCCATCGTCTTGCCCGCCTTGGCGCGGCCACGCTCGAGTGCCGGGATGGTGACTTCGCGCAGGTATCGCTCGGTGGTGAAACCGTGGCAGATGAATCCATCGCAGACCTCGCCCGCCACTTCGGTCATCAGTTCTCCCACGCCGGCCAGAAAAATTCTTGGCTTACCGACGGCCGAGATCTCCGTGGCGGCCGGAGTGAAGAAAGGTGTCATCAACGTGTGGGTGTAGAACTCTCCCCGAAAGTCGAGTTTGGCCCCGGTCAGCCACGCGTCCCAGATCGCGTGGATGGCCAACACCATTTCGCGCATGCGCGCGGCGGGCTTGCTCCACGGCATGCTGAATCGCTTGGTGATGTGGGGCTGAATCTGACTGCCGAGGCCGAGGATGAAGCGTCCCTTCGAGTACGCCTGTAGGTCCCACGCGGTGTTGGCGAGCGTCATAGGACTGCGCGCGAAGGCGACCGCGATCGACGTTCCGAGTTCGATTTTGGAGGAGTGTTCGGCGGCCAAGAGAAGCGGCAGGAACGGATCGTGATTGGTCTCGGCCGTCCAGGCGCCGTGGTAACCGGCGGCCTCGGCTTCTATGGCACTGGCCGCGGCCTCGCGCAGATCCAGGCTCACTCCACCGTCGACTTTCATGGTCTCTCCTCGATTCCGTTCCGACCTCAAACTAGTGCGCGCGTCACGGCAGGTCGGGATTCGCGTCGCGCAGGAAAGCCTCCAACTCGGCGGTGAGCTCCTCGGGGGTCGGGATGTCCTTTTCCGAGAGTTGTGCGGCCTGAAGTCGGTCGACGTTGGTGTCGAGGGGCACTGTGGCGTCGTACGCCTGCTCCAATTTCTGCACCATTTCCTGGTGCTCGGGGTTCTTCGCCACCAGCCGGTCGAGGCGTTCGGTCTGGATGACCGCCTCTTGTCGCAGCGAACCGTGGTCGAAGAGCAGACCCGCAGTGTCCTTCAGGCCCTCGAGCAGAGCGACGGCGGCCCCCGGATAGGTCATGGCCGGGATGTATTGGGGTACCTGGGCCCAAAGGCTGATGGCGGGGATGCCCGCGTCGTGGAGCACCTGTTCGAGGACGGCCGCCATTCCGGCGGGAACGTCGACTGAGGTGCGTACGAAGGCGTGCTTGCTCAGCAGGTCAGACGAAGGGGTGGTGCACGACAGCTTGCTCGGCCGCGTGTGCGGGGTGGGGAAGGGGTAGGCCCCGAGGCCGACCATCATCGAGACCTCGAGTCTGACGCACAACTCGCGAACGGCAGCCGAGAATCGATTCCAGGCGGAGTCGGGTTCGTAACCGGTGAGGATCAGGACGTCCCGACCGTTGCGATCGTGACCGGCGTAAAGATCGATGCTGGGCCACTCGATTCTGCAGTTGCGCCCGTCGCGAATCTCCATCGTCGGACGACGAGCGCGAAAGTCGATGAACACGTCGGCGTCGAAGGTGGCGATCGGAAGCGGATTGATCTGCGTTTCGATGGCGTTCATCGCCTCGTTGGCTGCACCCGCCGCGTCGATCCAGCCCTGCAACATGACCAGCAAAACAGGGTTCTCGAGTCGGGGCAGATCCCCGTTCAATTCGACGTCGGGAAGGGAGGTCATGTCAGACGCTCGAGCATTTCTTCGGCGCGCGCTGCCGCACCGAGGACCTGATGGTTGAACGGTTCGAGCTCGGCGGGGTCGCGTCGTCCGAGCGCCCCACCGAGATACCGGGCATAAACGCCCTCGAGGATGCAGACCAATTTCCAGCAGGCGAACGTCACGTAAAAGTCGAGTTGCGACGTGTCGCGACCGCTGACGTCGGTGTAGCGGGCGGCCAGGTCGTCGCGGTCGAGGAAACCCTCGGCCGAGCAAGCCGATCCGGTCCAGGCCGAGGTGTCGTCACCGGGTCCGGTCCAGTAGACCATCAACAATCCGAGGTCGGCCATCGGATCACCGAGAGTGCAGATCTCCCAGTCGAGAACCGCGATCACGTTCCCGTCAGAGTCGATCATGCAGTTGTCGAGACGATAGTCACCATGCACGAGCGTGGCCGAGCCTTGTTCGGGGATGCGGGCCAACAAGGCATCGTGAACACGGTCCACGGCCGGTAGATCGCGGGTCTTCTGCTGATTCCACTGACCGTACCAACGTTTCAATTGACGAGCGATGTATCCCTCGTGACGACCGAGATCGCCCAGACCGACCAAGGTGGGGTCGACCCGATGGATCGCCACCATGGTGTCGATGATCGACTCGCTGGCCCGACGACGAGCGTCCGGTGTCAGCAACGTGTCGGCGGCCGCGCGATCGCGGATGACGAGACCATCGACGTACCTCATCACGTAGAAGGGAGCGTCATTGACGGTCGGATCGTCGCAGAACCCGACGGCGGGGGCGACTGGAACCGGGGTGTCCCGAAGTGCATGGATGATGCGGTGCTCGCGTCCCATGTCGTGAGCACTGGCCAGGACGTGTCCGAGGGGGGGACGACGAAGAACGAAACGATCTCCGTTGGCGGCCGTCACGCGGTAGGTCAGGTTCGAGTGGCCACCGGCAATGACGTCGAATCGAAACGGTCCGCGCGCGCCGGCCACGTTGTCGTGCAACCAGTCGGTGACCGCGTCGGTTCGAATGCCGGGTTCGTCGGTCACGGTGTCAACGGTAGCCCTACGAGGGCACATTTCGGCGGGTCGATCCGTCTCACCCGCGAGTCGTCAGGGGAACGCCGGTATCGTCTCGAACATGTTCATCGATGTCACCGATGCGTCCTTCGAAAGCGACGTACTCGCCCGTTCCGCGACCGTGCCGGTGGTGGTGGACCTGTGGGCTCCGTGGTGCGAACCCTGCAAGACGTTGGGTCCGATCATCGAACGTGTGGTCGCGGCGACGAATGGCAAGGTGGTGCTGGCCAAGGTCAACATCGACGAGAACCCCGGCATTGCACAAGCCTTCAGGGTGCAGTCGATCCCCGCGGTGTTCGCGGTGGCCGACGGCCGAGCGATGCCCATGTTCCAGGGCGCCCAGCCCGAACACGTGGTGAAGCAATACGTCGACATGTTGTTGCCCTCGGCCCAGGACGAGGCGATCTCTGATTTGTTGGCCCAGGGCGACGAGGAGAGTTTGCGCGCAGTCCTCGGAATCGATCCCGGTAACGAGGCCGCCATCGTGGCTCTGGCGGGAATTTTCACGGCGCGCGGCGAGGGCGAGGGTGCGTTGGCATTGTTGGCACGGATTCCCGAATCCGACGAGGTGCGAAAGGCCGCCGCGGCGGCGCGTGTGTCCATGCGCCCCGCCGACGATTTCGACGATCGACTGGCTGCGCTTCTGGAGAGCGTGAAAGTCGATGAGGATGCCCGTCAGCAGTTCCTCGACATTCTCGAGTTGATGGGTGCCGAGGACCCGCGCACCGCGGGTTGGCGTAAGAGGCTCACCGCGCGCCTGTTCTGAGACCCCGGAAATCGTCACCCCCACGCGCTGGCGCACACCCGTGGTCGTAAGTCGAGCCGCCCGTCGGAGGGCGCCGACGGGAACGGAGTGAGGACAGCGAGATGGAGGCGTGGCGTCCGCGGCCGGGGGACGAGGGAACGGGCGGATCCGACCTCGCCGGCGACCTCAAACGACGGATACTCGGCTGGTGCCGCTATCTCGGTTGGGGTCGGTCGATCGGTGCGATCATCTCGTCGACGTTGATCATCGGGTTCGCCTGGCTGTTGTTTCGACAACCGCCGGCGCCGGTGGAGGACGGTCTCGCTTACGCCACCACTTCTGTGGCCGACACCGCGCGCCCCGCGTCGTCGAAGATCACTGTCCACGTGGCCGGACGGGTGACGCGTCCCGGCGTGTACGAGTTGTCGCCGACGGCCCGAGTCATCGATGCCGTCGACATCGCCGGCGGTATGGTCTTTGGAGCCAATTCTGATGCCATCAACCTGGCCGCACCGGTGAGCGATGGTCAGAAGGTGTATGTACCAGCCGTCGGTGAGGTGATCGTGGATGTCGCGACCAACGGCACCGCCGGAGACGTCACCGGCCCCCGATTCCCGATCGATCTCAACACCGCCTCGATCGGCGAACTCGACGTGCTGCCCGGCATCGGACCGACCACGGCCGAAGCGATCGTACGTCATCGTTCGGAGCGAGGTCGGTTCGCCTCGGTGGACGGGCTGCTCGACGTTCCGGGAATCGGCGCGGCGAAGTTGGAGGCCATTCGCGGGTTGGTGAGGGTATGACCGTTCGACGATCGGTCTCTCAGAGATTGACCGACAGCACCGTGACGGCCACGGCCAACCCGACGAGGGCGCCGACCCATACACCGACCGACAGTCGCACGTACTCGCGACGCCATTCGGGCCAACTGGTGACCACCCGACTGGTGGAGCGACGGGAGGCCAACGTTCCGATGCCGTACCAGAGAGCGAGGCTGGTGACGATCGCCGACACCCAGCGCGTGGTCCCGCCCATCACCGGCACGCCGAAGAGCGGAAGGGTCGGGATCGACGCCACGGCCAGGATGAAGCCGGGCGCACCGCGCCACGCGGACTCGCTCCCCACCAACAACATGGCGGCCACCAGACCCAGAGCCAGGGCGATGCCGATCGGCACGAAGGGTCCGAGACGACGTACGAGATGGCGGTGATGTCGGGGGCCGTCACGAACCGAACCCGCAGGAGCATCGAAGAACGATCCGAGGGCCACGAAGAGGCAGGGTACGTCATCGCGTCGACCGCTCGGTGGCACTGGGCGGTGGTGGCGGTGGCGGCGGTGTGGGGAGCGTGGGCCTTCGAACATGGACCATCGTCGGCTCTCCATCGAGGTGGATGGCCGATGTTGGTGACCCTGGTGTGGGTCGCTTGCCACCCTCGGATGTCGTGGAAACATCGGCGCTCGACGGCGACGATGGTCGTGCTCGTGATCGGCCTCGTCGGATGGCGCTCGACGGCCGAGTGGACCGATGTTCGCTCGGTCGCCCATGGCGACGTGGCGACGGTGGCGACGTTGGCCTCCGACCCCGAGCCGTTCGGTCGCGGAACCCGCGTGGTGTTGACCATCGAGGGCCGCCGTTTCGAGGCTGTCGTGTTCGGACCGATCGCTGCCGGAGTGAGCGGGTCGAAGCGTGGTGAGTCGGTGAGGGTGGTGGGTCGAACCCGAGAGGTGCGAGAAGAGCGTCGGCGCCGTGCTCAGGTGCGTCACATCGTGGGGCTGATCGAGGTGGAGTCCTTCTCGGATCCGGCGGGTGGAACCCGGCGTCGCTCGCGTGCCCTCGAACGCACGGCCAACGACGTGCGCAACGTGATGTCGCGTGGCGCGTCGGCGATGAGTGAGGATGACTCGGCCCTCTTCACCGGTTTGGTCTACGGGGACGATTCCGATCAGAGCGAGGAGATGGAGGAACGTTTCCGGGCGAGTGGCCTGGCGCACCTGTCAGCGGTGTCGGGGCAGAACGTGGGTTACCTGCTCACCGTCCTGACGCCGATGATTCGACGTCGTGGTCGCTGGACCCGACTCTCGGTGACACTCGGGGCTCTGGTCTGGTTCGCGGTTCTCACCCGCGTCGAGCCGTCGGTGGTGCGCGCCGCGGGCATGGCGGCGGTGTCGGCGGTGGCTCTGGCGATCGGATGGCGACCACGGGCCATCGAGGTGTTGTCATTGTGTGTGATCGTCTTTGTGCTGATCGACCCTTTCCTCGCGTGGTCGGTCGGCTGGTGGTTGTCGGCTGCGGGCAGCTTCGGCTTGGTCGTGTACACCCCGACGATCCACCGAATCGTGCGGGGCTCGAAATCTCAGCGACGACGTCTGGCGGACTGGATTGCACCAACCGTCGCGGCGCAACTCGGGGTTCTTCCGGTCTCGGTGGCGGTCTTCGGCTGGCCGAGTGCAGTGGCGCTTCCGGCAAACTTGCTGGCCGCACCGGTGGCGGGTCTCGTGATGCTGGTGGGTATCCCCACGGCGTTGGTAGCCGGCTCGTTTCCGGCACTGTCCGAGGCATTGATGTTCTTGCCGTCGTTGGGGGTGCGCTGGGTCGATGCGGTGGCGCGAGTTGCCGCGACCCTCGACCCGCCCGCGGTTCTGAACATCGTCGTGACGTCGTTGGTGCCTCTCACAGTGGTGCTGACGGAACGTCGCGTCCGACACCGGTGTGCCAATCTTGGATGATGGCCACCTTGCTTCTTCACGGATCCGACGAGGTCCTCCTGTCGGCGGCGGTGGCCGAGAAGGTGCGCGAACTGATCGGTGACGGAGACCGAAGTCTGATGCTCGACGAATTCGTCGACGATTACGTGATCGGATCGGTCGTCGAGTCAGCCAGCACCCCACCGTTCTTCACCGATCGACGGGTGGTGGTGCTTCATCAACACGATGGCACCTCGACTGGTGACATCGATGTCGTGGCCGACTACATCCGCGACGAGGCCGAGTTCACCGATCTGGTCATCGTCTGGCGCAAAGGCAAGATTCCGAAGGCTCTGACCGATGCATTGAAGGTCGCCGGTGGTCGCAACATCGACGTGACGCCGCCCTCCCGCGCCGCCGACCGACGATCGTGGTGGGAGGAGCAGGTGGCCGTGGCCGGACTCGACTTCGATGCCAAGGCCATGTCGGTCATGATCGAGTGGTTGGGAGAGGACGTGGGCCGTTTCGCCGGTCTGGCCGAGACCTTGCGTGCCACCTTCGGAGCCGGTGTCATCACCGCGCAGAAGTTGGAACCGTTCCTCGGTGAGCGGGGCGACGTGAAGCCCTGGGATCTCACCGACGCCATCGACGCCGGCAACGCCGCGAAGGCCTTGGTGGTGGTTCGACGAATGATGAACGCCGGCGAGCGTCATCCGCTACAGATCATGGCGCAGTTGCACAGTCACTTCACACGATTGGCCAAACTCGATGGTCCGTCGGTGCAAAATATCAGTGACGCCGAGAGACTGACCGGTGCGAAGGGGTTCCAGGCCGAAAAAGCGCTCCGCGCTTACCGAAACCTCGGTCCATCCGGACTGCGGCGTGCCTTCGATTTGTTGGCGACGGCAGATTTGGATCTTCGGGGCCACACCGGGTTGGATGACGACGTCGTGATGGAGGTGTTGGTGGCGCGCTTGGCGAAACTCATGGCGCCGACGGGTCGGCGACGCTGAGGTCAGCCGACGGGTCGGCGACGCTGAGGTCAGCCGACGGAGCCGACCGCTTTCATGAGCCGGCTCTTGCGTCGCGCGGCGGTGTTTTTGTGAACGATGCCCTTGGCGACGGCCATGTCGATGCGCTTGACCGCCAGACGAACATCCTCGGCCGCCGCGTCGGTGCCGGCGGACGCCTTGGCGTTCTTGACCCGCGTCTTGATCTCGCTCTTGACGGCCTTGTTGCGCTCGGCGCGCTTGGCATTGGTCAGGATGCGCTTTTTTTGAGACTTGATATTTGCCACGTGAACCTCGGTACGATCGAAACAGCCTCGTGAGAGTACCAGCAGAGGTGGGCGTCCCCAACGTTCGAGGGGTCTGACCTGCTGATACCGAGTAGTCTGACACCGACGTCGGCTCTCCCCTCCGCCGTCGCGTCACCCATGGACCTCTCCCGCATCCGCAACTTTTCGATCATCGCCCACATCGATCACGGTAAGTCCACGCTGTCAGATCGGATTCTCGAACTCACCAAGGCCGTGGACGCCCGTGACATGCGGGCTCAATACCTGGATTCCATGGACCTGGAACGCGAGCGGGGTATCACCATCAAGGCCCAGAACGTGCGGGTGGATTGGAAGGACCACGTTCTGCATCTGATCGACACCCCCGGTCACGTCGATTTCGGATACGAAGTCAGTCGCTCGCTGGCGGCCTGCGAGGGCGTGGTGTTGGTGGTGGACGCCGCGCAGGGTATCGAGGCCCAGACCCTGGCGAACTGCTACCTGGCCCTCGAGCACGACCTCGAGATCGTGGCCACACTCAACAAGATCGACCTTCCGGCCGCCGACCCCGAGCGGTACGCCGCCGAGATCCAGAACGTGCTCGGCATTCCGGCGGACCAAATCCTGCGAATCTCGGCCAAGACCGGCGAGGGTGTCCCCGAACTGTTGGATGCCGTCTGTGCACGGATTCCAGCACCCAAGGGCGACCCCGACGCGGCGTTGCAGGCGCTCATCTTCGACAGTCAATTCGACCAGTACCGCGGCGTGGTGTCCTCGATCCGCGTGATGAACGGACGCATGACCAGCGGTGCGCGATTGCAATTCATGCAGGCCAACGCCCAGTACGAGGCCATCGAGATCGGTGTGCGTCGACCCACGCCCACGACGGTGGCCGAACTCGGACCCGGCGAGGTGGGCTATCTGATCGCCGGCATCAAGGACGTGGCCGAGGCGCGATCGGGGGAGACCGTCACCGTGTACGGGCGATCCGCCACCGAGGCCTTGCCCGGGTATCGCGATCCCAAGCCCATGGTGTTCTGTGGTCTGTACCCGATCGACGGCGACGACTTCGAGAACCTGCGCGAAAGTCTGGAGAAACTGAAGTTGAACGACGCCAGCGTCACCTACGAACCCGAGACTTCGAGCGCCCTCGGTTTCGGGTTCCGTTGCGGCTTCCTCGGTCTGCTGCACATGGAGATCGTGAAGGAACGTCTCGAGCGCGAGTTCGGACTGGCACTCATCGCCACGGCGCCCAGCGTGGAGTACCTCGTCACCAAGACCAACGGTGGGCAGTCGAAGGTGGACAACCCGGCGGATCTACCGCCCCCTCAGAACATCGATTTCATCGAGGAGCCGTACTTCCGGGTGAGCATCATCACCCCCAAGGAATACACCGGCACGCTGATGGACCTGTGCCAAACACGCCGTGGTGACATGTCGAAGATCGAATACCTGTCACCCGAGCGGGTGGAGTTGCACTACATGATCCCCTTGGCCGAGGTTGTCGTGGACTTCTTCGACCAGATGAAAAGCCGCAGCCAGGGTTACGCCTCGCTGGACTACGAGTTGTCGGGTTATCGACGAAGCAACCTCGTGAAGGTTGATTTGTTGCTGAACGGCATCGTCGCCGACGCGTTCTCCACCATTGTCCATCGCGACAAGGCCGAGACCTACGGACGACGCATGTGCGAGAAGTTGAAAGAACTCATCCCGCGGCAGATGTTCGATGTTCCGATCCAGGCGGCCATCGGAGGCAAGGTGATCTCGCGAGAGACTGTGAAGGCCAAGCGCAAGGACGTCCTGGCAAAATGCTACGGCGGTGACATCACCCGGAAGCGCAAACTTCTCGAGAAGCAGAAGGAAGGCAAGAAGAAGATGAAAGCCATCGGTCGCGTGGAGGTGCCCGGTGACGTTTTCATCTCGGCCTTGAAACTGGACGGCTGAGTCGATGGCCCGTTCGGAGACGTTCCGGTCTCTGCGCAACCGTAACGCCCGCTTGTTTTTCGGCGGCCTGTTGGTGTCGAACGTGGGCACGTGGTTGCAGTCCACGGCCATGGCGATCTTGGTGTACCGACTCACCGGTAAGGCGACTGATCTGGGAATCACCGTCGCCCTGCAGTTCTTGCCCCTGTTGTTGTTCGGGGCTTGGGCGGGCGCGGTGTCGGATCGACGAAACAAACGTCGCACCTGTCTGACGACCCAGTCCCTGATGGCTGGGCAAGCCGTGTTGTTGGGTGCTCTCGATCTCGCCGGGCTGGTGACCGTTCCGGTGGTGTACGCGTTGGCCTTGCTGTTGGGCGTTGTGAACGCCTTCGACAACCCGGCTCGGCGCGGATTGGTGGTCGAGTTGGTCGCCGAGGCCGACATCAGCAACGCCATGTCGTTGAATACCGCGGTGATGACCGGCTCGCGGATCTTCGGACCCGCGTTGGCGGCGGCGTTGGTGGGTCCGCTCGGAACCGCGTGGTGTTTCTTGTTGAACGGCATCTCGTTCGCGGCGGTGTTGGCGTCGCTAGCGACCATCGACGAGCGCGAATTACGGGTGTCACCCAGGGCGCCCGGTGGTGGTACGCCGGTTCGCGATGCGCTGCGCTTCGTTCGTCGTGATCGCGAGTTGTTCGTGTTGCACATGGTGTTGGTGGTGGTGAGCACCTTCGCGTTCAACTATTCCGTGTCCTTGCCCAAACTGAGTGCCGTCCGGTGGGGTGACGAACGATGGTTCGGGTGGGTGCTGGCGGTGGTGAGCGTGGGCAGTGTGATGGGATCGCTGATGGTGGCATCGCGTAAGGAGGCGACCATTCGGCAATTCTTCGTGAGCGTCACCGTTCTGGGGGTGGCCGGCCCGTTCCTGGCCTGGGCCCCGTCAGGCTGGTGGGCCTTCGTGGCCGCGGTGCCTCTCGGAATCGGAGGAGCCGGATTTCTCGCGAACTTCAACGGGCTCGTGCAACAGAAGTGTCCAGCCGACATGCGCGGTCGATTGTTGGCGTTGTCGGCGGTGGCCTTCCTCGGCTCTACTCCAGTGGGCGGTCCGATCACCGGAGTGATCGCCGACTCGTGGGGCCCGGAATGGTCCTTGGCCTACGGAAGCCTGATCTCGTTGGTGGGCGTCGGAGTGGCTTTCTCGACCTTGCGACTTCGTTCGACAAACCCCGCCGTCGCCGCAAGCTGATGCCGGTACCCTGAGCCCATGTCTCGACGCTCGATCCTGCGTATGATGACGTGGTCGGCAATGTCGTCCTTCGAGCGCGAGGCGCTGGTGGATCGCGACTTGAACAAGGTGATCACGTCGCAACTGCGCGATCAGATCGCGAATTTGGTGAGTGACGTTCACCAGCGAGGGGACGCCGCGGTGTGCGACGCACTGCGTACCTTCGACAAGGTCGAGCTCGAGCCGTCCGGTTTGCGCGTGTCGGACGCCGAATGGGATGCCGCGCCGTCGTTGGTGTCGAGCGAATTGGTGAGCGCTATCGACGAGATGGTCGATCACATCCGTCGATTCAACGAACGGGTGATGACCCATCGCGGCGACTGGTCGTTCGAGAGCGACCCGGGACTGATGGTGGGCGAGCGCACGAGCCCCATCGCATCCGCCGGTTTGTTCTGTCCCAGTGGCAAGGCGAGCTACCCGAGCGTGTTGGCCCAACTCGGGACGCCGGCGGTGGTGGCCGGGGTGCCGCGAGTCGCCGTGGTGGTGCCTCCCAAGCCCGGGGCCAACGGTGCGGTCGACCCCGCGGTGCTGATGGTGGCGCGAGCGTTGGGATTGCGCGACGTGTTCCGGGTGAACGGCCCCGCCGGTGTGGCGGCGCTGGCTTTCGGAACCGAAACCATCCCCAAGGTGGTCAAGATCATGGGACCGGGCTCGTTGCCGGTGACGGTGGCGCAGATGGAGGTGCAGAGGTACGGCACGTCCACACAGATGGCTCTGGGGCCGACCGAGAGTCTGGTGATCGCCGACGAGACGGCCGATCCGGTTCGGTTGGCGGCCGATCTGTTGATCGAAGCCGAACACGGCACCGACAGTTGCACGCTGTTGGTCACCACATCGGCTTCTCTCGCTGGTGTCGTGGAGGTGGAGTTGTCCAAACAGATCGTGGCGTTGCCGACCGAACGAGCCGAGGCCGCGGCGGCGTCTCTGGGGGTCAACGGTGGATGCGTGGTGGTCGATTCGCTCGTCGAGGCCGCCGAGGTGGCCAACGCCTTCGCACCCGAGCACCTGCAGTTGGCGGTGGCCGATTCGGAGGTCGACGACCTGATCGACCGCTTGGTTCACGCCGGTGAGATCCTCATCGGTCAACACACGCCGTTTTCGGCGGCCAACTTCGTGATCGGTTGTCCGGCCTCGCTGCCGACCAACGGGTTCGCGCGGGTGACGAGCGGAGTGACCGTCGACGCGTTCTTGAAGCGCACGGCGGTGGCCTGCGCCGACGAGAACGCGTTGCGACGCATTGCTCCGAGCGTGATCGCCCTGGCCGAAATCGAGGGTTTCCCAGCGCACGCCAACGCAATTCGCCTGCGATTCTCCTAAGTTGACGCGCATGACGCGGGCGATCATGTGGTTTCGGCGGGATCTCCGCCTGGCCGACAATCCGGCCCTGTTGGCGGCGTTGGCCGAGCACACCGACGTGGTGCCGGTGTTCGTGGTGGACCCGCTGTTGATGTCACGTTCGGGTGCGCCGCGTCGGGCCTACATGTGCGCGGCGTTGAATGCGTTGGATAATGCGATGGGGAGGGCGCTGGTGTTTCGATACGGCGACCCGGTGGATGTCCTTCCCGCCTTGGCGACCGAGGTGGGTGCATCGGCGGTGTACGCGGCGCACGACTTCGCGCCGTACGGATCGCGTCGCGACGCGGCGGTGAGCGCGAGATTGTCGGTGGTGGGAGTTTCGCTGCGTTCCGTAGGTTCGCCTTACGCGGTCGATCCCGGTTCCATCTTGAAAGACGACGGCACCCCCTACTCGGTGTTCACGCCGTTCTCCAAGCGTTGGCTGGCCCATGGATGGGATCGACCATTAGACGCTCCGCGCGACCCCAACTGGGTGGGGGCGCCGACAGTCGCGTGTGAGGGTCACCCGCCGCGCCCCGAGATCGATTTCGATCTTCCTGCCTTCGACGAGAGGGGAGTGCACGAGCAGTGGGCCGAGTTCAGGGATCGGGGATTCGACGGTCTGGACGGCTACGACCAACGTCGCAACGAGCCCGGGATCCCGGGCACCAGTCGGATGTCGATCGCGTTGCGGTGGGGCATCGTGCATCCGCGTCAACTGCTGGCTGATCTGCAGGGAACACGAGCACACAACCACTATCGCAGCGAGATCGGTTGGCGCGAGTTCTACGGCGATGTCCTGTATCGCTTCCCCGACTCGGGGTGGCGCAATCTCAACCGCAAGATGGACGCCATGGTGCACGACGAGGGCCCGCGGGCCGAAGAACGGTTTGCGGCATGGCGTCGAGGTGAGACCGGCTACCCGATCGTGGACGCGGGAATGCGAGAGTTGAAGCAGACGGGCTGGATGCACAATCGCGTGCGAATGATCGTGGCCAGCTTTCTGGTGAAGGACCTGCACCTGCCGTGGCAGTGGGGTGCGAGGCATTTCATGGATCACCTGATGGACGCCGACCTGGCCAGCAATTCTCACGGGTGGCAGTGGACGGCGGGAACGGGCACCGACGCTGCTCCGTACTATCGCGTTTTCAACCCGGCTCTGCAGGGAGAGCGCTACGACCCGAACGGCGATTACGTCCGCGCGTTCGTGCCCGAGGTGGCCGATCTGCCGACGTCCATCATTCATGCGCCGGGCGGCAAGGGTGGTTCGGTGCCGTTGGGATATGTGGCGCCGATCGTGGATCATGCGGTGGAGCGCGACGAATCCTTGGCCCGTCTGAAAGCCCTCGGCTGACCCGGCGCCATCGTTCGTCGGCGTCGCGCCCGTCGGTGGGGGTGGGGCGGCACTAGCCTTCGAGTCGGAATGCTTGATGATCGCAAGACCGCCATCCTGCGCGCCGTGGTGCAGGAGTACATCGGCTCGGGTCAACCCGTGGGTTCGACCCATGTTTCCAGCGGCCACGACATCAACGTCTCTTCGGCCACCGTGCGCAACGAGATGGCCATCCTGGAGCAGGAGGGCTTTCTCACTCAGCCCCACACGTCGGCGGGACGTGTTCCCACCGACAAGGGCTATCGCTTCTTCGTCGATCACCTCACTCAGCCCGGTCGTTTGGACGATGCCAAGGTTTCGCAGGTGCACCACTTCTTCGACGGAGCGCATGGTCGTATGGAAGAGCTGTTGGCGCGTACCTCGCACCTGGTCGCTGGTCTCACCAATTACGCCTCGGTCGTGATGGGCCCCAAGGTGGAGCGGACCGTCGTCCGCTCGGCACAGGTGGTCGGACTGGCCGCGCGTCAAGCCATGGTGGTGGCCGTCATGTCCAACGGCTCGGTCGAGAGTCGGCACCTCGAATTCGACACCGAAGTGCCCGAGACCCGTTTGGGGGCGGCCTCGATTCATTTGCAGTGCGCGCTGGTGGGTCGCACGCTCGTCGACCTGGGTGATGTTGCAACCTCGGGTGACGTGAGTGTCGATGCCGTCTGTTCCAAAGCGGTGTCGGCGTTGCGTGGGGCGACTGCCGACGATCCGGTCTTCGTTGGCGGAGCATCGTCGATGGCATCGGCGTTCGACGCCGTCGACGTCGTCCGTCAGGTACTGCAGACGCTCGAACAGCAGTATCTGGTGGTGTCATTGGTGCGCGACATCCTGAATCGAGGACTGAGCGTGGCGATCGGCACCGAGCATGGCGTCGAGCCACTGGCGAGTTGTTCCGTCGTGGTCGCCCCGGTGGTGGTCGACGGGCAGCAGATGGGAACAGTCGGCGTGCTGGGTCCCACCCGTATGAACTATCCGCAGGCTTTGGCCACTGTCGAGGTGGTGTCGGATCGGCTCGGACGTCGATTGGGTGAGGGCTGAGTAGACGGTCGCCGTTCGCGGGCGATTGACTGTGACGCGGGATGATGGACCGCCATGGCTGACTACTACGAATTGCTCGGTGTGTCTCGCAATGCGTCGACCGAGGAGATCAAGAGGGCCTATCGAGCCAGAGCCCGTCAACTGCATCCCGATGCGAATCCCGGTGATGCCGCGGCCGAGGAGAAGTTCAAGCAGGTCGCCAAGGCCTACGAAGTGCTCAGTGACGCCGAGGCCCGCGCCCGGTACGACCGGTTCGGTGAGGCCGGAGTCTCTGGCGCCGCTGGTAACGGTGATTTTTTCGGTGGTGGTGGCGGACTGGGAGACATCTTCGAAACATTCTTCGGAGGCGGCGGGCCTTTCGGTCAGCAACGTGGTCCGAGTGGACCGCCGCGCGGACAGGACCTCGAAGTGGTGGCCGATCTCGATTTCGAACAGGCGGTGTTCGGGGCCACCTTGCCGGTGAAGGTGCGAACGGCTTTGACCTGCGACGACTGTGGAGGCTCGGGTGCCGGTTCGGGCACCCAACCCGTGACGTGTAGCGACTGCAACGGTCAGGGTCAGGTGCAACGAGTACGTCAGAGCATTCTCGGTCAGATGGTCACCATGCAGACCTGTTCTCGATGTCGTGGATTTGGTCGCGTGATCGCCACACCGTGTGCGACGTGTTCAGGTGAGGGTCGCGTGATGGTCGAGAAGACCTTCCAAGTGGACGTGCCCGCAGGGGTGGACACTGGCAGCACCTTGCGTCTCACCGGGCGCGGAGCCGTTGGTCCACGCGGTGGGGCCGCGGGCGATTTGTTCGTGCACCTGCGCGTGCGTCCTCACGATCGCTACGAGCGTGACGGTTTCGATCTGGTGACGGTGGTGGAGTTGTCGATCTCTCAGGCCACTCTCGGCGTGTCACTGCAGTTGCCCACACTCGACGGTGACGAGACGCTGGTGGTACCGGCCGGAACACAGCCGGGTCGTGAGTTCGTACTGAAGCGACGCGGTGTGCCTCGTCTTCAATCCAGCGGTCGCGGCGACCTGCGGGTTCTGATCTCGGTGAAGGTGCCCATCAAGCTGACCGATGAAGAGTCCCGCTTGCTGCGTCAGTTCGCCGCGGTTCGTGGCGAGGACGTGGCTCCTGCCGACACGTCGCTCTTATCGAAAATCAAGTCGGCGTTTTCGTGAACGAGCGGCGCCGCTCCGCTGCCCACCTGATCGTGGACGACGTATCGTCACCGAGGATGGCTGAGGACGATCGACATCACCTCGCGCGTGTTCGGCGACTGCGAGACGGTGAGATCCTGTCGGTCACCGACGGTCGAGGCTCGTGGCGCTTGTGTGCGTGGTCCGATGGCATGCTGCGTTCCACCACCGATATCGTTCGTGAGCCCTCCCGCGTGCCTTTGGGAGTGGCCTTTGCGTTGTGCAAGTCCGACCGGTCCGAGACCATCGTGCAAAAGCTGACCGAGTTGGGTGTCGATACCATCGCTCCTTTCGTGTCGGCGCGTTCGGTGGTGAAGTGGGATGCCGACAAAGCCAAACGAAATCTGGAGCGGTGGCGCAAGGTAGCGCGCGAAGCAGTGATGCAGAGCCGTCAGGTGTACCTGCCCATCATCGAGCCGGTGGTTGGGTCAGTGGAAGATCTGGTTCGGATTCACGACGTGGGGTTGGCGGTGGCCGAGCCGGGAGGTGCGGCTGTCAGCGTGGACGTGACCATGATCGCGGTGGGTCCCGAGGGTGGATTCACCGAGGAGGAGATTGCGTGCTTCGGCGATTCGGTGGGGCTGCCTGGAGGAGTCTTGCGGGCCGAGACTGCCGCCGTCGTGGCGGGCACGTTGCTGGTCACCCGACGCTGACTTCCCGCATCTCGCCACGGAGAGTGGGTGTCTGACCGCCTAGATTCTCCCGCGAGCACTCGGCGCGGTGGGAGAGTATCTGATGGCACAAGCATCCGAAGCGGACGACCCCGCATCGCGGGCCTACAACCAACGGGTGGGAGAGCGTCTGCGGTCCATTCGCAAGCAGAAGAAGATGTCGCTACAGGAACTGGAGACGGCGTCGAACGAGGAGTTCAGGGCCTCGGTGGTGGGGGCCTACGAGCGGGGTGAGCGCTCGGTATCGCTACCGCGATTGCATCGCTTGGCCGAGATCTACAGAGTGCCCACCGAGCAGTTGTTGCCCCGCGATTCGGTCGGGGGAGTCGACGGATTGGCCCCGAGGCGCAAGATGGCCATCGATCTGGTGGTCCTGGCCGCCAAGAAAGGCGCAGCCTTCGAAATGCTCGGTCGTTTCCTGTCGATGATTCAGGTGCAGCGGGGGGACTTCAACGGCAAGGTGCTCACCGTACGCGCCGACGACGTACGTGCGATTGCGGCCATGCTGAACGTGGCCACCGAGGACGTGGCGACCACCTTGGACGACCTCGGTTTGTTGTTTCGGCCACCCGCATGATCCGAGACAGTGGTGACTTCGGGGTGTACGTGCACATCCCGTTCTGTCGCCATCGATGCGATTACTGCGCGTTCGCCACATTCACCGATCGTGACGTCGTAATCCCGACCTATTTGGACGCCGTGGCTACTGAGATCGCTCGTGCGGTGGGGGCGGGCATGCCGATGGCCACCTCGATCTTCGTCGGCGGTGGAACCCCCACCCGCGTTCCGGCGGAGGGGTTGATGCGATCCCTCGCCGATGTGCCGCGTACGGACGACTGCGAGTTCACCGTCGAATGCAATCCCGACGACGTGACGCCCGAGATGATGCGAGTGTTCGTCGAAAACGGGGTGAACCGCCTTAGTTTTGGCGTGCAGTCGATGCAGGACCACGTGTTGAAAGCACTCGGCCGCACCCACGACCCGGCCAACGTGGTGCGGGCGATGACCTTGGCCCGCGACGCCGGAGTGAACGACATCAACCTCGACATCATCTACGGAGTTCACGGCGAGTCCATCGACGACTGGCGTCGCACCGTGACCGCCTCCTTGGATCTGCGACCCACGCATGTGTCGGCGTACGGTCTCACCGTGGAGTCGGGGACGCCGTTGGCCGACGACCCCGCTCGCCATCCCGACGACGACGTGCAGGCCGAGATGTACGAATTGGCCGACGACCTGTTGACCGAGGCCGGAATGGCAAACTACGAGGTGTCGAACTGGGCTGCGCCGGGACACGAATGTCGACACAATCGTGTGTACTGGTCGCAAGGTGATTACCGGGGTTTCGGTAGCGCTGCTCATTCGCACGGCGCGGGACGTCGTTGGTGGAACGTGCGTACCCCAGAGCGCTACATAGAAGCCATTGATGCTGATCGAAGTGCCGAATCGGCGGGAGAGACATTGGATACGGACGCGCGTCGTATCGAGGCACTGCAGTTGTCGCTTCGCACCACCGCGGGCGTACCGATCGAGGCGTTCGATGTCACCGACTTGGAGATGTTGGACGGTTTGTTGTCGGTAAAGGACGGGCGGGCCCGGTTGACTCGGGCGGGCCGACTGCTGGCCAACGAAGTCGCTTTACGGCTGAAGTAGTCACGATGACCGGTTTGTCGTCGGCGGACCCAGGGATAGCATGCCGTTGGTTTCGGGCGTGTAGCTCAGTTGGTTAGAGCGCCACCATGACACGGTGGAGGTCCCGGGTTCGAGTCCCGTCACGCCCACCACACAAGCCCAGCGTGGAGGCCTGAGAGGCCGCTGCGGGGAGGACGCTCGGACCTGTTTCGGCCACATTCGGACACGCGCTGTGGCCCCGATGTCGGTGCGTTGTCCGAAGTCGCCTGCTTGGTGTTGTGCCATGAGAGGTTCAGTTCGCCAGCACAAAGGCAGTGGGTCGGCCCGCGTCACGGTCGTCGACGCGGTCACCGGGACGAGACGTCAGCGAAGTCGTCCCTTCGATTCGTGTCGTGGCCTACCTGCTGGTGCTTCGTTCGCGTGCTGAATGGGTATCTGGCAGTCCGTTGCGATGTAGTGTCTAGGGG
>Ga0194130_10002220_pt1 | contig 28585 bp, 27 predicted proteins | sample TA2KigsurfametaG_FD_160084 | JGI IMG/M metagenome (GOLD analysis project Ga0194130, IMG submission 160084) | Freshwater microbial communities from Lake Tanganyika, Tanzania - TA2015050 Kigoma 12 surface | ecosystem: Environmental > Aquatic > Freshwater > Lake | place: Tanzania: Lake Tanganyika...
CTCGCGTCTCCCCCCTCCGTTCCGCTCTCCAGCAATGCCCCACCAGCGCCGCCTCCCCTCCCTTCTCCTTGGCGCTCTCCTGCTGGTTCCCGTCCTCGGGCCCGTTGTCGCCCGCGCCGCCAGCCCCACCCCCGCCCAGCTCGTCGCCCTGGAAACGGCCCTCAACAGCGGCGACGACAGCGCCCTCAGTTCCCTCCTCATCCAAGGGCCCGGCCTCAACCCCGACGACGTGAAACGCCGCCGCCAACTTCTGCGCCAACAGTTCCCGGACCTCCGCTGGGAGGTGAGAAACGGTCCACCGCTACGGGATGGCCAGTCCAGCGTCACCCTCAAGGTGAGCGGCACCCGCGAACAGGGCGGCAGCATCTATCGCCTCGACGCCGAGCAGCGCCTCTCCCTGCAGACCGATGGCCAGCGCTTTGTCGGGCAGACGATCTGGCGCGAGCAATCCCTCCTCCGCAGCGGCGAGAACTCCCCCCCCATCACCCTCCTGATCCCCGATGCGGTGCTCACCGGTCAGCGCTATGACGTTGATGTGATCTTCGACGAGCCGCTGGAGGGGGCCTTGGTGGCGGGAGGGATTCAAGCGATCACCCCCGAGCAGGTGAACGCAATGGAGAGTCCGCAGCTGGAATTGGCGGCCCTGGGGGGTGGCGGCTTGTTCAAGGTGGTGCAGGCGCCCCAGACGCCCGGCTTCCAAACCTGGGCCGTGCTGCTCGTCCACCCGAAGGGGGTGGTGAGCGCCACCAAGCGGGTGCGGGTCGTCTCCGATCGCCCCGCCCTCGACCCCTGATCCCATGGGCCGACCCCATCGCGTCTGGGTGGTGGATGACGATCCGGAGGTGCGCTCCCTCCTCGCCACCTACCTGGGCGACCAAGGCTATGCCGTGCGCACCCTGGCCGATGGCGCCCAGCTCCAGGCGCGCCTGGAGGGTCAGCTCGGGGGCGAGCGGCCCGATCTGCTCGTGCTCGACCTCATGCTCCCCGGCGAGGACGGCCTCACGCTGCTGCGCCGCCTGCGGGACGGGGGGGACCCCTTGCCCGTGCTGATGCTCACCGCCCGGGCGGATGGCGTGGATCGCATCATCGGCCTGGAGCAGGGCGCGGACGACTACCTCGCCAAACCCTTCCTCCCCCGCGAGCTCACCGCCCGAATCGAGGCCATCCTGCGCCGCCGCGCCCCCGCCCCCGGCGGCGCCCCCCAACCCGAGGGCGAGCCCGTGCGCTTCGGCGACTGCACCATCGATCTCGCCACCCGGGAACTGCACGGTCCCGCCGGCCCCCTGCCGATCACCAGCGGCGAATTCGCCCTGTTGGCGGCCTTCGTGCGCCATCCCCATCGCCCCCTCTCCCGCGAGCGGTTGATCGAGCTGGCCCGCGGTCCCAGCAGCGACACCGAAAGCCGCAGCATGGATGTGCAGATCTCCCGTCTGCGCAAGCTGATCGAACCCGATCCCGCCCGCCCCCGCTACGTGCAGACCGTGTGGGGCTACGGCTATGTGTTCGTTCCCGATGGCCAACCCCGTCAGCGCTGAGGCGCGGCGGCGGCTGGCCATCCCGCTGCGCCCCCTCGGCTACGGCGCCGCTGCGGCGGGGTTCACGGCGCTGGGGCTCCTCCTGCTCCACCTGCCGCTCGCCCAGCGGCTGGAGCGTCAGCAGCGGCGCCAGCTGGCCAACCAGGTGAGCGCCACGGTGCTCCTCAGCCAGGTGGCCCTGGAGCGCGCCAGCCCCTCGGAGCTGGCCGAGCTGATGGGCACGGCGGTGGCGGTGGGGTCCCGGCCGCCCTGGGCGGTGACACCCGCCCGACCCGCGTCCAGCGCCCTGCGACGCCAGGCGGAGGCCCTGCGCGACGACCTCTGCCGCAAGCTCACCTCCTGCCCCCAGGTGTGGCCCGCCCAGACGGCCGCGCCGGGCGGGCCGGGGCGTGGCGCCTGGGTGCAGCTGAACAGCTCCCTCGAAACCACCACCTGGCTCTTCGCGCCCATTCCCGCCCTGCGCGGCTGGCCACCGGATCCCCAACTGCTCTCCCTGGCGGTCGCCTTCGGGGGGCTCGCCGCCCTGCTGCTCTTCCTCAGCCTGGAGGTGCAGCGCCCCCTGCGCCAGCTCGACGCCGCCCTGGAAGGTGTGGGGCTGGACGCGGTGCCCGGGCCCGTGCCCGCCCGCGGCACCGCCTCCATGCGCCACCTCACCGCCCACTTCAACGCCATGCTGGATCGCCTGCGCCAGGCCAGCCAGGAGCGGTCCACCATGCTGGCCGGCATCGCCCACGACCTGCGGGCGCCCCTGACGCGGCTGCGGCTGCGCCTGGCCCAGAGCACCCCCTGGAGCGCCGAGGAGCGGGCGCGGGCGGAGCGGGATCTCTCGGCCCTGGAGGCGATCACGGCGCAATTTCTGTTGTTCGTCGGCGCGGAGGGCAAGGAACCGCCGCTGCCGCTGCCCCTCGACGCCCTGGTGGCGGAAGCCGCCAACGCCATTGACCGGGTGAGCATGGATCTTGAGTCGATGGAACGGTGCGTGCGCCCTGTGGCTCTCTCCCGCGCTGTCGCCAACCTGCTGCGCAACGCCGAGGACCACGGCCAGCCGCCCGTGCGGCTGTGGTTGCGGACGCTGCCGGAGGAGGGCTTCGCCATCCTCGTGGGCGATGGGGGGGCGGGCCTGTCGGCGGCGACCTGGGAGCGGGCGAAACAACCCTTCCAGCGCCTGGATCCCGCCCGGGGGGGGCTGGGCCACAGCGGCCTCGGCCTGGCGATCGCCGAACAGGTGGCCCGCGCCCATGGCGGCACCCTGTCCTGCCGCCAGGGCACCGCCGCCGAGGGGGGAGGCTTTGTCGTGGTGCTCACGGGCCATTCCCTGCCGCTGATCTGAGGCGCGGTCACATCCAGTCACAACCGCGGGGAGACCGGTCACCGTTCCGTCAGATGTGCCGCCCAGGATGACAAGGTCTCCCATCGATCCCCGCCATGACCCTCCTCCCCGCCGCCGCGCGGCGTCTCGCCCTGGTCGCCCTGCTCTGCCTCTCCGGCTCGGCGGCCCTGGCCCAGCCCGTCGGCCCCATGCCCAACCGCGACCGTCTCACCCCCGAGCAACGCCAGAAGATCTTCCCCGACATGCGCCGCCTCACCCTCCAGGATCACCGGGAGCGGATCGCCATCCTGCAGCGCGCGGAGAGCTGCATCAATCGCGCCGCCAGCGATGACGCCCTGGCGGAGTGCATGCGCGACCAACGGGAGGCGATGCGCCAACAGCGACGTCAGCAGAGGAGTGAGCTGCAAGCCCTCTTCGCGCGCAACGGTCTGCCCATGCCCCAGTGGCGGCGCCTGGACAAGCCTCCGGGAGCGCGTTACGGCAGACCTGGCGCGGGCGCGGGAGAGGGCGCGGGTGCGGAGATCTGAGGGGTCTGACCGACGGAAGGCCGTCGCCGGGGGTCGTCGCCCATCGCGGCGGCGCCGCTGACAGCGGAGTCGCCACCGACAGCGGAGTCGTCGCCCACCGCGGGATCGACGCCTCGCGTGGCTTCCAGCTGGACCACGCGGTTCCGCAGCAGGGGCTGGGCCGCCTCCGGCCAGCGGGCGGAGGTGCGCTCCAGGGCCACCACGCTGCGGTTGTGCTTCCGCACCGCGCGACTCCAGGCTTCCACGGCCCCGCGCGTGTTGGCCAACACCTGCAGCAGGGTGGTGGCATCGCTGGAGCCCGCCTGAAAGCTGCGGGTGGCGGACTGGAACGAGGCCTGGGCGCTCTCCTTTTGAGCGCTGGCGGTGTCGACGACGATCTGGCTGTTGATGTAGGCGGCATAGGCCGTCTCCACCTCCGCCGTCACCGCCAGCCGATCGAGCTGCGCCTGCCGCAGGGCCTGCCGCCCCAGCTGTTGTTGGGCGGCGGCCTTGGCCGCCAGGATTCCCCCGTCGAACAGGGTCCAACGCACGTTCACCCCCACCGTGGCCTCGGAGCTGAGATCGGAGGAATCGCTGTTGGTCTGCGTCGACCCGGAGCCCTCCAACGACAGCGTCGGCAGATAGCCGGAGCGGGTGGCCACGGCGGTCCAGCGCAGGCTGCGGGCCAGCGCCAGGCTGCGCTGGATCTCCTCTCGCAACCGCAGGCCCTGAGCGATCGACTCCCGGCGCGAGAGGGTCCACTGGCCGCGCAGCGCCAGAGGTTCGGCGGGCAGGGCCAGCTCGCCGGGGGGCAAGCTGAGGACTTGAGCCAGCTTCGATGCGGCGGCGATCACCTGCTCATGGGTGTCGATCCGCTGGATCAGCTGGGCCAGCTGCTGACTCAAGAGTTGATCGACATCGGGGCTCTCCGAGCCGGCGCGCCCCTGACTCCGAGCCCGCGCCAGCGGCAGCCAGTGGTCCACCATCGCGCTCAGCTCGCCATAGTCCTGTTCCAAAGCCAGCAGGGCCTGGAGATCGATGTAGCTCTCCTGGACGCTCAACACCAGGGAACGGGCTTCGACATCAAAGAGAAAGCGATCCGCCTCCAGGGAGTCCATGTTGGCGCGGGTGCGGGGCTGTCGGCTGGGGTCGAAGAAGGTCCACTCCAGGGTCAGCTCCGGCGACGATACGGACAGGGTGTCATCGCGCTGCTGCTGCACGCCCACCAGGCCGGGGTTGCTGTTGCCGGCCTTGAGGCTGGGCATCCACTCGCGGCGAATCGCCACCCCCGACCAGCGCGTGGCCTCGATGCCGTCATGGGCCTTGGCCAGGATCGGGTTGCGCTCCAAGGCCATGGCCAGCGCCTGGGGCAGGGTCAAGCGACGGGAGGTGGACTCCAGGTGGTCGCGATTGCGCGCCAACCGGGCCCGCAGCCCCTGCAGCCGCTCCGCCGCCGTGAGGGGCTTGGCGTCGGAGGCGGAGGGCGGCGTGGCGGAGGGCGGCGCAGGCGAGGCTGAAGCCGAGGATGACGCTCGGGGGAGCGCCGCCGCCGGCCAGGGGCTGGCCAGGGTCAGCAGCAGACACACCCCGGCCACGGGTCCCCGAGACCGGGCTTGACGGGCCCGGGCCTGGACGGCCCGGGTCAGGGTCTGAGAGTCAGGCCTCATCCAGGGCCGCGACACCCGGCAGCACCTTGCCTTCCAGCAGCTCCAGGCTGGCGCCGCCGCCGGTGGAGATGTGGCTCATCTTCTCGGCCACCCCCACCTTCTCCACCGCAGCCACGGAATCGCCACCGCCGATGATCGTGATCGTGCCCTTGGCGCTCAGGTCGGCGAGGGTGTGGGCGATGGCGTTGGTGCCGGCGGCGAACTTGTCGAACTCGAACACGCCCATCGGTCCGTTCCAGATCACGGTCTTGCAGTCCGCCAGAGCCTCCTGGAACACCTTCACGGAATCGGGACCGATGTCCAGGCCCATCCAGCCATCGGGAATGGCGTCCACCTTGGCGATCTGGCTGTTGGCGTTGGCTTTGAAGTCATCCGCCAGCACCACATCCGTGGGCAGCAGGAACTCCACGCCCTTGGCGGCGGCTTTGGCTTCCAGTTCCTTGGCCAGCTCCAGCTTTTCCTCTTCCACCAGGCTCTTGCCCACCGAGAGACCGCGCGCCTTGTAGAAGGTGAAGATCATGCCGCCGCCAATCAGAATCTTGTCGCACTTCTCGATCAACGCCTCCAGCACGCCGATCTTGCTGCTCACCTTCGAGCCGCCCACGATCGCCGCCAGGGGGCGTTTGGGATCGTCGATGGCACCCTGCAGGTAGGCGAGCTCCTTCTCCATCAAATGGCCCGCCACACTGGGGCTGAGGAACTTGGTCACCCCTTCGGTGGAGGCATGGGCGCGGTGGGCGGCGCCAAAAGCGTCGTTCACATACACCTCGGCCAGGGAGGCGAGCTTCTCGGCAAAGCCGGGATCGTTCTTCTCCTCCTCCGCGAAGAACCGCACGTTCTCCAGCAGCACGACACCACCCTCCTCAAGGGCGGCCACCTTCGCCTGAGCGTCCTCACCCACGCAGCTCTCGGTCTTTTCCACCGGCACGCCGAGCAGGTCGCTCAGGCGGGCGGCCACCTGGGTGAGGCGCATGCCTTCGTTCACCTGGCCCTTGGGGCGGCCGAAATGGGCGGCCAGGATCACCTTGGCGCCGAGCTCGCGCAGAAAGCTGATCGTGGGCAGGGCGGCGCGGATGCGAGTGTCATCCGTGATGGCGCCGGCCTCGTCCTGGGGGACGTTGAAGTCCACCCGCACCAACACGCGCTTGCCGCGCAGGTCTGCTTCGCCGAGGGTGGCAAGGGAGCGCTTGGGCATGGGGCGGCGGGGAGAAGGCGGGGGGAGATTAACCCCTCAGCAGCCCATCTTCCCAGCCCGGGGCCATTTCCGCGCGTCGCCCCGGCATCATCGGGGGTTTTGGCCCGCCGGCTTCGGCTCTCCGCCCGAGCGGGTGCCACAGGCGGCGCTAGACAGGGAAAGCCGTCCCGCGGACCATGTTCGACACCGTCCTGTTCCCCATCGACAACAGCCGCCAGACGTTGGAAATGGCCGGCAAGGTCATCCAGCTGGCCCAGCAGCATGGCAGCCGCGTGGTGCTTCTCGCCGTGGTGGAGGACGAGGAGGGGGCGATGCATGAGCCGGCCGCCGTCACCCAGCTGCTGGAACAAGCCCGGGCCAGTTTCGAGAACGCGGGCCTGGCCTGTGATGTGTTTGAACGCACCGGCAAGCCGGCCTTCGTCATCGGCGATGTGGCCGAGGAGGTCAACGCCGATCTGATCGTGATGGGCACGCGGGGCCTCTCCCTGGAGGACGACCAGCACAGCACCGCCGCCCGGGTGATCCAGCTGGCGCCCTGCCCGGTGATGGTGGTGCCCTGATGGCGTCGCCCCCCGCCGCCGGGCTGGCCTCCTCCGGGGCGGCACCCCAAGATCGTTCGCTTCACCAGCAACCCCTGATCCAGTGGTATCCGGGCCACATCGCCAAGGCGGAGCAGGCCCTCAGCGCCAATCTGGACAAGGTGGACCTGGTGCTGGAGGTGCGCGACGCCCGCATCCCCCTGGCCACGGGCCACCCCCGGTTGGCGCGCTGGATCGGAAACAAGCCCCACCTGCTCGTGCTCAATCGCATCGACATGGTGCCGGCGGCGGCGCGGCAGGCCTGGGACCCGTGGTTTCGCCAGCGGCGGCAACCGCCCCTGTGGTGCGATGCCCGCGCGGGCACAGGAGTGAAGGGGCTGCGGGAGGCGGCGATTCGGGCGGGCGGCGCCCTCAACGCCCGCCGGCTGGAGCGCGGCATGCGCCCCCGCCCGGTGCGGGCGCTGGTGCTGGGCTTTCCTAATGTGGGCAAATCCGCCCTGATCAATCGCCTGGTGGGGCAGCGCGTGGTGGAGAGCGCCCGCCGGCCGGGCGTCACCCGCGCCCTGCGCTGGGTGCGGCTGGGTCAGGAGCTCGACCTGCTCGACGCCCCCGGAGTGCTGCCCCCCCTGGTGGACGATCAGCGCGCCGCCCTGCTGCTGGCCATCTGCGACGACATCGGCCAGGCCGCCTATGACCCGGAGCTGGTGGCGCTGGCCTTCCTGCGGCGCCTGACCGCCCTGGCTGCCGATCGGGCGGTCTCCGGCGCCGCCCTGGAGGTGCTGGAGACGCGCTACGGGGTGCCGCTGGTGGCCGGCGCCCCGGATGTCCATGGCTGGCTGGCCGGGGCCGCCGCCCGCCACACCAGTGGCGATGGGCTGCGCATGGCCACCCGCCTTTTGGACGACTTCCGCTGCGGGCGCCTGGGCGCCGTCGCCCTGGAGTTGCCGGACGTCGCGGCATGAGCGGCGGTTTCGGCGACGGCGAGGGGGAGCTGCTCACCCTCACCTATCCCCGCCCCCTGCCGATGCGGCTCGACCGCTGGCTGGTGTCGCAACGGCCGGAGCAGAGCCGCGCGCGCATTCAAAAGTTCATTGATGCCGGCTGTGTACGCGTGAATGGCGTCACGGGGCGGGCCAAAACCCCTTTGCGCCAGGGGGCGGTGGTGGAGGTGTGGATGCCTCCGCCGGAACCGCTGCCCTATCTGGTGCCCCAGGACATCCCCCTGGACGTTCTCTTCGAGGACGCCCACCTGATCGTGATCAACAAGCCCGCCGGGCTCACGGTGCATCCCGCCCCGGGCAACAAGGACGGCACCCTGGTGAACGCCCTTCTGCACCACTGCCCCGACCTGCCCGGCATCGGCGGCGAGCTGCGGCCCGGCATCGTCCACCGGCTCGACAAGGACACCACCGGCTGCATCGTGATCGCCAAAAGCCAGGAGGCCTTGGTGCGGCTGCAAGTTCAGATCCAGAAGCGCTTCGCCAGCCGGGAGTATCTGGGGGTGGTGCACGGCCAACCGGGAGCGGAGAGGGGCACGATCATCGGCGCCATCGGTCGCCATCCCGTTGATCGCAAGAAGTACGCCGTCGTCAGCGAGGAGGTTGGTCGCCATGCCCGCACCCACTGGCAGGTGGTGGAGCGCCTGGGGGATCACGCCCTGCTGCGCTTCCAGCTCGACACCGGCCGCACCCACCAGATCCGCGTGCACTGCGCCCACATCCAGCACCCGATCCTCGGTGATCCCCTCTACTCCCGCGCCCGCCGCCTGCCCATCGACCTCCCCGGCCAGGCCCTGCACGCCACCACCCTCGGCCTCAACCATCCGATCAGCGGCGAACGTCTCACTTTCCAGGCGCCATTGCCGGAGACGTTCGCGAGACTGCTGGCGGTGTTGCGAAAGCGGGCGGGATGACGGGGGAGCAGGGCGATCTGGGGGAATTCGGGCGTGCCGCACTGTGTCAGCGTCCATGGTCCTTCGCCTCACTCCTGACTGAGGCGTCGCAAACCAGCATCCAGGCCCCAGCCGATTGCACCGATCAACAGCAAAACGGCCGAGAGTTCCCCATAGGCAAGGCGATCGCGGCAATCGAGAATCAAATACCCCAGTCCGGAACTGACACCGAGCATCTCGGCCGGCACCAACACCACCCAGATCAAGCCGACGGCCACACGCACGCTGGCAAGAAGATTGGGACGAATGGCAGGCAACACGATACGGGCAACAATCTCGAATGGCTCAGCAGCAAAGCTGCGGGCTACCTTGATATACAGGGGATTGATGTTGCGCACTGCGGAAACAATCGTCAACAGGATCGGCCACAGCGCCGCCACAGTCAGCAGAAAGAACACCGGCAGATCACCCACTCCAAGCACCATGACAGCAATGGGCATCCAGGAGAGCGGCGAAATCATGCCGATGAACTGGAACACCGCTGATGTGGCGAGTTCGCAAGTTCTATTCAGTCCCAAGAACAAGCCCAGCGGCACCGCGATAAAGACAGCCATTCCGAGCCCGACCGCCACTCTCAGCAGGCTGGCTCCAGCGTGGCGGATCAGTGCACCCGAGCGCAGCCCGATCAGGAGCTGGTCAAACGCCTCGACCGGAGAGAACTCCGCAACCACAGGTGACGCCGTCGAGAGCAGCCTGACAAGCAGCCACCACACAACTAGTCCAACAAGCAGGCCCAGCGCCTGGCCATCGCCGAAAAGGGTCGCATCAATCCCGGTGCCCGCGGCACCAACCGTGTCCAAACAGTGTCAGACGGCCAGTTCCGGACTCTGAATCGTGCCGGTGATCATGCGGCGATCGTGGTGGATGAACCCCTGCATCTGCTGGGCCAGAACACGGCTCCGGCCCCGGGGGAGATCGTGCTCTCCGGTCTTGGGGGCTGCCTGGCTGTGGGCATCACTGCGGTGGCCACCTGGAAACAGGTGAGGCTCACACGTTTGGAATTATTTCTTGAAGGCGACATTGGAAACCCTGCCGCCTGGGGAGCAGGCGGTGCCCTGGACGTTTCTCCTGAGCAGATGGGATTTCAATCCATTCGCGTGAAAGTGCTCATCGAAGGCGAGGCTTCCGAGGAAGAGCTGCAGGCCATCGTGGAGCAGGCCAGTCATTATTCTCCCGTCGCCAACACCCTGCGCAATCCTGTACCCATTGAAATCGCACGAACAAAAGAGCCCTGAACGGATCATCGTGGAGATAGTGTGATCATGCACAGCCGGATGTGATCTCGACCACGCATCACGCCCTCGTATTGGTCATAGCGTTTCTGAAGCCAAGCCAATGAGACGCGTGACAACCACCTGGTCCTTCGAAACCAAGCAGATTCACGCCGGACAAGTCGCTGATCCCACAACACACGCGCGGGCCTTGCCTCTGTATCAGACCACGTCATACACTTTCAACGACACCGCTCACGCGGCCAATTTATTTAGCCTGAACGAACTGGGTAACATCTACACCAGGATCACCAATCCAACCCAGGCCGCAGTGGAGGAGCGCATCGCGGCACTTGAGGGGGGTGTAGGGGCGCTGCTTTTGGCCAGTGGTCAGGCCGCCGAAACCATCGCCATTCTCAATCTGGCTTCCTCGGGCGACCATATTGTGTCCAGCCCTTCACTCTACGGCGGTACCTACAACCTATTCCACTATACCTTGCCCAAGCTAGGCATCGAGGTGAGTTTTGTCGCCAATCCGGATGATCCTCAGTCCTGGCTGGAGGCCACCCGTCCGAATACCAAAGCATTTTTCGGTGAGTCGATCGCCAATCCGAAAAGTGATGTTCTTGACATCGAAGCTGTTGCGGCCGTCGCGCATGACTTCGGTGTGCCATTGATTGTTGACAACACTGTCGCCACGCCCTATTTGATTCGACCGATCGAATGGGGAGCCGACATTGTTCTGCATTCGGTGACAAAATATATCGGAGGTCACGGCACCGCCATCGGCGGCGTGATCGTCGACAGCGGCCGCTTCGACTTCGCTGCAAAGCCGGACCGCTTCCCGGGCTTCAACCAGCCCGACCCCAGCTATCACGGGTTGGTCTATGGCCGCGATCTTGGTTTGGGCGGAGCTCTTGGCGTCAACCTGGCCTACATCCTCAAAGCCAGAGTGCAACTTCTGCGGGATCTGGGCGCCTCGATCGCCCCGTTCAATGCCTGGCTTGTGGCCCTGGGTCTGGAAACGTTATCGCTGCGGATTGAGAGGCATACCACCAACGCCCTGGCCGTTGCCCAGTGGCTGCAAGCCCGGAGCGAGGTGGTTTCCGTCCTCTACGCGGGCCTCGAATCCAGCCCATGGCACCAACGCGGGCGCAAATATGCCCCCCTGGGCACCTCCGGCATCCTGGCCTTCGAACTTCAGGGTGGCGTGGAGGACGGGAAGGCGTTTGTGGAGGCGCTGAAGCTTCACAGCCATGTGGCCAACATCGGTGATGTCCGCAGCCTGGTGATCCACCCAGCCTCCACCACCCACTCCCAGCTCTCGCCCGAAGAACAGCTGGCCTCCGGGGTCACCCCGGGGTTGGTGCGACTGTCCGTGGGCCTGGAAAACCTCCAGGACATCCTCTCCGATCTCGAGCTGGGATTTGCGGCACTGCACCCGTGAGCCATGGCGCCTGACGCCGCGCCACTTCCCGCCAGTGGAGCCTGGCGGGAAGGTGATCCGCCTGGCGAGCGCCGGTTTGTGCGCCTCGGCCCCTTCACAACACAATCGGGATTCACGTTTCCGGAACTCCGGGTTGCCTACCAGACTTGGGGACCCCTTCACCCGGATCATTCCAACACCATCTTCATCGCTCACGCCCTCACAGGCGACTCCCACGCCTGCGGGGCCGCTGGACCGGGCCATCGCCATCCAGGTTGGTGGAGAGAACTGATCGGGCCAGGTCGTGCCATCGACACCCGTCGCTGGTTTGTGGCCTGCGCCAATGTGCTGGGGGAGCCGTTTCCCCCAGGTCACCGTGCCCGACATGGTGGAAGTGGAGCGCCGCTTCACCGAGGCCCTGGGCATCCGGAACTGGGCTTTCATGATTGGTCCATCCCTTGGTGGAATGCGGGTTCTGGAATGGATGGCCGCCCATCCGGGGAAGGTGGCCGCCGGAATGGTGATCGGGGCCACGGCGGCGGCGGGCGCCGATGCGATCGGGTGTCACGAGGTCCAGATTGCGGCGATCCGCGCCGATGGCCGCTTCCGTGGTGGCGATTACTATGACGCCCCCGATGGGGACGGACCCCACCGCGGGATTGGTGTGGCGCGTCGCATCGCGCAACTCAGCTACCGCAGCCGCCTGGAGATGGAGACACGTTTTGGCCGCAGGCAACAAGATGAGGAGGATCCCTACGCCTGGAGGAAAGGGCATGGAAGAGGAAGGTTCGCCGTGACCTCCTATCTGGACCATCACGCCGAGAGGCTGGCCCGACGTTTTGACGCCAACTCCTACATCATTCTCACGCGAGCCATGAAGTTGTTTGATCTCGGCCGGGGCCGCGGGGGCTCGGCCCGCGCCCTCTCCGGGATCCAGCAACCGCTCACCGTGGTGGGAATGGACAGCGACCGACTTTTCCCCTTGGAAGATCAGCATTGGATCGCCGCGCATGCTCCCGGCTCAGGACCTCTGGAGGTGATCCGCAGCCTGCATGGCCACGACGGTTTTCTCGTGGAGACCGAGCAGCTGGCGGCGATTGTCGGCAGAAGTGCGCTGGCACGTTATTGACCATGGATTGCGGACCCAAGCCTCCAAACGTGGTTGCCCCCCAACGCCAAGCATTGTTGCTGATCACCGCACTGGTTGCCGCACTGGTGCTGGCAGCGTCCGCTGCCGGTGGTTGGCGTCTGGGCGCCCTGGCTGGTGTGGGTGTGATGCTTGGCGCCGCACTGGTCCATGCCTCCTTCGCTGGCAGCGCCAGCGCCGCAGCTGAAAGCACCGCGCTGGCGAGGCCGTGGCGCAGTCGCGCGGCGAGAGGAAGGGAGGAAAGCGTCATCAGTGCTGCGTCAACCGTTGCACCATCATCTTGACAACGGTGTTTCCGGACCCGTCTGCACAGGGTTGTTCGTGGTGCTGTACTCAGTCCAGGCGCCTTCATAAATTCGCACGTTCGGATAGCCGAGAAGATGTTTGAGGACGATATACTGGAGGCTGGCTTCGCGGCCGGTGCTGCAGGAGACAATCACGGTCTTGTCGGGCGTAACGCCACGGCTGATGAAAAACTGCCGCAGAGCTTCAATCGATTTGAGTTTGTGAGGATTCTTTAGCGCCTCCTCCGGGTTGTTGGCTTCGGTTACCGATTGCCAGGTGATATTGATGGCCCCCGGTATATGGCCATTGCGGATGAATACCTGCTCCGTTCCCTCGAAGAGAGCCTTGGGACGTGGATCGACGATCACAACATTCGGTTTTCCGACAAGTTCCAGCACCTCCTTCAGAGAGATGGCTAGACCCGGAACAGTTTTGGGATTAAAAACACCCGGTGTGTATGTAGGGAAGAGCTTGGTGACGGGATGACCTTGCGCCTTGTAAGACGCGAAACCGCCATCCAGGATACCAATCACCGGCACTCCACTCTTTTCGAGAATGTAGGCCACAAGTGAGGCACCAAGGACATTGTTGCCATCCGAATAGACAAGGACCTTGTCATTATTGGAGACTCCTGACTGGCTGAGCAGATTGGCCAAGTCGCGGGCAGACCAGATTTGATGCGGCAGTTTGCCGTTCGGCCCCCGGAAGGCCTGTTCAGAGATGTGCACAGCCTTGGGCACATGACCGCTGATGTAATCGAGTGGTGGCACCGGGCGCACATCGAGGATCTTCCATTGTCCGCTGCTGACCCCGGCGGCGGCTTGCTCAGGAGTGATCAGCTTGATCACTCCGGCCTTCGCCGCCTGAGAGGCAAAGGCAAGAGGAGACAGAATAGAAAGGGCAAAGGCTGTGCAAAACCCAAAGACGTGACGCCTGGGTGAGGAAATGGAAAGCATGATGTCAAAAGATCCCCGATAAATCAATCGGGAACTATCTAAATCTCAAATTACCAAGATCAAGCAAACACTTGTCTTGAGGATGTGTGGTTCAGGCTACATGCCAAGGAGTTTCGGATGACATGGTCAATCACCGAAGCCGTGCTCCGCAATGCGATCAGGGACCAGGGGATGGGAGCGAATCCTGCGCACGTCATCAAGGACGCTCTGGCGCTGGTCACTGATGGTGAGCCAATTGATGTAATCTCCCGCATTTGATCCTGGACCTGTTCCCACGTCCGTGAAACCATTGGCTACAAGCACAGCGGTCTCAAGGCTGTTCGCCAGCAGAGAGCGGAGGCATCATCACTGGCGCGGCCACCCGCAGTGCGGATGAGATGGGCGTCCCCTTCCTGAAGGCCCGCGTAGCGCGCTGGATCCAGCCTGGCATCCATGCAGGTGAGGATGGCGATCCTGCGGCCGGGGGGGGAAGTGGCAGCTGGCCTTTCTCGCCAAAAGTTTGGCGATAGCGCTGATTCGCTTCAAGAATGACGGAACGCTCGCTCATCAGAACGTAGCCCGCATATTTATAGCATGAAGACAGCAGGCATGAACGCTGACGCCTGCGGCAACAGGTCGATGTAGTCACAGGAACCATGCTCGCCGCGGTCCATGGGCACAGGGTGATAGCGCCAAGGGGCAAGACCGGGCTTTAGTTATATCCCCATCCTTTCTCCGGAGATTAACCAACGACAAAGATTACACATGAATTCACAGATGCAGTGCATTGTGTTGCAGCCAACGAGTTGGCCATATGATTAAGGTTTAAGCTGGTAACCATTAGAGAGGGTGTTGGTTTTTGTCAGCTGCTGCACTATGGCTCAGGGCCCGCAGCGCATCAAGATTGCTCCTGCGTATTGACGGGCGATCCAGGCCAACCACCCAAACGCCTGCTTCCGTGTCTAGGTTGCTGCGCAGAAGTTTTCGCATGGCTCACCTTCCCCGGGGAGCCTCTGCGGGACTGCCCTGAGCCACGTCTCAGCGGGGGTCCACTGTTGTCTGACTTGGTGCGGACACGCAGCGGAAGGGTCTCATGATCCTGCAACGGGCCCTCGTGTCGTGGCTGGCGGAACGTCCGACTCCGCCATGCGCCTCTGGCGATCCCTTTTCTCCCACCGTCCGCCCCACCCCATGGATTTCCTCGACGACAAACGTTTTCTTGCAGGCATTCATGGCTACGAGCGGCAATTGGCCAAGCTGCTGGCCTTGCTTCTGGCTGTTGTTGTCGGTTTTGCCGCGATTGAGTTGGTGTTGCAATCTGGCTTGAAGATTGTGAACTGGCAGACAGACTGGTTTGATGGCGGCTTGATCAAGTTGTTGGATCGTTTGCTGCTGATCTTCATCGCATTGGAGGTTTTGCAGAACGTCACGGCTTATCTGCGCGACCAGGTGGTGCAGATTGAGCTTGTGCTGCTCACCGCACTGACGGCGGTGGCCAGGAAGGTGATCGTGCTGCCGCCAGGATCGGAGGACAAAGCCCAACTGATGATGGGGTTCGGGCTGATTTTGGTGGGTTTGGGCGTGTCGTATTGGTTGGTGCGAAAGGCAGGCCAGCAGGCGAATCAGGGCCAGCCCCACAGCAGGGATTCCAACCCGGGGAGCTGAGGGAAGCCAGTCCGCCAGGGCACCCGCCCCCGTTCAGGAGGTGTCATTCCGTGGCAACGCGCTGACAGAACGGGCAGCCCCCTTAGGGTGAAAATGCTCACCGGATCAGATGGAACGCGGGTTGGCCATGGTGGACACAGCGCAGGCGGGACGTCCCACCTGGCTTCGACCTCTTACCGCCGCCCTTGCGGCGGCGTTGTTGCTGCCCCCCCTGGTGGCCTGCCAGCACCCCGCAGCCAAGGAGCCAGCCGTGGTGGCGCCGCGCCGGATCTCGGCCCTGGGGCGGGTGGAGCCGGAATCGAAGATCCGCCGCGTCTCCATCGCCAGCTCGGTGAGCGGTGACCGCATTGAGAAGCTGCTCGTGCAGGAGGACGATGAGGTCAAGAAGGGCCAGCCCCTGGCGATCCTCAACAGCTACGGCTCCCTCCAGGCGGCCCTGAGGGAAGCCGACGAGAAAGTGGCAGTGAGTCGCGCCAAGCTCAATCAGGTGCTGGCCGGGGCGAAACAAGGGGAGATCCGAGCGCAGGAATACGAAATCGAAAGCCTGCGGCGCGAGCTCGCCGCCGCCAAGAGCACCGGCGATCAATCGGTCGCCTCAGCCCGGGCCAAAGCTGAAGAGGCCCGCATTGAAAGCCTCCGCTACGACAAGCTCTATCTCTCCGGAGCCGTCTCGGAGCTGGATCGCGACCGCTATCGCACCCGCGCCAAAACCTCCCAAGCCGATCTGTCCAAAGCCATCGAGGATCAGTCCGGCACCGAATCCCGCCTGCGCTCCAACATCGAGGGCGCCAAACAAACCCTCGACAAGATCAAGGAGGTGCGCCAGGTGGATGTGGACACAGCTAAAAATGAGTTGCGCCAAGCGGAAGCCTCCCGCGACAAAGCCAAGCAAGATTTGGCGGACGCCACGGTGCTGGCCCCCCAGGAGGGGCGCATTCTGAAGATCTTCTCCTGGCCTGGCGACAAGGTGGGCGACAACGGTCTGCTGGAAATGGCCGACACCAGCGCCATGGTGATCACGGCAGAGGTGTATCAATCCGATCTCAACAAGCTGAAGATCGGCCAAGGGGCGACGATCACCGCCGATGGCTTCCAGGGCAGCGCCCGCGCCACGCTCTACAAGGTATTGCCCCAGGTGCAGAAACAGAGCATCTTCGCCGGCACGCCCGGCCAGAACATGGATCAACGGGTCTATGAGGTGAAGCTGCGTCTGCATCCCACCGCCAAAGAGGAGAAACGCTGGCGCTTTGCCTCCAACCTTCAAGTGAATGTGGTCTTTGACCCCACTCCTGCGGAGGGCCGCCTGCCATGATTCGGGCCCTGCGTCAAACCCTGCACAAGGCCCTCAGGCGCACGCCGGTGGCCTGGCTGCAGGTGAGCCACAACCCGATCAAACTGGCCATCGGCGTAGCGGGAGTGAGCTTTTCAAACATCCTGATGTTTTTCCAATTGGGCTTGTTGGATAGCATCTACAACAGCCAATGCGAGCCGATCCGGCGCATGCGGGGCGAGTTGATGATGGTGAGCGCGGGCTACAGCAATTTGGGTTCGCTTCAAGTGTTTGATCGCAGCCGTCTCTATCAGGCACTGGGTGTCGAGGGGGTGGAGGGCGTGTCGCCGCTGCACATCGCGCGCGGCACCTGGATCACGCCAGGAACACGGGAGATGTTTGACATTTTTGTCTATGGCGTCAGCCTGAGCCGCCCCTCCCTCGCCTTCCCTGAGCTGGAGGAGAACCCCAGTCGCCTTCAGCCCTTGCGCAATGCCCTCTTTGATCGCAATTCGAAGGAACAATACGGACCCATCGCCAAAGAGTTGACGACCAAGCCCTACGTGAATGTGGAGGTCAACCAGAAGCAGCTGCGCATCATCGACACCTTCTCACTGGGCGCCACCTTTGCGGCTGACGCTAACCTGATTGTCAGCGATAACACCTACTTTCTTATTTTTGAAGACAAGAATCCCAGCGAGATCGAGGTGGGGTTGATTCAGCTCAAACCCGGCGCCGACCGCCTGGCAGTGCAGCGGACTCTCCAACCCCTGATGCCCAAAGACGTGAAGGTGGTCACCCGTAATGAACTTGCGGTGTTGGAGATGAATTACTGGAAAAAGAATTCCGCCGTCGGCTTCATCTTCACCCTTGGCGTGGTGGTTGGCTTCGTGGTGGGTAGCATCATTGTTTACCAGATTCTGTTCACGGATGTGATGAACTCCCTGCCCCAATACGCCACCCTCAAAGCGATGGGTTACACCGATGGCTATGTGATCTCGATCGTGATCCAGCAGAGCGCCATCCTCGCCGTGGTGGGGTTCATTCCCGGCTTTCTGGCCTCCGCTGCGCTTTATGCCGTGCTGGCGAACATCACCAAGCTTGCGGTGTTGATGACTGTCACGCGGGCGCTGCAGGTGTTGCTGCTCACCTTTGTGATGTGCGTCGGCTCCGGCTCCCTGGCCACCCGCAAGCTGGTGCAGCTCGATCCGGCTGACGTCTACTGATCCCTTCGCCATGACCTCCACCGCCCCCTCCGCTGACGTGCCAACGCCAGGCCCGCCCGCCGCCGCTGACGCCGCTGCCGCCGCTGACGCGTCCTCCCCAGCGGTGGCCCGGGGGGAGCCGGTGATCTCCTTGCGCCATGTCAACCACTGGTTCGGCAGTGGCGACACGCGCAAGCACGCCCTGAAGGACATCAGCCTCGACATTCATCCCGGCCAGATCGTGATCTGCACCGGCCCCTCCGGCTCGGGCAAAACCACGCTGCTCACCATGCTCGGCGGCTTGCGCTCCTGCATGGATGGGAGCTTGCGCATTCTGGGGCAGGAGCTCAAGGGGGCCAGCAAGGCGCAATTGGCCCATCTGCGCCTGAATGTGGGCTTCATCTTTCAGGCCCACAACCTGATGATGTTCCTCAATGCCCGCCGCAATGTGCGCCTCTCCCTGGAGCTGCACGACGCCTATCTGGAGAAGAACATGGATCAGATCGCCGCCGAGATGTTGACCACCCTGGGCTTGGGCGATCGGCTCGACTACTACCCCGCCAATCTCTCTGGCGGCCAGTGCCAGCGGGTGGCGATCGCCCGGGCCCTGGTGAGCCAACCGCGCATCGTGCTGGGGGATGAACCCACGGCGGCTCTCGACAAGGAATCCGGGCGCACCGTGGTGAATCTGATGCGCAAGATGGCTGATGAGCAGCAGACCACCATCATTCTGGTCACCCACGACAACAAGATTCTCGACATCGCCGACCGCATCATCATCGTGGAGGATGGCGCCCTGGCCAGCAAGGAGCAGGAAGACGCCTTTGTCTCTCGGATGCGGGAGGGTGGGTCGTAGCGTTTGCGGGACGCTTTCCCGGACGATGCTCCCTCACGCCCTTGCCGCGCTCAGCCTGGAGGGTGCTCTGGATCCGGCCCAACTGCAAGCGTGGCTCCAGCAGTGGGGCTATGGCGTGATCTTTGGGGCGATGCTCCTGGAGAACGCCGGGCTGCCCCTCCCTGGGGAAACGGTGACCCTCCTGGGCGGCTACGCGGCGGGCAGCGGCCATCTGCAAGGGCTGGGCGTGATGGCGGCGGCGGCCAGCGGCGCCATCCTGGGCGACAACTTGGGCTACTGGGTGGGGCGCCGGGCGGGTTGGGGGTTGATCCTGCGGGTGGGACGGCTGTTGCGGCAATCGCCGGAGCAGTTGGAGCGTCTGCGGGAGCAGTTTCTGCGCCATGCCAACGCCTCGGTGCTGATGGGTCGCTTTGTGGCCGTGCTGCGGGTGGTGGCGGGTCCGATGGCGGGCGCGGTGGGCATGCCCTATCGCCGCTTCCTCCTCTGCAACACTGCGGGCGCTGTGCTCTGGGCCACCACCATGGTGAGCCTGGCCTGGTTGGGCGGCCGCTGGATCCCCTTCTCGCAGATGGTCGGAGGCGTGGTCAACGTCGGCCTGGGCGCCCTGCTGCTGCTGGTGGTGATCGTGCTGGTGCCGAAGCTGTTCTCCGCCCTGGAACAGCGCCAGCTGGAACGCCAGGCCCCCGACAGCCTGCAGGACCCCGCCCAGCCAAAACCGCCCGCCCCCTGAGCCCCGTTCGGCGGTGGGGCCACCCGTCAACATGGGGAATGATTCCTCCTTCAGCCCATGCCTTGGCGGTATCTCCGCTATCTCGTTGCTCCCCTGGCCTGTTGCGCTGCGGGGCTGGCGATCGTGCTGGGCTGGCAGGGGCTGAGCGCCGCCTGGGTCACCCTGGTGCTGCTGGTGCTGGAGGTGTCGCTCTCCTTCGACAACGCGGTGGTGAACGCCCGGGTGCTGGAGACGCTCACGCCGGGCCAGCAGCGGTTTTTCCTCACCTGGGGCCTGGTGATCCCGGTGTTCGGCGTGCGGTTCGTCGGCCCGCTGCTGATGGTGTCCCTGGCCGGTGGGGTCAGCCTGCAGCGGGCCCTCGATGCCGCCCTGCATCAGCCAGCGGTGTATCGCCAGCTGCTCGATCTGGCCGAGCCGCGCATCCTGGCCTTCGGCGGCATGTTTCTGCTGATGGTGTTCCTGCGCTACTTCTTCGATGAAGCCAAGACCCTCCATTGGTTTCGGCCCCTGGAGCGCCGCCTGAGCGCCGCCGGGCGGGTGGAGGCGGTGGAGATCGCCCTGGCCTTGTTGTTGCTGTTGGGGCTGGTGGCGGCGTTGCCGGCGGAGCGCCACGGGGAGGTGATGATCGCCGGAATCTTGGGGCTGGTGCTGCAGCTGCTGAGCACCTCCCTGGCGGAGGCCTTCGGCGATGAGGAGCAGGCCGGCGAGCGTCTGGCGGCGGGGGGCGGGCTGGCGAGCCTGCTCTATCTCGAATTGCTCGATGCCTCCTTCAGCCTGGATGGAACGATCGGCGCCTTCGCCATCACCTCCAACCTGGCCCTGATCATGACCGGCCTGGGCCTGGGGGCCCTCTTCATCCGCTCCCTCACGCTGATGATCAGCCGCGAGCGGGCGCTGGACCAGCTGATCTTTCTCGAACACGGCGCCCACTACGCCATCGGCGCCCTGGGCGGCCTGATGCTGGCGGGCATCTGGCTGGCGGAGCACCACACCCACCTGCCGGAATGGGTGACGGGCCTGATCGGGCTGGTGTTCCTGGCGCTGTCGCTGGGCGATTCCCTGCGGCACCACAAGCGGCCCACGTGAGCGGGCCAACCGCCGAGCAGGCAGAATAAGCCTGAGTTTGGGTACGCAAAGCACCGATGCCTGACCAGGTGCAGCTCAACGACTTCCTGGAGGCCTTGGCGCAAAGCGGCAACCGGGCGCGAAACGCGGAGTTGCGGGAGGCCCTGGGCTGGGAGGAAGCGGAGTATGAAGCGGTGAAAGCCGAGCTGGTGGCGCGGCGGTATGTGGTGCGGGGCCGGGGACGCTCTGATTCGGTTGCGCTGGTCGGCGCCGAGCCCGCGGAGCAGCCGGCGTCAGCCAATGGCAGCAACCCCTCCGGCAACGGCCGGGGCCGCCCCGCCGGGCGCAACGGCAAGGGAGCGGCGGCTGAGAGCAAAGACAAATCCCTGGAATCCTGGATCTGGGATGCGGCCTGCTCGATCCGCGGCGCCAAGGATGCGGCCAAATACAAGGACTACATCCTGCCGTTGATCTTCACCAAGCGGCTGTGCGATGTATTCGACGATGAGCTGAACAGGATTGCCGAGCAGGTGGGCAACCGCGCCAAGGCGTTCCAACTGGTGCAACTGGACCACAAGCTGGTGCGGTTTTATCTGCCGCTGCGGCCGGAGGATCCGGAGCAGCCTGTGTGGAGCGTGATCCGCCAGCTGGCCGACCGCATCGGCGAGGGAGTGACCAACCAGCTGCGGGCGATCGCCAGGGAGAACCCGAGGCTGCAGGGCATCATCGACCGGGTGGATTTCAACGCCACCACCCATGGCCAGCGGGATCTGGACGACGACCGGCTGTCGAACCTGATCGAGGCGATCAGCAACAAGCGGCTGGGGCTGAAGGATGTGGAGGCCGACATCATCGGCAAGAGCTACGAATACCTGATCCGCAAGTTCGCCGAGGGCAGCGGCCAGAGCGCCGGCGAGTTTTACACGCCACCGGAGGCGGGCGAGATCATCTCAAGGGTGCTGCAGCCGGAGCCGGGCATGGAGATCTACGACCCCTGCTGCGGCTCAGGCGGCCTGCTGGTGAAATGCGAAATCGCCATGGAGGAAAAGGCGGGCCGAGGCGTGGCGCCGCTGAAGCTGTATGGGCAGGAATACGTGCCGGAAACCTGGGCGATGGCCAACATGAACATGATCATCCACGACCTGGAGGGCGAAATCGAGATCGGCGACACGTTCAAGAACCCCAAGTTCCGGCTGGGTGGCGGCCGGCTGCGCACGTTTGACCGGGTGGTGGCCAACCCGATGTGGAACCAGGACTGGTTCACCGACACCGACTACGACAGCGACGAACTGGGCCGCTTCCCAGCCGGTGCCGGCTTCCCGGGCAAGCAATCGGCGGACTGGGGTTGGATCCAGCACATCGCCGCCAGCCTCAACGAACGCGGCCGCGGCGCCGTGGTGCTCGACACGGGCGCCGCCTCCCGCGGCTCCGGCAATGCCGGCACAAACAAGGAAAAGAGCGTACGCCAGTGGTTTGTGGAGCAGGATCTGATCGAGGCTGTGCTCTACATGCCAGAGAACCTCTTCTACAACACCACCGCGCCGGGCATCGTGGTGTTCCTGCACAAGGCCAAGCCGGCGGAGCGGCAAGGCAGGCTGCTGCTGGTGAATGCCAGCCAGGTGTATGAAAAGGGCGATCCCAAGAACTTCATCCCGGCGGCTGGCATCAGCTGCATCGCCGACGCCTTGATCCACTGGCAGGAACAGGACAAGTTCAGCCGCGTGGTGGAGCGGGAGGAGCTGGCCAGGAACGACTTCAACATCTCCCCCAGCCGCTACATCCACACCAGCGACGCCGCCACATACCGTCCGATCGCCGAGATCGTCAGGGAACTGGACGCGATCGAGGCCGAAGCCCGCGAAGCGGACCGGGCTCTGCGGGAGATTCTGGGGAGGTTGGGGGTATGAGTAGCACGACTATGCTGATTGATCCGCTGCCAGATGGCTGGAGAAATGTTCAGCTTGGAGATCTATGTGACCGTGTTAGCGATTCCTACAAGCCTGTACGCGGTGGAGATACACCGTACATCGGGCTAGAGCACCTATCTCAAGGCTATCCAGCATTTGTCGGTCAAGGCATCGAGAGCGACATCAAATCCCAAAAGACAGCATTCAGAGCCAATGACGTACTCTTTGGAAAATTACGACCTTACCTCCGCAAAGGTGCCAAAGCCGGCTTCAACGGAGTTTGCTCAACAGATATACTTGCATTTCGGGCGCAAGAAAGTTGCGATCCAAACTTCCTGCAGTTCCTGATTCATAGTGATCCTTTCATTGCGCACGCGACAGCAACAACAACAGGCGTTCAGCACCCAAGGACTTCCTGGCCTTCACTACGCGAATTCAAATTGTCGGCACCACCCCTCTCTGAACAGAAGAGTATCGCAAAAGTGCTGGCAAGCGTTCAGAAGGCGATCGAAGCGCAGGAGCGCATCATCCTGACTACCACGGAGCTGAAGCAGGCGCTGATGCAGAAGCTGTTCAGCGAGGGGTTGCGGGGGGAGCCCCAGAAGGAGACGGAGATTGGGCTGGTGCCGGAGAGTTGGGAGGTGGTTGAGCTGGGTGACATAGCAAAGATCGAACGCGGCAAGTTCGCGCATCGGCCACGCAATGAGCCCCGTTTCTATGGTGGCGAGTATCCATTCGTTCAAACCGGTGACGTCTCCAATTGCGACGGTCGCGTTCGCTCTTATGCACAAACCCTCAACAAGGACGGCCTTGCCATCAGCAAAATGTTTTCGGCTGGAACAATTTTAATCACAATTGCTGCAAACATTGGCTTCACCGGGATCTTGGAGTTTGATTCTGCGTGTCCCGACAGCCTCATCGGCATTACCCCCAATAAGGATGTTCATACTGAGTTCCTCAACTATTATCTCATGACCCAGCAGCAGGAGATGGATCGCCTCTCTCCGAGAGGCACACAGAAGAACATCAATATCCAGTTTCTCAAACCGTGGCCTATACCAATGCCGTCGCTTGAAGAGCAAATCCAGATTTCAGACTTATTTGCCGCAGCAGATCATAAGATTCGAGTGGCTTCCACGCAGCGAAGCAGCCTCCAAGGCCTTTTTCGCAGCCTTCTTCATGAACTGATGTCATCGAACATCAGCGTTACGGCCATCAGACAAACACGCCATTCTAAAGTTATTGTAAACACTATGTCCTTATCATGATCAACACTGTTTGGGGTAGCACAGTCAAGCCTGTTTCAAGCAAGCAACTGGCCGAGACTTTGGCGGCGGAAAAGGCCCTTGAGGGTACACTATATATTGGGTATCCGATCATCGGTACGCCTGAGGGCTCTTTCCCAATCGATGCCCTCTTGGTGTCATCGAAAAAAGGATTGATTCTGTTTAATCTCATCGAAGGTCGTGAAGTTGGCCAATACCAAGATGAACAAGATGAAGCATTCAACAAAATGCAGGCGAAGCTCTTGCAACACCAATCACTGATCCACAAACGCAAACTTAGGGTAGATATTCACACGCTCACGTTTGCACCAGCACTAGCCAACATCTCTGGTCACACTGAAGACGGATATCCACTTTGTAATTCAGCAAATCTACTCTCAACCATTGAAGCTCTGGACAATCAAGACGGCGACGTCTTCACTTCGCTGGTCTCCGTAATCCAAGCAATCTCGACACTTCGTCGAGGCCGACGCAGGCGTGATCTTAAAGACCCTGATTCCAAAGGTTCTAAGATTAAGGCACTTGAGGATTCGATTGCCAACCTAGATATGCAGCAAAGTGCCGCAGTTGTTGAAACGTTCGAGGGCGTGCAACGGATTCGGGGCTTGGCGGGCTCTGGTAAAACGACTGTCTTAGCACTGAAAGCTGCCTACTTACATGCAAGGCACCCCGATTGGAATATCGCAGTGACATTCCACACCCGCTCACTCAAAAAGCAGTTTGAGGCCCTGATTACTACATTCGTTCTTGAGCAGGCAAATGCAGAACCTGACTGGGAGAAGCTCCGAATTTTGAACGCATGGGGAGCGCCTGGCGGGCCGGAAAGAGCTGGCATCTACTATGAGTTCTGTAAAGACCATGGTGTTGAATATTTCGACTATCAAAATGCGAAGATAAAGTTTCCCGAGAACAAAGAGTTCGAAGGAGCATGCAATATTGCACTCGAGTCGGCAAAGCTTATAACACAAGGATATGATGCTATTTTCGTCGATGAAGCACAGGACTTTGCTCCTAACTTTCTGTTGCTTTGCTACGAACTACTGAAGGCGCCAAAGCGCTTGGTTTATGCCTATGATGAGCTGCAAAATCTGGGGACGCGTTCGCTTCCGCCTATGGAGGAGATTTTCGGGAATCTTCCTGATGGCTCACCTCGGGTTGTTCTTCACCCCGAAGAACCTGGAAAGCCAAAGCAAGACATAATTCTAGACACTTGTTACCGCAACTCGCGTCCTGTACTGACTACTGCTCACGCGTTGGGCTTTGGCATATATCGATCAAGCGGATTGGTTCAAATCTTTGAGAATAGTCATCTCTGGCTCGATGTAGGCTATGAGATAGCCAGAGGAGAACTCAAAGATGGTAAATCTGTGACCCTTCAAAGGTCTCCGAAATCAAGCCCCGAGTGGCTTGAACGCCACTCTACAATTGATGATCTGATTTCTTTCGAAGTGTTCGATTCAGAAGAAGCTCAAACCAACCGTCTTATTAAGGGGATTTGCGAGAATCTATCGACGGACGAACTCTTGCCTGATGATATCATCGTGATTAATCCCGACCCATTAACAACGAAATCAGCTGTGGGTAACGCAAGACGCATACTTATGCAACAGGGAGTGAATTCCAATTTAGCGGGAGTTACTAATTCCGCCGATAGTTTTTCAGAGCCTGGCACGGTGACATTCACAGGGATCTTTCGCGCAAAGGGCAACGAAGCGGCAATGGTCTACATTATCAATGCGCAAGACTGCTTTTCCGCATTCCGTCCTCGTGATCTTGCCCGAGTTCGGAACAGATTATTTACCGCCATTACGCGAAGCAAAGCGTGGGTTCGAGTTCTTGGAATAGGTCCAAAGATGCTTCAATTAAAAGAAGAGTTCGAACGAGCAAAAGAATTAGACTTCAGGCTTGAATTTCGGTATCCGACTGAGGCAGAGCGCAAAGAAATAACGATTGTCAACCGCGATATGTCAAAGGTGGAAAAAGAACGCCTAAGTCAGAAGCAACAATCCCTGATTGATCTGCTCATTTCTCTGGAGAGCGGCGAGACTTTTATCGAAGATTATCCCGAAGATATTGTCAAAAAGTTAGAAGTAATCTTTAATCGCAAAATAAGACGAGAAACAATATGAAGTCAGATGACACGCTGAGAGAGATCAATGAACTTACCATCGCTCTAGTGGGGCTGAGCTTGTCGAATGAGCAGAATTTCCCTTCTACCTATGGCACCAAAAACGAGAGTTTCGAAATCACCGTCAAAAATGCTGCTTCACTAACTGTAGCTCTTCGGAATGTCTCTTATAGGGATATTTACGAGTCGCTTTTGGAGGCTGGGTGTTTTAATATGAAGCTGCTTGATGGAGCATTGGTCTGCTTGAGATACCGATTTAAAGGCGGAGAAGTAATTGAACATTCCCTCAGTTATTTCCCTTCACCCGACTTGGAGCACTTCCAGAACGACCCCGAAGCATATCTATCTGACGACATCTATGCGGATATTGTATCGCGCAGAATCGTTGCTTTTCCTATTCGATTTGACTTCAATGCGGATGCCGGTCGCTACGTTGATGTAGATCATCCGTATTCGCACTTAACGCTGGGCCAATATGAGAACTGTAGAATCCCTGTATGCTCACCTGTCACCCCACTGGCATTCGGTAGCTTTATTCTGCGGAACTTTTACAATACAGCTTTCCAAAAGCTCTCTAACGAGCTTCCTGAGTCTAGATTTCGTTTTGATCGCACGATTAGCCCGAATGAACAGCAGATTGCTCATTTAGTCTTGACTAGTTTATGTTCCACGCCTCGCAATTAGAATATGCAGAAGTTCTGTCGCTGATACTTTCTTGCTCAGGTCCAGTCGAGAAGATATTGCAGCTCGTTCTTATGCATTGTCGAGGGGACATGATCGTGGCCTGTTTGATGGCGCTAAGGACAAAAAGAAAGCCCCTTAGTATGCATCCACGCCAGGATCTGCGCTCATCTCTTATCGAAAGGGCATGTTTATGCATTGTCAATGATGACCAGGACGATCACTCGTCACCCGATTAAGATAGCTGGCTTAATGCCCTTCAGGTGAGCACCCATTCTGCCTGGAACATCGCCGCCAGCATAGCCAGCCGCTAACTGATCCTATTCTACAAATACATGTGTCGTAGCATCGTAGAGAAGTAGTAAGCCCATGCCTGGGGCAAACGGCGGGAGTGGAGCGGCTTTGCCAAACTATAGGCGGAGTTACAAAAACACTTGGGATTTCCCATGACTCGAGCCCCTGTGCAAGATTGCTCCGATTGAATAGCCCATCTTCCAGAGACAGAAATGCTTCACATCACCTCGGCCCAAGTCACCTCCGACCATTCTCTGTTCCTTCAGTTCAATGATGGAACCCATGGCGAGGTCAACCTAGCCGCTGAGCTCACGGGACCAATGTTTGAGCCGCTTCGTGATCCTGAGCAATTCAAACAGGCCTTCCTCGATCCCGAGCTTCGCACCGTCTGCTGGCCCAATGGAGCCGACTTCGCGCCAGAGTTTCTGAAAAGTCTGGTCTTGGCCAAGCAGCTCGACTGACACCGTCAAATCTTGAACAGCTTGTTCAAGAATTCCTCCTGCGGATGCGCTGGGCCAGACTGGCTGGATCCGCAATAAGCTATGGGCTGAGTCAGAGCGGCTGTGCGCCCCATGACAGCTGCCCAACGGGATCTATAGATGCCCACCCCCGGCGAGCACAAAACCGTTCAGTCCCGCATCCTCGCCTATGCCGAGGCGATCGGCTGGACCGTGGTGCCCCGGCGGCAGGCTGAACAACGGCGCGGTTTTGCGCCCACCAGCTCGCCCACCGAGTCCGCCACCAGCACCGCCCTCTACTTCGTCGACCTGCTGGAGGCCAAGGTTCGCGAATTCAATCCCGCCTACAGCGACGAATCCGGTGCCCTGCTGCGGTGGCTGCGGCAATTTCAGGCCACCATCCACGGCAACCTCGATTTCGTGGAGCTGTTGCGCAACCGCGGCACCTTTGTGGATCAGGCCGAACAGCGCGAACGCGACCTGATCCTGATCGATTACGACGACACATCCCGGCCGCCGGAAGCCTGGCGCAACAGCTACGAAGTCACCGAAGAGTGGGCCTTTCACAACGGCCACTACAGCACCCTGGAAGACGTTGTCTTCCTGATCAATGGCATCCCCGTGCTGGTGATCGAATGCAAGAACGCCGACAAGCAGGAAGCCATCGCCCTCGGCGTCGATCAGATCCGCCGCTACCACCAGGAAACGCCCGAGCTGTTCATCAGCCAGCAGCTGTTCACCGCCACCGATGCGATCGGCTTCTCCTATGGCGTCAGCTGGAACACCGTGCGCCGCAACCTCTTCTCCTGGAAGCATGAGCAGATCGGCAACCTTGAAGCCAAAGTCCAGAGCTTCTGCGCCATCCCCCAGCTGCTCGGCTTCCTGCAGCACTACATCGTCTTTGCCGAGAAAGACGAAGAACTCAACAAATACATCCTCCGCCAGCATCAGGTGAGCGCCGTGGAGGCCGTGCTCGAACGCGCCCTCTGCCCCTCGCGCACCCGTGGGCTGATCTGGCACACCCAGGGCAGCGGCAAAACCTACACGATGATCAAGGCTGCCGAGCTGCTGTTCCGCCTGCCCGCCGCCGACAAGCCCACCGTGTTGCTGATGATCGACCGCAATGAGCTGGAAGATCAGATGCTCAAGAACCTCGCCGCCCTCGGCCTCGGCAATGTGGAGCACGCCAGCAGTATCGCTCGCCTCAACCAGCTGCTCGCCTCCGACTACCGCGGCATCATCGTCACGATGATCCACAAATTCCGCGACATGCCGGCGGAGCTCAACACCCGCCCCAACATCTACGTGCTGAT
>Ga0194130_10002224_pt1 | contig 28547 bp, 55 predicted proteins | sample TA2KigsurfametaG_FD_160084 | JGI IMG/M metagenome (GOLD analysis project Ga0194130, IMG submission 160084) | Freshwater microbial communities from Lake Tanganyika, Tanzania - TA2015050 Kigoma 12 surface | ecosystem: Environmental > Aquatic > Freshwater > Lake | place: Tanzania: Lake Tanganyika...
TTGGTTTCTTTACTTAAATCTTTCTCCCTTGCCAGAAGATCTACCGCTTCTGTACACTTGAGAACTTTTGCTCCACAGGTGATGGTATGCCCACCATCCTGCAGTAAGCTTTGATGAGTTTGCTTCTTTTGCATGACGCTTTCTATACTGCTGTCTTGCTTTTGGAGAGTAGTTAGAAGAATACCCTTTTGCACCGAATCTTACGAGTCTAACTTTGTCTCCTTCTTTTGCGAGTACTACCTTTTTGTGAACACCATCTGTAGCGTTCTTTGGTTTATTGTACCCTGCGAATTTTTCACCACGATACTCTATCATTTATTCTTTGTTTTACTTTCTATATATTTTTTCCCATATGATGGTACAGCAAATCTAACAAAATCCTCTGGTGATATATAGGTTGTGTCTCCCTTTTTATTTCTAAAACCAATCAATGCAGATCCAAGTCCGCTACCAGCACCAGGAGAATATATAGGTGTTCCCTCATATACATTCTGCTTTCTCTCAACAACAGGTTCTGCTTTCTTCACCACCTCTTGTTTTTTGACCACTTCCTCTTTTTTAGGTTGTGGTTTTCTGTATTCTACAGGTTGTTTAGGTTTTGCATAAAATGGCATTGCATCTTCCCATGTAGAAGGGTCATCTGTAACAGCCATCATACCTCTCCATGCTGCAGGTTTAATTCCTTTAACAGTTTTTGATTTAACTAAGTTAGGTGTTCTTACTTCTGTTTCTAATTTTCTTAATTCTTTTTGTTTTTCTTTTGGCTGCTTTTTTACCCATTGATTATATCTATCTTCTTCTCTAAAAATAGATTTAACTATTTCTTCTTCACCACCAACAGATTTAACAGATTGTTTATATAAAGCTAAGCTATCTTTGTACTTCTTTAGTCTAGGGTCTTTAGGATTAGACACATAAATAGTATCAGCGGATTTTTTATTCTTTATTGATTGCATCAATTTTTTCAAATCCACTTTCATTATCTATACCTTTTTGCGATTTGTGCTACTGCCTTTGGCTGTCTTACAAACTGCTTTCCCTGTTTGTTTCCAGCTGCCTTTGCTTTGTTTGTTGCTGCTCTTTGGCTTGGGCTTAGTGCTGCCCACGCTTTTTTTGGCAGGTACCTTCTCTTCCCAGCCGATGGTTTCCCAGAGGAGGTGGTCCAATCTTGCTTGGTCCATTTCGATAGCGAATTGCTTTTGCTTTTTGCGCCCGAATAGCCACCACCAGATTTTTTGTATAAGGCTACCGCCAGTTGTGCTTTTCTCGCACTCCACTGACCTGCATTTCCACCTTTGCTTCCAGCTTTTACACGTGCAACTATGCTTTTCCATAGACTTGGTTTTGTTTTTGTAGCGGTACTCATTTCCCACGGTATTTTTTATCTTTTCTGTCGTGTTTATTAAATGACTTTTGGGCTGCACCTTTCTTCCGTTTTCCGAAAGAAAGCTTCTCCTTTTCATTTCCTTTTGCTTTAGCCTTTGCCACTTTTCATTTGTTTTTTCTTTTCTTCCAGTCTTTGCTTCAAGGCATCGGATGCAGATTTAAGTCCAAGTTGTTCTGCCTTCTTCATCTGTACAGCTGTATCTCCAATGGCTCTCTTGATCTTTAAAAGAGTATCCATCTTTGGTTTAGATGTATCAAACATCATCTTCATCTTATATAGACCCTTTGGCATAGCTTACTTCTTTTTATAATATCTTTTTTCACCCTCAAGTCTTCCTTCTGCGTATTTACCTGTTTCTCCTCTAAATGGGAATTGTACTAATTTTGGTTTTCCCTCTTTATCTGGTGAAGCCAACTTACCTCTTTTTGCATTTGATACACCATCTAAATATCCTTTTCTATATTCTGAAGTATCCCAAGCATTTGGGTTTTTACTTATCCTATTAAATAAATTATCTTTAAAAGTATTGAATTCTGAATAGTTTGGGCCTGCTGTTGGATCTTTTACAATCTTTGAAACTCTTGTTTTGTCAGCGGCAGCTTTAGGCTTTCTTAATCCAAGTGGTCTTTTGTCTTGTGGCATGGCTTACTTCTTTTTCTTTTTATACAATCCAGGGCCATACTTTACATCGTATGCACCTTTTTCTTTTATCTGTTTGATCTAATAATTTAAATAATTATTTATTTTATTTACCAATAGATTCTAGTTGACTCAATATTTCCATATAATAACTTTTTGCCTTAGGAGACATGGTCATTTTTTTTGGTTTATAAAGACCTTTAGGTCTTGGCCAATCAGAAAGATTAGCTGGTCCGCCTTTCTTTTTTCTTTCTGCTGCTATTTTAGATAGCTCTTCAGCCATCTTTTTTTCTCTCATTTTAATGTCAGATGTCTTTTGTACTTTGCCAGATTCTCCTAGCATGTACCCTTTTTTAGGCTGTTGCATAAGTTTTTTTTTAGTACCTACACCTTTTATCAGTCCTTGGCTAGATAGTACTTCTCTTGTTATGGATGGTACTGCTATTTCGGATGGTTGTGGTGAAGGCATATTCTGTTTTGAACAAAGTTAAATATTTTAGCAATACAGTTCTATGATTGCTTTTTCCAAGTGTTCTGGAACTCTGTCGTATTTCTTCATCATTCTTGAAGGGCACATGGCTACCAGATTCTTATTGCCGTATATCCCAGTTGGAAAATTCTTGAGTATTGGCATCATCCTATAGCTATACAGATACAAGTTAGCCTTACGCTTGTATTCACTCTTATTTATGGGTAGGTTGTATTTAGCAATATTCTGCAGGGCACGCAGTTCACAGTCTCTTTCTAGCTCTATCATTCCATCTAGCACCTTTTTGAGCTGTGCTCCGTTCATGATCTTCTCCTTATCCAGCCAAGACCATAGTTCTTCGCAGCACCATGTCCAAAAACCCCATCTTTCGTCTGATAGCCACTGTTGCATATGACTGTACTCGTGTATAAGTATCTCTATCCACTCCTCGAATGGTTTACCACAGGCTACAGCTAGTACCCTATCAGCCTCATCAAAATATCCAGAACAGTCTGTAGAGAATGAATCTGTTACTACTACAGTCTTAGAAGGAGCCATCATCAGCTCTACTCCATTGATCTTACATCTTCTACGGACATTAGCCACAAATGGCTTGAACTCTTGGGGTATTTCATATTTCATCTAGCTAATGTAACATATCATATTAAATAATTTTAAAAAGGTTCACACGACTCCTCGCACCCATTGTTGTTATCTAAAGGGTCTAGTATCTCTTGTTCAAAGAATGAAAGTTGGGAAATCTTTGAATCATCTTCAGCCTTCTTTTTCAGTGACTTAGACATTTCTATAATTTCAATCATACTCTTCCTTTCCCTGTAAAACGTAAATGGCATAGAGCATTTAAGCTCTTCTGTAATCTTATGCTCTGGAGCGTATGTACCATACTTTCTCTCCATCTCAATCCACCATTCTGTCAACTCAGGGTGTTCTATTGCAATTGTTTGAAGCTTCCTAAAGCTTTTTTTCCAACACATATCGCAGTTCCCTTCATAGCTTTTAAGCTGTAGGTCAAATGGCATCTCCATCCAAAAGCTATTTATATCGTTTTTTGTGGTAGGAATCATTTGGATTAATGGGTATATAATCCTATCCTTATCTCTATTTGCGCTCATCCTGTCTATCTCATCTATCCTGATACCTATAGCAGTATAATACTTCTTTAATCCTATAGAGCGTGCATAATTTCTAATGGGATACCTTTTAAGGTAGTTTGAACAAGTCATGTTCTGCCTATTCGGTATTGAGTGCTTTTTTATATACTCTTCAAAAGGCTCTCCACTCCTGCTTGCTGAATTAAAATCTGTAATCTTACACCTAACACCTTCTCCAAACACAGGTGAGAATTGTGGCTCAATCCAAACCACACCAAGTTTAAAGTATTCATCACATTGGTTTACAAATTCAAGAGTTTGCTCCCTCTCTTTACCGGTATTAGCAAATACAAAGTGCATATTGAACTCATCAGCTTTATTACATTTAAGCCATTGAGCCATATATGCCGATGTTCTACCACCGCTAAAAGAGACGATTAAATCTTTTTTTACCATGCTACTGTTTGTGGGTTAATTCTGCTGTCAATCAAAATACTTCTCATTTGTTTTGGAATCTTCTTCATGTTCTCATATCATTCTAACTCTATTCCCGTTAAAGAATACATTAGGATCAAACCAGAACTCTATTGTAGATCCCAGCTTCTTACATATTATCTTTTTATCTAATAGGTCTTCCATCCCATCATAGAACGAACTCTTACCTATATCACAAAATAAGGTTACATCTGGACCATTCAAGACAACTGTTTCAGATAGGGGTTTGACTGTTGCCATTGCATACAACAGAATCTTCAATGAAGGTGCACTAAGACTACACAGCTGATGGATTGAATCTTGGAATATCTTTGTATACACCAAAGAGTCATGCATAATTTTCTTATCTTTAGGAATCTTACGCAATGAGTACATCTCTCCAGTATTTACATCTGTAGTGATTTGCTCATTTTCTTTGGGAGTTAAAAACCTTTCTTCAAGACCCATATACCTATATGGACTCTCAAAATATGCTTCATGTTTCATATACCTAAATTAGCCCTATTTTCCAAAATATGGAAAAAATTTTCCAGAATGGCGGAATGCTAGTATTGATTGTCAATGAGTTATGGGGTTTCCTTCTTATAATTATTATAGGTTAGAATCTTAATCGTATCGTAGTCGTATATATCGTAGAATTACAAGCTGTTGGGTGTAATTAGTGAGATGTGTAATCTTGTTGGGGATCCTACCACCGCGTGCACAGGATCCGAATCAGGAGAAACTGCTTTTACTAACTGTGTACCCTTACATATTAAAAAAAACTATAATATGTACTGCTAAATTCTTTAGTAATTGTGCCAAGTTGCAAAATTAATACTTTAGATAAACGATATAAGTAATTGATGATCAGATAGTTACGAGGGATAGTCCCTTCCTGTTCTTTACTTATTAAAATATTTTAAAATGATCACCCTACTAATTAAAAAAATTAATTAAGCATATTAAATTATTTCATAATATGTAATGATTAACATTTTTACTTTGTGTATTATTTACACGAAAACGTTTTCGTAAATTGTTTAAAATAATTTTGCAAAATTGCAAATAATTTTTATTTTTGATTATGAATTGTAATGCAATGCAGTTCGTGTAGTTCCTTGATAGAATAATATAGTATTGATTGACAGGTGAGTAATTCACCGTTTAAACTTAATCAATTAAGGTGATAAATTCACCGCTTTATTCAGTTGCAAAGCATCTTTGAAATATTGCCTACAAAATTTTTTCTTTGTCTTTTCTCTATTTTTTAATTATATAAATTCCAAAAAATGAAACAAAAAAAAGCAGTTGCAGCAGCAACAAAAAAAGCTAACAATGTAGTTAAATCAAAGTTAGCAGTAAAGCAGTCAGCAAAGGAAGTAAAGAAAACTGAAAAAATTATTTTCTTAGCTGAAGGCATCACTGGGAAAAAGTTAGTTGAAAACAAGATCAACACTAACAACGAAGCGAAGAAAGAAATTAAAAGCTTTTCCCACTGCAAAAAAATTGCATTGGAAAAAGATCAAGATTTTTTCACATCGTTTGCGAAATTTGATGCGAGGGATATAACACCCGCTAATTTAATTACCTTTCTACAAGGTAACGAAGGAAAAAAAGGTTTTTCAGTATGGTTAATCATGACGTTAACCCGTCGTTTCTATGCACAAAAATAACAAGGTTAGAAGCCTTCTGGAGGGTGCAATGCCCTCCTTATTTTCTCTTTTTTTTATTTAATCATGTAGGCAAATTGTGGTAACATGAATTTGGGGGCTTAGTGTAGCTGTATGGCGAAATGCCAACAGGTACAGCCATGCTATGAGTAAGCGAAATGCTGAATTATCCCAGACCACAAGATCTTTGACACATCTTATCTGTGATCCAAAATTGGTGCAAACTATTTTGGGGATACGTTTTCCGTATGCTTCGCCTATCTTAAACCTACAATTTAGCGAAATGCCATTGTAGGGGGAAAGCCGTCTGTCTTATCTATTAAAGTTACAAGTGGGGTTCGCCCATGCCTTTGGGGGTAAAGTTAATTCCTATCCCACCGCCCACGAGGAACCGAACAATATTCAAACAGCATTGGATAGGCATAAGGTGGATCAACCACAAAATGCCACGACAAGAAACTTGTCTATATGGGCATGGTGGGCGTATGCAGATAAATCCACGTGGGCATATGAGTTACATGAATGATTGAATTTTGTGTGCAATCGGGGCAAGGTAAACATATGCGAGGAAAACCCCTCTCAATTTTGTCGGCTTTAAGGGGTAGTGGTAAACCGACCAAGCGGGTACGACCGAAAGGTGAGGGGTAAAAATGTTACTCCCTTAGTTCGCTGAACTGCCAAGCAGAATAATAAACTCCATCTGGCGAAAGCCCCAACTACACAAAATGTGGGTGTAGTGGGTTGAATAAGTAGGATGTAAAATACTATGGGCAATGGGATGTTGCCGCATACAACTGACACCACAAAGTAATTAATCAATAAAGCGTAGGATGGTCGGAGGAGCTGTTCGACTCAGCTCCCTACGCCTCTCTATTTCTAATCACTAAATATGGGGAACAGCATCAACTGAACACCAATCACATGGAACGTAAACAATCAAGCACCCTCGTGTACAGGGGCAAAGGCAAGAAGATTCTTGTCAAGAAGTCAACCGATGAACACATCATTGACAAGTACAGACAACTGACAGGATCAATGCGTGAAGCCATCAAAGAGTACAAGCTGTTCAAAATGAGGACAGAACTAGCAATGCTTGGGAGGGGCTTAACACAATGAAACGAGTCGTAAGATACAAAGGCTTTCACATCTTTCAACTAGATCATGGATGGTGGGAAGTTTGGCATGACGGACAATTCATGAAGTTCGACAGCCTAAGCTACGCTAAGTCAAGAATAGATTATTGGACTAAATAAATTCAAATAAAATGGAAACAACAAACCTAGACAACATGGCTCAAATCGTGCATGAAGGCATCATGAGTTTGGAAAACATACATACCAAACAATTGAATGTCATGGAAGCTATTATAAAATCCCAGCAAGAGCAAATCAAATACCTATACGAAGAAAAAGAAAAATTAAAGGCAAGCAGTCTGGAATGGGCTTCGCCAACTGATATGATCAGCGAAATTAGAAAGTGCGGATTTAGGACTGATCTGCTGTTCAGTAGGCATGACATTGAGCGTCAACTAGAATACATAAATGGATTAAGGGGCAAAGAATATCAAATACCAATAGAGGAATTGGACTTAGATGAAATATTGGATGGGGTAATTAATAGGGTTGTAGAACGTGTATGCGAAAGCATCAATGACGCAATTCAATCAGAGATATTTAATTACTATACCGAAAATAAAAAAGTATAATTATGATTACCACAAAAAACCTTGAATTTTTAGATGAATTCAACGTATTCGCAGACGAACAACTGCTCGATTCAATATTTGATCATGGAGAATTAATTCAATCTTGGAATAGTGGTGAAGGCAGAGGATCAACAGAATTTGAATTGTGGAAACACAATGAACAGTACTATGTAAGACGAGAGTGTTACATGATTGATGACCAATGGGCAGTCAGTTATTTTTCTGTTAATATAAAATAATTTGCTATATTGCAAAGTAATACAAATCAAATCACATGGTTAAAAACACAATCATCGACACGATGATCTGCCTATTGGGTATGGGCGGACTCATCCTCTTGCTGTTGTCAGCTGCTCGTATGTCAACAGAACTTCTCGGCTATTGCATCGTCTGTTTCGCAACTTTCTGGACACTCATCGAATTCCAAGCTGCGTACAGGACTAAGCCCAGGAGAAAGTACCCTCGCACTAAATAAATTGTAAACCAAATCAAATCACATGGTATTCTCAACATCGTTCCAGAAAATGTTGCGTACATTCCACAACGATGGAATCAAAATTGCAACAGCAATCATTCATGGGTTCACGACTACTGAGGAGATGGATTACCTAACATGTAGAGGCGAGATGATCAGCTTCCTACCAAGAGGCAAAAATCATCAAGTCAACGAAGAAAGTGGCAGATGGCTACGTACTGGTAGACAAGAAGGCAAACCATCAAGAGTGATCCGCAAGATTATCACACGAGATGGGATTGATAGGTATGAACTCAAGGAGTCAGACTTCGAGAAGTTCGGCTACTCTGTCCGTGCCTACATCATGATCAATGGTGATGGCGACCCAGACTCGCAACTCGCAACAGCTACCATCGTAGTGTGCAATGGCGACTTCATCCCACACTATTACAATGGCGACAACTACGCACCAGACATTGGCGGCAACCTAGCTGGTTCTTGTATGCGTAACAAAGATGAAGATTTCTTCACCCTTTATGCTTACAACCACAAAGTATGCCACATGGCTGTAGCTTTGACTGCACATCACAAGGTGCTAGGAAGAGCATTGCTATGGAAGACCGATGAGTATGGCTGGTGTATGGACTCTATCTATGCAGAAGATCATGTCAAACCAATGTTCATCCACTTCGCTATCGAGAATGGTATGCGTTACAAGGCAGAACAATCATGCCACCATAATGACTTTGACATGTTCAACGGTGAAAGGATAGGCTGCGGAAACGTGTCTGCCAAACTTCAAGAATGGGACTTCAACCAATACCCATACCTTGACACACTATTCTACATGGATACAAATTATAGTCAACTGCAAAACTATTGCGACGGTGCAGACAGAGAGTTACGAAGTACGGATGGTGAATTCACTGACCTTGATGACAATGAGGTAGAATGTATAGCCAGTGGCAGCTACTACCCAGAAGATGACTGTTACTATGTAGAGTATCAATACGAAGGTAGATGGGTAGATGGACATGCGTTCTACGACTTTGTAGTATCGGATGGTCATGGCAATAGGTTTTTACGTGAACACTGTGTAGAGATTAATGGCGCCTGGTACCTCAGAGATGATGAGGACCTCAGATACTCAGATCATGACGGATGCTACTACCACATGGATGACGTTGTGTATGTAGAGGCAGACAGAGACTACAGACACATTGATGATTGCGTAGAGATTGACCACGAATGGTATGCTAAAGAAGATTGTGTGAAGGATCATAATGGAAATTGGATACACAGTGACGATGCAATAGAAGTTGATGGCATCACATACCATAAAGATGAATACGAAGAACAAACGACAGATGAACAATTAAATGAAACAGTATGATCAACCCCTTACTCTACAGAGTTCTATCGGTACAATCAGAGAGCTTTGAATGTACCAAGATGCAAGAATTTATTTTCGATGAATGTGTTGAACTAGGTTGTGATGTAGAATTCGACAAGACTGGCAACCTATACGTAACCAAAGGCATATCAGCTACCTACCCTTGCATCGTATCACACATGGATACAGTACACAAGATACTGCCAGACAATGAGTACATGGTTATTGCAGATGACAACATCGCAATTGCTTACAACCCAGTCAAGAACGATATGACCGGCATAGGCGGTGATGACAAGGTTGGCATCTACATTGCACTACAGATGCTGCGTGAACTTGACTATTGCAAGGCTGTGTTCTTTGTTGACGAGGAAGTTGGCTGTGCTGGTAGCAGTCAAGCATACATGGACTTCTTCCTTGACTGTAGGTTTGCTCTCCAATGTGACCGCAAGGGCAACAATGACTTTGTTGACAGCATCTTTGGTACACAGCTGTATGGCAATGACTTCCATGATGCAATACTACCCATCATCACAGCCTACGGATATACCGAGACAAGCGGTGGACTTACCGATGTATACCAACTTGCAGAGAATGGCATAGGTATAGCTGTAGCCAATATGTCTTGTGGCTACTACAACCCACACAGCGACAACGAGATTGTCAACCTTGCAGATGTAGAGAACTGTAGGCGTATGGTGTATGAAATCATGAATACATGTACCGACTACTACGGATACAAGTCAGTATCCAAAGCATGGGGCTACGATGACTGGTATGATAAGCCTTACAACAGCCAATCATGGTATGATGAGAAAAAGAATTATGAGATATGCTACAGCTGCAATGAATGGGTAGCAGAAGATGAGTTGGAGAATGGATACTGTGCTGGATGTATCAACTGGCATGGAGACAATGGTGTATCTATAGCCAAGCCAGTAGCAAAGAAGCTTGAATATCATCACAAACCAAAAGCTAAATCTAATCACAAACAATCTAAAACAAATAATCGCAGACCAATTTTATAAAATTTTAAAACAACAAATTATGAAAAAAAGAAAAGTACAAACCTACGAATACATAATGATTAAGTTGAACTCGCTGATAGATGAACTGAACGATGAAATAAAATCATACGGCACAATGAACCTATACATTGATGATTACCATGACTTGTATGAACTACCCAGAACATATCATGTAAGTAAATTCTCAGCATACACCGAATATGCGCTTTGCGAATTGATAGTTGATGGAGAAAACATAAATATCAAAGGTGTATCCATTGAGGATGACAGGGACGAAATGTTCTTTTGGCTGCACGACCTCAATGTGGAACAACAACTCCATCTTTTAGAGCATATCTCTATACTAAAACAACTTGAAACTAAATCTAAAAACTAAACCAACAAACATTAAATCAGACAACCCATAGAATGGAGGTCAGTTTCTCATCAAAACACATAAACAATGGAATACACAATTGAACAATTAGAAAACATCCGAAGTGCAGTTATTGAGCAGATTGAAAAAGACACCTCAGATGATTACTACATGGCTATTTATGAATTATTAGAGCTTGTGCCAATCGAAAATCTCCTTGGTTACTTGGATGAAGAGATTCGTGCAAAGTTTAAATAAAACCCCCAAACTGCAATGGTTAATGTGGGTTCGATTCCCACGCAGTTCCTCACCAAAACCTCAAAATATGAAACATCAAAAATTTTCAACATCAAGTTATCAGATAGAAATCACCTCTGATAGCATTGTAGCACTTCGTGAATTTGCGGAAGATATTAAAAATTCAGTCGAAGGAAATGATCTTCCAAATTACATATCTGATATGATATTTTCAATTGAAACTATGTATCAGCAGTACTTTGATTTAAGCGAAGATGATTGGGAGATTCACGAAGAATTACACGAACGGGCTGAAATTAGTTAACACCCCCGAACTGCTCAAGACCGCTTGACTATTGGCTCGTGACCAATGCAGTTCCTCACTAAACACACACACAATGAATAATCCAAAACAATTGAACTACACTCAACAACTTGAGCATAGGCTTAAAATGGTTGCAGACGACCTAGAAATCCTTAAGAAGTTTATCAAGCAAGAAGGTCTAAGCAAAGTGTTCGAAACAGAGAATACTGCCACCTCGGACGATGCATACTGCAATATACATAACATAGAGATAGCTTGTGACCTTAGAGATGACGAGTCACTCTCTTGGGGAATGTACTAATCCCCCGAACTACGATGGTCGCACAAGGGTTCGAGTCCCTTGGTAGTTCCAATGCCATAAGGCAGTCACTCAAAACACACAAACCATGAAAGTAGAATTAAAAAATGTCAAGGTTAATCTTGAATTTAGCGAAGAAACTATTATGTTTCGTGCAGTCCTCTACATCAACAACAAACCAGCAGCCTATTGCGAGAACGATGGCCATGGCGGATCTACCCACTACCATGCCATAGATCAACGTGGCAAGGAGCTATTGAAAGAGTTTGAGGCATATGTAGATCTACTGCCAGAGAGAAACTGTGGCGACTTCAAGTACAAGCTGTATGGCTCCGACTACATTGATGACTTAATCAACGACTACATCAAGAAGAAAGATGAGCAGAAGTTTGAAAAAAAGCTACAGAAGATGATGGTAAATTCAATCGTTGTTGGTAATGATACAGAGTATGTGTACAGACAATTCAGTACATCCATTGCAGACATTCAGAAGAAACAGCCGTACTTGATACGCAAGAATATATCTGAAATGTTGGATAAGCACAAGGACAAAAACTACCGTCTGCTCAATACAAACATATCATATGACACCCTAGTTGTAGAATAACAATTAACTTAGTAATAAAATTTACAGTATGAGCAAAAAAGTATACGTCGTCAATGTTGATAACATTCCAGACGGAAAGACACATAAAGACTTGACAGATGAGGAGTTTATGAACTATGCAGAGTTTGAGGGTACTGTCTACAGTTTAAAGGGATTTGAGAATGCCATCAACCAAGATGACTTCGATAGTGTTAATTCAGTAATCAGAATCATATAAAACCAACCATGACTAAAAAACAAGAAATGAAGCTCATAGATCAGCTTCAAGATCAAGCTTACGAAGACTTTAAGAAAAAGCACACCGTAATTCACAACCTACACATACCAGAAAGCTTCATACGAATGTGTTTTTTTGGTGGTTACTTTGCTGCTCTTGATTGCCTTGAAAAACTAATACCAAATGAATATAGACAGACTAAAGATTGCGTGTGATGTTCTACAACACACTGATGGCTATGAAAATGTAAGCTGTATTGCCTACATCAATTGGAAAGCTATGCCAGAAGCTGCGAAGGAAACTTCCAGCAAAATCGTCAACGATGTAAGGCTTACAGAGTATTCTCTTGGCAATAACCGATTTGTTATGATAAGCGGTATTGGACTATTTCAAATTATGTAAAATGGAATTAGAATTGGATAAAAAGCGGTTCCAGAGATTCATGGAGCTAAAATATGGTGTCTCTATCGTCGTTCACACTTCAGTATCAAAATCACTAACCAATAAGCACAAGAAGGTTAAAAGATGGGTAGATGCAGTATGCCATCACTTTGGATGTACGGTGGATGAAGTGTTCACTAAGACACGTAAGAACAATAAGTACTACAGCATCTGGACAAGGTATGTGTTATCTGTTCATGAAGGTATTCATGATGATAAGCTAGGGGAGCTGTTTGGTGTAGACAGAACCACCATCTTGTATGACAAGAAGAAATGCAGAGGTTGGGTAGATGTATACCCAGATGTATATAAATCCATTGTCAATGCTTCAAAGTTATTTAGTCAACCAAAAAGATATGAATACGAATTGCAAATCAAAAAAACCAAACTATGATTATTGGAATTTCTGGCTATTCGGGTGTCGGGAAAGATACCCTAGCCAAGTACATTACAGAAGTTAATCCCCAGTTTCAAGTAAAGAAGTTCAGCGGTAAGCTAAAATACATTGCCAGTATCCTTACTGGTATCCCAGCTGAGAACTTCGAGAGCCAAGAGTTTAAAACAAAAGAGTTAAATGGTTGGGATATGACAGCCAGAGACCTATTGCAAAAGCTGGGTACAGATGCTATCCGTGATAACCTACATGAAGACGCATGGGTAAATGCCTTGTTTTCTAACTATCATCAATCTGACCGATGGATTATCACTGACATGAGATTTCCTAACGAATATGAGGCTGTAAAGCAGTTTGGTGGCATTACAGTGAGACTCAATAGACCAGGAGTTGCCCCAGTGAACAACCACCCCTCTGAAACAGGCTTAGATGCCTACCCATTTGACTATACCTACAATAACCACGACAGTGCCAGTTCATGGTACCAGTATGCTGTGGAAATCATTAATAACATAAAAACCAAGTAACATGGAACAGAACAACCAACCAAGTAAAATCGTACAACAGACGGCACTCATGAAGTTCATGGAATTCCTCAGAGAGAACCACTACTATATCTCTAGTGAAATGGTAGACAAGTACTGGGAACTTTTATACTGGGAGGATAACTATAATCAAGAGGAAAAACAAGAGGCATGATACACGAATTCAAAACCCCAATAGCCGTTATGACCCCACATGGTAACGGTGATGCATTTCTATTCATAGACTACGGACTCAATGTAAATTCAGTATGGGTAGTGAGACTCAGCGGTGGAACAGTAAAGCACTACTACTCAGATGATATCCATATTTACGACAACCCCATGAACGGTCGTGGATGGGATGTAACTGAGGCTACATGAGCCGATTAGCTGATTTATTCGGCTCAATCTTGTAACATTTATGATGGAAATTTGTTACAAATTCGGCATAATTCCGAATTAATGTCGAGTATTTCACACAATAAGTGTCCAGTAAATTTGTTTAAAAACTAGACAAAATTTATACTGCCGGTATAACTGCATGAATTTTTCTGAACTTTTCATGCAGCATAATGTGCCATATAAGTCACTATTTGATGAATATTTGTGACATATAAGGGACTTTGTCTACCAAAAGTGCTGTAAAATGCACATCTAATTGTGCAATATTTATACCTTTAATTGTGCAATATTTATACCCTATCGCATATAAATTGACTCATTCTAACTGTTTTATACCCTATTGCGTATAAAATATTTTTGGTATTTAGATTTATTCCCTAATTTTGTACTGTCAATCCGATTGGATAGTTGCAGTGTTCATTCGGGTTTGATTTTAGAGAACCCTCTTGAATTAAGCCCACATAGCTGCAACCTGTGTGGGTTTTTTTATTTGATTGACTAGCAAGTAGTCTATACCTCTCTAAGATTCGAGTACAAGAACTGCGTAAGCATTATCTGTTAAATGTATAGTGTGGATGTAACTTTATCCCTATACAGCCTACCTCATTCGATAACTCATGTGACGGAATAGGTCAGAGGTTACTCTCTGATAGGGGGAAGGGGGTAACTTCTTTTCGACCACCTATTCTCAAATCTAAGTTCGGGAATAGTTATATTAATAATCATCTTAAATAATAATAACATGAATAAGAAGGACAGAGTAATATTACTGTTTTTATTTATACTTATACTATACATTTTACTTAATTAATATACAAAAAGATGGTGGGATTAATAATATTTATATTAGCTATATTAGCTTCTCTTGCCTTTTTATGGGCTGGAGGTATTGATTATATGCAACGTAATCATCTTGATTATAAAGGTGAAGACTTTTTAAATGAGGATAAAGACAATAAATAAAATACTAAATAACTATGGCACACAAGACAGCAATGCAAAAGCTTAAAGAAACTGTTGAGGATATGAGATCAGAAACATCTGCTCATAGACTTGACCTTACAGCTATACTCCTACACATCAACACATGGGGTTTAGAGAATGAGAGAATGCAGATAGAGGATGCATATACAGATGGACATGCAGATGCCTCTCTGTTTGATTCATCACCTACATCTCACCAATATTACCAAGAAAAATATAAACCATGAAAGGCTATGGGAATGCAATAGTACCACAAGTTGCGTTCAAAATATTTAAAACTATAAATGCATTGTGGTCGTAGGGGAATTTCCCTTGAACCTCCGCACTGAGGTTGGGTTAGACATAGTTATTCTGCTTTTCTGTCCTACGGTGCACTTATCATAATCACAGATAAGAATAACAGGTGGGAGGCTACTGCCAGAGTGTAGTAAATTTTAAGATATCAGTTGTTGACATACACGTCTGGGTGTTTCTACACTCGGACTTTTTTTAAACCAATTAAACCAAATATATAAATAAAAAAAAATTTTATAATTTTAAATCCATTTTGTAATTTTACAAAAATCAATCACATGACAACACTAGAACACTACATCAAGGTAGTCGAAGACTACCAATCTGAGAAAATCAAAAACGAATTACCAAGTACAGTAGACCTTAGATTTTGCCTAACGGTTGCCAACATTCTTCTTGAAGAAGAACGATTCAATCTTGACAGAAAGTTTGATGAAGGTTGGAATCAATGTTTAAATAATCAAAACAAATAATTATGTTCAGTAAGAGATATATTAAAGTTCCCATTAAAGTATACGACAAAGAACACATGGACCTCACTGGTTCAGAAGTAACCAAAGACACTTACGAAATGATTCTACCATACTCAATAGAATCATACAGACCATCAGATGAAAACGATGGCAGATGCATACACCTATCCCTTAGAAGCGGTTCTACCATGCTTGTCTACCTATCTATAGGAGAGTTTGAAAAGCTATTAGATAGACACTCAAACTCTGTAAATGATGTAAGATGACAATAGAACCTAAAGAAATCATTGGTACAATACTATGTATCCTATTCCCATATTTTACACTATATCTATTACTCCAATTAAGTAAACCAAGTAAACATGAAACAGTTAACGAAAGAACAGTTGGCTCTTATCAAGAAGCCACTTCCAAAGGAAGCAGTTACCCAACACCCAACCAAACAGAACCTATCCACTATCAAGGCTATCTACGTAACGGAGAGGCTGAACGATGTTTTCGGAGTAGGAAGCTGGATGATCAAGACAAGCCTAATCAATGACATCATCGAGAAGACTAGGATTACGAGTTCCGGTAAAGAACGCACAGAGTTTACAGCCATCCTACGAACAATCATGGAGATACCAGAATATGGTATATTCTATGAGTGTATAGCATCCTCAGTCAACGATGATCCGGGAGACGCTTGTAAAGGTGCAACTACTGATGCCATCACCAAGATTAGCTCCTACATCGGTATTGGAATGGATGTATTCAAGGGTCAGCACGATGCAGCCCTACAACAGTATGAATCTACATCTGCTAAACAGTACATTGATGATGTGAATAAGATGGGCAGCAAGGATAAGATTACTGAATATGCAAAGAGTTTACCAGACGATGTCAAGATGAATCTATCTTTTAGAAAAGCTGTATCTGATAAACTGAAGCAACTATGAGTATGAAACTATTAACACAGAAGTTCACTCATAAAGATAATATACTCAGCGTAAAACCAGTGGAGGGTTACGATGAAGTAATAAAGATACATTCCATATTCTTCAGTAAACAAAACAAAAACAAGAGAGGTGTGCTTAGGCTATTGATGAAGTGGGCTATTACAGAATACATAAAAACCTATAAGATATGAAAGTAGTATTAATTATTATGGCTGTTCTTTGGGTATGGATTGTGGTAGAGATGATAACAGCACCCCTTATGGATGAAGATGGTAACATTAAAAGAAAAAAGAAATGAGTACAAAAATTACAGCAATGCAAAGCCTCATCAATGAGGTGAAAGATGTATACAACAGAGAGGGTAAAATACCTATGGTGTATATATATCAACTAATGAAAAATCACAAGGAAATGGAAAGGGATCAAATCTTGGAAGCATTCAAATGCGGTTACGATGAAGCCACTGGCTTTACATCTGATATAAATGAAGCCGAAGAACTTGCCTTAGATTATTACAAACAAAAATTCATATATGATTACTATTGAAGCACTAAACGAAAGACCTTTATCTTACTCATCAATCAAAGAGTTTGCAAAGTCACCTAAGAACTACATTCAATATCTGAATGCAAAGCGAGAGCCTTCTAAAGAAATGACATTTGGTTCTGTCATCCACTGCCTACTTCTATACCCTGATCTGTTTGAAGACCTATTTGCTGTGGCTCCAGATGTAGACAGACGCACCAAAGATGGCAAGGCTACATGGGAAAACTTTGTATCAGAAGCTATAAGTAAACAGGTCATATCTAAATCTGATCTTGATGAAGCCAATGAAATTGTAAACACAATCATATCAGATAAGTCTATCAAAGACACCATAAATAAGTGTGACCACTTTGAAAAGCCTTGGAGTGAAAATATGTTTGAACTTCCTTTCCGTGGATTCTTCGATGCACATTGCAGTGATTATGTGATTGAGTTTAAGACTACATCAGATGCATCACCACAGAACTTCATGAGAGACTTCTTCAATCGTAAGTACCATATCCAGGCTGCCTTGTATTATCAAGCATCTGGCCTACCAATCAAATACATCGTAGCAGAAACTAAAGCACCATATAACTTTTATATGGCTGAGGTGTCTAAGGATGTAATAAACTATGGTTGGAGCGAACTCATCAAGCTAACAGATAGGTTCCATCAATGCATGGTTCTTAATGCTTGGGATAAAGGATATGAGTTTATGGTAGATGGCCCAATGGTTATAGAACTTCCTTCATGGATTAAATAATTTGGTAATTTGTAAATTGCCTTGTATATTCGCAACAACATGTGATGATTTATTATAGAGGGGTAGAGAGAGTTGAATATCTATCCCTCATTTTAAATGAGTAGATACGATTACATAAAGATACAAGACGAGTTATTGCCTGTGAATAATCTACAGAGGAGAGACCTATCTGGTCTTGAGTTTCAAACCAAAAGCCTAGATAGAGAGTTCTTAGAATACAAAATTGGAGGAGATGGTACATTGAAGTACATAGATTATGAATACGAACTAATAGAAACAGATAATTTAATATTTAAATTTAAACTACGCAGGAAGAATCAAACCGTGAAAGATAGTTACTACACTGGTGAAATTCTATTCTACGGCAAACCATACGATACATTCTACATCTTCAAGGCAAACTTTGATGCTGGTATAATGCAATCAATAGAGAGGATTATAAAATGACTACGTCTAATACGAAGAAAATCAATCGTGATAAGCTGCTTGACACTTATCCAAGGTTGGCGTCCATTTTGGATGATATTTATGACTCAAACCGACAAAATAATTATTGGTTCTTTGTCAATTATCTTGGCAAGTATAAATCAAAGAATGGTAAGCCCAGAGCTGTTTCTATGGGTGCTGTTATAGAAATCCTAGAACAGAACGGCTATGAAATCAGTATTTCCGCTAAGAGGAAACCAGTCAAACCATAATCAGTAATCGCCCCGGTCATTCCTGGCTGGGGCTTATTTTTTTTAACAATTTTAAATCTATAAACATGTCAGAAACAATTTACCTAAATGCCATCAGAGGCAAGAAGACAATGTATGGAACAAGGGTTTCCATCAATGTAGACAAGTTCGTTGAAGAACTTCAGAAGCACAAGAATGAAAGCGGTTATTGTAACCTAGTAATCAAGGACAGAAAGGAACCAGACAAGTACGGCAACAACGTATATGCTGTTGTAGATACATGGAAGCCTGATTCAACCAAGGCAAAGAGTGCTTCTCTAAAATCAAATGAGCAAGCATCAATTGATGATATAGATAAAGATGATCTACCATTCTAACCATAACCAAAATAGCCCTATTGCTTAGAAGCAGTGGGGCATTTTAATCTAATCACATGTATACAGTAACAATTTTTGAGAATATTCTTTCTATTACAAACCCAAAGATTGTAAAACTGGAAGCTGTCTTAAATGCAATTAAAGATGGTAGGTATAAGGATAAGGTTGAGTTGATTAGAGAAGCTGAGACAGATGAGGATAGAAGGATGTTAAAGTCTAGTTTACCTTGTGTGTTGTTCAGCGGAGAGTTCAATAAACCTATTACTAAAACTAATTCCAACGGTAAAGAATACTACTCCTACAGAGACGATAAGAGTATCACTAAACACAGTGGTCTCGTACCAATAGATATTGATGATATAGATGACATAGATGATGTATTCGATACACTTATAAAAGATCCATTCATATTTGCTTTATGGAGATCTGCGTCTGGAAACGGACTACATGGTCTTGTAAAGGTTGGAGATGGTAACAAGCATACTCAACACTATAGAGCCCTTATCAACAGAATCAAAGGGCTAGATACAACCGCACAGAATGTAAGTAGGGTGCTGTATGTTTCGTATGACCCTAACATATACATTAATACATCTTCTTCCGTATTCTTTGATATTGATATCGAAGAAGAAAAGAAACCCTCCAAGATTATTATTGGTGATGGGCATACAGACTATAAGAAAATAGACATTGCGTGTAGGATGATAAGGTCTGCACCAGACGGTCAGAAGCATAACATTCTTCTACGTGCAGCCAATCTTCTCGGAGGATATGTAGCTACCAAGATAGTCGAATATGATGTGGCTTTGAATATCCTCAACCATGAGATCAATAAGAGGAACATACAAGATCCAGTACTTGCAGGGAAAACAATCGAAGATGGTATTAGGCATGGTATGACTAGACCTATATCACAGATTGATCAAGACTTTAAGGAAGCTGTTCGTGAGGTTGGTGCCATGGAAGAAGAACTATCTTTCCTGTCTAACAATGCCAGTGATGATGACTTCATATATAAGTTTAGGACTGGTCTCATACCAATGGGGATTCCGCTTGGGTACCATGATCTAGACGAACATCTTAGGCTCAAGGAGGGCGAGTTCTACGCATCACTTGCACATAGCCATATCGGCAAGACAACAGTCAATCTATGGTTCCTATTCCTTTCTGCAATCAAGTATGATTGGAACTGGATGGTATACGCTGGAGAGAATCAAGCAGCATCAGTCAAGATGAGGCTGATGGAGTTCTTTGTAGGCAAGAAGCTAACCATGATGGATGACAGAGAACATTATGTATCTCTGAAGTTCGTAGATGAACACTTCTTCATGCTATCAACGGATAACATGTATACGTATAGAGATATTCTTGAACATGCTAAAATCCTTATGGCCTATAAGTCATTGAAGGGTTTATTTATAGACCCATACAATTCACTCAAGATGGAACTTACTGTGGCCAAGAATAAGTACATATACGACTACGAAGCATACAGTGAGATGCTTAATTTTACAAAGAAATATAACACTACAATCTTCTTGTCAGTGCACACCACCACTGCATCACAGAGGGATAGAGATAGCGGTGGTAACCAAAAGATGCCACACGCATCAGATACTGAAGGAGGTGCAGCACTGTATAACCGTTCCGACAACTTTATTACTCTGCATAGAAAGATAAAGGATCCAAAAGAATGGATGTATACCTATATATCTATTGACAAGATAAGGAATAGAGAAACAGGCGGTAAGCCTACTGCACAAGGTTCTCCAATAAAGTTACGTATGGCACACGGATTAGAGTTTGTAGATGATTACGAAAACTTACCATTCAACAGACAACAACTGTTGATAAAACATAAATTATTGTGATATGGGATATGAATTTATTGAAGAATCTAGGATTGGTATAATTGCGTATGACATTTCAATAAAAGACATAGAAGAAAGAAAAGAAAAAGCTATCAAGTATAAGACTATGAAAATGGCACAGCAAAGACTCGGAATAGGTAGCAATGTCCTAAAGAATGCTGCTGAAAAGAGACTACGCATATTCTCACCTAGCCTTAATAAAGAACTAGCAATAAGATATTTAAAACATGAAGAACGTAGGAGCACATCAAAAAAACTTTGACATAGACCTTGAATATGGGCAACGTGGTGAGAACTACGTGCTTGATATTCTGAAGGGAATCAATAAGGTAGAAGTAAAGACGGATAAGTTTGCACATTATACGCAAAGGATATCTGTTGAGTATAAGTACAATGGAAACCCAAGTGGTATATCTACAACCGAAGCCGACTATTGGGCATTCGTAATACCACAAACAGGAGCTGTTATATTCATACCTACAGATAAACTGAGGGAGATGTGTAGGCTTTGTCACAAAATGAATCATAAGACAGATGGTGGAGATAAACTCAAATCATGGTTAATCCATGTTCCACTATGGATGATTGCACAATATCAAAAACTATAAACATGAACAAGATTTTTACAGAAGATGCACTTCAAAAAGCATTTGACCAGACGGTAGAAATGCACGAAACATTTAGAAATATTGTCGGAAAGAAAGTAAATTGTGAAGACCCTAAAGACATAGTCAAACATATGACAGAACTCACAGAGGTGATGGCTATTGGTGTTACAGCCAAGGCTAGGTTTCAGATGCTTACAGAAAAACTATCATTCAAGAAGATGATGAATTTTAACAATGATGATATGGGGGCTACAGAAAGAAAGATTATCATAGCCTATGAAATAGGAGATTGCTCCTTCTACAATGGACTATGTGAAATGCTCATCAAAGAAGCACACTATAAGATGGATATGCTTAGAAGTGCCTTATCTTATTATAAATCTGAAATAAATATGCTATGAACAACGAAACAACTAAAATGAACAACGAAGCAATTAAAATCTTAGTTACATACTACGATAAGACAATCACTTATGAAGTAACTAAGGAAGCTGTTACAGCATCAGACTTTGTGGAATACCTATACTGCATTGGTGTAGCCATTGGATATGACAGTGAAGGTCTACTCAGAGCAATGGGAGAACATTCTGAACTTTGGGGAGATTATTCATTTAAAAAAGAACAACGTGAAATACAGGAAGAAGAAGACCAAGTCAACACGTATTACGAAGAAGACGACGATTAATGGACTCAAGTTTGACTCTAGGCTAGAGAAGTTTTTCTATGATGCAGCCAAACGAGAAAAGCTTCCATTTGATTTTCAAAGGAAGTATATACTCGTTCATCCATTCAAATATAACAAAGAATCTGTTCGTGCAATGACACTAACAGTTGATTTTGATTTTACAAATCATGGAATTGATGTAATAGTTGATACCAAGGGGTTTCAGAGGAATGACAACAAACTTAAATGGAAATTATTCAAGAACTTCCTAATCAATAATGGCTTAAGTCCAGAAATATATTTTCCGAAAAACCAAAAAGAATGTTTAGAGGTTGTTGGTATTTTAAAAAAGTTCTGTAAATTAGCAAAACTTTAACCCATAAGAATGGCTCAAAACCCTAGGCATCGTATCACAGAACAAGAGTGGGATATGATTAAAGAGCTTAGAGAAAGACACAAGGCTCTTTCTCAAGAGTGTGAAGAGAAGGGAATACCAGTCCAAGACGTTAATTATTATTGGTACAAAGGAGAGAACTTCTCTATCAACGTAAGATCCAACAAACAGAACTATTTTGATTTAAGAGAAAGGCTTATAGAAGACATGAGAAGTCATAGTCCAAACTATAAGCCTGTTTCGTATAAGAAAGTCAATGAACCTCACTTGCTCGTTTTAGATCCAGCAGATATTCATATTGGAAAACTAGGTACCGCATCCGAAGTAGGAGAAGACTATGGTGTAAACATAGCTGTTAAAAGAGTCATGGAAGGTGTTAACTGTCTTCTGAATAAATGCTCTGGATTCAACTTTGATAAGATAATGTATGTGATTGGTAATGATATATTTCATACAGATACACCAAAAAGACAAACTACAAGCGGTACCCCACAAGACACAGATGGTATGTGGCATGACAACTTTCTGATTGCCAAGAACTTACATATAAGTATTATTGAAATACTTAGAAAAATAGCCAACGTATACGTTCAGTATGATCCATCTAATCATGATTACATGAGCGGATTCTTTTTAGCGGATACAGTTTCTTCTTGGTTTTCTAAAGACAAGAGTGTGGAGTTCAATACCTCTGCATCTCATAGGAAATATTTTAGATACCATAATAACCTTATTGGCACTACGCATGGGGATGGAGCCAAAGAATCTGATTTAGCCCTACTGATGGCTCATGAAGCCTCTAGGGATTGGTCTGACACAAAGCACAAGTATTTCTACACCCACCATATACACCATAAGAAGTCAAAAGACTATATGGGAGTAACAATAGAGTCTATGAGAAGTCCTTCTGGACCAGACAGTTGGCATCATAGAAATGGGTATCTACATTCACCTAAAGGAATAGATGCTTTTATACATCATCCAACAGATGGTCAGATAGCTAGGATATCCCACATATTTAGTTGAGGTATATATGCTCAAGCATGAATGGCTCTAAGTTTTCTGTTGATGCCACACCATCCATATCAATCAAAGATTCCATATCTATACAGTCTATCTCATCAATCATTTTTTCAAATGACAACGACGTACAGAAATATATTTTGGATGGCTTGCCTAGTTCTGGATCTAAATTTGATAAACCAATAATCATACAACGAATGTATGATAAATTAAGATTTGGTAGACTTACCGTTCTGCCCGTTTCTAGCTCTATTTAATCGCTTGATTTCTAATTTAAATTTGCCACTCTTCTTGTGGCTCATATCCATGCCATCTCCATTTCCATAAGTACCAGCATCTCTGTTTGCTTTATTTAATTCAGCCCTATACTTCTTTCTTTCAGTAGATGCAGAATACTTTTTGTCGTATTTTCTCTTTCTTTCGATAGATTCCTTAGACCAATTTAGGGCTTTGTAGCTTGGGTGAGACCCTGCGTATCTATTTTTTGACATACTTACGCTTTAATTCTTTAAACTTCTTTGAAATCCATCCAGATATTTGAATCACAAGCCATAATAAAGATAAAATACTAACGATAAATTGCACGGTGGGAGTAAGTTTAATAAGGTTTATGTAACTAAGCCACGTTAAAATCGTAGCTGGTATTCCAATATATCCTCCTGTATCGTTATAACCCTGCATTTTTGAAAATCATTACGCAAATATATTAAATATTATTAAGTGTTTAAAGTTGAGAAGAATGTTTTGAATTTACTCAATCTGTCAGCAAGACCATGAGTTCCTCCATTTATGACTTTGGTAATTTTTTTAACAACTTCGTCTGTGCTTCCTGTGTCTGCAAGTGCATTTAGTTTTCTGCTATCCCAAAACCATGCTGCTGACAGCATTGGGTACTTTGTAGCAACAAGCTCTGGATTGACTAAAATATCTTCATCAACCACCTTATCAAACGAACTGTAATTCTGCTTCCCTGTGAGCTGAATATAACCCCTACCTTTAAAAAGACTTCCCTCATTTGAAGCCTCATTACCATTACCCATGCGAGAAGCATACACACGATTTGCAATAGAGTCTGGTTTCCTTTCGTATTTCTTAGCTGTTTCAATGTCTTTAAAGTATTTTGGGAACGTCTTTAATAGACCTTCTGCTGAGTAATTGAGATTTTCTCTAATGAATTTAAAGCTGCCGCTCTCATGTGCACATTGAGATATAAAATGGGATAGCCTCAATGGGGTATTTATTTTGAACTTTTCTACCACATCAGGTATCTGCTCTGCAACATTCTTTGGAATAATTAAATTAAGCTTTGTCAGATTCATTTTTTTTTAGGGCTTTTTCGTATGATGTAAAACCAAGAGCAGCCGCTGCAAGACCAGCCACAGCCCATACCAATGCATCGGATGGTTGGTGCTCTTTCCCTTGAATAAGTGCCCAGCATAAAAACCCAGCACATACAACTCCTACCAGACGTTTACTAGATGCCTCTCCATTGCTAGAAATAAACCCCTTCATCCAAGATATAAACTCTTTCATATTTACAACTTTATGTATAAATCTATTGTAAAATTAATATTTTTCTGCCTATCAATTATGGCTCCAACCCCGTACAACCTGTCACGCTTTGTCTTAAATATGACCCCAGAACCTATACCACCTATGGTATTGTTCACAATAATGCTTTTAGCACCCAAATAGAGCTGATTCTTGGGCTTTTCTTTCACAGTTATGGTTTCCTTCACATTTGGGAAAATAAGGTCAGAATTGGCAATTCTAGCAAGAATAGCGTTCTCCCGAATAGTGTCCTTGATGTATACATTCCCATACTGCCCAAATCTTATGGTATCTGTGAATACTTTTTTGGCAAAATGCTCCATGAGAATAGAGTCATAGTAGTTCTTCATCAGCTCATCTGCAAGTGCCGATGTTCCCAAAATGGGAACTTTTTGGTAGATAGTGGTATCCTTGTAGATAGTCTTCCCATCCCTATATACCACATCCGGTTTAGCAGGCACAAGCACAGTGTCTATCTTCCTATCTATAAGCTCATATTTCTTGCCATTTACCTTAATATCCTCACCCTTCTGTGGGGCTTTGCTGCATTCTGCTTTAAAGAGCAAAACCGCTAAAAACAGGATAATACCGAAGTATACTATGTGCTGCTTCATATTTGTTTGTTTACAATAATTTATAAAATTTTCAATGCAAAAATAAAGATAAAAAAAGAGGTCGCACATGCGACCCCTGTCTATACTTCACACATCAAAACAGTTATTCTGCTTCTATTTCTTCAGTTTCTTTTGGAAACTCAAGACCCTCTACCCATCCCTCAAGGAATGCATATTTATCAATGCCTTCGGTAGAGAAAGTGGATTGATAGAACTCAAACTTCTTCTCAAGCAGTGCTTTAATTTTTTTATTGAGCTCCTTAAGTCCATCCTTGCTGAACTTATAGCTTCCCTTCTCGTCAAGCAAAAGACTGCCATCTTTGTCAGTATTTGCATTGTCTAGTCTGATTTCCTCCAATTGCTCATTGTAAGAGTCCAAGTGAGACTTAAGTTTTTCACCAATCTTTTGGAGCTTTTTAACTCCTTTGGTTTCTGTTTTTACGAATTCTTCGTTTTGTAATAAAACATTAATGGTTTGTACGAGACCAATAAGCTCCATGTAAGATTTTTCTACCTTTGCCATTGTATACATTTTATGGTTTGTATTAGTGCAAATATAATGCCAAAATTTAGTTTGGCAAATTATTTTTTTCTACAATGAGGCTATAAATACCTTGACATCCTCCTTAACTTGGTTAAAGATTTCTTCAGTAATCTCCGCCCACCCAGTCGTATTCGGTCCGGGTGTTCCGTTACCAGATGACATTTCAGTAGCGTGCTCATACATTTTATCAAAACTAACGTCTTCGAGGGTGTAAGCAATACACTTGCTATTGGTTTTCGGTGATAATGTAGCAGATGTCATTGACCTTTCTTCCAAGTCAAAGCACATAAACGTGTCGTGTCCTTTAAAATATTTTTTCATTTTTATTAATTAATTCCTTGTACGTAAACTACCTCTCCAGTTTGTATATTAAATACATGACTTACTGTAGTTCCTGTGGGTCCGCTACCATCAAATATTGTACCCCTTTGATTTGTTGTTATAATTTTAGTGGTATAAGTGTTTGGGTCACCCCATCCACCAAGATGCGCCCACATAGCAAATATAGAATTTCCCCCTCTAATTGTAATACCATGGTCCGATGCTACATTAAATGTTCCTCCAAAAAAATACCAAGCACCACTCAATATATTAACACCATATGAGTTATCTATAGATATTTGTATATTCACGTCTGCGTAAGCCTCACTCTCAAGCACATATAATGTTGGGTAGGTTGCAGCATGATTATACCCTCGCCAATGTGACCATGCATATCCAGATTGCCCATTTCCTGTAGGTCTTTTCCCGCTAGCATCATTAATAGCACCATATGCGCCATTTCTGGCTGCATGAATACTCATTTGAAGTTGGGTTGACCTACCAAATTCAGCGTTTATGTTTGTGGAGCTTAACCCACCGCTTTCAGGAATTGCCATTTATTATCCAATTTCAGGTGTGGTCAATGGTGCACTAGGAGGAGTTTGGTCATCTGATTTTTCAAGACCAAGTTGCTCTAATACATCTGCCTCAACATCATCCCATACAAGACCAGTTGAGGGGACGGATACATCTAACATCTTGCTAGAAAGAGGACCATTGTCTCCACTCATGTTTACCCATATGGGTATCTTCTCAGAATATATCTGAGCACTTCCGTTGATGTTAACGCTTTTTACTGTTCCAAGAGTCTTGTCTCCAAGTTGGATGTCTTTGGGTTCTACGTAAATTGTTTTCATTTTTTATTTGTTTTTAATTTGTGACTTAAGTTCTTCTATTTGTTTTTGTTGCTCTTTTATTGATTCAATGAGCACACCAACTATATTCCCGTATTTTACTCCATACTCATCTATATCAGCTGCATATGTAACTGCCTCTGGAAGTATTTCATTTATTTCTTGAGCAATCACACCTAGCTGTCTGCCTTTTTCTACTTCATCAATCCTAGTATAGTAAACACCTCTTAGTTTTAGCACTTTATTTAATGCATTATCTATGGTTACAATATCTGTTTTTTTGCGAACATCAGAAAATGCTACTAAGTCACCTTCTGCAAATAATGAACCACCAATATAAGCACGGTATGAACTAGATGTTATTGAGGTATTAATTGATGTACAGTTATTTCCTACATGATGATACCAGTACCATCTACCATTGGCTTCACGATAAACTCCTCCATTACCTGAACCATCATACATTATACCAGCTACACCACTGTAGGAATCCCATATACCTCCATATCCATTTTTTTGTCCATTTAACCTAAATTGAGTGTATGAACTACCATCATTTGGATAAAAATGTCCTCCATAGTTATTAGGAAAATATAAACCGTACCCACCGTTAAGTTGAATCCAGCTATTTGGTTCCAGATAACCACTTCCATTTCTTACAGGAATAGTACTAGCATTTGCTGAAAATGTGGCATGATATCCGTCAACTGTATCAGCATTACCTGATATACTGAAATGACCTGTATTACTTGTAAATCTACCTACCCATCCTACACCTTCTCTGTGGAATCCAAACTCACCCTCATTCATCATAAGGGTTATACCTGTGCCTTCACCAAAATGTAACCCCCTCCATCCGCCCCTTTCTCCTGAAATTTTCCACGCTCCATAGCTATTGTTATTAGGATAAAGGTGAGCACTATTTGTACCAGAAT
>Ga0194130_10002225_pt1 | contig 28539 bp, 46 predicted proteins | sample TA2KigsurfametaG_FD_160084 | JGI IMG/M metagenome (GOLD analysis project Ga0194130, IMG submission 160084) | Freshwater microbial communities from Lake Tanganyika, Tanzania - TA2015050 Kigoma 12 surface | ecosystem: Environmental > Aquatic > Freshwater > Lake | place: Tanzania: Lake Tanganyika...
GGATTTTTTCGGATGGTTTGGTGTGCGTTTTGGTTTGTTGTAACCACCAAAGCTTACTCCACCTATTCTGATTTTTGTTTTAGGCACTGGGTTCTCCTTTTTAACACTACCGTTTCGGGATACTTAACGCTACTGTTTCGGTGGGCCGTGTAGGGATCGAACCTACGACCAAGGCATTATGAGTGCCACGCTCTAACCACTGAGCTAACGGCCCCTAAGACAGTTGCGAAATCATATATAATATGATTGTTGGTTATCGCTAAAGGGGACTGTCAACTCCCTTTTAAATGTGCAAAAGTAAGATCTCTGTCTTATTTTATTTTACTTATTTAAACCTTTACTCGTCTAGACCCCATTTAGCTATAGCACCTCGACGGCCATCATTAAGTTGTTTGCGAGCTTCTTTTCGACAGCGAAGCATGGCTAATTGTAAAATACAATTAATACCATTTTTGGTAATTTGATAACGTTCTTCACTAAAATTTAAATCTAATGTTACCAAATCAGCTTTCACAAGTCTTGACAAAGCTTTATCAAGGTTGTCCTTTTTTTTATATTTACCAGGATTAAGATTAAATAATTCTTCAGATGTTGGAGACTGATAAACATTAGATTTGTTGTACATGTACAAAAAGTGAAGAACGACATCACTCATAGAACCAGATTCAACAGGAGCTCTAATTTCTTTAACTTTGGTTACCATTTGCAGTTTCCTTGCCATGTAGATAGCCTTTGACTAAATCTATAACCTTTGTCCAATTGGGATCGTACAAATCAGAAAATGTAATCAAATCCTTTAGAATCTTTTCTTTCATACCTTTTTGAGAAAGATCCCATACCATTTCCAAAAACTGTTCGCCATCCGTTTTTAAGTGATGGTCTTTGCCAGTCACCGGATTGCGTACAGTCACATAATTAGCATACAAATGTGGAATCATGCAATACGAACTGGAATTTACTGCAGCTTGAATCTTTTGTTCCTCAGTTGTTTTTTGTTCTTTAACAACTTTATTTTTATTTTTCAATGGAGGCATTGTTTTCTCTCTTTTCTTTTTGATTTAATTCTTGTATTAATTCTGCACTTGGAAATTCTTTACCACACAAAGACCACCACAGGGCTTCAACAATGTTGTCACCCCATAAACGGTTATTGCGATAACGCTTCATAAATTTTTTCATTATTTTACCTCTTTGTTTTAGATTTTCAGTGGGCCCTGCGGGGATCGAACCCGCGACCAGCGGATTAAAAGTCCGTTACTCTACCAACTGAGCTAAAGGCCCTAAAATTTATTTACAAAAGATCATCATCGTTTTGAGATAACATTTCATTTTCTTTATCAACAGATTTTATAATCGTTTGTTCGGTATAAAGATTACATAACGCTTCGTACAGCGTACCTTTAGCATCGGTATCAAACACCATTTCTTTATTCTCAATTACAACACAGCTTTGAATTTGCAAATTAGAATTCATAATTATTCTAACTTCAACATTCACAGCCTTTGGATGCAATGCAGGAGAAATGGCAGTCAAATTTTCATCATTAGCATTACCAACGTTTTCCACTCGCACTGCTTTACCCCAAGTGACAAAACAAAATACATCTACAGTTTTGACCATTTCTCGAACAGGTTGAGATTGCAAAAGAATATAAGGATCTACATGCGAATTAACAATATTTAAAGAAATTTCGTTGGTTTCTTCATTTTCAATAATTCTATAGAAAGAACTCATGTTCTTTTTAGAAGGATTATCATATAAATACTTATTAATATTTTCCATCATATCTGATAAATCCATATTGTAACCTTTCATGTGATTTTGCTTGATTGCACCCAGGGTTGGGGTCGAACCAACGACCGAGGGATTAACAGTCCCTTGCTCTGCCAACTGAGCTACCTGGGTAAAGCTAATTAAAAGTGGACTTTTTATTTTGCTTGTTAATCTTTCTTCTAACAATAGGATTTAGTATTCTAGTTCCACTTTCATATCTTTCTTCTTCTGATTCTCCACCCCAAAAACCATACTCTGGGTTTTCCCTCGCATGTTTTCTGCAGGGTTCCAAAACAGGACAAGTGGCACATATGGATCTCGCAATGGTTTCACGTTTTATTTTAGCAACTGTTCTTTCATTGTATGGGCCATAAAATATGTGTAATTTTCCTTTGCATGCAGCATTCTCGTGCCAAGATAAATCTACTTGATTCATAACAATAAACTCCTTTTGTGCCCAAGACGGGAATCGAACCCGTACGACTATTTCTAGTCGAGGGGGTTTAAGCCCCTTGCGTCTGCCTGTTCCGCCACCTGGGCTTTCAAGCTAGTCTTTACTATTTTTTAAATTCTGCAGAATATGCTGAATCCATTCTTTGCATGAATGAAGCTCGGTAAAAATATAATTTTTAATATATTCTTTTTTAATTTCTTTAACAGGATTTTCTGATAGTTGCTCTGTAATGTTCATAATACTTTCACTGATATCCAAAATAATTGAGTGTTTCAATAATACTAGATTGATAAATACATTCATATGGGATTGAATGATTATTATAATCTATTTGTCTTTTTGCATTAAGGGAACCGTAGACTAAGCAATTTCCATAAACAGTAGAATTTATGCTATAAATATTAAAATAAGTTCTAAAAAATATTGTAGCATTTACATTTACTGGTAAATTTTTTTTAATTGCGTTAGAATCCACGACTGCATGAATGTAATAATTTATCTTTATAAAATCAATTTCATCTACTTGTAAAACTTTCTTTATTATTTCAGGTGGATCTCCTATTTCTATAGTTGACTCATCATCATGACGAAAAACTAATGCACGAGTGAGTGAAGAATTTCCGATAAAGTTCAGGTATTAAATAAGGATGTAATTGATATCTATGGTTAGATAAATCTACTATATTCATTAATTTGTAATCGTTTCTAGTACGGAATACATACTATGATTATTGTTGGCGTCCACCGCAACAGCTTTGCAATATTTAATTGGTTGTTGGGTGTTAAAAACATAATTTAATAAATTACCTCCAGTATACACGAAAGAATTTTGATAAGCAACAGGACTGTACAAATCATTCTGACAATTTAAAATTAGATATACAGGTTTATTAGATTGATAAACATAATATCTAAAAGTAATTCCATATGAGTCAATACTCAATTGCCTAATTCTATTTATGCTCGGGGCAGATATAAATTTAGTACCGTTTGGTACAGTTGTAGTTGTAACAACAGGAGCAACAGTTGTTGTAGAAACAACTGGCACAGTTGTTGTAGTAGTAATCGGTTTAATTGTAGTTGTAGTACTGGTAGTGCTAGTAGTAGGGCTAACTACTGGATCTTGCCCAGTAAACATTTTAGTAAAATCTAAGCGTTTTGCATAAATTTTACTGTATTCGTCCAATGCTGGCACAGCAGTGGATTGAAAATCAAACACAGTTTTATTAACTGTTTGATTTCCATATTTAGATCTATAAACAGCAAAAGCTCCAGCAATATGTGGTGCAGACATAGAGGTACCCGAAGACGCACCATAAGTGTTGTTTGCTTTAGAAGAAGTTACACTTAAACCAGGAGCAGCAAAAGTTGTGTATTCACTTATGTTTGAAAATGACGTAACTTTATCTGTCCAGGAAGATGTAGCAGCAACACTTACTGAATGAGAAATACATGCAGGAGCAGACATTCCAACAGAGTAGGAATTTCCAGCAGCTACTACAGTAGCCACATTTGCATCTTTTAGATCCTTAATAGCTTGAGTCATTTCTGGAATAAAATTGTCACAAGTATTTCGAAATATTGAACTAGTACCCAAGGACATATTAACAGATGCAATATTATATTGAGGAACTAATGTTTTAATCCATTCAAGGGCTTTAATGATGTCTTCATCATATGCGCCGCCAGTGGTATCAAAAACATTAATAGCAATTATTTTCGCTTCAGGCGCAACGCCTAGATACCGAGAATTTGCACCTGCAATAATACCAGCTACATGCGTACCGTGCCAATGCACTGGTTTCGCAGCTCCGGATCCTATCATAGATGATTCTCCGTTTGGGCATCGTTCAGAAAAACAAGCCTCTAAAGCAATTCTGTTTTGAAAAAACTCGTGTGAATTTTCAATTCCACTATCAATAACCGCGACATAAACATCTTTACCTTTAAAATTCAAAGAATGCGCTTTATTTGCTCCCACTTTAGGTATGGAAACATCCAAAGTCAGATTAAAACGCACAGGTGTTTTAGCCGTTCGCACTTTTGAATTTTTATGTTTTAAAACATTTTCATAGGATATAGTTTGTTTATAGACTTGATTATTGTTTTTGTATTTGTTATATGGTTCTACTTCTTCGTTTGAAATTTTATTTAACGCAGAAGCATTTGAATTAAACCAAAACAAAACCAACAAAAACATTACAAGTACAATATTAATTATAATATATTTTTTCATTTCATTACCATTTTTTCTTATTATTGGCTATTTTATTTTGTAACCAAAGAGGTTTAGGATTTTCTTCATAATATTTAGATATAATTTGACTAGCCATACCTTTTGTCATTGTAGGAGTAATTGCAATTCCAATACGTTTTAGAACTTTACTCTGCGCTAATGTAGGAGCATCTGCTCTCCACGAAGCACTGGAATCAAGTAACGTCAAAGATGAACTTCTGTTTTCTTGAATCCAAGCATCAGAAGCAGCAAAAGCTTCTCGCATATCTTTAGCTCTTCCTAAAAGTTGTTTATTATTATTGCTAGTATTAAAATATACAACTTGCCATCTGCTCAAAGTATCTTGAGAAATTGTCAAAGTTTCATTATCATTAATACTTAATCTAAATTTGTTTTCGGATAGTTCTGCCCATATAAGTTTAGAATATTCCAAAACAACTTGACTTGGAGGAACAGGCAAAAAAAGATTGATTTCTTTGAACTGCAATTCTATGTCTTCAGTAGTTAAGCAGGCTAAAGCCCTAATGGGAGCTTTATATTCAAGTTCTTTATATTGCTCAGCCACTTCTAATAGGTCTTGTCCGTTCAGATTAAAATCAGGAGGAAGACCTAGTAAAGTTGGTAAACCAATTGGCTTTTTGCCTTTAGTGGCATCTGCAATATCTACGATAAGACAATTATCTTTTTGGTCATCAATTCTTGTACCCCTACCCACAATTTGAGTATACAACAAATTAGATTTTGTAGGACGAGCAAGAATGATTGCTTGAATAGAAGGTTCATCAAAACCTTCGGTTAACACTCCGACATTTATCAAAACTGGTATTGAACCATTTTTGAAATTTTGTAAAATTGTTGACCTATCCTCTGATTCAGTTTCGCCTAAAATAACTGAAGCATTTATTTTATTCTTTTTAAAAGTTTTAGCAAGATCTTTTGCATGTTGAACACCGGCTGCAAAAATAACAGTTTTTCTTTTAGAACATAATTCTTTATATGTTGCAACAATAAGAGCATTGCGTTTTGAATTATTTACGGCATCTTCAAGTTGAGATTGTACGAAATCTCCATCGTTAACTTCAACAGATGTTAAATCTGTATTTGTCTTAATTCTATAACCAATTAATCTGGTTAAATAACCTTGTTCAATTAGATCTTGAATTGTTTTATAATAAACGATTTCCTGAAATACATCTATTAGCCTTGTAGAATCAGATCGTTGAGGTGTTGCAGTTACGCCTAAAAGAATAATAGACTTAAAATAATCTAATATTCTTCTATATGAAGGCGCTGCTGCGTGGTGGGCTTCATCAACTACAATTGTTTTAAAATAATTTTTAGAAAATTTCTTGATTCTTTCAGACTTATTTCTGCCCAAAGTAGGCACGCTAGCTATGACAACGTCAACATTGCCAGCGTGCTTTTCAGCCTGTTCTATTTCAACAATAAGATCTGGATTTGATAATTCAATCTTATCTTTGGCTTGCTGCAAAAGTTCTTCTCGATGAGCAAGAACAAGCATTGGTGTAGATTCTTTTCTAATTATGGGTAAATAGCTAAATATTACAGTTTTACCAGAACCCGTAGGAAGCACTAGTAATTGCTTTGAAATGCCGCTTGCTTCAGCATCTACAATTGCTTTAAGAGCTTCCTGTTGATACGGTCTTAAACTGAACATATTTAATCTTTCTGAGAATAAGTATCTTCCATAGATATAATTTCACTAGCAATAGATTTGCCAATTCTATTTCTATATTTACTTTTATCATTCACTAACGCATAATATACCACAGTATTACCATGTTTAGATAAATAATACTTTTTATTCTTTTCATTTACAACGCTAACTTGTGGTATGTTATTTGTAATATCTAATTTTTCAGTATTCATAAAAATCCTTAATCGGTGTATATTCCTTTCTCAATATGAAATGTTTCATTAGGTGGACTGGCTTCATCCATAATTAATGGAGAAGTACCATTAGCAACTAGATAACTTAGTACATCATTGTATTTAATTGGGGGATTGTCAATGTGAGAATAGACAAACAGCATTTCTACAACAATGTCCCTTATCTCTGGAGTAACAGGAAAATAATTTATTTTATCAGTCCAATGAATAGTATTATTTTGTAGTTGATATTCAAGTTCAACGCAAACACACGCAGTTGAAGTTACAACAAACAAAGGTAGAGATTTTTCAAACTTAAAAGGATACACTTTTTCAGTGTCAAAAAACTTGTTTGTTCTATCAACAACAAAAATAAAACCTTTAGGTTGAGTCGAAGGAACTAGAAATAACAATTCAGATATTGCAACATAGTAATCTTGCTGCACATCCAAATCATAACTTCTAGTGTATGAAACCAAAGTTGTTTTCAAGTTATTATCAATAATAACAACGAAAGGTTTTACGTGTACATTTTTGGCATATTGTGAAGCAAAACTTACATGGATAGAAGTTTTGTGATCGTCAAAATTAGAAAATATATCATAAACTAATTCTTTCAATTCTTCATAGCTAAGATCAGCCAATTTTTTTTCTGATTTTTTAGACATTTAAGCCGCCTTAAAATAGTTTTTTGCTGAAGCATAGGCCAAAGTATATTCTACATTGCCAAATACTGCATAAGTTTCAATAACAAACAGTATCAAAACAACTGCCAAAGCAGCCAAACTAGATGCTGAAATCATCATTAGAATCAACAGAACTGCAGTTGCTGCCCAATTACCCAATAGTACAGCTGCTTTAGTTTCTGGGGATTTAACAAACTTTGTAATTTTCTTAACAACTCTTCCAGTTCGATAAAATACACCATCAATAAATGATTTTCTATTTGATTCAATAGCACTAGCATATTGAATTATTGAATCTGGATTAGTTTTAATGTAATTAACTATAGCATTAAAAGTTACAGTATCATCATTATTATTATTCATATTATTTATCCTTTTTGCGTTGAATATCATCTTGAACATCTGTGTGCATATCCCACACACAGATAGCCAAGAACCCGAAAAATATTAAAACTGGACCTAAGAGTAGTTGTTTAAAAAGAATATTGATAATTATTTCAGTCATTTGAGACTCGATTCAAAATAAAAATTGAGATTTAAGATAGGTTTTATAATAAAAAAAGAATACAAAGTCCTGGATTCAAACTGACTTATTGCTGTGTCAATCTGAATCCAGGATCTCTGTATGCCTACCGGTTATTACTTAATATTCAACGGTCGCAAATCAGACACCACCGATGCTACAGGCGGTGACGTATGACGGATCGTTGAATAGTTCTGATGATGTTGCTGGTATTCGTATGGGTCGTTAAACTCAACGACATTACCATCAGAATCTGTATGTTCCCATCGGTTCACTACAATATCAATCACTTTAGTTTTTCCGTGTTTGTCAACGTCTAATTTCAACATTGAACCAATACCATAGAATATGAAAGCACGTTCTAGGTAAGGGTATATTGTTTTGTTCATAACAATTTGATCGGTAACTGTACCGATAGTTGTTGGGAACTTTATGGAAGAATGCAATAACGCCAAAACATAATCGTGTTGATCTTCGATACGTTCGAAGGTTTCAATGTGATTAGCAATTTTGTCATATAGCAATTCCCATGTATCCCTAGCGATGGAACCTATAAAAGATTCTGATGTCATATTCGCTTCGTAAATCTCTTTACGAAAACGACGAATATCAGCCTGGGCATGTAGAACTAAACGTTCACCAAGCTTTTCTACCATTGGAACAGGTCTGGCATTGGTTTGAGCCCACTCAACGACTTTCTGTGCATACTGTTTATAGTATTCAACGCAAAGAGCAGCCATTTGAGTGATCTTACCTTCATAAAGTTCAACATCGTGTTCGCGATAACGATACGCGAAACCACGAGTTTCCCAATAATGTTTATCAATCTGTTTGCCAGAAGCAATCACTTCACGAACAATCATATCAGCTTCTCGGTCAATTGCGACACGATCATCTGGATCATCCGTTTGGGTTGTTCCGTCAATTGCAGATTCTAGGCTGCAAACCTGCAATGGGCGATGTTTAGCAAGAGTTAAGCTGTGAAGCATAACCGCATTAACATAACCGCCCACATTGCCAGTAGTCATTGTGTTCTGAACATTAAGCAAGAAATCTTCCACTGAATAGAATTCTGAATATTTTATCTGCTTAGGATTGTTTTCACTAGGCAGACCAGTGTAAGTTACTTGCTTTGTCCGAATTGCTTCGCTCAAACGCAAAGGCCATTTGCGTCCGTTGACTTTAGGAAACGAATGCTTGTTTCCTTTTGAGTCTTTCCAATAAGGAAATGGTTCTTCTTCCACGTATTTAAACACGGTATATTCACCATAGCCATTTGGACAACGAATAGCAAACACAACTTTTTGCCCATTCATTTCGCCGCCTTCAATCTCTCGATAAAAGAGCTTAAAGAAATCGTCAGCATCGTGACCGCCGTGAGATTCATACATCTCAAGCCAATCAAGATCATTGACAATATGGACGCCTAGATCTAGGCTACGACGAATAGTAGATTGCTCTACCATTCCATCCCAACCGCACATACGAGCAATAGATTCTGGAATAACCTGCTCGTACAGTGCGCACGGAATGGGAATGCGCTTTTGCAAAGGTTTAGCATGGGACAAGGCTAAGGTTTGAAACAACCAAGGTGAATTGGTAATATTCAAACCCATAGCAACCCATCGATATCCGACATAAGTCATGCGAGCATGAAGCTCCTGATCGTCTATCTTTTCACCTTCGTGCCACAGGCGACTATAAATTCGCTTGTAGTCAGAAAGTACCCTACCTTCAGTAATGTCGTTAAACATCTTTGTATATTCTTCACGCAGCCAATATTCCATATCAGACTTACGAAACAATTTGGGATTGTTAATTACGGTTTGAATGTCCGTATTTGCGTAAGGCTTTGGCCATTGTGGTTCTGCGATGAAATAACAGGCTTTCTCATTAGAAAGTTCTTTCTTGATATTAGCTTTAGATGTTATAACATCAATACCTTCAGGAAGGTCGCAAACAAAGCAATTACCTTTAATCATTCCAATAGGTCCAATGATACGAGCATTGTACCCTTTAACACTACGAAAATCGTTTATCATTTCATTTCGTAAACGATCATCGTAATAGTACTGTTCCGGATCAGTTGATTGATCTGGCAAGTATACTGGAATGTTAGCAATTGCTTTTTCCAAAACACGTACACTTATTGCAAATGCACCATCCAAAAGTCTTTCAGTAACTTCCGGAGATTGCATGTACAAAGGAACTTGATCATTTGGATTGACAAAGTCATAATCAGTGTAATAAGTATCATCTACTACTTGAATGTTAAGTTCATCAATATCAAACTTAGCAGTCAAAGAAGTAGGGCGATGTAACTGTTTGCCACGCTTAGCGGTTTTAGCACCACCCTTAAGAACAAAACCTTGTTCAGCAAAGGCAGAAAACCAACCAGTTTTCTTGCCAACGCGAACAAACATAATTTTGTTCTTGTCAACAATACCGTATTGAATTCGAGGATGTTTAGCAATAGCTTGAACAATATCAAATTCACGGCTGTTTGCAGGCAGCGGCAAAGCAGCTACTTGTACATCATTAGCATCGATATCATCATTCTCAATGATATCTCGGATTAGACCAATATCGTAAAAACCATATTGGTAATTCTGTGAACTCCGTAAAGGGCCACCTTTGAAGAATGACATACGGGTTTCGGGTTTATATGCTTCTAACATTTATCCTCCTTACAGAATAAATATCATGTTATGTATATGATTTTGGCTTTGTATGTATTTCTAACAATTACTTAAATTAATTAACTTTGATTTTAAAACATGTACCATTAGGTTGTAAGTTGTCATTTTCTGAAACAGTTTCCAACCAAAACGGTAAATTTTGTAAAACATGATCGTTGAAATAAAACTTTTCTTTAGACATACAAAACATATAAATATTTACAGAATTAGATAGTGTTGTCATTGGACCATTTATCTCCCAGATGCGAAAATGAGCATCTTCAGTTTGATATAACTCAGGGTTATCATATCTGTTCACATTATGCTCAATTAACATTCTGCGATATATATGTTGAGAAACACTACGCAAATACTGCAAATCTATATAAGATATATATTTGTAATATTTGGTTTTTTTATGTAGAAATTTATATATGTTTCTATATGTCTTTGTGTTAATCACAATCGTTGCTTAATAGTTCTTCCGCAGACTCTTCAAGCAATTGATGATTAACAGATTTATTAGAACGATTTTCCTTAATAAATTCTTTAGCATTTTCGTATGGTGTAGCGATTATTTCTTTACCAGCTTGTGTCAAAACAGTTCCTGCAATGACTGAGCTAGCTACAGCTCCACGACTAACCTTTTTGGTTGCACGCCAAACGCCATAACCGGCGCTAGCTACAACAACAGCTGGGAAGACGAGTCCCCACCGACCAGTTTTACGTGCAGCTTTACCAAGATAATACATGGGTTTCATATTAACTTACTCCTTTGTTGATTTTAGTATAAATACGGCGAGGAATCCACAAAGGTGCTGTTATTACTTTAACAACACCGTATGTAATCTTGCCAAGGTCTGAAGCGGGTTCAGACAACTTTGATTTCATATGTTGCATTCTATTTCTTTCAGGTGTTTTCTTTGCTTTTTCACTATCATAATTCCAGTACAGATAACTGTAACCTGGAATAGTCAAAAAGGTTGAAACAACACCTGCGGTCATAGCGATTAGACCTTGAGCTCCAAACGCAATACCAATAAGATACGACAAAAACATAGAATTTATCAAGTTAAAAAGTTTGCTTTTGTAACTCCATTGCCGCCATATTGGAATGCGTGCAGCAATCATTAGCTCCAACGCCGCTGAGGTAATAGCTAGCAAAAACACCATCACTAACATATATTAGATTCTTCCTTTATCGATTGCATCATTGATTTCATTAATCATTTTAGGTGTCAAATCATCATCTTGAATGATTGATAATCCACCATTAGGATATGAAGTATTATGTCCGTAGTCAGCTATTTCTTCGGCTTGTTTTAGCGTAGGAATATTGACCGCATAAACACAGTCGTCAATGAAATCGACAACATGATAAAAGGGTTTATTTTTCATGTAGAACACCCCACATTTTGATTTTTGTAAATGCTGGGTGTTGTATTTTGTTAACCAGCCCAGCGCTGGTAATTTTCTGCTATACAACTAAAGCAGTCGTACGAATTGCTTATTACTTCTTAAGGTATGCCATTACTGAATCAACAAGAACAGAAGCAGTCGCAACTGCAAGACCAGATCCGACAACGTCGACCCAGGCCACAGTTGAACCAATTCCGTAAGTTCCCAATACCGAAGTATCGGTCAGCCAGACAAGACCAATTGAAGCAAGAGCGAAAAGAATTTCGTCCTTACCAAAGAATGGAATCTTGTTCAATGGAACGATGTCAGTTGCCACGCTAACAACCCATTGTGCGATTAGTCCAAGAAGGACAACCAGTGCTACCATGTACATATATTTTCTCCTTATAAGATAATATACTATTGTTTATTTATTACTTTGCTTATTATTATTTTATTCATCCTCAAGAAATGCATCTTGAGAATTCATTGTGCATATCTCTGTATGGGTGACAAAGTTTTTTTTACGATTAAACTAATCATTCAAGAAAGACTTATCACAACGATGAGCCCATTCTTTACCCCACGTACATGGGTCCCAAGGTCCCCACCCTGCTAAATCATATAGCAGTTTGCCTGCTTTAAGATTTGTAATAGGATCCAATAAAGGCTTCTGTGTACAAATACTCATTTTTGTACACAATGCAGCCCATTTGTTTCTTTTAAGGTTATAGTTGATTCCATTGATTTGTAACAGGCCAGTGTCTGAACGGTGGTTCCATTCAGATACCCTGACAAAATTACAGTTCTCATCAACGACATCGCCGCCACGACGGTTGGGGCAACCGCCAGATTCTCTCAAAATGATTTTCTCAAGATTTGGCAGGTGCTTAGTTTCCCAACCGGCTTGAGCGGCTAATACAGGTAACCAAGAAACATCTCCGTGTTTAAATTGGATGTTATGATATGGGGAATTAATTTCAGATTGAATTAATTGAAATCTATCGATTTCTGATTGATCATTTTGAACATTCTTTACAACCGTCGTTTGTACCACAAGGGTACTAGGAGGCTCCGAATGTAAATCATCAATAATAAACAATCCGAAAGTATTAAATATAACTAATACAATAGCGCCTAAATATTTTGCTATCATCGTTATCGCTCCTTTTCGTCTAGTTTGGCAATCAAATTACGATTGCCATTAGTATGGCGCAGGTTGCGAACCCGAAGATGTGCGGACACTTACGAGATGTCCTTATCACAGATGGCAGGCTGCCAATCTCCGACTTCACAGTATTACGGTAGATATTACTTTTCTACTGTATCTTTCTTTATTACAGTATATCATTTATATATTGGATTTCACAACTCGGGTTAGTGTATTAAACTAACCCAAGTTATACATACCTGCAAATGATATATTTATTATATAGTAACTTTAGTTTAGTCTAAATCTATATTATTATTCAAATAACTTGAATCTTGCATTGCATTTATTTGATAACGCCCTTTACCAAGGGAATTAAACATTGCTGGGTTAGTGCGTATAAACACATATACATTCTGTATTGTGCACTGAGCAATGGTTGCCAGTTCCTGTACAGTATGTATTTTTCCAGCATTGTTGTTCAAATAATCTTGAAGTACAAGAGTCTTCTTTGGTTTTCTTGCCATTTGATGTTCTCCTTATAGGTGTATAATGGTATATATATTATAGCACAGTTTGAATACTTTTTTCAAGAAATATTGAATTTTTGTAAAAAGTCCATTACAAACATAATTATATAAGGTATCACATTGTGACTAAGGTATATAAAATCAATAGTCCAACATTTTTCAGTTTTTTTCTCCGATTAATTTCATGCTATCAACATACGATATAGCGTCTTTTAGCATGTGTTGAATCGGTTGAATGGCAATGTGTTGCCATCCATTGGGCAAGCAAAGATATCCAGAAAAAGAATTGTCTTCTTTTTCAATAATATAAATATCTCCTGCACTGCCAGAATAAAAGTCAAAATACATTTGAAGCTTTTCATACCATTCATTTAAAGAATTGTTTCTTGAATGTGTATTTGTTACATCAAACGCATATTCAAGAAATGCTTCGTCGTCTTCTTCATTTAAATTTAGTGGGAAAGAACAGATCTTTTTGAAAGAAACTGTTTCCAAATAACTCAGTCTTTCACACAAAACTTGGGAATGAAGAACTTGCAAATTTTCTGCAGTTTTATTGTTTGCTTGCAGATGATAAATTGTTGTTGTATTGTACATAATGTCCTTTCTATTATGTGGTATGGCCCCTGCCGCTATTCAGCCTACAGAAACGAACCAAAACTTCGGGGGGAAGTGCTTCTCGCCTAGATTTTGGGAAAGGATATCGTTTCCGTAGACCGAATAACGGCAGGGGTATTAAACTATTTGGGTATTACAATTGGCGAATTGGCAAAGCGGACTGCCTGTACGTCAGACAGTGAACCGCTTGTTGGTATTGCCTCAAAGACCGCTTCGGCCTTCTTTAGTTCGCCGAGTTTATTCATTTGGATAATGGTATCAGAAGTAATCTTTGATGTGCTCAAATAGATTTCGCACCCGGCTGCTCGTAGACGGTTAACCGTTTTACGGACAGTCGGCAATACAGTGCCTGTATTTTTAATCAAATTGATTACAGTGGTTGGTCGACCGCTGAGAATCATCTTAGCTGTTAAAGCTCCACGACCAGTGGCTGATTTCTTGCTTGGTTCAAAGAAGTACAAAGCAGACAAGAACTGTTGAGCTTCAGGGCTCAATTCAATATTGCTATCGATCTTAGCAGTCTTTGTGGCAGCTTTATTCTTATTGGACTTTAAACCATAAGTCGCAACAACCTTACTGGTCGTTTTAGCTTTTGGGATATTGTTCAGTGCACGCTTTACAGTTTGAAGTTGATCCTGTTTAGATGCAGGAATAACTGCAACATTGCGGTCAGCTTGAACAATGGCTAAGAAGGCAGCGATTTCCTGAGGGCTGCCCTCTATCTCAATGTTATTCCATACTGTTTTCATGTTATTATCCTTTTTGTTTTATATTGTTAATGTATATAATATTTTTATTTGAATTTTTGTATGAATGGCCGGCTGAAAATTTTTTATGAATTTTATCCGTCATTACATTAAGACTTATGCTTATAGCGATAATAGTCTTTAATTTTTCTCATTACCATTCAATACGATTTTTTTTTTTTTTACGTAGAGTCGGGATGGCAGGATTTGAACCTGCGACCTCTTGCTCCCAAAGCAAGCGCACTAGCCAAGCTGTGCTACATCCCGCATTAGCAAAGCTGTGATAGTTCACTATGTTAATCTTTATGTATTGTGCATTAGACAGCAGAGTTCTGTATGGGTGTTTGTCTTATATGATATCATAATATCATCTATTAGACAACAGAACAAAGTGGGGTATTGTGGGGAATAAGGGGGAATAGGTTTTGTATACTAACTTATATATGTTGTATATGGGTACCCACCTGCGAGAGGCTGGATTCTTTATTTGTTCAACAAAATTTCTATGTTTGTTCCACGTGGAACATAATTAAATTAATGTTAAACTAATATAACCTATTGTATATGTATTAATTGTTCCAGGAAGCTAGAGTGAGACTATAACCACTATAGTCAGCACTCCAGCTATCCAGATATCACTATGAAATAGTTACATTGTACATCCTCTTAAAGTCGCGTCGCATCGGGTGAAACGCTGATTCAGTGGCGTGTGTTGTGTAAATGGGACCTTCAATATTGGAGGGGGGAATAATTTTGTAGGTACCTGATTTACTACGCTCTACTCTGAAACCTAACCGTGTTAGTTCTTTAAGAACTCTTTTCATTTTAGAGCTTTGATGTTGCCGTGGCATAATATGTAACTCCTTCGTGTAGTTGATCTGCCTGGACAAGTCCTATTATATATCATAATATTTTCCTTTGCAAGTCAGACAATTATTTTGCGCGATTTGAGAGGGTTTGAATTTTAATAAATTAAACTTTTATTTATTCAAATCAATTACGCAAAATGAATTTTAATTTGGGCGCTTCGCGCCAAATCGAATTTAAATAAAGAAAGCCATTGGGATGACAGTACATAATGGCATTCACCAAAATGTAACTGTCATCCCATTGACCCAGTTGTTCCATAACTGACTTAGAAGAGCTGTCCTCTAGATTTCAACAGCTCAAATTCTGCTACTTCGTAATCGGCTTGGGCTTTACCGCCACTCACCGGCTTACAAAGAAGCTCTTCGAAATCAATTTGACTACACCTTGCGGAATAACTTTCATTGTATCCCGCACATGCCTTGAAGTAATCATGTCCATCATGCAAAGAGGCGTGAATTTCCTCTTGCGTGTGATCGATGATTAGCAGTGCTGAATTGCCAAGGTACAAACGAATATAGACTTGTCCACCATTGTAGTGGTAAATCCTTTCTTCGTTTGCAGCTTGTTCAATTATCTTAGCAGCTTGATAATGGCTGATGGGTACGTTATTTGACACGACGAATCCCATTCACATTATGTTGCATGCTCGGATGATTTTTCCTTTGCAGCAGTCTTTCAACTAGCTTTTGGCTGTTCTTTCTATGCGTTACCACTTCGTAGGTGAGCAATACATTTAAAGTAACAAGACAGCCAAGAATGAAATTAAGCATTGACTTCCTTCTTTCTGTTAGTTGCTTTGAATTTACTTGCATTCTTATTGCGTGGCTTTGTGATTGCCAAGAAGAGTATCATCCAGGCTGCAAGCCACAGACCGTAGATACCAATACCTTTCTTGTATTTACCTTGGGCAAACCAATATAGCGGCGTTGCCTTCAGATTCCAATTCCAGAATTTCCTTCCAATTGCCATGATCATGCCTCCATTTGTTTTTGTTGATCTGACATTTTTATTGCGATGATTAGGTTGTATAGCGCTTCAAGAAAATCGTCTTGAGTATTTGAGAGAAAAAATTGTTGAAATTTCCAATTGGGGTTTATTAGGTTACCCCATTTATTGCAAGGGCATCCAGTGATTTTATAGTTTGCCCCATTTTGAGATACTTCAACAATAACATAATGTGCGGTTCCAAACCCACTTAACGCTGGCGATATTGAAAATAGCGCTTTGTTAAATATTGGACTTGGAATCGTTCTCACAAGTTGCATTTTCCTCATGCTGCACCATCGTTTCCAAGCCAGTATTCTTCTGTCTTGACGATGAGACGTTTACTTTGAATCATTTTGTCTAAGCACTCGTCACAAATAATGGCTTCAAAAACATTTCCATCAAAATTGGAACCGTAGTTACCAATGATGGTGATGTTGTTGCCGCCAATAATGCAATCGGTGTGTTTCATTTTGTCTGGACCGAATTGAGCATACAGATGTGCCCTTTCGCACACCATGCATGGAATTGCCGGACCGATGTCTTGCGTATAACCCATTGTTATTCCCCTTTTGTTTCGTTTGATAAGAGTTGGCATATTTTTATTACTTTAGCCAAGTTCTTATGGTTTTTGTTATTTATATCTGCATTCCTTAATAGCCAATTAACATCTTTCCTTCGCGCAAAAGGTATATCCATGTTCGAAGTAAGATTCTCTAATTCATTTATTAATTGTGTAATCGTTACTTTTTCCATACTACCTCCTAAGTAGATGATGTTGGATACTGATGATTGATTATTACTTCATCCGCTTTGCCCACTGCTTATCGCAGTAGTGCGGATCGAGTTTGTCCAGAACGCGTATTACATTGTACGCCTGTTCTGCTAGAACCCCAGAAACAGAGTACATAACCAAATGCAACTTGAATAGCAACCACTTCATGATCACTCCTTAGTTTGATTTTGGAATACCAAGTACATTCATGTCGTCTTTTTCAATGATGGAAACCCAAACAATACGGCACAAATCACAAACCCAATGTTTGCGTGTGCTGTCAATGATCAGGTCACAATCACTAACTTCGCGTTCTTCAGTGAGTGTTAGTTGTCTTTCTCTCATCCGAACATTGTGTATCGTGCATTCCATTACCGAATCTGTCCATTCTCTTAACATTGTTTTCTCCTTTGTATGCGTTGTAAATAATTCGAGATAGGGGCCCTGTGCGTTGCCTTGAAGACGACAACACACTCCGACATCCTTTGGGTCGGGCCATAACCCAGTTTACAATAAGTTTAGGTTGCTATACGCGTATCGGCAACCAGGGACAATACACCATTCTCCCTCTATCGTTTGGTTCTTCACCCAACGGCCATTCGCTGTTATGTAATTATGGTGTACAGCAATGAGCAAATTTAATAGAGTGGACGTCATGGGAATCGAACCCATGCGCTTCGGGGGAAGGAGAAGCGATTACCACCAGTCGTCCTTGAAGGCCATTTTTATTTTTAGAAAGAATGGCCAAACTTTCAGTTTAATGAATTACTCTTCGTCGTCGAGGTCAAGGTCACCTAGTGGGTTGCTAGATGCGCTCACCGTTTTCAGTGAGGGAACCTTGGTCGTTGACTCAGTATTGCCATCGCGAACGCTATTGCGCCACAGGTCGATGTTGATTGTTTCACCATCAACCGTTAGGTCAAAGCGTCCACAAGGGGCGTTAGTCGGAGCATAGCGGTCAGTGTACTCAATCTGTTTGGTAACAGCATTGGTTACAGTGATTTGCTGAGAACCCGACCAAACTGCCGTGTACTGCATGGACTGATTGCGCAGAAGCTTAATCTTTTCGTTAATTTTCTTAATCTTAACGTCAGACAAGTTCTGGTTGTTATCCAGTTCATGTTGCAGGATGTTGGCGTCGGCACGCTGGGAAGTGACACGAGCAAATTGACCATTCATTGCGTCAACTAGATCGATGAAACCCTGACCAGTCGTTACCTTTTCACGGTCGACTTGACCAAGCTCGAAGAAAGTCACCGGAATACCGGTATCGTGCTTAATGGTACGCTCCATGCGTTGTGGGCGCGAACCATCACCGATTGCCTTCTTCATTGCTTGTACGTCATCCTTTGCGCCGAGGTCGCGGAACAAATTGAAAGTATACTCAATCTTATCCGGATCAGCACCCATCTGCTGGAAGTACAACGGGAAACCATTCAACGTGTAGTTCAAACCAATACGAGTCAGGTGAGCAAGGAATGCCTCAGTCTCGTACTTTGTTTGACCAACTGCGTTAGTCATGTTTTGCCATACTTCATACAGTGGAATGTACTTACCACCATCTTCGACAAGAACTTCCATTTGCACAGGGCTAAATGCACCAGTGACAATGTAGTAATCCGGCGAAGGATTATTGCTTGGCTGCTTGCGTGTCTGACGCAGCAGGCTCAAACGGGTCAACTTAGCCGACTTCAAGGTAACAATTGCATTGACTTTTTCTGAGCCAAATGTACCTTTGAATGGTGTCTGCTTGTCAACCCGAAGGTTAATTGTATTGCGAGTGAGTTCCATCGCTTCTGGATTGATAGCAAACGCTTCCAATCCTTGAAACTGGGAACCCAACTTAGCATAGTCTAATGCCATGATAGGGTCTCCTATATTGTGATGTGATATGATTATTTATTACTTTTGATGATGACAGCCGGCTTATCTGGCTGATAAGCGACTGCCAGCACTTGTGTATGTGTTACTTGCTTTCGTTGTAGCCTTGCTTAAAGGATTCGACACCCTTTTTGCTGGCTTCAACAGTCTTCTTCGGCAACTGCGATGCTTTCTTTGCACCCAATACGCTGATGTTGACTAGCCTTTTGGTAACACGACCTGCTTTCTTTGCAGGCTTATTGCTGTTGCTTTCTTCATTGTTAATAGTCACTTGAGCCTCCTGGTCCAAATATTAGTGACAATAACCATTCAAAGAATGTTTCAAACATGAATTGTCCTTGTTGTAGAAGGGATACAATGTTTATTTATTTCTTTGGATGTGTTTCTTTTTATGTGGCACCTAAGATGATGTTAAATATTTTTTTTTGTATTCAACATCAGTTAAGTGAATTGAGAAGAGCCAATAAGAGAGTAGAAATACCATTGAGCGGTATAGTTGCGCACTCTGTACTTATTGGCTCTTCCCAAAACTTTGAAGCTATATTACTCGTTGTTCAATCAGTCGGCTAGCTATCTCACCGGTGATTATGTCGTTGACTGGGAATATGAAAGCAGGTGTTCCATTACCTGCTGTCGTATACCCAATCCACCAAGCGTTCTCGAACATCAGATGTGGTGTACCGTGTCCCATGAAGAATACTCCACGACGAACACGACAACCACGCCATGCGATACGTGTAATTCCATGCCACATACGCATAATCGATTCTGCATGGATACCTTCATCGGCAAGTCCATCTAGCAGAAAAGCTGATTCTTCGTCCCTTTGCTGTAGTATCTGAGCATCTTCTTCTTTTGCCCAGTGTAATACAGCATCGTTTAAACGCTTTATCCGTCTTTGAACAACATCGGCATTGTATTCCGGTGTCATTTATTCCTCCTTCGTTTGGGTTGTTAGGATTTTTAGAATTGACGGTCCAATTTCTCCAGTACATTTTCGTCTGCGCATCGCTTAGACATTTCGTTCATGTACTGGTCAAGAATTGCGATTCCTTGTCCCATACTAACACAGGGAAACTTCACTACAGCATCTTCACCATTTTCAACTGCTGATTGAAAGTAGATCTCAACATCGAGTATCCGCCTAACAACCATTGCTCCAACAGTTAACTGGTCTTCAATTACATGCATGTGCTTAATCCAGCCAGCGGGTAGTTGTTTGTCGTCATTCCTGTACACGTCGAATGAAACATAAAACATTTCCAACGTGTCTGCATCAGCACATTCTGATTTTGCAATTTGAAACACTTCGTCTTCGTAATACACGTTATCGTTTTCTTCAATTGTCATTTCTTCCTCCAGTTTGAGATGAGTTTTATATTTTTACAGATGTACCCAAGTAACGGTTACGGGATTTTTTAGGTCCAATAAAGTTACTTGGGTACATAGGTGCTTTGTTTTGGCCAGCAGCAACTCTGGGCAATAACTATACAAACGAAATCGCGAGGATTAATCGAGTATAGCAACCAAATGGGTTTCGTCAGTAGCATAATAGATCCCATACAAGGGCTACATCATACTACGCTACTGACGAGAATGGGCCAGTCACGTATCACCTCCGTTGTAGTCAACCAATAAGCTACAACGTCAAGCTTACGCTTCCCCAGGGAACTGGCAGTGCCCTCTTTAAGTCTCATTATCGGTCTCCTAGGGGCTTTTCGACACGCAGCCACACCGATACATCTTGACTTAAAGTTGAATCTAAAGCAGTGTTGCCATTGCAACTTTATGTGGCTGCTAACCCCACCCCTAAACACAATGAGACTGTTTAGGTGTCTGGCGTTGGACTTTGGAGAGAACCACTCCCATCCCTCATTACTGAGATATAACCGTTTAAAGTGGTTACCAACTTTTTTTATTGCCTATTATGGCTATTTTTTGGAGGGTTGCCAACCCATAATAACTGTAAGGATCTTTCGACTAATGTTGTCGATACAATACAGCAACCAAATCAGAGCAACCCCCCGACAGCACCGAAGTACGTGTCGCTCGTCAGCGCGTCAATGCCGTCGGAGGGTTGCCAAATCAGAGCAGTTTTGATACCGTGCGCACGGCTCTTATATAGTTGTACCTATACAAGAAGGGATGCTCAGCCCTACAATATTTCTTTGATTAATCCTTGGGATTTCATCCAATCCCAACGCTTTTGGATGATGTCACTGAAAACGGTGTCACGCTCTATGTATGTACGTGCCTCCATTACTAAATCAGCTTCATCTTCCGTTAATCCATGAAAGCGAATGTACATTTCTTTCTCTTTCATGAAATCATTTCCCGTCACTTCATCAATTCTCTTGTTCATGTTTTCCCCTTTGAATGAGTTTTTGGAAACTAACTCTCGATTTTGGGATTTCAAGAGTTATTTTTTGAAATAAAGAACAGTAAATCCAACGAGTGATGATGCGTCTTCGGCCACACCACCACCCGTTGAATTATACTGCGAGCGTCTGTCTGCTCTAGTTCACGCCTTGTCGAGGTCCAAGTCGTTACCACCGCGATGACCACGGATGATGACTTTCTTGATTTTCCCTGACAGGTTGAACACTTGTCCCTTCGGTGTCGACTTCACGCAATCGGCAACAGCACGGCTCAGTTCTACTTCGAGAACCATCACCTTACCACTTGCCTTTGACGAGAGATACGGCTCCTTCTGACCCTTTTTCTTGGTCTTCTTGAGCTTCGTCTCCCATTTGCATCCATCCTTTTGACCAATGGCCACGATGTCCTTCCACGTCTCGTTGGTGATCGCGTAGGACTTCAATGGCACTTCGGGCAACCTTCCGAACATCGGTGTCATCTCATCGGAAATCGTGAGTGACATGAATGTCTCTTTGGTCGGTTTGCCTGTCTTTTGGTCAAGTCGAGCACGCTTCTCAGCAATGCTGACCCTTACCTGGACTCGATTGTTCATAGTAAGCTCCTTTCAGCTAACTTGTTGGAACAACTTCGGGTTTCCCCTAGCCCGCGGAGCGGGCGTAATCCGGTTTAGAATAAATCAAATTTGGGAAATCATATAATTCCCAATAAAAAGAAGAGATAGGGAGTATATAGCCTATTCTTCATAAACTTAGGAGAAAACCAGCCCCAGCCCTGTCACAGGCAAAAGTAGCTTTTTCTTCCAATATTCAACGAACCCGGGGTAGTGCTCACGTACGATGCGAGTCACTACCCCGGAAACGAGGCACAGGATTATATCGCCTCCGAATCACCCCTTTGGCCTAGGCCTAGGAATGAACGGAATGACCGGATTGGTTAGATCCGGTCCTGAGGTACCCGAGGGGTACCCGAGGGGCGTACTCGCAGGCTGAGCACGTCGCAGACCACCCGGTATCGGTTGGGGTATTTGCCCCCAGCGAAGTCCGGTGTGACTGAAACGATGCCCAGCTCGAACTCGACCACGAGGTGCGATGCTGCCCGCTTGCCGGACTTGGAGGTCGCTTTGCCCTTGGGCTTAGCTGACCACCATGTCGCGGTGAAACGAGAACCATCGGCCTTGCGGCGCGGTTCGTTGTGCTCGTACAGGGCGTAACCCAGACGACGTTCCACGGCTTTCACGATACGTCGGCTGCCCGCGTCGTTCCGGAAAAACCGGAATGTCGCGTCCTTTAGGGAAGCAATCGCGAGGAGTGGGGCTCCTTCGAATGCCGTGCCGAGCGTGAAAGCCCAGTCCGTTGCCTTGACCTTGGCCGGTGAAGCCTTGGTCTTGGACGACTTGGTGCGACGCTTGTCAGGCGTCACCTCCTTGTCGTTGGTCTTTGCCCTCTCCACCTTGAAGAAGGTGAAGAAGCCCCGGGCGATATAGCCCGGGTTATTGGTTGAAACGCTCATTTTTGCGTTCCTCCTTGTTTTTGGTGAAAGTGTACGCTCTTCCACATAGCGCCAGCATGTTGATCTCGAGACGGAGCGGGGGCCCGTCTAGCTCCGAAGAGCAAGGATATGCTGGTTCATGTTTAATGTGGTGCCAGCTGCACAGCACAGCCCTTGTAAAACAGAGGGGCGACGGGACCTGTGAAGACCCGCTTAAAAAAGAAGGACCGGGGAGTGTATAGCCCGATCCATCATAAACTTAGGAGAAAACCAGCCCCAGCCCTGTCACAGGCAAAAGTAGCTTTTTCTTCCAATATTCAACGAACCCGGGGTAGTGCTCACGTACGATGCGAGTCACTACCCCGGAAACGAGGCACAGGATTATATCGCCTCCGAATCACCCCTTTGGCCTAGGCCTAGGAATGAACGGAATGACCGGATTGGTTAGATCCGGTCCTGAGGTACCCGAGGGGTACCCGAGGGGCGTACTCGCAGGCTGAGCACGTCGCAGACCACCCGGTATCGGTTGGGGTATTTGCCCCCAGCGAAGTCCGGTGTGACTGAAACGATGCCCAGCTCGAACTCGACCACGAGGTGCGATGCTGCCCGCTTGCCGGACTTGGAGGTCGCTTTGCCCTTGGGCTTAGCTGACCACCATGTCGCGGTGAAACGAGAACCATCGGCCTTGCGGCGCGGTTCGTTGTGCTCGTACAGGGCGTAACCCAGACGACGTTCCACGGCTTTCACGATACGTCGGCTGCCCGCGTCGTTCCGGAAAAACCGGAATGTCGCGTCCTTTAGGGAAGCAATCGCGAGGAGTGGGGCTCCTTCGAATGCCGTGCCGAGCGTGAAAGCCCAGTCCGTTGCCTTGACCTTGGCCGGTGAAGCCTTGGTCTTGGACGACTTGGTGCGACGCTTGTCAGGCGTCACCTCCTTGTCGTTGGTCTTTGCCCTCTCCACCTTGAAGAAGGTGAAGAAGCCCCGGGCGATATAGCCCGGGTTATTGGTTGAAACGCTCATTTTTGCGTTCCTCCTTGTTTTTGGTGAAAGTGTACGCTCTTCCACATAGCGCCAGCATGACGGAGCCGGAGCCGCCTAGCTCCGAAGAGCAAGGATAGTGGTTAATCTACGTGCAACCACAAAAGCACGTGTCCACGTAGTGATGGAACATTACTGCTCCTGCTTTTACGCCCTCTACGGTCTAGGCGGCGGGACCTGTGAAGACCCGCTTAAAAAAGAAGGCCATCTCCCCAGAGGGTAGGGAGATGACCTTCTTCTGCCGTTTACGGACGACCCGTCAGCGGCAAACTGGTATTACTTTGATTCGATCGCCGGCACAATCAACTTTGAGTTAATGTGCAAGTAACCAAGATCGGACTTGTCTAGATCATTGGCTTTCATAATATGATTTACAGCATTGGTCATATTGCCGGAGCAAAACTCCCTTGCTGCACCATACACGTTGCCATTCTCATAGACGTGATACACACCAGCCTTGCAGCTGAATGCATCGTAGTCCTTGGTTTGTTGGTAGATGAACACCAACATCACAGCAATCAATGCTATGATGAAAGCATCCTTCACCTTGTAATACGTATACATGTTCACGTTTACCTCCTATAGTTTACGTGGGCACTCTTGTGAATGCCAAAATAAAAGAGGGGCAGATGCCGAAGCATCTACCCCTCAGTGCCCCTCTTCTTCTTTGCAGCGTTGTCGGCATCCGCTTGTGACACTTGGTTTCTGTTGCCAGGCATTAGTCATGTTCGCCCCGCAAGCTCATCGCTGAGCTCGCATGTTACCTCACGGGCAGTTAGCTAGCCTTGCGAGCTGCTAACCGCGCGCGCACGATATCGCCTTTGCAATTATCGCACTCGCGTCCGGGAGTTTCGTCGATGATATGACAGTAGTCATAAAACCAAACGAGCGTCCGACGCCGAGCGAGATTATTGCGACAGCGATTGCACAAGGCAACGTAGCCGGTGAGAGGTGTCTCAACACCGGGCTTACGCTTGGTCCTGTACAGTGCCGCGAGGTAATAGAGAATGATCAAGATCATTCCTCCATTATCGCTAGTTTTGCTTACCGTTTTCAACAGACGGTAAAATGCCACTATGCCATATAGCATTAGCGCATCAGCGACGCGTACAGGTTCAGTACCAGTATTGTCGGAGTATAGATTACCTCCGCCTGGTACGACTTAGCCGCGCACTGCCATAAGACTTTAACTACCCACAGAAACGGTTCTACCGTCTGTGGAAAAGCCTAAGTATTACCTCTTTTTGGTAATACCAAAAAAAAGAGGGGCAGACGCCGAAACGTCTACCCCTCCCTTAATTGCATGCGTACGAGACATGCATGCTTACGAGTCTCGCAAGACTCACCTGAAGCTAAGGTTGCATGAGATTGCATTGCCATTCACGGACGACCCGTCAGCGGCACGCTGGTATTACCACTATCCGACGTTCTCGAAGAGATCCTCGAACTGATCAGGCAGTAAGCCTGTCAGAAGGATCTTCCACGCGTCGAGTGTGGTATTACGCCAGGGCGAATGAGTATTCGCCGCTAGCGTCCGGTAGTCGTATCCCCGCTTGTCAAGGCTGTATCGACACCTGCGGATTGCCAGGTTGAGACGAGCCAGGTCGGGGCTACCGTTCCAGACGTATTCCAGCTTTGCGCCTTGTCCGTGAACGCCAACAGGAATGTTGTCGGCAATCAACGGATCACGCTCATAGCTGATCATGATCTGGCAGGCCTGCCACTCAATCTGAGCACCAACACGCGAAAGTGCGCGCTGGGCCTCGATCTTGAGTGACACTAGGAGTTTCTCGGCAAACCACTGGTTCTCAGTGATCTGCTCGAGCGAGACTTGCCAATTCTGCTGGATGTAAGCCAGCAGGTCGCCGCATACGAATGCAGCTTGGCGGTTCTCAGAAGAACGATCGACGTTCTCCTTGCTCCGGGCCTTGATGCGGGTCAACCATGTGACCAGCATCGTGAGGATGTCGTATGGCGACACCTCACCCTTGGGTTTCTTCATTTGATGTTCTCCTTGGTTGGTGTGCAGTTACCACTGCACTGGTTCGAGTACCGTACTCGAGGACGCGCTGGCCGAAACCAGCAAATGGTAGTTAAAGTGCACCACTTATCACTTGCGCACTCATGCGTTGCGCATAAAAAAGAAGGGCAGCCTTGCTAGGACTGCCCTTCTTCGTTAAGTTGGTGTCGTACGATGACACCTACTTATGCTTACTTCCTGTTCCGAAGGTACAGGCCCGAAGCTAGTGGCGACCACAGATATATTGGATGATTACTTTACCCCAATCTGCAGGGGGAAATACGGGCAATCAACGGTCATTGACTGCACGCCACGTGGCTCCGGCCTAGACTAGGTCTAGAACTGGTCTCGAGGTACTCGACGTACCCCGACCGCACGTACCCTCAGGTCGCTGATGTCGGCGTCCAAGTTGCAGAAGTTGCCCTTCTCGAACTTGTAGCCGAACACCGTCAGCGTCAAGACGATAACCTTGTGTGGTTTCGCCTTGGAAGATGACTTGCGCCCACCGAGCCCTGCCGGCGATGCCGACAGGTACTCAGTGCGCTTGCCAGTCTTCTTGCTGACTTGCGTCTTGGAGTACAATGCGTATCCCAGTTTCCGTTCTATCTTGGTCCGAATCGGCTTCCACAGCGGGAGATCCCGCGTGATGGAAAGCTGAACACTCGGGCCAACAACGAAGGGCAGATTGCACCCTTGTTCCGGCCTGAGGTCGAACCTCACGAACGGTTCGAAGTCCTTTTGAGACTTCGCACCGGGAGCCACTGGAGTCATCTTTGTCAAGATGAACTCCCCCACGAACAGTGGTGCTAGCACTGCTGCGGGTTGTGTTGAGTTTTTGGCCATGTCTGGCCTCCTAACTCTTGCTCCTGCAGTGAAGGCTGCAAGTCCTATGGGAATTGAACGAATCCCATTAAACGTGCTAACCGAGCCCGGTTAGCTTGGCATGGCTGTTTAACGTGCGCCACCAAAGACACGTTGCGCAGTCATCCAACTACGCAAAAAAAAGAGGGGCAGACGCCAAAGCGCCTACCCCTCTTGTTTAGGTGATTCCCCTTCCGGGTGGGCTCACCACGAAGCCACGTTTGTAACCCGTAGGTTACGGCCCTTTTGTCATTTTCATGACCATCACCTCCTTTGTAGATGAGTGGGCGAATAGGAACCAAGTTGATTTACTCAATCAACTCGCCGAACAGGAATGTTCGGACCATGGTCTCCTCGTCGGTTAACAACCGATCGAGGATCACATGGCTTGGCGTCTGGCGGTTAAGGGCGTGGTCGACCCACGTAAACCTTCTCGCCGTATCTAGCCTCTTCCAGTCGACCACGATTTCGATCCCCTGGATTTGCAAGATCGGAGAGACAAAGAAGTGTTGGGCGATTTCCACCCATTCATCCTCCTTTGGCATCTCCACTTGCAGTTCGGGATGTGATTTGTTCACATCCTGAACCAAGCCAGAAAGCCACTGCATCAATTCCATCCTGTGACGGCTGGTCATGAGCAGCTCCTTTCTCCAGCACTTGATTGGCAGCTGGCCTCCAACACCCACCTCTTATTAGTGAGCGCAAAAAAAAGAGGGGCAGACGCCAAAAAGACGTCTACCCCTCCTGCTCCTTCCGGGAATGAGCACCCTCGTACACTATCGTACGTACGAACACGTACTGCAAATCTTGATGATAGCGGCAAATAAAAGAGGGGCAGACGCCAAAAAGACGTCTACCCCTCCTGCTCCTTCCGGGAATGAGCACCCTCGTACACTATCGTAGGTACGAACACGTACTTCAAATGTTAGTGTTGATGCCCGCAGTGAGGGCAAGTTCTTTCAGTAGCACGAAACCTCATGCCACACATCCTGCATATCCATTCTAGTACTAACACAATATTCTCCTTTGCTTGTGGTTGTTACTGTCATCGGTATGACAACAGCAAAAAAAAGAGGGTAGGCACACGTGTTGTGTACCTACCCCCTTAATTTGTTGGACGAGCACCTGGTTAGATACGCGGAAGCCTTCTAACCAGATATTCCTCTCTCTCTACCTGCTTTTGGCGGTCGAGAGCCTTCTCACCAGCCCACATGTACAGTCCAAGCCCAATGACTGGCATGGAGATGAACATCAGTAGTGAACCAGCTGTTTGCACCACCTGATTGGTGGTTACGCCAAACATGAATTCATAGGCCCGCTGTGCAATTATCAGCCCCCATGCCATTCCGTTGGCGCAGATCACCATTCCGACGACGCTCAGCACGTTCCACATGCGAAGCTTCTTGTCCTTGAAGCTGTTTGCATATGGCAACGCCAATGCCCCCAGCCCTGCGGAGAATAGTGACCACATTACAATCCAAAGTGCCATGTCTGGCCTCCTTGAATACGTCCGTGTATCTTCACGGCAAGTTACATTGTATAAGCCCACAATGCAGGGGT
>Ga0194130_10002230_pt1 | contig 28489 bp, 23 predicted proteins | sample TA2KigsurfametaG_FD_160084 | JGI IMG/M metagenome (GOLD analysis project Ga0194130, IMG submission 160084) | Freshwater microbial communities from Lake Tanganyika, Tanzania - TA2015050 Kigoma 12 surface | ecosystem: Environmental > Aquatic > Freshwater > Lake | place: Tanzania: Lake Tanganyika...
ATCCAAATAGGCTTTTAACTTTTCATTTTCAGCGATCAATTCCTTTACCTTTTTTTCTCTTTGCTCGAGACTCCTTTTAGCCTCAATGAGTTCCTTTTTATCACGTTCCAGGTCTACAAGCAAGGTATCCACTTTTTCCTGATAGGTACCGACTTTCCTTTTGGCCAAATCAATGATATGATGGCTTAGACCAATTTTCTGAGCAATTTCAAATGCATAAGAGCTTCCGGGTTTTCCCAAGGAAAGAATGTATAAAGGCTGCATTTTCTCATTATCAAATAACATGGAAGCATTTTCGAGTCCCGGGGTTTGGTTTGCAAAAGTTTTAAGGTTAGAGTAATGTGTGGTAACCACACCCTTTACATTCCTTTTATTTAATGTTTCTAAAATTGATTCGGCAATCGGCCCCCCAAACTGCGGATCAGTACCGGTTCCAAATTCATCAATTAAAATTAAGGTTTGGGAATTCGCCCGTTCGATGAAATACTTCATTTTAGAGAGATGGGCACTATAAGTACTTAAATCACTTTCGATGGATTGATCATCCCCGATATCAGCAAAAATCTGTTTAAAAAGTCCTAATTGAGAGTGTTCGTCGGCAGGAATTAGAATTCCTGACTGAACCATAATCTGAAGAAGACCCACTGTTTTCATACACACCGATTTCCCACCAGCATTTGGCCCGGATACCACGATTATTCGATCATGTTCATCAATTTTAATGTGAAGTGGAACAACTGACTGGTTTTCTTTTTTTAAACTCAGAAGCAATAATGGATGTCTGGCATTAACCAAATTTATTTGAGAATCTTTTCGTAAGACAGGCATTTCACCATCAATAGATATCGCAAACAAAGCTTTTGCCCGAACAAAATCCAGTTTAGACAATAAACTATGATAAGACAATAATAAAGGAACATAGGGCCTTATTTCATCCGTCAGAGCAATGAGTAAGTGAATAATCTCCCTTTTCTTCTCAAATTCAAAATCTCTGATAAGATTATTTAAGTGAAAAACCTCTTCCGGCTCCATGAAAACCGTTTGTCCGGAAGCTGATTCATCGTGGATAAAGCCCTTTAATTTTCTTTTACTTTCGGCAAGGATAGGTAAACATAGTCTGCCATCCCTCACAGTAAGGCTGCCGTCTGCTGTCCACCCATTATTCTGAGCGTTCTTGTAAATTTGTTCAATCTTTTTACGAGCTTCCTGTTCTGCCTTTGAAATTCGGGAGCTAAGTTCTAACAAAGTTGAAGATGCATTTGGTTTGATGATTCCCTTGTTGTCTATGACCTGGTCTATCTTTTGAATGATCGATTTTTCAATTGGCAAATGTTCAAAAAGCGCCTCTAAATTGGGATATAGTCCTTCACGATCAGAAAAGTAATGAATAATAGAAAAAACAGTAGTTAGAGATACCGAAACCTTAAAAAAATCTTCTTCTGAAAGATAGGTACCCTCAATTTTAGCTCTTTCTACCAAACTCTTTATGTCAAAGAAATTTTGAATAGCTAAAGGTGAATCATTTTTAAGTATGCTTTTAAACTCATGCGTTTGACGGAGAAACTTATTGATATTGTCGAAATTATTCATTACTTGAATCTTGTCGACCATTTGCCTACCCATCGGACTCAAACAATACGATTTAATCAGGTCTTTGATATCCAGAAAACCTAATTTTTCGGCAGTATTAATTGGGTATATCATTTTTGAGTCCGTATCCTACTACTTTTTTTAATGTCAGAACGATTCAGCTTGTGTTCCTTTTCATCCAGAATAGCCTGCACTCCATTGTACATCGAATCTAATACCGCCGGTGTTATACTATAATATCTCAGACTTCTTTCATACTGTTCAGAACTTACTTTATGAGTTTTAAAAATTGTAGCATAAAGATTTTTACTCTTTTTTCTAATGGTATCTGTATAGAGTACAGTGGCCATATAACCGTCAATAACATGAAGATCTGCCATAATAAGTATCATTTTTTGTTTCCCCAGGACATCTTCGGGAACCTGGTTACCTTTACAGGCAAACATTAATGGGATGATTATAAATACTAATTTAAGTGCTTTCATTATAACTCAGGATATGGACTGATTTAAAAAGATTTGAGATGATAATTCTGTTGCATTTTATTTTAGTATCCCGTAGGTTTAGCAATTAAATAATAATTTCAAAAATACGTATAAATGAGTATTGCAGATAATATATCGAGTATAAAGAAAGAAATAGGGACTAAGGGAGTAAAATTAATTGCAGTTTCCAAAACAAAACCTTTAGAAAGTATTATTGAAGCCTATGATTCCGGACAGCGCTTGTTTGGTGAAAACATGGTACAGGAGCTTACCGAAAAATACAACAAATTACCAAAAGATATAGAATGGCATTTGATTGGCCACCTTCAAACCAATAAGGTTAAATATATAGCTCCTTTCATCAGCATGATTCATTCCGTTGACAGTTTAAAGCTTCTTCAAGAAATTAATAAGCAAGCCTTGAAGGCTGATCGAATAATCGATTGTCTTCTTCAACTTGAGATTGCTGATGAAGATACTAAGTATGGCATGGAAATGGCTGAGGCTGTTGAATTGTTAAGATCTGATGAATTTAAGGCATTAAAAAATATCAGGATTTGTGGGGTGATGGGTATTGCAACCCTTACCAATAATCGAAAAAAAACACAAGAAGAGTTTTATGAGTTAAATACTTTCTTTAGAGGACTTAAGGCAGCATTCTTCAGAAATGATCCGGCATTTACCGAAAAATCCATGGGAATGTCGGGAGATTACGAATTAGCTATTGAGGAAGGAAGCACCATGATCAGATTGGGTAGTACGATTTTTGGTGAAAGAAATAAAAAGACTAAATAATTTATGTCGATCATCATACGAAAAGCAGTAAAAAATGACTGCAAGAGGTTATTAGAACTTATAGAAGAGCTTGCCATTTATGAAAAAGCAGCAAATGAGGTGACGGTTAGCCTAGAAGAATTTCAAGATGCAGGTTTTGGAAATAAGCCGGTATGGAGAGCCTTTGTTGCAGAAGAAAACGGGATAATCCATGGTTTTGGACTCTATTATATTCGATACTCTACCTGGAAAGGCTGCCGAATGTATTTAGAAGACCTATTGGTAACCGAAAAAATGCGTGGAACGGGTCTCGGTAAAATGATTTTTGATCGACTTATTATCGAGGCAAAATCAAAAGGATTCAAAGGGATTACCTGGCAAGTATTGGATTGGAATGATCCCGCCATAAATTTTTACAAAAAATACCATGCAGAATTTGATTCCGGATGGATCAATGTATCGCTTTCGAAAGAACAGATTGATAAATTTAATGTATAAAGCAGAGTCGTAGTTGTGAAGGTATTTAAATTTGGAGGATTCGCTGTTTCAACTGCAGCAAATATTAGGAACTTAATAAAAATTGTCAAGCTGAACAATGAGGATCAGCTTTTGATAGTCGTTTCTGCAATGGGAAAAACTACCGATGTCCTGGAAGATCTTTGCGAATTCTATGTCAGTGGTAGTGAAAAAACCATTCCTCAACTCAAAAAAATCAAGGATTTCCATGAATCAATCATGAATGACCTGTTTGGGAATAAAAACCACCTTATTTATGATGAAATAGAGAATACTTTCATTGAAATTGAATGGATGTTGGAAGATGAGCCTCAGCCCAATTATGACTTCAATTATGATCAGATTGTTTCGATCGGCGAACTAGTTTCCAGTAAAATAATTTCTGCCTATCTGAATGAATGTGATATAAAGGCTAGTTGGATCGATGCCAGAAGTTATATTCATACAGACAACACCTACCGGGAGGGAATCATTGATTGGGAAAAGACAAGGAATTCTGTTCTTTCTTTAAAAGAACAATTTCAAAAACAAATCCTTCTTACTCAAGGCTTTATTGGAGGTACCAGTGAAAATTATACCACCACATTAGGAAGAGAGGGCTCTGATTATTCCGCTACAGTTTTTGCCTCATGTATTCAAGCCGAATCATTAACGGTTTGGAAAGACGTTCCAGGAATTATGAATGCAGATCCAGCAATATTTAAGGAGGCAAGAAAATATGATGAATTACCCTATTCAAAAGCAATCGAATTAGCATATTATGGCGCCAATATAATTCACCCTAAAACAATAAAACCCCTACAAAATAGTGCTATCCCACTATTTGTTAAACCATTTTTAATGCCCGAAGAAGCCGGAACGGTTATTAAGCAGTCTGTAAGTAAAGATTCAGAAATAGAGGCCATTATCCTAAAAAAGAGACAAACACTATTAAGTGTTTCTACATTAGATTACTCCTTTATGGATGAAAACTTTTTAAGTAAACTGTTTAGGGCCTTTTATGAGTCTCATATCAAGTTGAATATGATGCAGCTTTCTGCACTTTCTGTTTCAGTTTGCATCGATCAGGATCAAGCCAAATTAAAAAAAGTAATGAACTTCTTTCAGAATGAATTCCAATTTTCAATACAAGACGACCTCGAGTTATTGACCATCTTGAATTTTAAGCAACAAGATTTAAACAGAATAAGTTCAGGAAAGGAAATTATAATGGAGCAAATAACTAAAAAAAACGCTCAATTTTTAACTAAATAAATTCGTGAATAAAAATATATTAAATATTGAAGTTCAGCGCTTTATTAATGATAATTTAAATTCAGATACAGTTTCCCTGAGCTTAAAAAAAAGTCCGTTCGAATACCTTAGTTCAAAAGAAATCTCGGAGCAAATAGATAGTAAAAAACGATGTGAGAACAAACTTCCAACATGGTTTAAAACCCAAAATATTTATTACCCTTCTAAATTAGCTATTGAACAGGCTTCATCCGAAATCGCTGCCGAGTATAAATCTAATTTGATTAAAGGAGAAAATCTTATCGATCTGACAGGTGGTTTTGGAGTTGATTCCCTTTTTTTTGCAAAGCAGGCTAAGCATGTGACGCATTGTGAGTTGAACAAAGAATTATCTGATATTTCAAGTTATAATGCATCGCTAATGGATGTTAAAATCCACTTTGAACAGGAAGAGGGTATTAGTTACCTAAAATCAACGAAAAAGAAATTCGATACTATCTATCTGGATCCCTCCAGAAGGGTAAATTCTCGAAGAGTCTTTAAGTTAAAAGACTGCGAGCCAGATATCATGACCAACCTAGACCTATTAAAAAGCCGATCAGAACTTTTGATGATAAAAACCGCTCCCCTTTTAGATATCCACTCTACCATTAAAGAATTAGGCGGAGTCAGTGCGGTCCATGTTCTTAGCATAAAAAATGAGTGTAAAGAACTACTTTATCTTATAGACCATAAAAATTGCACGGATGATCCTCAAATTACTTGTGCCATGATAGGAACAGCTGAAACTAAAGCGTATAAATTTAGGTTAAGTGAAGAAAAATCCTTTCATCATTCGGATTATTCGGAAATTCTTGATTTTATTTATGAACCGGATGTTGCCTTGCTCAAAGCCGGGTGCTTTAAACTAATCAGTCGCGACTTTAACATCCACAAGATACAACAGCATAGCCATTTGTATACCTCAAACAACCTGAATTTATTATTTCCGGGACGTATCTTTAAGCTTAAAAAATCCTGGAGTTTTGGGAACTTTATCAAAGAGCACCACTTTAAAAACGCAAATATTATCTGCCGAAATTTTCCGGTTAGTCCGGAGAATTTAAAGAAAAAACTTAAAATCAAAGATGGTGGAGAAAATTATCTTTTATTCTGTACCAATAAAAATAATCAACTAACGGTTCTGAGTTGTGAAAGGATTATGAATTAACCTTGTTTTTAACATTATTTCGATCTAATAGCTGGTTTTAAGTACAAAAAATGGAGCCAAAAACAAGCTCCATTTTAAATTCTAATAAAATTGATTGAATTTTTAATTAAAAAAAATTATTTATCTGGTTGCGGAGTCATTCTTAAGTAGGGTTTAATTTCTTTAAAACCCTTGGGAAATTTAGCAGGTATATCAACCGTTTTAATTGCCGGAATTACAACCACATCCTCACCCTCTTTCCAGTCGGCAGGTGTAGCCACACTATAATTTGCCGTTAATTGCAGTGAATCTATGACTCTTAAAATCTCTTGAAAATTCCTTCCTGTGGATGCAGGATAAGTTATCATCAATTTAATCTTTTTATCAGGGCCGATAATAAACAAGGAACGAACTGTGAAAGTCTCAGATGCATTTGGATGCATCATCCCATATAATTCAGCAATTTCCTTATTTTCATCCGCAATAATTGGAAAATTAACTTCTACATGCTGTGTTTCATTAATATCGTTAATCCAGCCTTTGTGGGATTCTAAGGAATCAACACTCAAAGCAATAACCTTTACATTTCGTTTATCGAACTCATTTTTTAATGAGGCCGTTTTTCCTAATTCAGTAGTACAAACTGGGGTGTAATCGGCAGGATGTGAGAAAAGAACCGCCCAACTATCTCCTAAATAATTATAAAAGCTAATATCTCCCAGAGATGTTTTTGCTTTAAAATTTGGGGCTAAATCACCTAGTTTTAAATTCATAAAATAATTATTAGCAAAATTTTTGAGCTACAAAATAAAAAATTTAAACGGCTAATTTTAAAAAGGAACAACTACAGCTTTGGGTTAAACCAGGTTTGTTCTTTTTAATATGTGACTAAATTGCTTTAATACCTGGATCTTAATTCCTTTTTAACTTTAATTTATCATCAATCATGCCTTTAAATATATTTTTTTCCAGCACTTCACTGATGCGCTCCGTTTCAAGGACAGACATTCCTGCAGCACTTGCAATTTTAGAGGGTATATTATTGATTGAAAACGTCCCTTTCTCTGAAAAGTTTAAAGCCGCGGCCAACAACCTTTCGGTTGAGTCTCCAAAATCTTTGGTAACATCATCAGAAACAGTAAAATCAACGGTCATCCCATTAAAAAACCCTCCATCATTCCTTTGATTTTTGGTTTCAAACATCGGAACATAAAGGTCTAGTTTATCAATTTTAATAGCAAAAAAGCCAACAGGTTTACCATATGTTTTCTGACCAATAAGTTTGACATCATTTGCCATTACACCTTTCAGGCTGTTTATCATAAGTTCTGAAGCAGAGGCAGTTCCGCCCAAGACCAAAAAATAAATTTTCTTAAATTCAGCACTTCCTGATTTCACAAAATTTTCAACATTGCCGGCGGCTAACGTTGGTCGGTAATCAAGATCCGCATAGGTTGCAAACTTACCATTTACACCACCGGTAAAGGGCTGTAATTTTCCTTTAGAATCAAGTAAAGGTTGGTTTGCTAAAATCCTCGCTTGACCATCCTGCATAGTTTTTGTCCAGAAGGTGGTATACATCATCTGACCATTAACAGAAGCCGGGGCAATCAGGTTTGTAAATAAATCTGAGGTTGCAACAGAACCACCCCCATTATAGCGAAGGTCAATAATCAGTTCCGTAGCCCCTGCAAGATGAAATTTACCAATTTCTGTGGTCAAATCTTCTCTTGAATTCGTGGTAAAGCTATTATAAACGATATATCCTACTTTCTTAGAACCTATATTGAATATTTTTGTACTAAAGATGGGATTGTTGGCATATGTAGCACGGTTGATGGTCACATCTTCAGAGCTTCCATCAGGCTTTAAAACAGTAAGAGAAACTGATGAGGCCGAACCAAATACTGCACTACTCACAAATTCTATGTTAGCACTTACATCTGAACTCAGATCAGTTCTACCATTCAACTTAGTAATACGAAATCCTCTTTTAAGTCCTTTGGCTGCTGCCGGTGAATTCGGAGAAACAAATTTTATTCTAAGATCGCTTGAGGGAGAAGAATTATAAAAGACAGAAAAACCAAAATCTCCACTTACACCATTTAATGAGGTTCTAACTGACCCATCATCCAGAAATGAATATTTATCAGTTGGCTTATTTGTTCCTGGCAACACAACTATGGCATTTAAAACTGCCGTATTTGTACTAAAACGCCTTGGATTAAAAACGGTATAAGTTGGCATCCCTTCATTCCAGTAATAAGTTTCCTTGGCATACAAAAAAATTGAATCCTTGGTGAGGTCGGCTCTTGAGGCAACAACAGGAGGTGTGGGAGTTGGGGTTTGCGACACACTAGCTTTGGGATCTTTTTTACAAGATGATGAAAGTATTAATAGACATAAAAAGCCTATTATTACCGAAATATTTTGAGGATTCAACTTCATTTTATTCAACAGTTTATGCTTGGTTTAAAATAAAAATAAGGCTTTGAATATTGTTCAGCAATAAATTTATAGAAATTTATCAACAGTTAAATAATCAACACCTGATGAAATAGCAAATTCCATATCCGTATCGCTTGAACCTATAATCATCAATTCATTTCTACACAAGTGATGTTCCTTCATAATATACGTTAAAACGTCAGGATTGGGTTTAAGGTTCATTTCTGAGGCATAATAAACCTTCAAATAATTTTCCAAGCCATTCCATTCTATTTGTTTGATTTTATTTATCTGAACTTCGGGCTTACCATTCGTTACTAAAAAAAGTAGTTTCCTGTCTACCACAATATTCTGCATAAGCTCAAGAACACCTGAAAACAAAAGTAATTTTAAGGGCAATCTGGCAGTTGAATAAAGCTTTTCGAAATTAGCCCTATATTTTTCATCCAGACCAAATGCCTCTTTCGTTCTTTCAAAAATCCTTTCATCTCCATGATGCTCATAGGTGGTTTTAAAAAAAATGATCAAATCCTTAGCAGATGGATAACCCTCCGAAAACTCTATAAAATTTGAAAAAAGATAATAAACTTGAAGCAAATAATCTCTTTCAGGATAAATGACATTATCCAACTCAAACACATATGCTTTAATACGACTATCCAGATCTTGATATTTAAGCATAAACAAATTTAAAGAAATAAATTTAAAGTTCTTTTTTTTTTCAATCATTCAATTAAAAGATTGCACTAATTAGACTTTTGAAATCAATTAATCTAATCCTAAAATCAAATCCTCTGATGGCTTCAAAATTGAAATTCCATATTCACTAAAAAGTTCAATTGCTTTTGATAGTTCGATTATTTCAGCACTTTTAAGGGGGTGTATCTCATTAATTTTATAATCTAGACAGATTTTGATTAATTGACTAATAAAAACCGGTGATGAGGCCTCGGGAATCTGTATGAATATTTTACCCGGAATGAAAGGCATTTTCTTTTGTTCAGCAAAAAATACCTCAGAATGATAAAGCAATCTTTGTAATTTAAAGACATTGGCAGATGAAGCTGCGGTAATCAGAATAGCCATTTAGTAATTAATTATCAGACCGTCCTTCATCAATACTTTTCGATCAGCTAATTTGGCTAGGTTTTCATTGTGAGTAACGATTACGAAGGTCTGTCTTAGGTTTTCACGTAGTTCAACAAATAATCGGTGTAAACTCTCAGCATTTGCAGAGTCCAGATTACCAGATGGCTCATCTGCTAATATGATAGATGGGCTATTAATTAAAGCTCTTGCCACTGCCACTCGCTGCTGTTCACCACCGGATAATTCATTTGGTTTATGATTAGCCCTAGCTCTAAGGCCCAGAATATCAAGGAGTTCGAATGCTTTTTTTTCAGCCTCATTTTTTCTTGTCTTGGCGATATAAGCCGGAATGCAAATGTTTTCAATGGCAGTAAATTCAGGCAATAAATGATGAAACTGGAAGATAAAACCAATATTTTCATTTCGAAAAGCGCTTAGCTTCTTCGGAGAGAGTGAATTCAGGTCAGTTTTGTTCATTAATACTGAACCCTGATCGGGTCGGTCGAGGGTTCCGATAATATGTAAAAGGGTACTTTTCCCGGCTCCTGAAGCTCCTAAAATGGTAACAATCTCCGCTTCATTTACATCAAGGTCAACTCCTTTTAAAATCTGTAAGTTACCGTAAGATTTTCTGATTCCTCTTGCCTGAAGCATGAACTATGATTGATTGAATATACAAAGGTGCGAATTGTTTCTTAATGTTGGGCTTCTATCCAAATAATAGCTATAATTTTTAAAAAAAACAGAGCTTACTATTTTCAGATTTGCAATAAAAACGTAGTTTTACGGCATATAAGAAGTAAATGAATATTCACGAATATCAGGGAAAGGCAATTTTAAAAAGTTTTGGTGTCAGAATTCAGGAGGGTATTGTTGCAGATACCGCAGAACAGGCTATTGAGGCTGCAAAAAAGCTAAAAACAGATTATAATTCAGATTGGGTTGTGATTAAAGCTCAAATTCATGCCGGTGGCAGAGGAAAGGGCGGTGGCGTTAAGCTAGCCAAAAACTTAGAGGAGGTTAGAGAAAAAGCTGGCCAAATAATTGGAATGCAATTAGTAACGCCCCAAACCGGACCAGAAGGAAAGCTTGTCAATAAAGTTTTGGTTGCACAAGATGTTTACTATCCGGGAGAGAGTGAAACAAAGGAATTCTATGTCAGTGTATTACTTGACAGATCAAAAGGTCGTAACATCATCATGTATTCAACTGAAGGCGGCATGGATATTGAAGAAGTTGCCGAACATACACCACAGTTGATATTCAAGGAAGAAATAGACCCCAAAGTTGGTCTTCAAGGCTTTCAGGCACGTAAAATTGCCTTCAATCTTGGATTAAATGGGGAAGCCTTCAAGGATATGACTAAATTCATAGGCGCATTATACAAAGCCTATGAAGGAACAGACTCTTCCATGTTTGAAATTAATCCTGTATTGAAAACATCGGACAACAAGATTTTAGCTGTTGATGCTAAAGTGAATCTTGATGATAACGGATTGTTTCGTCACCCTGAATATGCTGCTTTGCGTGATATCAGCGAAGAAGATCCAACTGAAGTTGAAGCCAGTAAATCAAATTTGAACTATGTTAAATTAGATGGTAATGTGGGATGTATGGTAAACGGTGCCGGGCTTGCGATGGCTACCATGGATATTATTAAACTTGCCGGTGGTGAACCAGCCAACTTCTTGGATGTCGGTGGAACTGCTAATGCTGAAACAGTAAAGGCCGGTTTTAATATTATTCTTTCTGATCCGAATGTCAAGGCCATATTAATTAATATTTTTGGAGGTATCGTCCGCTGTGATCGTGTTGCCCAGGGTGTGATCGATGCCTATAAAGAAATTGGAAATATCCCAGTGCCTATTATTGTCCGCTTGCAAGGAACCAATGCAGTAGAGGCCAAAAAACTGATTGACGAATCCGGATTGAAAGTTTACTCGGCTATTCTTCTTAAAGAAGCAGCTGCTCTGGTAACAAAAGTTTTAGAAGAAAAATAAAATTCTTCTTAATCAATTAGTCAACGTCATTGTTTCTCAGACAATGACGTTTTCTTTTTTATTGATTTTTCGATATTTTTTTGCTTGCCCTTTGCTCGTTCCTTAAAATCAGCAAAAATTTATGCAAAAAAAAAGGAGCCTTTGGCTCCTCTTTGATATTTATGAATCATGTACTATTTTACAGAATCAACAACAGCTTTAAAAGCATCCGGATGATTCATAGCTAAATCAGCTAATACCTTACGGTTTAAACCGTTTCCTTTAGCCGTTAATTTACCCATTAAAACTGAATAAGATAATCCATGCTGACGAGCGCCGGCATTGATACGTTGAATCCATAAAGCTCTGAATTCTCTTTTTTTAGTTTTACGGTCGCGGTAAGCATATTGCAAACCTTTCTCAACCGTATTTTTGGCGATGGTAAAAACCTTACTTCTAGATCCCCAATAGCCTTTAGCTAAATCTAAGACCTTTTTTCTTCTTCTTCTTGACGCTACTGCGTTAACCGAACGTGGCATTTTTTGTAGTTTTTTTTGGTAAGCGGTGTTCCTTTTTTTGGAAACTTTAAAACCTGATACCTGGTTAAGTAAATTAGTTAATTATTTTCCGATAGTTAGCATACGTTTTACGTTGCCCATATCAGCATCAGACACTAGGCTGGTCTGTCCTAAAGCACGCTTACGTTTGTTGCTCATCTTGGTCAAGATGTGGCTTTTAAAAGCGTTCTTTCTTTTGATTTTACCTGTTCCAGAAAGCTTAAATCGCTTTTTTGCACTGGAGCACGTTTTCATTTTTGGCATAACTCTGTTATATTTATTTGTCTATTATTTAAATTATTTATTTGTCAATGTGCGATATGCCTAATAGACAAATCGAGAAATCCGATAGCTTTCGGATGACAAATTATCTTTTCCCCGCATGTTTAGGGGCAACGGTCAAAAACATCCGCTTACCTTCTAATTTGGGTAATTGTTCCACCTTGCCAAAATCTTCTAATGCCTGAGCAAATTTTAACAAGAGTATTTCACCCTGCTCTTTATATACAATTGCACGTCCTTTAAAGTGGACGTATGCACGCACTTTTTCACCATTTTCAAGAAATCCAATGGCATGCTTCAGTTTGAATTGAAAATCATGATCACTGGTATTAGGTCCAAAACGAATCTCCTTTATAACTGTTTGTTTCGCATTGGACTTAATTTCCTTCATTTTTTTCTTCTGCTCGTATATAAACTTGTTATAATCAACAACCTTACAAACGGGCGGAACGGCATTAGGAGAAATCTCCACCAAGTCCAATCCTTGTTCTTCAGCAATAGCAATAGCATCTCTGAAAGAATAAATACCTGTTTCCACATTATCACCAGTCAAACGTACTTCAGTGGCTCTAATCAAATCATTGATTTTATGTTCTGCTTCTTTCTTTTTAAACGGAGGTCGTGGTCCTCTGTTAAAGCCTGGTTTTCCTAATGTCAAATTTTATTAACTTAAATTGTTATTTCTTTAACTAATTGATTACTAAACTCTTCTATTTTCATACTTCCTATATCCCCTTGACCATGTCTTCTCACAGAAAGTGTTCCTTCATGCATTTCCTTTTCTCCGATAATTAACATGTAAGGAATCTTTTTCAATTCCGCATCTCTGATTTTGCGACCAATCTTCTCATCGCGAGAATCTACTAGCCCGCAAATATCGGAATTATTAAGCGATTCTAAAACTTTTTTTGCATAATCCTCATATTTTTCAGAAATAGGAAGGATGATAAATTGTTCTGGTGTCAACCATAAAGGAAATTCGCCGGCACAATATTCAATCAATACGGCTACAAATCGCTCTAATGAACCAAAAGGTGCTCTGTGAATCATCACAGGTCGATGTTTCTGGTTATCACTGCCGGTATACTCCAATTCAAATCGCTCAGGTAAATTATAGTCAACCTGTATGGTTCCCAACTGCCATTTTCTCCCCAATGCGTCCCTGACCATAAAATCGAGTTTTGGTCCATAAAACGCAGCTTCACCCAATTCAACAACGGTTGTTAGACCCTTTTCTTCTGCAGCCTCCATTATTGCCGATTCGGCTAACTGCCAGTTTTGATCAGTACCTATATATTTGGTTTTATTATCCGGATCGCGAAGTGAAATTTGCGCGGTATAATTTTCAAATCCTAAAGCCTTAAAAACATAAAGAACTAAGTCAATTACCTTTTTAAATTCTTCTTTAACCTGATCAGGACGGCAGAACAAATGCGCATCATCCTGAGTAAAGCCCCGAACACGTGTTAGTCCGTGTAATTCCCCGCTCTGTTCATACCTGTATACGGTACCAAATTCTGCATATCTAACCGGCAGATCTTTGTAGGATCTTGGCTTGGTTTTATAAATCTCGCAGTGGTGGGGACAATTCATTGGCTTTAAAAAGAACTCCTCCCCTTCCTGAGGGGTTTTTATAGGTTGAAACGAATCAGCACCATATTTTTCGTAGTGTCCGGAAGTAATATAAAGGTTTTTATGACCAATATGAGGAGTTATTACCTGTTCATAACCTGATTTAACCTGTGCCCTTTGAAGAAAATTTGCTAATTTTTCTCTCAAGGCTGTACCTTTTGGAAGCCAAAGTGGCAAGCCCATCCCAACCTTATCTGAAAATGCAAATAATTCCAGTTCTTTTCCTAATTTTCGATGATCACGCTTCTTAGCCTCTTCGATCAGTTGAAGATAGTCAGTCAGTTCACTTTGCTTGGGATAAGTGACACCATAAATGCGTGTTAATTGCTTTCTGCTTTCATCCCCTCTCCAATAAGCCCCGGCAACATTCATCAGCTTTACAGCTTTGATGAATCCTGTGTTAGGAATGTGTGGTCCTCGGCATAAATCAGTAAAATTCCCCTGAGTATAAAACGTAATCGACCCATCATTCAGATCTTTGATCAGATCCAATTTGTATTCATCATTCTTTTCTGTAAAATAACGTATAGCCTCAGCCTTACAAACGGATTTTCTAGAAAAGTCTGATTTTTGTCTGGCAAGTTCAAGAATCTTATCCTCTATCTGTTTAAAATCATCAGAAGAAAATTCATGATCACCAAAATCAACATCATAATAAAAACCGGTTTCAATCGCAGGACCAATACCAAATTTGGTTCCGGGATATAATAGTTCAAGAGCTTCTGCCATCAAATGTGCGGACGAATGCCAAAAAGTAGCTTTACCGGCCTGATCATTCCAGGTGAGTAATTTTACTATCGAATCTGTTTCTATCGGCCGACTAGAATCCCAAACTTGTCCGTTTACCTCTGCTGCTAAAACATTTCTAGCTAATCCTTCGGAAATTGAGAGCGCGATTTGGTATGGGGTGGTACCCTGTTCAAATTCGCGAACAGAGCCATCAGGAAGGGTGATTTTGATCATCTACAAAATGATTTATATGTTATAATTAAAAAATTCAAAACGATCACCTACAAAGTGATCTTCAATTCACCTGCAAAAATACGATTATTTGAAGGAAATTCTTCAATATCCAATTTCTACAAGAGAGATTTTAACGACAATTATCTCGGCTTTAGGAAATAGTAAAATTTCAATAGGAGTTATCTGACATCTCAATTGAAATCTTGATACTATTGATTCGTGCGCCGTTTTCCGGATTAAATGAAAAAAATAGTTTACGGGGAGATGTCTACTACGGAGTCAAAAAATAAGCTCTCTAAACATTTCCCCAACCGCTGGCGAGCACATCGGCAAGATGCAGGGTTTTGAGATTAATATGGTGTTGATCGATGTAAGCCTGAAGATTTATTAAACAAGAAGCATCTGTTGAAATGATGTAATCAGCTTTCATTTCCAAGGCATTATTTATTTTTTGCTCTGCCATAGCACTCGAAATGGAATCAAATTTAACGGCAAAAGTACCTCCAAACCCACAGCAGACATCAGTATCCTTCATCTCAACTAAGTCTAGACCATGAACCTTACTCAGCAATTGTCTGGGCTCGGCTTTTATATTGCATTCCCTTAACCCTGAACAAGAATCGTGATAGACTGCTCTGCCATCCAATTCAGCACCGAAATAATCCTTATTCAATACATTCACCAGAAAGCCTGAAAGTTCATACATGTTATTTTGGATTGCACGACACTTGTTATGAACAGCAGTATTGGTAAAAAGATCATTAAATGAGTTTTTCACCATTCCTGCGCAAGATGCAGAAGGTGAAACGATGTAAGAATTTTCAGAAAAATCATTCAAGAATTTTGCTCCAACCACTTTAGCTTCTTCCCAGAATCCTGCATTATAAGCCGGTTGGCCACAACAGGTTTGTTCGGCATTATAAACTACTTTACAACCTGCTTTTTCAAGAATTTTTACCGTATTAAATGCAGTCTGGGGATATAGTTGATCAACAAAACAAGGAATAAATAATTCAACATTCATATTTATAAAAAAGATTTAAATCGGAGGAAGGGAATTCTGCAAAATTCCAAAAAAAAACTAAAGATAGGGCATATTATCTGAATTTATTGATCTATTGAAAAAAATGGAGAACATGATTAACAAGCCGAAAAGAAAAAATCCTGCAAGACTAATCGCAGAATTACGCATGCTGCCTGTAAACTCTTCAATATAGGCAAAGCTAAACAAACCAATAACCACTGCCATTTTTTCAGTCACATCATAAAAGCTAAAAAATGACGCAGTATCTGGCGTTGATTGAGGTAAAAACTTGGAATAGGTCGATCTGGAAATGGACTGGATTCCCCCCATTACCAATCCAACTACGGCTGCCACGATGTAAAATTGTGTTTCATTTTGAATGTAATATGCAGCAAAACAAATACCAATCCATATGGTTAAAACAACTATAATTACCTGAATATTTCCATATTTTTTAGCAAAATAAGACATGATCAGGGCACCCATTATCGCAACAAGCTGTATGATAAGAATAATAGCGATCAACTTCGAAGTGCCCAGTTTCAATACCTTTTCTCCAAATCCTGCAGCAACGAGCATGATGGTTTGAACACCCATGGAATAACAAAAAAAGGCAAGCAAAAATCGTTTCAATAAAACCATGGTTTTAAGTTGATCCCATACTTTGTAGAGTTCTTGAAAACCATTCTTTACAGCGCTTTTGGAAATCTTATCATAATTCGGACCACCGGCAGGTAATTTTGCAAATGATATTTGAGAGAAGGAAATCCACCAAATACCGACCAAAAGAAAGGACAGACGTGCAGGTAATGATGGATCTGTTATCCCAAATAATTCCGGTTTCAAAACAAAAACAAAACAGACAATTTGTAAAATAACACTACCTACATAACCATATGCGAAACCTTTCGCACTTACCCTATCTTGTTGATCTAAAGTTGCAATTTCCGGCAAATAGGAATTATTAAACATGACCCCGCCAATATAACCAATGGCTGCCAAAGTAAAACAGATAATTCCAAGTTCAAGGGTTTCTAATCTGAAAAAGAACAATCCGGAACATGAAACACCTCCTATGTAGGTAAAAACCTTCATGAAAATCTTCTTATTACCTCTAAAATCTGCTATGGAAGACAAAATAGGTAGTAAAAATGCCATAATGAGGTAGGCAAAGGATAAAGCATAATTAGATAATGCCGTATTAGTAAAAGTTCTACCCATGAACGTAACCTGATCACCAAACTCTTCTGTGGTCGTTATAATGGTATAATAGGCCGGGAAGATTGTAGAAGTTATGACTAGATTATAAGCCGAATTAGACCAGTCAAACATAGCCCAAGCTTTAATTGTCTCTTTGTTATTGCGCATGGATAGGAGCTGTGGCAAATCGCCGAATCATATTCAATATTGTTAAGTCGAAGAATGAGCTCAAATTAAGAATTTATTTAAATTGTACGAAATTTATGAAACTCAATAATTCGGTATAGGTAATGAACGTGCTTTGGATAAAGCATACCTAACCATTTAGATTTATTTACCTTGATTAGCTTTTATAATCCTTTGAAAGAAGCATAGATTGTTGATTTAAGCAGAGCATCAATTCTATCGGTGTCTAATATTTTGTTTAAAACCTATCATGCAATGTTTCCCTCAATACAGGCAGGCAGTTATCCGGTTTTTTAAAAATTAGGCTAGCTCACCTTAAGTTAACCTGAGATCGATATAAGCTCTTGCCGGAGCCTGATTATTCCTATCCGTTTTTGGAAAGCAGGGTCTGTTGCTCCTGGTCCCGTGTTTTGCCCTATTTTTTTTTGCTGAGAGCTGAATAGCTCACATAACATTCAGAAATGCAAAAAAGATAGGTCAGCCACCCAGATTCGGGGTGCTATTACCGGAATGCCCGTCCCTATGAAAAACAGCAGCGGGTAAACTAAACCTTGCCGAAGGAGGTATCTTCCGGCTACGAATCATCTGAAATCGAGTAGTATTTCTTGCAGGAAATACTCCGGAGGAAAGGACTAAACGAAGCGATTACACGCTGGTATTGCTTTCCAAAATCTAATCATACGCCTGCGGATCGGCTTGAGAACCATGATATCAGTATTTCTTTATCTTTCGAATATCGAACTCAGACTAAGTTATACTTCTATGTGTTGAAGTTCCTGGTTTATCCGGCATGATTTTAGAAAGTTTTACTTTGTATTAGACCTAGCTGGCACCACTAAGATCAGCTCATAAGGGTTTATGGATAATTCTTAAAATACTTGCATTTTTATTACCGGCAACTAAGTCAAGTACTAAAATTGGGTAAAACACAGTTAACTCAATTACCAAGTAAAAAAACTCCACCACGTAAACGAAAATATTCGTTTTGAATTTTTAATTCCTGTAACAATAAGAGGTAAAAGAAAAAAAATATCATAAAGCTAATCTGTTTCATTAAAAAAAACCAAGCCGTTTAGTTTAGTTCAAATAATAAAACTCCCCATTCACTTTGATCTTATTAGCATCAAGCAGCATTCTGATCACTTTAAGTCTATCATTCGAATTTCCGGTTTTTATACCTTCAATGAGCTGGTCGAGATGGCAAGGCTTTCTGCTTAATTCATTCAAAATTTCCTTGATAATTTGATCGCTTAGATTTTGGGCCTTTGTCGCTTTTTTGATTTCCAGGCAAACATCACAAACCCCACAAACTTTTGCATGAGTTTCATTGAAATAGTTTAGCAATTGCTGGCTCCTGCATTTATGATTTTCTGCATAACTAAGCACAGACTCTATCTGAGATTTTTGAATCAGATAGCGCTCCATCAAATATTTATGATCAATATATAAATGATTTGAATCAACCCGGGGTTTAAGAAAATTCAAGTGGGGTTTATCAGTTTGAGGTATATATGTAATTACCTCAAGAGCATTTAACTTATTGAGAAATTCTATGGTTTCAGATCGACTAATGCCATTGCGCCTAGCTAGATCCATTTCCCTGATACCTACTAATTGTTCAAAGATACCCCCATAAGATCTCAATAAAACTTTGATGAAATGATCGTAAATAGGTTGCGCAACCTGAAAACGATAGAGATCCTCAGGGCCATAAAGTAGTTGAACACGAGAGTCTAAGAAAACGTTTTCGGATAAAGAGATGTGTTCATCATGCTCCAGAAATTTTAAAGCCTGAATGGTTTTAGCCGGATCAAGTTTATATCGATTACAGAAGTCTGCCAGATCAAATGCAAGTGTCAGTCCCTCGCCTGTACCATATGCCAGCTGAAAGTAATTTCCTAACTGGTGATAGATTTGTTTAATTTCATCTAATTTGGGATAATGTTGCTCAAGTCTTTTAATCATCAGTGCCTTGTCTGATTGATTAAACAATAAAACGGCATAAGCCTTCTTCTCGTCCCGTCCACATCTACCGGCTTCCTGGTAATAGGCTTCAAGACTTTCGGGAAGTTCAAGATGTACAACAAAACGAACGTCTGCTTTGTCAATCCCCATACCAAATGCATTAGTTGCAACCATTACCCTGATTTCAGAACTTTTCCAGGAAGCTTGTTTCTTCATCCTCAAAGGAGTATCCAATCCGGCATGATAAAAATCACTTGAAATACCTTCTAGATTCAATAATCTTGAAATTTCCTGAGTTTCACGTCTGTTTCTGACATAAACTATCCCGGATCCTTTTACATTCCTTGCAATAGAAATAAGCTTTCTAAGTTTATTATCCAGATTGTACACCAGATAGCTAAGATTCAATCGTTCAAATGATTTTCTAAAAACCTTCGAATTCTTAAAATTTAGTTTTGCTTGAATATCTGCGGCGACGCGTTTAGTAGCCGTAGCGGTAAGTGCAAGTACAGGTACTTTTGGATGCAATTCTCTCAACTCAGTGAGATGAAGATAGGGAGGCCTGAAATCATAACCCCATTGCGATATGCAGTGGGCTTCATCAATTGCGATTAAATTAACTTGCATGTGCCTGATTCGTTCCTTTACTAAATCCGACAAAAGCCTTTCAGGTGAAAGATATAGAAACTTAATATTCCCATAAATACAATTATCCAGCGCTAGGTCTACTTCCCTTTTTCCCATACCTGAAATGATGGCAATCGCCTTTATTCCCCTATTATTGAGATTCTCAACCTGGTCTTTCATTAGCGCAATTAATGGGGAAACCACGATACAAATTCCGGGTTTCAACAGTGCCGGTACCTGAAAACAAATAGATTTTCCACCACCCGTCGGCAATAATGCCAAAGTGTCTCTCCCATCCAGAACAGAAAGAATGATATCTTCCTGAAGCGGACGAAATACTGAGTAACCCCAGTACTTAAGAAGGATATTTTGAGCAATCATTACGATTTTTACAGGTAACATCAATTGTCATAACACTATCAGGAATATGTTTTAATGACAAGCCTTAAATTCAAAACTATGAATATTTACTAAATTGCATCCTAAATTGATTAATTACATGAAACGCACAATTTTTCTTATTTCCTTATTTTTTCAGTTAATCACCATATCAGCCCAGCAAAATCAGAAATGGAATGTCGAAAAACCAACCGGACCCTCAAAATCATTAAACTTTCAAACAAATGAGGGCACATGGATGAATCTAGATCTCAGTCCGGATGGTAAAACTATTGTTTTTGATTTACTTGGTGATATATATTCTATGCCCGTTAGCGGTGGAAAGGCAACTTTGCTTGCCGGAGGTATGGCATCAGAGGTTCAACCCAGGTTCAGCCCTAACGGTAAATATATTTCATATACCAGTGATAAAGAAGGAGGAGATAATATCTGGATAATGAACACTGACGGTTCACAAAAAAAATCCATTACCAATGAAAATTTCCGTTTGCTAAATAACGCAGTTTGGACCCCCGATAATGAATATTTAATAGCTAGAAAACACTTTACCAGTAGCCGATCTTTGGGAGCAGGCGAATTGTGGATGTATCATATTGCTGGTGGAGGGCAAGGAGTTCAACTGACAATCAGAAAAAATGATCAGCAGGATGCAGGCGAACCGGAGATTTCACCAGATGGAAAATATGTCTACTTCTCTGAGGATGTTAGTCCGGGTCCATTTTTTCAATACAATAAAGATCCCTATGGAGAAATATATGCCATTCGCCGCCTAAATCGTGTGAATGGGACTATTGAAACTATTGCCGGAGGTAGCGGTGGTGCAATGCGTCCACAGATTTCACCAGATGGGAAGTTTTTAGCATTTGTAAAAAGGGTCCGATTGAATACCGAATTATTTCTACAGGATCTTGAAACAGGTGAGGAATGGTCTGTTTATGATAAGCTTAGCCATGATCAACAGGAAGCTTGGGCAATTTTTGGTCTTTATCCTAATTTTGCCTGGACCCCGGACAGTAAAGAAATTATATTCTATGCGAGAGGCAAAATTAGAAAACTTGAAGTCCTGACTCAAGATGTTATTGAGATTCCGTTTGAAGTAAGTGTCAATCAAACGATTACCGATGCATTACATTTCGAGCAAAAGGTTTTTCAGGAAGAATTTTCCGTAAAAATGATTCGGCAATTAAGCACCTCTCCTGATGGAAAAAGGGTTGCATTCAATGCTGCCGGGTTCATTTATATCAAAGAACTTCCCAATGGGATGCCAAAACGTATTTCAAAAACGGGCGAATTTGAATTTGAACCCGAGTTTAGCCCTGATGGCAACTCTCTGGTTTATGTCAGCTGGTCTGATAAAAACAAAGGATCTATCATGAAATATAGTCTCGCAGACTCATCATTCTTAAAGCTTTCTACCGAAAACGGCTATTATTACAGTCCTAAGTTCTCAAACAAAGGTGATAAAATTATTTACAGAAAGGGAGTTGGAAATGATGTATTGGGTTATGCTTTTGGAAAAAATCCCGGTATTTACATTATTCCTTCGGATGGAGGAATGCCGAGTTTAGTCTCGATCAATGGTATTCGACCATCTTTTAATTCAAATGATAGCCGAATATTTTTTCAGAGTACCGAAGGAAGCAAAAAAGCTCTAAAAAGTATGGATCTTAATGGTGGAACTATTAAAACACATTATACCTCTACATATGCCAATCTTTTTAGTCCAAGCCCTGATGGCAAATGGATTGCATTTACAGAGCTCTTCAATGTTTATATCACCCCATTTGCTAACACAGGAATGGCATTGGATCTATCTGCAGGAAATAAATCATTACCTCTGACTAAAGTGAGTAAAGATGCCGGTACTTATATTCACTGGAGTAAAGATTCACAACGTTTAAATTGGACATTAGGTCCAAAATATTATTCTAGGGACATAAAAAGCTCGTTTAATTTTTTAGCTGGTGCTGAAAAGGCGGTAAAGGCAGATTCTGTCGGAATTGATATTGATTTACGTTTAAAAACTGATTTACCGGAAGGAAAATTTGCCATTACCAACGCCAGGATAATCACCATGAAAGGTGATCAAGTGATAGAGAAGGGAACAATTGTAATAGATCAAAATAAAATTGTTGCCATTGGAGAGCAGGTTAATCTACCTGATGATGCCAAAATTATCAATGCTAGTGGAAAGACCATTATGCCGGGTATAATCGATGTTCACGCCCATCTTAGAGCAAGTCCTGATGGTGTTAGTCCGCAACAGGATTGGAGTTATTATGCTAACCTTGCATTTGGGGTTACCACATCACATGATCCTTCTGCAAATACAGAAATGGTATTTAGTCAGGCAGAAATGGTCAAAGCCGGTCATATGGTTGGCCCCAGAGTTTACTCAACTGGAACAATTTTGTACGGTGCTGATGGAGATTTTAAAACGGTTATTAATAGTTTAGACGACGCACGCTCGGCCCTAAGAAGAATGAAGGCTGTTGGTGCTTTTTCCGTTAAATCGTATAACCAACCAAGACGAGATCAACGTCAGCAAGTTATTCAGGCGGCCAGAGAATTACAATTACAGGTAGTTCCGGAGGGTGGATCAACATTTTTTCATAATCTGACGCATATTCAAGATGGACATACAAGTCTTGAACACAATGTTCCTCAGGTTCCTCTTTATAGGGATGTAAGGGCATTGTGGAACAGGAGCGCAACCTCTTACACCCCTACATTGATTGTAAGTTATGGATCTCAATCCGGCGAAAACTACTGGTACGACCGTACGAATGTTTGGGAAAATGAGCGACTCTTAAGTTTTACTCCTAGGTATCTTGTCGACTCAAGATCCAGAAGACGAACGACTTCAGAATTCGCAGATTATGGCCATATCAAAGTTGCCAGGGTGGCAAAAGAATTAGCTGATGGCGGAACTGAGATAAACTTAGGTGCTCATGGTCAGCTTCAGGGACTTGGAGCACATTGGGAATTATGGATGTTTGCGCAAGGTGGGATGTCCTCCTTGCAGGCCATTAGAAGTGCAACCATAAACGGAGCGGAACACTTAGGAATGGCTAAAGAACTGGGATCCTTAGAAACCGGAAAACTCGCGGATATGCTAATTCTGGATGCAAATCCTTTGGATGATATCAGAAATACTGAAAAAATCAAGTACGTGATTCTGAATGGAAGGATTTATGATGCAGAAACCATGAATGAAACGATCAGCAGGGAAAAAGTTAGAAATCAATTTTGGTGGCAGATGAGTAAGTCAGAAAGTGTTACCATACCTCAGGGTAATGTCGAAACCTATACATTCACCCATCCTGAATGTGATTAAACACTGACAGGGCTTTGAACCCTGTCAGCGCTTTATAGATTTTGTGCAATTACAAAACCACTGGACCAGGCCCATTGAAAATTATAACCACCCAGCCAGCCCGTAACATCCACGCATTCTCCTCCAAAAAATAAACTGGGAACCTTTTTAGCCTCCAGTGTCTTAGAGGAAAGTTCTTCTGTAGCCACCCCTCCTCTCATAACTTCGGCTTTATCATATCCTTTATCGCCTGCTGGTTTCACATCAAAGTGATGAATATACTGCTCAATTTTTTGAAGGTCTTCCGAGATAGGGATGCCAGGTTCTTTTCAACCGTTAAAAATTTAGTCATTGCATCCGCAAATTTCTTGGTGAATAAATCAGATAAGATTCCTGAAAGCGTCTTACGAGGGTTCATCAGTTTTTGAGCCTAGATAAGTTCCGTTATATTATTATTGGGAAGCAAATCAATGGATATAAGCTCTCCGGGTCGCCAATAAGATGAAATTTGTAGAATAGCCGGGCCACCTAATCCCCAATGAGTGAATAAAATATTTTCCTCGAAACTGATATTTCCTAACGAAACCCTGCTAAATATCGTGTTTCCTGATAGCTGGGCATACCATTCAGCTTCTTTACCGGTAATGGTAAGAGGTACCAGAGCCGGAGCTGTTTCTGTAACTTTTAGTCCGAATTGACGCGCTACCCTTAACCCAAAATCACTGGCCCCCATTTTCTGAACCGGAAGTCCACCACTCGCAATCACCACATTCTGTGATCTCAAGGTTTTCAAATTTCCATTTTTAGCGTAAGATATTTGGAACTGTCCGTCCTCCATTTTCAAGACCTCCTTAACTTCTGCATGACATATAATTACCTGGTCGAGGTTTTTACAAAGCACTTCAAAAACCTTTACAATATCTTTAGCATTATTTGTAATGGGGAATAACTGACCTAATGTCTTTTCTTTTCCTAAAATACCATTAGCCTCAAAAAAATTAATGGTATCCTCAACCGTAAACTGCGAAAATGCAGATGTGCAGAAATGTGGATTAGCAGAGATAAAATTAGTTTCAGAGGAATACATATTCGTGTAATTACAACGACCCCCAACGGATATTAGAATTTTGGCCCCAACTTTTACATTCTTTTCAAGAATCAGGGTCTTTTTACCCAAATATCCGGCTTGAACTGCACACATTAACCCACAAGCTCCTCCACCAATAATTATTGCGTCAAAATGATCTCCCATGAACTCTTAATTTATTAGTTTATGCTGACGTGTTCATGAAAATTTATTCTTTAGAGCAGCCAATTTACTGGCAATATCAGTTTCAGGAGCAGGCTCTTTTTCCTTATTATTTTTAACCATCGTTTTTTTATATTCTTTTAAAACCGGATTTTGGATTAGCTTTTGCTTATTCTCTGATTTCATAGAAAGCGCAATTCGTTTTCTAGGCACATCTACCTCGATAACTCTAACCATTACTTTCTGACTAACTTTTACTACTTCATTGGGATCTTTAATGAATTTTTCAGCCATTTGGCTCAAGTGAACCAGTCCATCCTGATGAACGCCAACATCAACAAATGCACCAAAAGCAGTAATATTTGTGATAATTCCCGGCAAAATCATCCCGACATGAAGGTCGGTAATCACATTAACATCCTCTGAAAAACAAAAAGCTTCAAACTGTTCCCTCGGATCAAGACCGGGCTTCGCCAGCTCCATTAAAATATCATTCAGCGTAGGCAGCCCAACGGTTTCATTGACATAATTCTGTAATTTAATCCTTTGACGAAGGTCAGCATCTTTCATTAGGTCTTGTACCTTGCATTTCAGGTCTTTAGCCATTTGTTCAACGAGGGTATACCGTTCTGGATGAACTGCACTGCTATCCAAGGGATTTTCTGAATTCCTGATGCGCAAAAACCCTGCAGCCTGCTCAAATGCCTTATCCCCCAGCCTTGGAATTAGCTTCAGTTCAGATCTTCTTTTAAACGCCCCATTTTTTTTACGATATTCGATAATATTCTGTGCGAGTTGTGGACCAAGACCAGAAATGTACGACAGAATCTGCTTAGAAGCAGTATTCAGTTCTACCCCGATCGAATTCACACAACTGATTACTGTATCATCCAGTGAGCTCTGTAATTGATTTTGATCGACATCATGTTGATATTGACCGACACCGATTGATTTAGGGTCTATTTTAACCAATTCTGCCAAAGGATCCATCAGTCTTCGACCGATTGAAACTGCACCTCTGACCGTAATATCTTTATCGGGGAATTCTTCTCTGGCTAAATCTGAAGCTGAATAAATGGATGCCCCGCTTTCATTGACCATAACTATGATCATATTAGTAAATTGAATGGATCGAACAAAACTTTCAGTTTCTCTACCAGCTGTACCATTTCCAATGGCTATTGCCTCAATCTTGAACTTATCCACAAGAAACTTTAAAGTTTTTGCAGCCTCCTTTACCGCCTCTGCCCCATTATGTGGATAAATTGTTGTATTCTCCATTAATTGTCCTTGATCATCTAAACAAACAAGCTTACAACCTGTTCTAAAACCGGGGTCAATAGCTATGATACGTTTCTGACCAAGCGGTGCAGCCAATAAAAGTTGACGAGCATTATAAGCAAAAACCCGAATTGCCTCAGCATCTGCCTGCTTTTTAGTCAACAATCGAATTTCAGTTTCCATTGATGGTTTGATCAATCGTTTAAATGCATCGTTAGCGGCCTGTAAAACTTGCTCTGAAGAATGATTAAGACCGATAATGAATAAATCTTTGAGGATACCAATAGCTTCATCTTCAGGCACTTCAATATCCAATGTGAGTATAATTTCCTTTTCCGCTCTCCTTAAAGCTAATAAGCGATGTGAAGGAATGGTTTTTACAGGCTCTGTCCAATCGAAATAATCCTTGTATTTCTGCCCTTCAATTTCCTTGCCTTTGATCACTTTAGAATGAAAAGTTCCAGAATTTATGAAAAAATCACGCATTCTACTACGAAGCTCTGGTTGTTCTGACATAAATTCCGCCAGGATATCCCTAGCTCCACCTAAGACGTCTTGCGTGTTCATTACACCTAATTCCTCATTAATATATTTATAAGCTTCCTCATCCAATTCTATGTCATTCTGCCTCATGATTAAATCTGCCAAAGCTTGTAAACCCTTTTCTCGCGCAGCGGATGCTTTAGTTTTACGTTTTGGTTTAAAAGGGAGATAAATATCTTCCAGAAGAGTCATACTTTCTGCTTCCATAATTTGATTTTCAAGCTCCGGAGTCAGCTTTTCAAGTTCCATCATCGATTTTAAAATCGATTCCCTTCGTTTATCGAGTTCCTCAAGTTGTTGCTTTCTATCACGAATTGCAGCAATCTGCACTTCATCCAAACTGCCTGTTGCCTCTTTCCGATACCTTGCTATAAATGGGACCGTTCCTCCTTCATTGAGCAGGTCAATGGTCACCATCACCTGTTTATTGGCCACCGCCAATTCTTCAGCAATCTTTTTAATATTTTTAGAATTCATAAGGAAAATCTTATTGAACGCGAAATTGAGGCTATCTGTTCTTATTTCAAAAAAAGCTTATCCACAATTTTGGATGATTAATGAAAGCAATACCTGCGTGCTAGCGTTAAGTGCAGCCCTTTCCTCCGGAGTATTTCCGGCAAGAAATTTTGCTTCAGGTCAGATGATCCATCGCCGGAAGATACCTACTTCGACAAGGTTTAGTTTACCCGGTACTGTTTTTCATCGTTATGGCCAGTCCGGAAATAGAAAAACACAGGCCCTGCTAAAAAACCCGGGTGGCCGCACTATCTTTTTTGCCCTAATGAATCTAATTGTGGCGATACCATTTTTCGCAAAAAAATAGGGCAGAACACGAAAATTGAGAAAGCCAAGAGCAAATGACCCTGCTTTCCAAAAGTTGCGAAAAATATTCAGGATACTGTGAGAGGTACAATCAATCCAAGCTTAATTTATTTAAATAAACATGAATTTATTTAAGAAAACACAAACCTTTTGAATACTTTAATTCAATTATTCTTAATTTTGATTAATGGAAGAAACTTCTCAGTTAAGTGAGTTTGGAAAGGTGTTTATCTACCTGATCACGGGGATTCTATTTGTGCTCTTTTCATTTTATATTGGGAAACTGGTGGCACTCAAAAAGCCGAATCCAGAAAAACTGACATCCTATGAATGTGGGGAAGAACCAAAGGGAAGCTCCTGGATACAGTTTAATTCACGTTTTTATGTCATCGCATTAGTTTTCTTGCTATTTGATGTTGAATTAGCCTTTATATTTCCCTGGGCAACAGTTTTCAGCCAACAAGTATTGATTAATGCAGACTCAAACTGGGGTTGGCTTAGTTTGGTGGAAATGTTCATTTTTGTCGGCATATTACTGGTTGGTTTACTATATGTTTGGAAAAAAGGAGATATTAATTGGATAAGACCCGAGCAATATTTACCTGTTTCTACATCAAAAATCCCAGTTTCAGCCTACAAATCTTTGAATAATGAAACCTACCAGATCAAATCCTTTGGCATTGAATCTGAAAGCAAAAATTCTGAAACAAATTTGAATGAAGTAACGGTTTCAGCCAATACCTCAGGATACTCACCGAAGTTTAAAAAATCTGAATGGGGAGCTTAAGCATTAAAAATGATAGTGGTTCAATCCTGGTAGTGAAAGTTGATGATCTACTAAACTGGGTCAGATTGTCCTCGCTATTATGGCCAATGAGTTTTGGTATTGCTTGTTGTGCCATTGAGATGATGGGATCTATGGCCTATACCTACGATCTGGATCGGTTTGGAGTTTTCCCTCGCCCCTCCCCGAGACAATCGGATGTAATCATTATTGCAGGTACAGTTACCTTTAAAATGGCCGAACGAATCAAAAGACTATACGAGCAGATGCCCGAGCCTAAATATGTTATTTCGATGGGATCTTGTTCCAATTGTGGAGGTCCGTATTGCCAACACGGATACCATGTTGTGAAAGGG